>Ga0180434_10001129_pt1 | contig 38776 bp, 25 predicted proteins | sample SS_ome_7_FD_132453 | JGI IMG/M metagenome (GOLD analysis project Ga0180434, IMG submission 132453) | Hypersaline lake sediment archaeal communities from the Salton Sea, California, USA - SS_1_D_2 metaG | ecosystem: Environmental > Aquatic > Non-marine Saline and Alkaline > Hypersaline >... | reverse complement strand
TGCCGTTGTCGCTACGTCATCGTGCCCGTCACCGTCGAAGTCTGCGACGCCAGCAGAAAAACACCTGCCAACCAACGTGTAATCCCACAACTTGGTCCCATCTGCTCCTGAAAACAGATACAGTTTCTTGTCCCGTGCTCCTGCTACAACGTCCGGGTGGCCGTCCCCGTTGATGTCACCTACGATAGCAGAATTGCCCTGGAAATCCTGACTTGCAGCCGGGCTTGCCCAAACTGCAGTTCCATCTTCAGCGTTAAGAGCAACTACTGCCCTTGTTCCTGCGGCGCCAAATACGACCTCCAATTTGCCATCGCCATCTACATCTGCGATCGCGGGCTCGGATATCATGCCAAACCCGGCTTGCCATATCTGGGTCCCGTCGCTGGCGTTCAGTAGGAAAGTCTTGCCGGCGGCCCCGGCTACAACTTCCAAGGCGGCGTCGCCGGTTACGTCTGCGATGACAGATCGCGTTCCACCAGAACCTTTGTCAACAGACCAGACTTCAGTTCCGTCCTCATCCACGGCCACGATCTTTCCGCCATACGAAGGGAAGATTGTCTCGAGCTTACCATCCCCGTCAATATCAGCCAATGGAGGGGTTGCATACGTGCCGTAGTCCCCGGTTTGATACTTCCATCTGAGAGTTCCGTCTGCATTGAGAGCATATATGCCACCGGTACCCCGGAAATTGGCAGTCGGAACCAATATTTCCATCACCCCATCACCGTCAATATCTCCAATCACCGGATTTCCGGGGCCTATCGAGTTATCAGTGGTATAGCTCCACTTCTCGATAGGGTCAGAAACGCCCGCGAGTGATGGGTCAGCTACACCGGAATTAAGCAAATCCCGGTTGAACATCGGCCAGTCGCCTTGCCCCAGGGCCGCGCCACCACTCAAAATGATTCCTCCCACCGCACAAATTGTTAATAAACGTTTCATTTTGTTTCTCCTTCAAAAACATTTTACAAGAATTACTTTTTCCTGCGGACCATCCGCAGGAAACTCTGCTGCAGCGTGAGCACAGAGTCAGCGCAGCACGCGATTGATACTTGTCCCTCACGTCTCTCCTTTCTCCCCCCGTTTCGGCACTTCCGGGTGCATTTGCGTTGTGCGCACCTCCATAATGCGCAATGTCCTGTTGATTGTAGGCAAATGCCGAACGGCGTGTCAATTCGTAGAACTACTTAGTGCAGGCCAGAGCACCCTGATTTTTAACCCAAAAATGAGGGGGCTCGTAAAAATTTTTCAGCGAGCGGGCAAATTCTTTGGTCCGTGCGGCTGAAGTGTTCTCGGGGAATGGGCTGGCCGCGGCGATGCCGCAGATGAATGCGAGGGTTCAATCACACGGAGGCTCGACGTTTATGGGCACATTGCTCCTTTTGGCCAGCTCGCGCAGGCGCCTCGCAACGATTCTTTTTGGAATCCGGCCGTCCAGCGCAGCGGCCTTGGTCCCTGCTCTGGGCGAAAAGGCGAACGCCCCGATGGCATCAAACCTCACCTCATCAAGAAGCCGGAGCGTATCCTGGAATTCCCGGTCCGTTTCAGTGGGAAAGCCGAGCATGAGCTGGGTGCGAATCTCAATCCACGGGAAGTCGCGATTGAGCGTCCTTATCGCCTGCTTGAAGTCTTCGATCCTGTAGTTCCTGTTCATCAAGCGCAGGATTCGATTGTTCCCGGACTGTGCCGCAGTGGTGAAGTGCGATATCTTGCCGCTCTGCAAGACGGGCTCAAGGGCCGGCAGCATCTCAATCAACAGGCTTGGCTCACAGTTGCGGATTCTGATCTTACAATCGCCGTTTCTACCTATTAACTCATTGAGCAGAGTAACCAGGTTGTAGCCTTGATCGCGCCCATAGCAGCCGACATCGGTTCCCGTGAGAAGGAATTGTCTATAGCCCTTGCGCAGCCCGCTCTCGAACTCGCTCACTACGGGGTCGATGGGCTTGCTTTTGAGCTTGCCGCGTGACAGGCGGACGGCACAGAAGCTGCAAGCACCGATGCAGCCCGTGGAGACCTTTATGACAAAGCGGTTCGGGTTCAAATCCATTCCTTCGTACTTGCTGGGGCAAAGCAGGGCATGGCATTGGCGCAGCTTGCGGGCCAGGCTCTTGCGACGCAGCATTTTCCAAAACACGCTGTCAAGGTTGTCCGTCTTGGCAGCCGTATAGTTTGCGTGGACATCCCGGATACTTATCTTGGCGTTGAAGATTTCATCCAGGACAACCAGGTCATCGTCCACCCCAAAGGTCGTACCCTGCTCAAACGCCTTGTTAATCTTGGTGAGACACCCACCGATGATAACCTGTGCACCGTTTTTCTTGCGTGCCTCGATCCGGCTCATGATGCGTTTGGCCGCATTCTCCTGGCTTTCGCGCAGACCACAGGCGTTAAAAAGGATAACGTCCGCATCGGCGACTCGGTCCGTGATGGTGAAACCGTTGGCTTTGAAGAACTCCTGTATGCGGGCGGCGTCGACACAGTTATCGGCACAGCCGTTGGTGAGCACACAGACTTTTCTATCCGTAGTCATACAGCACATCCTGCCACTCTCATGCCAGAGCCGACAGACGCTTGTTCAGCATCGAAGGCTCATCGGCAGCCGGGGCGGCTTCCTGCCGGACGACAAACCGCGGACTTAAAAAGGCGGCATTACCCCCTCCCTGGGAAGTCGCCTGATAGCATAGTCCATATATCGGATTTTGTCAAGTCTTGCTTCAGAGGCGACGCAAGTTTTTTTCCGGGCCAACGGGAGTCCACAAATGCCTGCAGAAGCCGCCCTCGAAAAACGAAAAGGTCAACGGCAATTGCGCCTGAATGAGGCTGGGCCGCACATACGCGAATAGGCGCTGCACAAACAAGGCCGGCGTGGGACCGGACAAAAAACCTATTGCAAATGCAGGCTCTGTGTATATAATCTTGCACTGCACAGGATTTGGGTTGGAAAGAGAAACGCACACAGACCAATGACAGGAGATAACTGTATGGAGCGAACAGCACCGGCCGAAATCGATTTGTTTGCCGAGGAACTGCCTTCTATGGAAGAGATCGCGAGGCTATCTCATTTCGTTCATTCCAGCGAGGCCAATCAGCTCAAATTCGCAGAACAACTCGAGGAGAATATCAACAGGACCTCGTCGAAGGCGCTGGTGGGCGTGGGGATCGGCCTGTTCATTTGCGGGCGATTCGACGAGGCGGTCAAGAAGCTTGAGAAGGCCGAAGATCGCAAAGAGAAATTCGTCTACCTGGCCCTTGCCCTTCGGCAATCAGGCAGACGTGACGAGGCAATTGAGAGTCTGGACAAAAGCCTCGACCATGGTGCGGAGGCCCTGACCGTGACGTTGGAAAAGGCCGCGACGTACCGCGGCGCCGGAGACCTCGAGGCTGCCGAAAAGGAATTGACAAGTTGCGCGAATTTCGAGAATGTCAGCGCCGAATACCATTTTCAACTCGGTCGCCTCAGGGAGATGCAGGGACTCTATGAAGAGGCAATGGACAATTACAAGACGGCTTTTGATTTGTCGCCGAGCCATCAGAGGGCGCTTTTTCACTTGGCGTATCGCCGCGACTTGTCCGGCGACGATGAGGCGGCAACCGACTACTACAAGCGGGTTGTGTCCAACTCTCCGGTGTACGTGAGTGCCCTGCTGAATTTGGCAGTGCTCTACGAAGACATCGGCCAATACGAAAAGGCCTGTCACTGTGTGGACAAGGTCCTGGAGTTCCATCCCAATCATCAAAGAGCGATGCTGTTCAAAAAAGACATCGAGAGCTCCAAGACCATGCTCTACGACGAGGAAAAAGAAAAGAAAAAGACGCGCAAAAACCAGATATTGGAAACGCCGATTACCGATTTTGAGCTGTCGGTTCGCAGCAGGAATTGCCTAAAGAAGATGAAGATCAATACCATCGGTGATCTTCTCAATATCAGTGAGGCCGAGCTACTATCCTATAAGAATTTCGGAGAGACATCGCTGCGCGAAATCAAGGCCACACTGGAGGCCAAAAGTCTGCGGCTGGGAATGGCGTTGGAAGACAAGCAAATGCCCGCGGACGAGGCATCGGTCACGAGTGTTGCGGAGGACCAAGGTCTAAGAAACAAGCCTGTAGAGGACCTGCAGCTTTCCGTGCGCGCCCGCAAATGCGTAGAAAGACTTCATGTCCGTACCATTGGTGAGTTGACACGCAAGACGGAAGCGGAACTTCTCGGCTGCAAAAACTTTGGCGTGACAAGCCTGAATGAAATCAAAAAGGCACTGGCCGGCCTTGGACTATCTCTGCGAAGCCTGGAGTAGCCAATTGCCCGTCGGGATGTGCATTGTGGCTACCGACAATCAGCTACCGATTGCACGTGCTCGCAAGGCTGTTCGGCCGATGCAACCGTGTTCGCGGATATGTAATGGCCCCCTCTTCTGCTTCAAAATCGCAGTCGATCTGCTTCTGGCGGTGTTTCTAATGGTTCCTATTGGTTGCAAGCCAAGACAGTCAGTCAGACCCACTCCGCAAATGGGGATCGAATCCGATTTCTGGGTGAAGGTTCTCCTACTGCAAGATGCCGCACGATGCACCATCCAGGTCGATTCCGTCTTTGAGGCGGTTGACTCCCGGACGAGAATGCGACAGGCGAAGTTCAATCGGCTGTATCGGCCGGTGGACGTCGAAATAGACGGCGGCAACATCCTCATAGCAGGTCGCACAATGTCAAGCCAAGAAATATCTATTCTGCCGAACGAACCTCACATCTTCAGTCTGGACGGTCATACATACAGGGGAGAGCTGAAGCTCAAGATCAATCGTGACGGCCGCAGCTTCGACGCACTCAATCTCGTCCCGCTGGAGCCCTACCTGGCCGGCGTGGTCGGAGCAGAGATGCCCGACTACTGGGAACCCGAAGCGCTCAAAGCCCAGGCCATAGCGGCAAGAACCTATTGTCTGTACATCAAAAGAAACCACGGCATAGAGCGTGAGTGGGATGTCAGCAAGACACAAGCACATCAAGTGTATCGCGGCGTTAAGGCCGAATCTGCACAGGTCTGGAAAGCGGTGAACGGCACGTGCGGTCAGGTGTTGGTCTGCAAACAATCACAGGGACAGGAAGATGTCTTTCCCACCTACTACAGCTCGGTGTGCGGGGGGCATACGGAGAACAGTGAGAATGTCTTCGGCGACTCATTCGAACCTCTTGTCGGTGTGCCCTGCCCGTACTGTGAGGATGTGGCAAAACTCAGTCTCTTTTTCTGGCCCATGGTGCAGATTGAAAGTGAAACGGTCACGACCCGGCTCATGCAACGCTACCCGAAATTAGAACCGCTGGGAGACATCGTAGGCATTGAGCCGGTCCGGCAAAGCGATTATGGCAGTTTTTCCCGCCTAACCTCGGTCAAGTTGATTGGGTCGACGGGGAAAAACGACTTTCTGCGGGCCGAAGACCTGCGTCTGGCCATCGACCCTACCGGCAGGAAGCTCAGGAGCACCATCTGCCGTATAGTCAAATGGAATGGAAAATGGGCATTTCTGTCCGGCAAGGGCTGGGGGCACGGCGTGGGCATGTGTCAATGCGGGGCAGAAGGCATGGCCCGCAAAGGAAAGACCGCACAGCAGATACTGATGCACTACTACCCAGGCTCCAAAATCGCGCGAGTATATTGAAATGACTCACTTGCAGGTTCTCCACACCGACTCTGAGTGTGCAGCCCGGCTCGGGATTCTTTCTACGAGCCACGGGAAGGTGGAGACACCAGTATTTATGCCGGTCGGCACCGCCGGCGCGGTCAAGGGCACAACTCCACAGCAGCTCAAGGACATCGGCGCCCCAATGATTTTGGCGAATACCTACCATCTCATACTGCGGCCCGGCATCAATGTTATTGAGAAACTCGGCGGGTTGCACAACTTTATGGCCTGGGACCAGCCAATCCTTACCGACAGCGGCGGGTACCAGGTCTTCTCCCTAAGCTCATTGACCAGGATAGATGACGACGGCGTGGAATTCGCCAGCCACGTAGATGGAACGAGAGTGTATCTCAACGCTGAGATTGCCACGGAAACGCAAAATCGGCTCAATGCTGATATCATCATGTGCCTCGACCAATGCACACCTTTTCCGGCTGAACGGGCACTGCTCAAACAAGCGGTGGACAGAACGGTCCGCTGGGCCCATCGTGCCAAACGGGCTCATAAAAACCGTAAACAGCTCTTATTCGCCGTTGTCCAGGGCGGCATCGATCCGGACCTACGAACACATTGCGCCTCAGAGCTTGTCAAAATAGATTTCGATGGGTATGCTATCGGCGGGCTGAGCGTAGGGGAAGGACACGAAAACATGATACGGATGGTCACACATACAACCCGATCTCTGCCGGAAAATCTGCCTCGTTATCTAATGGGTGTCGGCACGCCATACGATATTATTGCCGCAGTGAAGGCAGGCGTGGATATGTTCGACTGCGTCCTGCCCACCAGAAACGGGCGAAATGCCTTCGCTTTCACCGAGGACGGACCGGTTCGGCTGAGAAACACCGCCAATATAGACGACCGCCGGCCCATTGAGCCAGACTGCGACTGCTATTGTTGCCGAAACTTCAGCCGGGCTACTCTGAGGCATTTCTTCAATGCGGGCGAGATGCTGGGGCCTATACTGACATCCCTCCATAACCTGAGGTTTTACCAGAGATTCATGGCAACAATACGGCGGGCTCTGGAAAACAACGAATTTACTGCCTGGTCGAGCAGGCAATTCGACAAGTACCGGTCTTTCGATCCAGCGAAAAACGAGTAGATGAATTCGGCGAATTTTCTGTAATTTCCAGTGCATTCAGGTTATAAACTGTACTTTTGCCGTGCGTGACGGCCCTTTGCACTGACCAAGTTTGCAGATATAAGAAGTGAAAAGGGAAAATACAATGCGCAACATCTGGATATTAGCTCAAGCACCGGACCCGGAGGCGCCCTCACAGATCTCTTCGGAGCGACCCACGGAAGAAGGCGAAGCGATAACGCAGGCGGCCGACTCCAATGATGCCCCTGTGACCGAATCGCGACGAACCAGTCCAACCAGCCCGATTAACTTCATCCTGCTCGGCCTGATGTTCGTGGTGATGTATTTGCTGCTTTTCAGAGGACCTCGAAAAAAACAACAACAGCATAAGCAGATGGTCCAGGGTCTGGAAAAGAACGACAGAGTCCGAACGATCGGGGGGATTATCGGAACCGTGGTCGATATCAAAGGTGACGAGGTAACGCTGAAGGTCGATGAGTCGACGAATACAAAAATAAAGGTTGCCTCTTCAGCGATTGGGCGGAATTTGTCGAAAGATAACAAATAGTGCTCGACACCTGGCCGTCCGTTCGACCACTGGTTACTACAATGCACGATTTCAATCACGAGGGAAGCAATGTACAAAAGTCTAGGGCCGAAATTGATCTTTGTCGCTGTTCTGGTGGCGTTGGCCGCGTGGACGCTCTACCCGCCGGGCAAGACCCTAAAGCCCGGCATAGATCTGGCCGGTGGGACAAGCCTGATTTACGAAATTGACACCCAGGGGCTCCAGGAAGGAGAAAAGCAGGATTTAGCCCAGCGAATGATACGGGTTCTGCGCAGACGAATTGACCCGGCCAATATACAGAATCTGATCTGGCGGCCCCAGGGTAACACCCGCTTCGAAATCCAGATGCCTCTGGCCAGCGCAGAGACCCGTATCCAACGGCAAGAATACGAAAAGGCCTTGCGTAGCCTTCTGGCTGAGAATGTGAGTCCGGTGCGGATTCTGCGCTGCCTCGACGTCCCCGCGGAGCAACGAGCAGAAGATTTCGAGAAATTTGCCCATGGTTCTGAAGAAAGAATGGAGCTGCTTCAACATCTGGCCGAGATTCACGACCAGCTTGAGCCGCTGCAAGAGGAAAGAGACAAACTTGACGCTGAGCTCAAATCGTTGGAAGAGAAAATATCCGCGGCCGGGCTTGACCTGGAACGGATCAAACCGAGAGTAAGCGATTGGGCCGACGTCAACGAACCCCAAATCAAGGAAGCCGTAAAGGCATTTCTCGGCACTGAAAACCATGTCGAGCTCGTGATTGAATACGTCAAAACACTCGCCCGGTGGAGGGATGTCCTGGACAGATTAACCAATCCCGAAACCGGCCTAAACGTCAAGTACGAAGAAGCCAAGAGGCAACTCGACACGCTCAACCTTGCTGCAGAGCAGATAAACTACGTCTTGGAGCTCCCAGAAGGCTCCACAGAGCGAAAAGAAAAGACAGAGCAACTCAAGACCGATTTTCCCGGCCGAGCGGACAAGATAGACAAAGTCGTGGCGGCTTTCGACCAATACCGACCTCACCGGGGCAGGCTCGACGACCCCAAGGACCTGCAGAGGATGCTCAAAGGAGCGGGGATTCTGGAGTTTAGAATCCTGCCCACCCCGGAACAAACCGAGCTTACCCCCGATGAAATAGAGGCGTACGTTCAATCCTTGACTACAAAGGGACCCAAGTATGCCTCGGACAACAACTATGTGTGGTGCGAGATAGAGAACATAGACGAATGGAAGGTGCCCGGCTCAATCGTCGCACCGTTCGGAGATAAGCACTATGTGCTGGCGAGCAACAAGCCCGATGAATCGGTGCTGCACAGCCCCGGCAAACGCGAATGGAAACTGGAGAGAGCAGAACCCACCACCGACCGAATGGGCCGAAGGGCTATCGGCTTTACATTGGATGAGAAAGGTGGAAGCCGGTTTGCCAACGTAACGGGAAAAAACATTGGACGGCCACTGTGCATCCTGCTTGACGGCATGGCTATTTCCGCACCTACGGTGGAATCCCGTATCCGCAGGGAAGGAGTCATAACGGGCAGTTTCACACAAACCGAAGTTGCCGACATGGTCAATAAGCTAAATGCCGGCTCGCTGCCGGCCCGGCTGATAGAGCAGCCGATATCCGTCAAGACCATCGGCCCTTCCATCGGCGCCGACAACCGTGACCAGGGCATCAAAGCTGGTTTTATCGGACTTATCGTGGTGATATTCTGCATGGCCGTCTATTACACCCTGGCCGGTGCCATCGCTGATGTGGCCTTGCTGATGAACATTCTGTTCGTCCTGGCCATGATGGCAGGGCTACGAGCTACGTTCACTCTGCCCGGCATCGCCGGCATCATATTGACAATCGGCATGAGCGTGGATGCGAACGTCCTGATCTTTGAAAGAATCCGTGAAGAACAACAGAAAGGTTCGTCGTTGCAAACTGCCATAAAGAACGGCTACCAACGGGCCTTTCGAGCCATCTTGGACGCTAACCTCACCACGTTCATCACCGCAGCCATCCTGTACTGGGTGGCCTCTGAGGAGATTAAGGGTTTTGCTATTGTGCTGATGCTGGGTATCGGGTCCAGTATGTTTACGGCACTATTTGTGACGCGGGTGGTTTTCGATTTGCTCGCATCAAAGCAGATTATCAAAAATCACCTATTTATGCTGCGCTTGATACACGAACCCAAGGTAGACTGGATGCGGGCACGACCGATTTTCCTGGGCTTGTCCATTGTGCTCATTGTGGGCTCCCTGCTCGTTTTTTTCACAAGGGATGACTCGGAAAACAACAAATATGACATCGAATTCACCGGGGGCACAAGCGTACAGATCAACCTAAAGGAGGGAGTCTCTCTATCAAGGAAAGAGGTGGCAGATAGAGTGCATCAGGCCGGCGGCGAGCTGGGCATTCCTGCTCTTGAAGCAGCGAATATATACAGTATCGGTCAGGCGGGAAGGTCTTTTGAGATAACGACGACGGCCACAAACAAGACTACGGCTACTGTCACGTTTGCCCAGACCGCTCAGACAACGCCGGAAACGGTCGAGAGTGCCGCTTCGGCCATCAAAGAAGCCGAAGCCAGCTTCGACCGTAAACTCAGCGATCTCAGTGTAGAAAAGGCCGGTGAGAACCCCGCTTCATTTGTCATTTCCACAAGCCAGATAAGCCCATCGCTGGTGCGAAATGTCCTCAGTACGGCTTTTCCCGATGCCCAGATCTCGGAGCCCGAGGTAGATGAGGTCGTCAACGATGCGATACGAACCGCGTTCGCGGGCGACCTCGAAATACAACAAAATCTTGAACCTGAAATAACCTCACAAGAAAAGATTACACAAGAGCTCGTGAACTCATATCCCCAACTCGGCGATTTCCTCGGTGGCGTTAAGATCGACTGCAAAATCAGAAGAGCCGCCACTCTCGACGAAATAGACCGGCGAATAAGGGATCTGCGATTCAAGCCCGACACCCGAGACCTTAACTGGTATACATTCCAGCTCTTCGGCCCGGATCTGGCGGCGGTTGAGCCAAACCGGCCGGTAGAGGCCTTCGTCTACATCAGTGCGGAAGAGGAAGCCGGCCTGCGGGAGCTGACCGAAGAAGAATGGACGCGATTCATCCAGAACGAGACCGCTAAGGTCCGAGCTGCCGCTGAGCTGGAGACCTCGCTGCCGCGGGTCACACAGATAGACCCCTACGTCGGCAGAGAGCAAAAGACCAGAGCACTGATCGCCATTGCCCTGTCGCTGTTTGCCATCATTGCCTACGTCTGGGTACGGTTCGGCACTGCGCGTTACGGCCTTGCCGCCATCGTAGCCTTAGTGCACGACGTGTGTATCACGCTGGGTGCCGTGACAGCCTGCACCTATATCGCCAAGTATGGAGTCGGTGAAATGCTGCTGATCGGGGACTTCAAGATCGACCTGGCAATGATAGCCGCTTTTCTAACGCTCATCGGATACTCGTTGAACGACACCATTGTCGTTTTTGATCGGATTCGCGAGAACCGCCGAAAGGCACAGCTTATCCCGCAGACAATCACGAAGAGCATAAATCAGACGATCTCCAGAACCATTCTCACATCGTTCACCACGTTCATTGTGGTGCTGATAATGTACATTTTCGGCGGTGAAAACCTGCGTGGCTTTACCTTTGCCATCGCTTTCGGCATTCTCATCGGGACATATTCGTCCATCGCTATTGCCGCTCCGGTACTCTTGCTCGGGGCAAAATCCAGTGGCCAGAAACAGACAAAACGTTAGGTGTTCGTGTCATCGTGCACAGAGACCTTAAGATAGGAATGATTCTTGGATTGGTCGTGTCCATTGCCGGCGTGCTTTGGCTGTCCACGCGGCCCGGCTTGAGCACGCGAGCCAGGATGATGCGTTCGCGTAACGCGCCGTCAGGATACGAGAATTCGGCCGTGCCGGACGAGTCTGGGACAAATAAGCCGCAGCCAACAAACACAACAAATAACACACCGCGCGCGAAAAACCATCAGCCAGAAACGCCGGACGCGACTGCGCTGGAGCGGCCGCAGAAACCTCGCACCGAAACACTCCACGTTGTGCGGACGGGGGAAACGCTGTCCGGCATTTCCGAAAAGTATTACGGCTCCGCGAACCGATGGCAAAACATTCTGCAAGCCAACAGGTCTTCCGTCACGGACCCCAGAAAACTGCAGCCCGGCACGAAGCTCGTCATTCCTGACTGAGCCAGCAAGACCCACTAACGACCCAGAGCTTCGGAGGGGATAGATTGCGCCGCGTCGTTGTCGACCAGCCATGTCACTCGGTCGAGGACGGGCCAAAGCGTGTGAATCGGATACCGCACTTCATCCGGCTCACTGGTCAGAACGTCTTTCAGGATACCTGCCTTTTCCTTGCCCGAAACCAAAACGAGCAAATGACGCGCAGCACACAATACCGGATGCGTCAATGTGATTCTGTTGAGCTTCTCATCCAGAACATAAACGACGGAGGCCAAATTCTCCGTGTCGAACGGTGCGTACGAGTCCGGAAAAAGCGAGCCCGTGTGGCCCTCGACGCCCATGCCCAGCACAACCAAATCGAACATAGGTAGTTGATTCGCCGTTAGGCCAAAACTCCGCCGAATCGTATCTTCGTAAGAGCGAGCGGCAGCTTTTATGTCATCATACTCGGTGGGTATCCGATGAACGTTATCCGGGGGAACTGCGACCCTATCCAAGAAGGTATCGGCAGCCAGTTTGTAATTGCTCCACGGTGAATCAGGCGGGACGTACCGCTCGTCGACCCAAAACAGGTGTATTTTAGCCCAAGGCAGAGCTACGGCCCCCGGGACTTCTGCGAGCAGCTCAAAAAACCGCTTGGGCGTATGTCCTCCTGATAGGGCAACGTGGCATACACCTCTGGCCTTGATCGCCCTTTGGGCGTCCAGAACGAAATGCTCAACGGTCCTGTGCGCCAGGTTCTCGGCGTCAGGAACAACTTCAAGATTCGGCTTATGATCGGCTATGGTTGCCATTATCGTACCCGGCTTTGTAGATGAAAGAAAATCCGTCCGCCAAACGCGACTGGTCAACGGTCAAGGATTCGGCTCGAAATGTTCTATGCGGCTGCAAACACCGGCCGTTAGCCTCTTGAGAAAAAACATGTCTTTCTCGACGCATACTCGGCCCCTCACAACGCATACAATACCAGCGCCAATATTATGGGCTCTGCAGGCGGATTCAGCCAGAGAAATCTTTCAAAAAATTTCGCATGTACTGCCCTGAGCCAAGAATGGCTTCAAGAAGTGAAAATGACGTTGCCCTTGGAATCGCCGTTCATGTGACGTCATCAATCTGCCACATGAACGCCTTGATGCCTTCGGAGCCGAGGCTCTCACGCATCTTGCGCACTCTGTCAAAAATCCGTGCAGCCGCTTCTTCCGATACCACCGTTGCAATAACATTATTGGCTTTAGGCCAGATATGACTGTACAAATGTGGACCGCTGGTTTTGCCCTTGCCAAGGACTTTTGTCCACTTGGTGTAGCCCTGGACATCAACCTCATCAAGAACGTCCAGAACTTCCTGGTCGACCGCCTCATTGCAACATATTAGGACAAGTTTCACAGATGCGCCTTTCAAGAAAACTTTGTCTTTATGCGGGCCTCCAGAACACTATAGAGTACGGGTACGATAACCAATGTCACCATAGTGGAAACCAAAAGTCCGCCCATGATGGTCAAGCCCAGCGGATTCCATACCTCAGAACCCTGCCCCCTACCAAAAGCCATAGGTATCAAGGCGCAAATCGTGGTAAATGCCGTCATCAGAACCGGCCTTAATCGGGTTTGCCCCGCTCGCCGTATAGCCTCCTTCAACTCCAAGCCCCTGGCACGAAGAATATTGATATAATCTACGAGTACAATGGCGTTATTTACTACCACACCGATTAACATTAACAAGCCGAGAAAGATGACGATGCTTATATGATGTCCTCCCAGAAATATGGCCACAATAGCTCCACTAAACGCAAATGGAACGGAAAACATTACGACGAACGGATGAAGCAACGACTCGAACTGAGAAGCCATGACCATATACACTAAGGCCGAGCCTACAATTAACGCCAGAGTCAGCCAGAAGAAGGACTCCCGCTGTTCTTCTGCCTGGCCTGCCATGTACACTTCCACACCTGCGGGGATATCCATTTTTTCTATCTCAGCTTCTACGTCGCTGACGACTTCTCCGAGTGAGCGCTCATAAATATTAGCCTCCACATTGACGATTCGTCCCTGGTCTTTGCGTTGGATCTCGACCGGCCCGAACTCGATATCGGTCTGCGCCACATTGTCTACGCGGACCAACTGTCCACCAGACAAACGAACCGTAGTCGCCTGCACTTCACGTATATCTTCACGATCTTCTTCTTGTAGGCGAACGAATATGTCATATTCATCTCCCTTAACGCGATACATGCTCGCCTCACGTCCATAAAAGGATGCCCGGATTGTATCACCAATATCCGATACGTTTAGCCCCATGGTGGAAGCCTTGGCCCGGTCCACATTGACCCAAATTTCTGGCCTTCCCTTCACTCGGGACACGCCAACGTCCACCGTGCCAGGAGTATCTTCTGCAATCTTTTTGATCCGGGCAGCGATCTCATCCGTCACCTCCATATCATCGCCGATGATGTCGATGGTCAATGGTTGTCCACCACCCAGCATCATGCTTTCCATCGGGTCACCCGTGCTTATAGAATATTTTTCAATCTGTAGTATGCCCCGGGACGCATTGAGGCGCTGCCGGATACCTGCAGCAATATCTGCAACAACGCGATCTCGCTGCACTTTGGGCACCAATTTTACAATAAAAGTGCCGATATGGGGACCTTCACCGCTGGACGATGGTCCCCTACCACCCTCACTAACTCCACATCTTGTGAATATAGCGACCCTGTCCTCTTCCGGTATTTGCTCTTCCAGGATACCTTCGAGAGATTCCATTGTGCGAGCGGTCTCCTCAACGCGAGTGCCGACAGGCAGCTCTACCGTTCCCTGAATGAAGGCTGTGTCTTCTTCGGGCATAAACTCACTTCCAAGACGAGGCACCAAGGACAAACTCCCAATCAGCAAAGCAAGGGCGGCCGTAATAACGATCAGACGATGACCAAGCGCCCAGGAAAGAAGCTCGGAGTATCTGTTTGCCAGCGCATTAAACATCTGCTCCGTCTTAGAGAAAAACCTGCCGCGTCTAGCTTTTTGGATAGACACACGCATCAGCGTGGAGGAAAGCATAGGAGTAAGAGTGATAGCTGAAAACAGTGACGCAAACAAAACGATAGCGATAACAACGGCAAACTCAGTGAAGATAATTTTTGTGATTCCTTTAACAAAAAGGATGGGGAAAAAGATACAAACCGTCGTGAGTGTGGAAGCAGTTACGGCCATTGCCACTTCAGAAGCTCCGTATACGGCTCCTTCTTTCGGGCGCTCGCCTTCTTCTCGATGCCGTGTAATATTCTCCAGGATCACAATCGCATTATCCACGACCATACCAATGGCGATGATCATCGCAAACATACTTATCATATTGATGGTATAATCGAAAAAATAGATCGCTATGATGGCTACAATGAGGGAAAATGGTATCGTAAGTGCAATGACAAGACTGGCCCGCCACTGGCGAAGAAAAACAAGAACAACCGACATGGCCAGCAATCCGCCGGTCAGCAACGTACTGGAAAGGTCGCGAATTGTCCGCTCAATATCTTCTGATGAGTCCATAACATTTATCACTTTGACGTCAGGCGGCAAATGCTTCTGCAGCTCCTCCATTCTTTTGCGAACCAGCCGGGCCACCTGCACTGTATTAGCTTCAGACTGCTTTTGAACGATTACGACAGCTCCATTTTGGCCGTTGATTCGAATGTATAGCTCGATCTCCTCGAATCCATCCTCGACCGTTCCAACATCACAGAGCCTAACGATAGACCCGTTTCGCGAGGTCAAAACAATCTCGCGCATAGGCTCGACCTGCTTGAACTCACCTGGTACACGAACCAGGTAATCGGTCAGACCCATTTTGACATTTCCAGCCGAAGTATCTTTATTCTCGTTCATAATGGCCCAAACAACATCTTGCGGCGTGAGCCCATAACTGGCCAATCGTTCTCTGTCAAATTCAACATTAACCTGACGATGCAAAGGCACGTAAGCAGCGGCGGTGCCAACGCCGGGCAGCCGTTTAAGCGGGTCTGCGATTTCATCCTCCAGGATGTCCTCAAGGTAAGGATAGCTTTGCTCAGCCATGATCCCATAAACCATAATAGGGAATTGTGCTATATCAAATTTCATAACGCGAGGTTCTTCTATTTCATCAGGAAGCCGCATTTTTGCCATTCCCACGGCGTCTCGGACTTCATTAGCCCTCGTATCCAGGTCCGTGCCCCACTCAAATGACAGCGTGATCGTGGACATATCCTCCATGGAGGTAGAGGTGATATGGTCCAATTCCGGAACGGTTGAAAGAAAACGCTCGAGTATCTCGGTGACTTTGCTTTCTACTTCCTCCGGCGCAGCTCCCGGATATTGTGTTATAACACTGATAGCGGGCAAATCCATCTCCGGCAGTAAGTCAATGGGCAGTAACGACAGACAAAGACCCCCCACCATCAACGCGCCGAGAAATATCATAAAAACCGTAACAGGTTTTTTCACCGAAAATTCAGGAAGGTTCATTCTCTCATCTCCTCAATGACTTCAATTGCCTGGCCGTCCTCTATTTGTCTGCGGCCGCGCGTCACCACCAGCTCACCAGCCGACAGTCCTTCCAGTACCTCATGATATTCGCCCTGCAATACTCCAAGTTTTATCTCTCGTCGATGCGCTTTACCGGCATTGGCAACAAAAACATATACATTATCCTGCTCTCGGATGAGAGCCGAATCGGGAACAACAACGACGTTTTCTCTCTCCTGCAGGACTATTGTGATTCTTGCAAACATCCCCGGCCTTAATCTCATATCCGGATTGGGCACGCGAATTTCTACATCAGCCGTGCGTGTTACAGGATCAACGGCAACGCCAACTCGGTAAACTGTTCCTTCAAATGTATCCTGTGGATACATATCTGTCTTAACACGCACCGCTGTTTCACCCGGAACCAACTGGGGCAAATACCGTTCGCCGACACCACCAAGGGCCTTCAACGTCTTGACATCGACGATTTTCATAAGGGCGGTTGTAGGCCCAACCATATCACCTTCGTCCACATATCTGTCTGATACAACTGCCGTGATGGGGGCTTCTATGGTGGCCTTATCGAGCGTGATCTTGGCAGTGGTCAACGCTGCTTCTGCCTGCTTGACGTTTGCTTTGGCCAGATCCAAACCGGCCTTGGCCTTGTCGCACGCCGTACAAGCAGCGTCATGTTGCTGCTCGGTCACAGCTCCGCCCTCAAAAAGTCCCTCCATGCGTTTCTTCTCACGCTCGGCATCGGCAAAGGTAACCCGCGTCACCTGCAGGTTCGCCTCGGCCGTCACAAGAGCTGCCCGAGCCTGCTGGACCGCTGCTTCCAATGCGGAATGCTCAATCACAGCGATAACCTGACCGGCCTGGACGCAAGTGCCCACATCAATCCGCGTGCCGTCCGGCAGACGTAGTTGCTCTAATCGGCCTGCGATTTCGGGTATGATTTCGACACTGGTCAGAGCCTCAAAAGAGCCTGTTACAGTAATCGTCTGAGAAACCTTTGAGGTTCCAACGGCCTCGCCAACCACCTTGAGCGCAGCACCCTCAGCATCATCGGAAAGGGGCGACTCGTTAACCAATGTGCGATTATAGCCGACCCAAACAATGATACATACCAACGCAAAAACCGTTATCCAGAATATGACTCTTCTACCTGCTGTCTTCATTTTGTCCTCTCGTACTTGAGCCGGCAAGAGCTACCGATTCCCGGTCACCTCCATCAGCTTCGGGCACAACGGTCTCGACTGTAGCCAGCGTGCCCATAGCCTTCTGCAAAGCCAGTTTCGCCATTGTGTGCGAATGTATCGCTTGATAGTAGTTCACCCTGGCCCGGGTCAGCGCGACCTGCGCGTCAATCAACTCCACCTGCGTCTTCGTTCCTTCTCTGTAGCTAACCTCGGCCAGTCGCAGTCCTTCCTTTGCCCGCGCCATATTCAACTGCTGAGACTCGACAAACCTCTTTGCATTTTCAATGCTTAATTGCGCTTTGGTGAGCTCAAACAACGCCGTCTCTTCGGCGTCAATCAAATCTATCTGCGCCTGTTTTACGCGGGCCTTTTGCTGGATGATTTCACCCTCACGGGCAAAGCCGTCGAATATCGGCAGCGTGGCGGCAAACCCGGCCTGCCAGGAGTGTCCCCATTCGATCTCCATTCTATTATCCGGGTCGGGTTTGGACCACAAGTTGGTATAGTATCCACTGACCATCGGCCAATACCGACTGCGAACGATCTTGAGCAGTTCGGTCTGGTACTTGATATCAAATTCCCGACCCAGCAGATCGGGACGATTCCGATAGGCTGCTCCAACAGCTTCCTCCATGGTGACCTGCGAGGGCACGTATTCCAATTGATCCGCCAAAAGAAAGTCACTTTCCTGCGAAACCCCCATGATTTTGATCAGGTTTGCGTTTGCAATATCAATGTCGTTTCTATTCTTTATGAGCTCAGCTTCGAAATTGGACAACTCCACCTGGGCCCGCAGGACATCGAAATCAGAAGCGACACCGCCCTGCCGTTTTTGTTTGACGCTGTCAAGACCCGCCTTGGCCGAGCGAACCGCATCGGCAGCGATTTCTGCCAAATGTTGACTTAACAACAAATCATAGTATCCACTCTGGGCCGCATACATCACCTCTTGAACCGCTGCCCGGACGGTCTCATCCGTAAGCAGAGAGAATAACCTGGCAGCGTTTATCGTCGCTGGTATCGAACCCCCGGCGAAAATCGGCTGACTGACTGTCAGGTCGGCCGAATACGTGTGTATGTCACCCATGCTGATCTCCTGGGGTTGGCTATCGGGCAGAAAGGCCGGAATAGTGATGGAACCAACCTCATCAATCTCCTGCCAGCCCGCTGTGGCGGTGACATCGGGCAAAATCGCTGAATAGGACCCTAAACGCCGCCCGCGAGCCACTTGCCTTTCTTGCAGCACGCGCTGCAAATTCTTATTATTGGCCAGCGTGAGTCTCAAGCTGTCGGCAAGACTCAGCTTACCGCTGACAAGCGGCTGAGACTTGCGCTCGCGGTCTTTACGCATCTTGTACTGCCGATACGCCGTTTTGCGCGACAGACGAACATCCTCGTAGAATTGCTCGCTACTGACACATCCGGCCAACATAAACGTGACCATCACACCAACCGCAAAGCGAATAGTTTTTTGCTCCGTCAGAGTCATATCTCTTAGCTCCTTGAAATACGTGCTCCAGACCTTTGCCCAAGCCAAGTCCACGTGGTCAGCCCTCAGGTTGCCCATTTGGCTTGGCATACGCTCGAATCCCAGCGGCGGAGAACTCGACGACGTGATCCACCACCTCAGCCAAGTCCAGCTTGGGCAATTCCATTCTCTCCTGCGCAACCTCTTCAAACCACGTCTTTATGTGGACCATGTGCATGAGCTGACCGATAAAAGACAGGATAACCAGCACTACTTTCGACCGGTCCAGCCCCGGGCAGGTCTTGATGAGCGCCTCGCCCAATGCAGCCATAGTGGGCTGGATGAGCTCCTTGGCGAACACATCTTCCGGCAGGTGCGGGTCAATCAGTTCACGAGCCATAAGCCTGGTGAATTGCCGCGTCTTGCTCGGATGCACCACCGGCTCCACAAAGGCATTTGCAGACGCCCGCAACAAATCTTCCAGCCGGGCCTTACCATCGCTGGCCGACATGACCGTCTCGATACTCGTCAGTCTCGCCTTACGCATCAGAACCAGTCGGCGGCGCCAGACCTCCACATACAGCTTCTCTTTGCCGCCGAAATAGTAGTTTACAGCCGCAACATTGCATCTAGCGGCAGCCGCCAGGTCCCGAACAGTCGTTTCGTCAAAACCATGCTCACAGAAAAGTTCTTCCGCAGCGTCAACCAGCCTCTCTTGAACCGGCTTATCAGCACTGTTAGAGAGCTTCTTGTTACCTGAGTCAGCCACTTTGCGCCTCCTAAACAAATGTTTCATACGCAAGTTTAAAACAATTGTTTGCGGCTTGCAAGGCTTTTCCAGATTTTTTTTCAAGAACGTGCTAACACAATACGGTCCGTGGTGGAACCGATTCCTGCAATACCACGGCGGAAGACAAGTCACGGCGAAGAAAGGCAGCCGATGCTTCCTGGACTGTTATCTGCAGATGGCACGGAAGGTGTGTTCGAAAGCCGGCAAAAAACACCCCGTGAGCTGCTCGGAAATCCGTTGACGGCAAGAATCGCAGCGTTATAATACGTGTAATTAGGTCGCTAGGGGTGGCTTGCCAAGGGCAAGTCTGAGAAGAGACCCTCTGAACCTGATCAGGACAATCGTCGAACCGGCGACATGCCTGCGTAGGAAAGCGAGTCACTTGACCAGAATCAAGCAGTTGTTTCGAGCACAAATCGCTTCCTGCGGGAGCGATTTTTTTATTGACGGGAGAACAAAAATGACAACGCAATTACAGGCTGCACGAGCGGGGGCGATGACCGACCAGATTCGAGCTGTCGCTGAAGACGAATACGTAGAGACCGAACTTCTGCGGCGCGAACTGGCTGCAGGCCGGTTAATAATACCCGCGAACAAGTTGCATCTTCAGTCCAGTCTGAAGCCCATCGGGATAGGTCGGCTGCTGCGAACGAAAGTAAACGCCAATATCGGCACAAGCAGCGTGCGGTCTTCGATTGAAGCGGAAATCGAAAAGATGCAGGCGGCGCTTGCAGCCGGGGCCGATACGATTATGGACCTGAGCACCGGTGGGGACCTGGATCGGGTCCGCGTTACGTTACTGGCTCGATGCCCCGTACCCTTCGGAACCGTACCTATCTACCAGGTCATCGAAGGCAAAAGCGTCGAACAGGTAGATCACAAACTGATACTTCAGACCATCGAAAAACAGGCAAGACAAGGCGTAGATTTTTTTACGATTCACGCCGGGGTATTGAAAGAGCACCTGTCCTTGCTCGAAAAGCGTATAGCGGGAATCGTCAGCCGCGGCGGAGCCTTGCTGGCCAAATGGATGCTACATCACAACAGGCAGAATCCGCTGTACGAGATGTTCGATGACTTGTGCGATATCTTGGCAGAATATGACATTAGCTTTTCGCTGGGCGACGGCCTGCGGCCGGGTGCCATCGCCGACGCTACCGATGACGCCCAGATTGCGGAGTTACGCACGCTCGGCGAGCTTACGCAGAGAGCACAGGAGAAAGGCTGCCAGGTAATGGTGGAAGGGCCGGGGCACATTCCGCTGGACCAGATACAGTACAACATGGAAATCCAGCAGCAAATCTGCCGCGGCGCTCCCTTCTATGTCCTCGGTCCGGTCGTGACGGACATCGCGCCGGGCTATGACCATATAACTTCGGCGATAGGGGGGACGTTGGCTGCATTTCACGGGGCATCTTTTTTGTGCTATGTCACGCCCCGAGAGCATTTGGGCTTGCCCAGCACCGACGATGTCCGAACCGGAGTCATTGCCGCGAAGGTCGCCGCGCACGCCGCCGACGTCGCCCGCGGCCTGCAAGGTGCTGCCGAGCGTGATAGAAAACTCAGTGCTGCACGGGCCAATCTGGACTGGAAGACCCATTTGGCGCAGTCTCTGGATCCGCAAACCGCCGAGCGAATGCATCGAGAGGCCTGTGGGCAGATACGCCCGGATCAACCGGTTTCCGATGACTATTGCTCCATGTGCGGCCGGCAATGGTGCAGCGTCAGAATCAACAAAGAGATCCGTCAGGTGATGAAACAGCAAACGCAGGGTGCGTAGTATCAAATACCCGAATGTGAGAAAAGCAGAATCCCGAAGCATTCTGCTGCATCGGGCACGAATGGCGACGTAATCTCGGATCTAAGACTGGTGCTTTGCGGTTTACGCAGGCTATGTCTTCATCGCATCAATTTCGATGAAGGCTATCGGCAAGAAAACGAAAACGGGCAGCCACGCCCACAACTCCGGCATCACTCTGTCAAACACGACTTCCGCCGCAAGCATCTTGCACACGAACGTAGTCACGAAACAACCCGCCGTCAAGGCGAAGCTAATCATAATGGCCGACTTCATCGACCTGGGGTCGCGAACGACCAGAATCGGCAGGCTCACCATCAGCATAACCAGGTTGATAATCGGGTCAGTCAGGCGGAAATGCTTCTGGCTGTAAAGCTGAGCGAGGTCTTTGATTTTCGTTCTTTGCTCTGCCAGCGCGGCCAGTTGCCATGAACCTAACAAGCTCTTGTAGCGAGATGTTCGCCTGAGCAGGATATCCTTCGGAGTTATGTCACTCTCGTACGAAGCGACCGGCTGGGGACTTTGTTGAGAATCTCTCCCAATGAAGCGCCCCTGCGTCAAATTCCACTGGCCGGCTTGGGCATCGTAGACAGCCGTGTCTGCCGATATTCTGCCCGTGACTCGCCAGATGCCCGGCTGTTCCGTTTCCTTGCGAGTAATGATGGTGGGCTGATGAAGTGTTGATGTCTTTACATCGAATCGTAAAGAGCAGATCAGGGAACCCTTGGCGTCAGCGATAAACCAAACACCATAGGACCCTTCGCCGGGAATATCATCCTGGCTCCGGGTCAGCCTGTCGCTTAGCACGGGGATCAACACTTCCTGGTCGATTACCAGTAGACCGGCAAAAAGAACGGCGAGACCCAGAATAGGGCCGATCACCCGCTTCAGACTCACGCCCGAAGCCATGACGGCCACCAATTCGTTCATCCGCACCATTTTGCCCAGCGAAAAGGCGGCCGCCACTACGGTTATCATGCCGGCAAAGTCCCGAAAATACAGCGTGCTATTCAGGCCGTAGAAGACAAATATGTTCTGGAGCACATCCAGCGCGGAAAGATCGGCATGCTCGGTGAACTCATCAATATTCACGAATAAGTCAATGATGATACGCAGGCCAATTAACACGCAGAACGCGATGGCGTAGCCGACCAAGAAGTTTTTGGCAACATATTTATCCAGTATTTTCATAAACGCGCGCCCAACTCCAGCTCTTCCCGGCTTACAACATGCCTTTTAGTTCTTCATCAATCTCCGGTATAAAACCACGGTCAGTACGCTGAGAACCACGAATCCCGACCACATCAGAATCACTCCTGAAATGGCTCTGGAACCAAGGTTTTCGGTAAGACGCTTACCGCTGATAATGCACACAATCAACACTGCGGCAGGCACACAACTGGCGCCGAACGCGCTGAGCACGTGTCCGCCGCGCTTGATGACGCCCAAACCGATACCAATGAGAATCATCGGCACACAACCGACACCGAATGCCAGGCGAGAATGTATCTCGGCCTTTATTTCCACGAGCACATCACGGATCGTTCTGTCCAGAGCACTCTGGAACCTGCTGAGCGTAGAGCTCGGGCCGTCTTGCAACACAGACGATACCGACTCGGGCCGGACATTTTGCAGAGGCCGCACCTGGCCGAGCGTGTTTTTCAAGTCCTGCGGCAGTTCCAGGCCACGAATGACGTGCCGCATTTTCAACTCTCCTGAGTCCTCGATCCGTGCACTGCGAATGTCCAAGGTCAGACTCGGCGCGAGCTCATCGCCCATAACGTGTAAAGAAGCGCTCGCGGAGCGCAAGGTGCGCAGACGCTCCATCGTGTGTGCATCATACTCGACCACTACGATCTCTCCGGACAACTCGACGGTTTTCTCTGCTTTCAATGCGCATTGACCGGCGCTGAATTCCACAACCTTGTCGTCACTGTGTAGCCTGTAGAAATTGTCCGTTTCCCCGGATAAATGAGAGGTGATATCCTGCACCAACAATTCCGTAACAAGCTGAGCGTACGCCTTGCGGGCCCGCTCTGCAATCGGGTTAAACCGCATCAAGTCCGCCCGAATCTCTTTCATTTCGCTGAGCTTCTTGAATGCTATATCGTCGCCCAAAAGAGACCCGAACTCTTTGGTGATTGGCAGCCGTTCGGATTCGTGCGCCCAGCCTCCCTCGCCCGGAGGGCCAAGCTGATAGGTGTGACGTGCGGTGATCTGCACATAGTTCGACGCATTGCGAGCATGAAAGCTCACATTCGCACTGTCGGTAGCCGTGATCTTTTCAATCCGGCCACTTCTGACCTCAGCAACCACCACGCCGGCCAGAGTATCATTTTCTGGGTCCACATAGTCCGCATAGATCCGGTAGTAGTCCTCTGTCGGCAACTCCAGCTTATAATAGCCTCTGCGCTGCAGATTTCGGAACAGAATCTGTTTTGCATCGGCCTTGAGGGACTTTTCGGCCAGGCGCACAAACAGCGGCGTCACATAGAAACTCAACGCCAAATTTGCAGCGGCCACGATGAGCGCCAGCGCCAGGCCCGGATGCGCCAAGGTCAGTATACTTATGCCGCTTGCCTTGCAGGCATCAAGCTCGTTGTCGCCGGCAAATCGGCCGTATACCAAGGCCCCGGCGAAGAGAGCGGCGATAGGCAGTACGAATGTCAGGGTTATGGGCAGAAAATAGCCCATCAGATGCACCGCCTGCTTGGGCCCGACGCCGTATTCCTGGACGGGCTGCAGAACACTGCCCAGGCTCAAGATCAGCGTAAGCGCCACAACCGCCGGCAAAAACACCTTCAGAAGCTCGTGAAATACGTATTTCTGCAACGTAAACAGCATTCTTACTCCACCGTACGGGAGACTGTTGCCCGGTTAGCTCCCTGCAGGCACAATTCCATCCCAACGTCAAAACGCAACCTTGGGGTCTTTAAACCCCCGGCCGGTCGGTCTGCTCTGCTCAGCTTGACCGACGAGTTTACAACTCCTAAAATATTCACAAAATTCTATTGCAAAATCAACTGCTTTTGTTATAGAATAATATTTGCCAAAGACGCGAGGGCAGGATTAGAACTTAATCATACGATTTCTGGCATCATAGGCTATCGTGTTTCATATCGCCCCTGCCTGTGAGATGAGACATTTCTTCTGCGGTATTCGTCATCGCGCCCGGCTCTGAAAACTGATTCCGAGCAGAAGACCCGCGAAAGCTCCACAGGATACGCAGCATCTGCTGATTGCCACAGGTGCGTTACCTGTGTGGTCATCATATATTGCTGATAGAGATTTGAAAGGGTGGAAAAATGAAGAGCAAATGGATGTTGTCAATGGTTTTGGTAATTGCTGTTCTGGGCGTGCCGACGGCGCTGGGGGCAGCGAGGGATGCCGACGGCCTGAAAGCCAGCGACCCGAGCCCACCGGACGGCGCAGAAGGCATAACTACACCTCTGCTCCAGTGGACAGCAGGAGATACCGCCGAGTGGCACGATGTGTACTTCGGTACAACAGTGGACCTTGGCCCCGCAGATTTCGTGATGCGAAGTCCGAGAGTCATGACGATATATTACCACGCTGCCGGCCTGACACCGGGGACGACCTACTATTGGAGGATTGATGAGATAGAAGCCGACGGGACCACGGTACACACAGGCGATGTCTGGAGTTTCACGACGCCGGCAACAAAAGCCGGCAACCCATATCCGCCGGATGGTGCTGAGTCTGTGGACCCGGATGTGGACCTTACGTGGACCCGGGGTTCTCGCGCCATCTCACACGATGTGTACTTTGGCACTGATGAAGCCGCGGTAGCCAACGGTACCGGCGGCACGTTTATGGGCAATCAAACGAGCACAACTTATGATCCCGGAACTCTTGCGATGGGCACTACGTACTATTGGCGGATCGATGAGTTTGACGGGTCTCAAATGCATAGAGGCGATGTCTGGAGCTTCACCACGGTGGGTATTCCGCAGGGGGTGACCTACTACGTCGATGGAACCAACGGCAGCGATGATAACGACGGCTTAAGTCGCCAGACCGCTTTTGCCACCATTCAAAAGGCCATCGATTCAGCGCAAGATGCTTATCCGCCTGCGCCGCCACGAAGGCGAAACGCAACAGTTCTAGCACCCCCGCCGACGACACCGGCTACGATTCTGGTCTATCCGGGCGTTTATCGTGAAGCGATCAATTTCCTGGGTAAGGCTGTAACCGTGCGAAGCGCCCAGGATGCGGCAGTGCTGGAGAATCCAGGCGATTTTGCGGTGTCTTTCTATATGGGCGAAGGGCCCGGCAGCGTCCTGGAGAACTTCGTTATCAGAAACAGCTTCATGGGAATCTTTATTGTGCAAAGCTCACCTACTATCAAAAACGTAACGGTCGTGAACAATACATACGGCGTCGAAGCTTATGCACAAGCCGAGCCTGACATCAGCAACTGCATATTTTGGTACAACAGCGGTGTCGACCTATTTGGGTGCCGGGCTCGCTACAGTTGTATCCAGCGTGGGGGCCAGGGCGAGGGCAATATCGACATTGACCCCTTATTTGCCGGCCCTGATGCGGGCGACTACCACTTGCGCAGCGAGCGAGGCCGATATTGGCCCCGGCACGATATATGGGTCCTGGACAAAGTCACCAGCCCGTGCGTCGATAGCGGTGACCCCACCGCCGATTATGCCGATGAGCCTGTGCCCAACGGCGGCCGCATCAATATGGGTGCCTACGGCGGAACAGCATACGCAAGCATGAGCCAAATCGAATGCACGGATGGCGACATCGTGAAACGGAACCAAACGCCCGATGTGCACATTACGGCACCGCCAGATGGAGCTGTCTTCTACAGACCTGCGACTATCGAAATCGAAGCGCAGGCAAGGGATGTCGACGGCTTCGTGGTGAAAGTAGAGTTCTTCGCTAACGGCGACAAGATAGGCCGGGACACGGATTGGACTGATGGTTGGGCCTTTGAGTGGAGTGATTTACAGGTGGGTGAATACAGGCTCGTCGCGCTGGCAACAGATGACGATGGAGCAATCGCCGACTCGACGGCAATAGTGATAGAAATAATCGAAACCGGTCCGCCTCCGTCGCGCCGGTAAGAATGACGAAAAAGCTGGTGCGCCGAGGAGGGTCCGATGAGACGGGCGATGGCCGGGACAGCGGTTTCGTTGCTATTGGTTCACTGCATAGCCACCTCGGGCGAACCGGGAATTGAGATACCAGCGAATCAGCAGAACAGAAGTCTGTGCGGATTTGAATAGCGCGGGTGAATCAATGCCCTCACACGATATTTACTACGTAGTCAGAAAAGGCTGGAAAAATGACTGAACATGCGAAAATTGTGGCCGTGTGCGTGCTGCTTTTTGGCGGCTTGGCACAGGCTGCCACGATCACTGTAGGTCCCGGCGCAGGCTACGATTTCGGGACAATTCAGGCTGGTATCAATGCAGCCAGCGAAGGTGATACCGTAATAGTCGCTATGGGCAGATACAATGAAAACATCCATTTTAGCGGCGCGAACATTGTCCTTACCTCAACAGAGCCGGAGGACCCGGAGGTGGTAGCAGGTACAGTTATCGATGGTTATACAGAAGCCAGGACGTCGTGCGTCACTTTCACCGGCAACGAGGACGGAAGCTGCGAACTAAGGGGTTTCACAATCACTGGAGGCAGTGCCGGGTCCGATTCTCGGTATGGAGGGGGGATTCGGGGCAATGGCAGCAAGGCGGCAACTTGCAGGTGTGTAATCTCAGGCAACTACGCCGATGGTGGAGGTGCGGGAATATATGACTGCGATGGCCCTATTAGGGACTGTGTGATCAGGGCAAACAGAACCTCGGGCACCGGACAGGCAGGCACGGGAGGCGGGTTATATAACTGCGATGGACCCATCACCAACTGTATTATCGAGAACAACGAGGCTGGTTTGGGCAAGCGGGCGGGCTTCGGAGGTGGGCTTCACAGTTGCCATGGTATGATCAGCGATTGCACAATCAGCAATAATTCGGCCAATGAAAACGGGGGTGGGCTTCACAGTTGCAATGGGACAATCATCAACTGCACTATCGGCAAAAACTGGGCTAACGGAAGTGGCGGGGGGCTCTATAACTGCGACGGCCTCGTTGCTGACTGCATAGTAACAGCCAACAAAGCCAGCGTAACCAGCGGGGGTGGTGTTTGTGAGTGTGACGGCACTATAAGCAACTGCACCATAAGGAATAACGAAGCTGCTGAATTTGGCGGTGGCCTATATGGGTGTAAAGGGCACATAGCCAAGTGCATCATTAGTGACAACGAAGCAACTATTTGGGATGGCGGCGGACTGTCAAGATGCGGGTCAATCAGTCATTGCCTGATCAGTGGTAACTCGGCAGGAGGAAATGGCGGCGGAGTTCATGAATGTCATAGAATTAGCAACTCCATAATAAGTAGCAGCTTGGCGAGAAATGGGGGCGCTTTGTATGATAGTGACGCAGTTGAAGTGGTTAATTGTACGGTTACTGGTAATCAGGCGAGCAAAAACGGCGGTGCAATATGGTATAGCGGTGGTGATGGAACGGTTGGCAACTGCATTCTCTGGGGTAATACCGCAACAGAGGGAGACCAGATATACTTGGCGAATCCGGATTCTGGTGGAGTCCCGGCGGCGATGGTAGTGACGTATACCGATGTCCAAGGTGGCCTGGCCGAGGCGTACGCGGCGGCTGGTTCTACGCTGGACTGGCATCCAAGCAATATCGAAGCCGACCCCTGTTTTGTGCGGGCCGGTCACTGGGCAGCGGACACAACGTGGATTGATGGAGATTATCATCTGCTTCCCAGTTCACCGTGTATAGACGCCGGTGCCCCGGATTCTGTATCGGCACCTGACGAGACCGATCTTGATGGCAATCCGCGCATCGTAAGCGGCGCAGTGGATATGGGAGCATACGAGTTTCAGGAAGTTCCTACCTGGTATGTTGACGTGGTCAACGGTAACGACAACAACAGCGGCTTGAGTCATGAAACGGCCTTCGCCACGATCCAAACCGGCATCGATCGAGCGGGCAAAGGCAACCGAGTTCTGGTCTACCCCGGCGTTTATCGTGAAGCGATCAATTTCCTGGGTAGGGCCATTACCGTGCAAAGCGCAGAGGACGCAGCAGTACTGCAAGCCCCCGGCGATTTTGCCGTGTCTTTTTACATGAGCGAAGGGCCCGATAGCGTGCTGACGAATTTCGTTATCACAAATAGTTACATAGGAATCTTTGTTGCGCATAGCTCACCGACCATCACCAACGTAACAGTGGTCAATAATACACACGGCATCGAGGCGTATGGTGGAGCGGAGCCCCACATCAGCAACAGTATTCTCTGGAACAATACCGACGGCGATCTATTCGGATGCCAGGCACGCTATTGTTGCATCCAACGGGCAGGCGAAGGCCCAGGCAACCTCAACATCCACCCTCTTTTTGTGGATTCTAACGCAGGCGATTACCATTTAATGAGCGAGCGAGGCCGATATTGGCCGAAGCGCCACGTATGGCTCTTGGATAAAGTCACCAGTCCCTGCATCGACCACGGTGATCCCACTTCCGACTGTTCTAATGAGCCTGTGCCCAACGGCGGCCGTATCAACATGGGTGCGTATGGCGGGACAGCATACGCGAGCATGAAGGAAGTACGGTGGAATGCCGGCGACGCCAATCACGACAGTTGGATAAACATGATGGACCTTGCCATCCTGGCCGACAGTTGGCTCAAATACGAACCACCTACATCAAATCAACCGCCGGAGGTGAATATTACAGCTCCGCTGGACGGAGCTGTATTCCAAGCCGACTTAGAACAAATTGAGATCGAAGCCGATGCTTGGGATACCGATGGTGTAGTCGTCAAAGTCGAGTTTTTCGCCAACGGAGACAGAATCAGTGAGGATGTGGACGGTGCCGACGGCTGGAAAGCTTACTGGAAGAACACCACCCGACCCTACTACAAGTTCACAGCAAAGGCTGCCGACAATGACGGAGCAACTACGACGTCCCCAAAGGTCGAAATCACGATAGAAGACGCGCGGTAAGCAAGCCCAAAGCCGCTAAGGTATAGCCAGCGGGTCAACATCCTTGATTCTGTCACGATAAATCTGGTAAGAGTATTCTTCCAACAGCTCTTTTCCATACTGGGCCAGCATCGCGTCTCTCTTTTCGCCGACCATTTGCCACTTGGCTCGTTCTTTGATATCGTCTGAATATTCTTGAAGCTCGGCAGGTTTCTTCTCCAATATCTTGACGATGCGCCATTGGATGCCGTCGCGGTAGAAGCCCTTGACCGGCCCCAGAATCTCATTGGGGTCGTTTTCCCACAAATCGTGCCAGAATATGCCCTCGCTGCCGGGATGCGTGTCGAAGGGCTTGGCCTCTTTATGTAATGAGTATTGCTGTTTGACCGTCTCAAAGCTCTCTCCACGGTCCAATGCGGCCTTTGCCTGTTGTGCGGTGTTCAGTTCCTGGCACCAGATCTGGTCGATCTTGAGCCTTGGCGGCGTGCCGAAAGCTGCTTTGTGTTCTTCGAAATAAGTGGCTATTTCCTGATCGTTAGGTTCGGCGATCTCTTTGTATTTTTCCGCCTGTACCGCCGCCAACAGACGCCTATCTTCATATTCTCTTACCTCCTTGACCAGGCTGGGGGTCTTGTCGAGGCCCAGCAACTCAGCCTCAGCCAGCAAAACGGGCACCCTCATAGCGCTTTCTAACATCCGTTCCACACCCTCGGGCGTATGCAAATCCCTCGGCCGCCGCGGAGGAACGATCTCACATAGGGCTTCGAACCAATCCTCCAACGTGACTTGGCCGCCATCGAAAGTTGCCAAAGGCATCTTTTTCTCCTCCGGGGTCAATTCATCTTTGACCTGACTGTTGCGAATCCAGCCCACCTTGCGGGATTCTTTGGGATGGTTCAGAAGCCTCTCGTGAACGAGGGCGGCCTTGGTAAAATTGGCGCTTACTTTCTGCACGTGGAACTTCTCAGACAACTGCTTATAGTATGCATCCAATAGTCGGGTGGCTTTTGCCCTCTGCACCATCGCCCTGGCGCGGATTCGGTCCAGCTTGGGATCGGACTTGAGTTTCTCCTCGATTTCCGCTTCGGTAACTGTCAATCTCGGCTGAAGGTACTTGCCCAACAACAGGCGTACCAGCCTCTTTTCCTTGAATCGGTCGACCGAATCTCGAACATCTTCTCGCTGTAAATACTCCTCTTTGCGGGCTTGGAGCACCATGGCCTTTTCCGCGATCATTTTTTTCAGCACTGTCTCAGCGTCCACCGGCTCAGCTTGAAGGTTGCTCTCGTAGGGATCGGGGCGAAGCTCGGCCAGCATCCTCTTTTCCAGTTCATCCTTCGTGATGACGTAGTCGCCGATCTTGCCAACAACCTGCGGCGACTCAGAAGAGTCTTTCGAATCAGCGTGTTGATTTGAGATCTGTCGTTCCGCCGCTGGCTTTGCACTCTGCGGCTTTGCCGAGCTGGCTGCCGCTTGACTTTCAGGATTTTCTTTCGTATCTCGGGCTGCTATGCAAGAACTACACAATGCAAGATACACACACAAAACAGACAAAGCAAATTCACTGGACAACGACTTCATCTTACGAATCCTCCTATCCAGTCAACACAGTTCTTTCGAAGGCTCGGCCTATACGTACTTTGCGGATCAACCGGCCAACTTGCGCCTCTCTTCTACGTTCTGTGGGTCTTAGAAACACCGGCACCAGCCGGACTCTTGTTTGGCCTGCGCTGGTCATCTCGGTTGGCTGCTTGTGCGAAACTTTCAAATTTGCCGAAAATCATCTTACCGGCCGAAGTCTGAAGCGAACTCGTAACACTGAGAGCCACATCCCGTCCGATCTTGTTGCGCGCGCCTTCCACGACCACCATTGTCCCGTCGTCCAGGTAGCCGATACCTTGTTCGGCCTCTTCTCCCGGCTTTATGATTCGGACCTGCATGGTCTCGCCGGGCAATGCGACCACCTTCAGCGAATTGGCCAGGTCATTGATGTTGACCACATCGACCGCCCGCACTTGCGCAACCTTGCTGAGGTTGTAGTCGGTGGTCGCCAGCCGGCCGTTGCAGTTCTTGGTGAACAGCATCAATTTCTGGTCGACGCCCTTGGCCTCCTCGATTTCCGGAAGTGTTGTGTCATCGATCTCCACGTCAATAATAGGGCTGGTCTGCATCTTGTTCAGGACATCCAGGCCTCGTCGGCCACGGTTGCGCTTGAGCTTGTCGGCCGAATCTGCGATCAATTGCAGCTCATTAAGGACAAACCGCGGCACCAACAGCGGAGCATCAAACAACCTGCTTTGGCACAGATCCGCTATACGTCCATCGACAATCGCGGACGTATCCAGCACCAGCGGCCGAGCCCCCTTCGTCTGCTTGGCAAATTCCACATAGGGTATTACGAAGCGCACATCGTCTTTTGTTCGCATGACGACGCTAATGGTAAGATAGCATATACAAATTCCCACCATGTACTTTATTGCTGCCGCCGCCTCGGGCGTGATCCGGTTCACGCGCATTCCATCAGGCGTCGTCTCCACCCCATAGGTATCAATGATCATATCGATGACCGGTGCCAGAACCACACTGACAAGCAACCCGACCAGAAGTGCGAAGAAGACACCTGCCAAGGCGCTGAGCTTCTTCTTGGGCGTGAGGACATCCAGGAGAATGACAAACAAACCAAGACCCAGGCCGGTCCATACCACCGCCTGGAAATTGGCGGCATCCTTGGCACCCGCTATCGGTTCCGAACTTGCGTTGATGAACAAAACGCCGAACAACACGATGATAAATATGAACCGAAAAATCCAGAGCAACATCGTTATGACCTCCAAATAACAACACAATATCGTATCTTATAGCCGCAACATTATATCCGGTACGCACAGGATTATCAATAGACAGGTTCTTCTTGAAGTCAAGTATATCGGACCACTATACGCAAGGTTCTCAACAAGCCATTTCCTTGTTGCGGTTACATCGTGCCTGACGGTTTCTGCTGCCTGTGAGAATACTGTGCTCAAACATGTGTTTATCGGCTATATGGGGCGTGGGAAGTTAATATTCCTCCGCAAGAACTGCTGACATACGTATTAGTACGTAGCATACGTCCAGCTTGCGGCGGCCCAAAAACAATGGGGCCGATGACGACTGATTCGTCATAGGCCCCGCATTGTAACAGAACCAACATCTGTGAATTCGCTCAGCGCTTCCTACGAACACCAAGTAGAGCCAATCCGCCCAGGCCAAGCAGCGCCATGGTCGTCGGCTCAGGAACCGGGATCACGCCCGGTGCATACGCGAAGAAGTCCACATCAAGAGCTCCGCTCTGGCCCGTCGCGCCCATGCCCAGTTGAATGAAGTTAATGCCGGGATACGGGTTATCGCCCCGTCCGGCGGTAACAATGAACTGGTCCTGCGCGAGTGAGCCGTCCAGAGAGACAGTCACCAGATGTGTGCCGGTTCCGGTCGTGTCGGACTGGATGGTGATCCAGAACTCATGCCACTGCGTGGGGTCGAGCAGCAACAGGTTTAAGGTCCCGGCTTCTCCCATGTCCACGTCGCCCGGTGTGGTTCCATTGAGATTGTTCATCACCAAGCCGGGTAGAGAAACAGTCTCGTGGTCCGCAGGACCTGTAGTCAGCGCAAATGAGATGAGCCTGTCATCCACGTCACCGATGCCGAAGTGACCCTTGCCGTCATTGTGAATAACGTACCCATCGCCGCCCATCGGGTAAGGCGCAATTCCGCCGCCTCCGTCGGGATGAAGGTCATCCAACGGCCCGGTGGTTGGTATGCGGGCACGGAACGACAGCGTCACCGCGTCAACAAGGTTGTCGGGCGCACCGTCGGCGGTCAGATCATGCGCGAAGTAGATCTTGCGGTTGCTGCCCGGGTCACCCATACCATAGTCTCTGGGATTGCCAGGGTCCTGCAGCCGCAAATAGGCAAGCTCCAAACTTTCGTTGATGACCGCTACGCCGCCCGGTCTGCCGTTACTGATCAGCGAACCGTCCCACTGGTCGGAACCGTTATCATGGTTCCAGGTCCCGTCCAGAGCGCTTGTGGAAGAAGGACTGACGGCCGTACCATCATAGACGTACGCCCACCCGCCGGCAGGGTCCGGATAATCCACTCCAGCGTAAACTACGCCGCAAGCGAATCCCATCACCGATACAATAAACAAAACACCAACAACTCTGCTCATATCAAGTCTCCTCTACGAGAATCCTGCAAGAACCAGTCGGGGCCGCACCAAATCGGTCCGAGGACGGCCCCAACTGATACAATGCGCAGAGCCATAAGTGGCTCATCGCCGCTTACGGCCACCAAATACAGCCAATCCGCCCAGACCCAACAAGGCAATCGTCGCGGGCTCGGGAACGAACATGGCTGCAATCTCTTCTTCACTTAGTGCCGTATCGTAGATGCGGACATCATCCATCAAGCCATCCATATATTTTTGGTACCCGGCCGGGTCCCAAATATAGGCGCCTATGTGCAAAGGCACATCAGGCGTTGCCATCGGGCCCAGAGCCACGGTGTGACTCGCATCCAGGGCACCATTCACATAGAGCTTGATCTCTGATGTGCCGGCATCGATGTTCTGGTATGTGGCAGCCAGAAAGTACCACGTGCCAACGTCCAAATGGGTCGTTCCCGGCATATTCTGTCTGCCACCGCCGCCATCGGTCACTTGCAGGCGGACCACTTTGTTGGCGCCCTCGCTATCAACCCTCAACGAGAAGGCCCGCGTCATGTTGTATTCCCACGTAACAAGACCGAGGCGGTCGCTGTTGTCGTCCGCATTGATCCAGGCAGAGACAGTGAACGAATCGCTCAGACTATCCCACGCCGGATCGTCGGGAATTTCTACGTATTGCATCTGCGCCTTGTGCACGCTTAGGACACCCGTTTGAGGCTCAGGTAGCCAACCTATGATACTTGCATCGTTAATGGGAGTACCATCGTGGCCATTGCCGGTTGTATCGTCAAAGGTGCCCTCGAACTCGTACCGCGCCACAAGGATAGCAGACGTACTGCTAACCAGAACCAGCACCAAGACCACAGAAGACAAAAAACACCATCTTCGATCCATCATACTGCTCCCAATTACGCAATAAGAAACGTATGCTTTCGTCCTGGCCGACAGCCAAGACGTCAGCGGTTGCCATCAACAGGCAAACAGTGTCTTCACCACGATTGTGCTTGTCAGGCAACCTTCGAAAAACACAAGACGCCTTTCGTGATTCCTGTGCTTGCTTGTAGATACACCACAACGGTCTATCTACACAGTATCGCCCCTCGTGACACACCGAGAACGCAGCATACGAGGCTGCCTCCGTGGTTATGCCCCGAGAGCACTTACGTATTTGGCGCCCATCGGGAGCCTATGCGGGAGCCGACCCGCATAGGCCCCGAAATTGCTATTCAATGGCCAAGAAACGGCTCAGCGCCTTCTGCGAACACGAAGCAGAGCCAATCCGCCAAGGCCGAGCAGAGCTATCGTTGCCGGCTCCGGTATCGTCTGAACCGCCGCCGTGAACAACGCTTCGCCCTCAGGGGTCAGGTTATACATACACTGGCCCCAGTAGGTACCCTCGGCGTCATCACCTTCCCAGGTGCCCGCGGCAAAGTACATGCGCTTCGCCGCCGCGGTCTGGCCGGCTCCATCGTAGAACTCCACGCCGGCTTCCCATGTGGCCAGCCAGATACTGCCGGCCAGGTCATCGACTCCTCCCTCGGCTGCGCCGGGAAAGTCCGTATCGACCACCATGAGCGCCTGACCGTTGCCGGCATCTTTGGCCAGCACGAACGAGGTGTCGCCCTTACCGACTGCTCCGTCGAGAACCTCAAGGTCCTGGAACACTTCGTCAAACGGTGGCGCGCCATCCATCAGGGGGGCATCGCCGCCGCCCACGTTGCCGGTGGTGTCAAACCACTTCCAACGGCTGCTCCGGGCCAAGTAGGAATTCATCTGAATCAGCGGCGTTGCCACGGAGTTCCACTGGGTTGCCTCATCATCGTTGTTGTACGAGCCGCTGCTTGTATCACGGCTGATGATGACGAGGTCGGCTGCGTTCAAGGCCGCTATCTTGTCCTCATCCAGTGTCCGCCAGTAACCGTCACCGGGTGTGCCCTTGGTGTAATCAACGCTGTGGCCTTGCGATATCAGCAGGTCCACCCAAGGCTGGTCCCACGGTGTCTCCACGGCCTGCCAATCCGGAGCCACATTTTTGCCTCCGGCAAAGTCAGCCGCCGGCGTGTGCGCATCGGACACCCAGACGATATTCATCGCGGCGTTGACCGGTGCGGTTAGGCAAAACACCGAAACCAAAAAACATACTAACAATTCTTTACGCATAATACTCCTCCGTCTCTAACAGAAGACAACGCTACAGCTTTTCTGGCTGTCAAAGAACCTGTATGTCCCGATAACGAGACAACCAACAGGCGCTTTGCAGCCAAGCTATGTATAGCCTTCAACGTCAATCGTTGCATCTTTGTGCGCGCTCACTTTCTGCGACGGATCAAAGCCAATCCGCCAAGGCCCAGCAGAGCAATTGTGGCCGGCTCAGGAACCGGAACAATCACACCCGGTGCATACGCAACGAAGTCCACATCGATGGCCCCGCTCTGCGGCGTCGCACCGGCACCCATGGCCAGGTAGCTCATGTCGTACTCATGGCCGTTGCCGGCGGTCAGAATGAACGGGTTAGCCACCAGCGAGCCGTCCATATAGATGTTGGCCACATGCGTGCCGGTCACGGTAAAGTCCGGCTCGATGGTGATCCAGAACTCATGCCACTGCGTGGGATCCTCCATCTCCAGGATATTCATGGTGCCGGGCTCATCTCCCTGGACGTCGACATCGCCGGTTACCTCAAAGCCGTTGAGCTTGTTCATCACCAAGCCGGCTCGGCCCGCCAGTTCATCCACATCGCCCGTGTCATCTGTAGGAAGGGCCAGACAGAAAGAGATCATCTTCTCGCCCTGGGCTTGGTAGATACCGAAGTTGCCCTTACCGCCATCGTGGACGACGTATCCGTCGCCGCCTGCGGGCCAGGCAGCGATGCCTGCGCCCCCATCCGGATGCAGGTCATCCAGCGGTGCTCCGGTGGCAATGCGAGCACGGAACGAAAGGGTCGCACCCATGTCCAGTATCATGTCACCCGCCATGCCCAGGTCGGCGCCGATGTCGTGAGCGAAGTAGATCTTGCGGTTGCTGCCCGGATCGCCCATGCCGTACTTCCTCGGATCACCGGTCTCCTGGATGCGGAGGTAACCGTCCAGGGCCGATGCGCCGCCGGGTCTGCCCGCGCCGATGCCCGAGCCGTCCCACTGGCTTGAGCCGTTGCTGTAATCCCACGTGCCGTCAAGCGAATCAAAGGCTTCCGGCGTGCCGAAAGCGGCGGCATCGCCCGTATAGACGTACGTCCAGCCGCCTTCCGGATCGGGATAGGCTTCTCCCGCGTTGGCCAGGCCCGAGCATACGAGCACCGCCAAGATCGCAGAAAAACAAAGTAGTTGTCTATTCATCATGCTACTCCTTCCATAAATCGTTTCTTGAGGCACCCGGACGCCGCATCACGAAGCAACGTTCTATTCAGGCGCCTCAAACGCATCTTAAGTGTCTCATCACACCTTCAACTCAGTTGTCTCAGCCAGGGCCTATGCTAACGCACTGGGCACAGGCCCTGGACTGATAGCAATCCTCATGTGATTCCCGCATACCGGGAATCGGTTTGCCTTACATTAGTACGGCCATAGCTGCTCATCGAGCCACTCATCCAACAGGAGGAAGAAGTCCACCCAGCCGACCGTGCCGTCTTCATCCAGATCAGCCATAAGAACACCCTTGGATTCTGCCGCACGTATAATGTCCTCGACCGGGGGACGCCCTGGTCGGTCGTACAGGCGAACAAATCCGCGGGCTGCATCGCCCGGCAGATAATGTTTCACATACGCCGCGGCATATCCCTGGTTATCCGTAGCCAAGACAGTAAGACCGGTAGGATCATTCGCCCTGGCCGAGGCCCACGTTTGGGTCAGTCCCCAAGCGGCCCCGACATCGGTAATCGTAACTGTTTCGTTGGTGTCCCAACGATCAACATTACCAATTCCCAATATATTAGCCTGGCCGGCACCACCCGGGTTGTCCCAGGTACCATCCGCGTGGGCAATGTCCCAGAACGGAATATCGGAGTAGTAGACAATCTTGCCACCTGCATCGAGGTACTTTCGAAGCGTGCAATTAGCATCTACCGATTCTACAACGGTGTCCGGGGCGTTGTCCCGACAGAACACCACCACGCTCACCTTCTGATCGGCGATGCGAGCATCCATCCACGTCTTGAGCTGGTCAGCGTCGAGAACCGTGTAGCCGGCAGCGGTAAGACCGTCTCGCACGGCTACGGAATCGTCCTCGCTGGCCCAATTCGTTCGATATCGGCTGTCCCAGTAGGCAACACGCTCCTCGTAATCCTGCGTTAGTACCCGACGGCCCCACTCGGCTGTCATTACCTCAACGTCTGCAATGTCAACCACGCAGTCGTCGTTGAGGTCGGCTGAGGGCTGTCTCAGGTCAGGCATACATCTGCCGCTATAGACCCTGATGTCATCAACGTTCACAACATCGCCCTCGGCACTTCCGTCAACGCCGGCAAGGCCGATAGCGATCTTGTTGGCATTGGCCAGATCCACGCCTTCGAAGTCACGCATGTCGATATTCCACTCTTTCCACTCAGCGCTCGCCAGGTCGGCCGAATCACCGTCGTAGAGCACCATGGCACTCTGACCGTCGCCGTCCGACAGGCTCGCATACATGAATGGGTCAGCATTACCTTCGTCACCGCGGAACCAGATCGACAATGCCTTACCACCGCCTGCGTTTAGATCCGCAAACGGAAGCGTACGGCTGGCTTCACCAATATAGTACGGCAAGCCGGGCAAAGCAGCGCTGTCCACCTTCATCGTACCATGTATATGGTCAGGAAGGTCAAGAACCAAGTCCACGAAGCCCCACTCCGACCAGGTGTCGGTGATGGGATTCTCCGCAACATAACCTGCCAGGCCGGCAATCTCGGCATCCGACATAGCATAGTCATAGACACGAGCATCATCCACTTTACCGGGGAAGGAACTGGCCTGCGTGATACGGCTACCCACATGGACGCGGTCACCGCGGATGGACAGATCCGATTCTCCTGCTGCGACCGGATCAAATGCCCTGACCTGTGCTCCGTCTCCGTAGTACGCCAGTATGGTCCCATCCCACGTCATGGCATAATGGTGCCAGTCCAGAGCTTCCTGGTCGGAGAATATGGTATCTTCCCAGCCCCAGATGTGGGCACCGACGCCGCCGGGCCCGCCTAAGCTGCCGATATTAAAGTGACTACCGTCTCCGCCTTGGCCAGCAGCGGTCCCCGTGAATCCAAAGATCAGGGTCCAGTCGGGGATG
>Ga0180434_10001128_pt1 | contig 38780 bp, 30 predicted proteins | sample SS_ome_7_FD_132453 | JGI IMG/M metagenome (GOLD analysis project Ga0180434, IMG submission 132453) | Hypersaline lake sediment archaeal communities from the Salton Sea, California, USA - SS_1_D_2 metaG | ecosystem: Environmental > Aquatic > Non-marine Saline and Alkaline > Hypersaline >... | reverse complement strand
GGAACGGATCTGGGTGAAGCTCCTTATTTCGACTGGATTGATAAACACAGTGCCGAGTTCAGGCAGAATTGGGAGTCTGCTCATAGTTAAAAAAAAGAGGGCAGAAGCCCTCTGATTAAACATCAAGTTGTTCGTCGCCGTCTGCAGTATACTGTGTTCCGTGCTGAGATAAGTCAGACTCACCTTCGACTGCTTTTAATTTGTTAAGAAACACCTCATTGTCGGTTAAGTGAGCTGCTGCGGTTGTCAGTTTACCATGACTATCAATGGGCGTCATAATATTTAACAAAGACTCATGGCTTGGAAAACATGATTTAATATTTCTGGTATGTATATTTTTCTTAAGCAAAGCGTCGCCTGTAGCACCGCAGCTTTTACATTTTGGTTCAACCGGCCCCTTTCCTATTGCGCCAATTCCATGTTCGCTTATCAAATTAATCGCTGTTTCTACTGGTAAAAACTCATGCTGGCAAACGGTGCAATGCATCACTTCAATTTCTACTGGCACAGTTTTTTGGTCATGATGTATCGCGCCGCAATTGTCGCATGGATCAATATCTCTCAACAACGTTTTAATTACAGAATTGTACGATTCAACATTGGTGTGAAATAATTGCAACGATGTGTTCAATCGCGACGACACTGCAATCAATCGTTCGGCCAACAGCGATTTCTTTTTATTATCTTCATTCTTGGCGTCTTCAAAATCTTTTCCGCCAGGCATTTTACTCGCAAGGCCGCTCATTATAACATCAAGTGATAGTTTTGCTGATTTTGCATCACCTTTTCCGTCGAGCGCATCACGCACACTTTCCATAGCACACATATACATAAGCTTTTCGCCATCAAGATCGGTAATTTCAGGCTCTTTATTATCTTTTTTTGGCCCTGGTCCGCTTTCCGGTGTCGCTTCTGACATTGTTCGTTCCTTTCTTTAAATGTGAGTTGGCTCACCGTCTTCTGTATCGTGTGTCGGGGTTAAAAAATATCTTTTAACGATAAATCCGACTGCAAAAACGATAAAAAGACTGATTGTGATTTTAATTATATCTTTCATCAAATTGCTCCTGATGTAAAAAATGTGATTTGAATGATAAAATCTCTATATTGGGATAAAAATTTTTGAGATTTTAACAAACTATTATTCAAAATGATAATTTATTATCCCATCGTAGTGATAACATAATATTTGCCATAATAACGTTCGTGATTGAAATACCATTGTTTTTATTTTATATTGTAATTAAGTACTTTATCCGATTCTTAAGAAAAGGACACTAAGCAAATGCCTCCACTCACAGGTATGGGCCCTGCTGATGCTGGTTATTCAGGTCATATAGACCCGTTCGCTGCCTTCGATAATAGAATCCGTTACAACGACATGATACGCAGGCAGATGATTTCACAGTACCAGCAGAATACTGTACGCCCTGCTACAATGACCCTCGCCCAGCAAAGGTATGTCGCAACAGACCCCCGTTTTCAATACGGGGTTCCTGGTGGACAAGACTCGAGACAGTACCAGAGGCAGGCAGAAATGTCACGGTCTGCATTTGGTGCCGCATTAACAGAGACTACCATGGATATCGGTTTATGGCAGGCTGTCTCAGGTATGGGTACCATGGCTTTAGGGGCTGGGTCCAAATTCCTCGCACCAATCGCCCTTCCCCTTGCCGCTACACTTGGAGTCGGACATTTCGTAAACAAGGGTGTCCAGAACGCACTGCAACGACAGAGGTTTATGCATTCCATGGCTGGAGACATTGAGCAGTATCGTGACCAGCTTGGATTCAATGAACCGTTATCATATGGCCAGGCAACCACCCTCGGTAAGCGCCTCACCAGCATGGTATATGAAAAATCTGCCGGTGGGTTCTTCTCACAGGAGCAGGTAGGACGAATACATAAAATCGGCCTGGCAAACAAAATGCTGTCGGCGCGGGGAGGATCTCCCGAAAACCGTGGCACCATGCGACAGTATGAACAGAACGTCAGAGACCTGACCGACACGACCGAGGAAGTGGTAAAACTACTGCAGACCACAATCGAAGGCGGAATGTCTGTCATTAAGGAGTTGCAGAATACCGGTTTCGGCTCAATGCGTGAAATAAAGCAGCAGGTCAGACAGGCCAAGGCGTTCGGGCAGATAACAGGACTCGGAGCGCAGAATGTAATGCAGGCCGGAGCAGCTGGAGCCAGGGCAGTACAGGGTACGCCGTGGGATGCCAGCGTTGGCGCAAGTATGTTCCAGTCTGGTGCGGCCGGCGCATCATACCTGGCTGGTCTTGGTCCGGCGGGGCAATATGCTGTTCGTCGGGCGGGAGGTGTCGCTGCTGCCGGAGGCGCTATTGGGCGATTCCAGATGAACGTTCTTTCTTCAGGAATAGGAACGAAGCTCGCGGCGTATGCGATGAAGGCTGATGGTACGATTGATAATGACAGAATGGGCAGACTGCTTGCTGGCGGCATGAACAGTTATGATGTCGTGCAGGGCGCAGCTGAACGTGGATATTCCATGGGCCCATCAGGCCGTGTCATGTTTGAGATGAATAAAGCCGACATGCTTAACAACATGAATGACATGGGCCGTGCGAAGATGGTTAATGAGGCGTTCAGGCTCTGGTCACAGCGCCACCCGGGAACAATGCAGGCACAGGCTACTGTATTCGCTGGGATGTATACGAACAACCAGCGTGAACAAAGGCTTATGCAGCAGTGGTTGATGAATCCGAAGGGGTTTGACGTACAGTGGGGAGCGAACCGTGCCGTTGAAGCAGGGCTGATGGATATTGATGTGCGCCGGGCGAGATATGGTGGGCCGACGGCTAAAGCTATCGGCCGAGTGATGGGGGGAGCAGGAGGTTTCTTCAACAGGCTTGGCAGCGATATAGTGTATGAGGGCGGCCGGGCAATGAAAAGGATGACCAGAGGCTTCGGTCTTGTTAAAGAAGGGTTCGCATCCGGCTGGGAACACCTGATGATGGATGTCGGGATGGCCGGTCCGGAGGGAATATATAATCGTGCCAAGTACGGTGACGCTTCCGCTGCTGTGCGTGCTCAATACGCTATAGGGAGACAGCCCCCTCAACGCGGCATCGCTATGCTTGAACAGATGTCTGGCGCTGAGATTCGTGGTATGAGAAATGTGCCGACGGTCAATACCGGAGTGGACTGGACCGAATTCATACGCAGTAAATCACAGAAGGATTTGAAATACTTCTATCAGCAGATAAATAATGCGCAGTGGAACAATACCGCAAATACGCTTACTGAAGACCCGTCTATTGTCCGTATGCTTGGTGGGCCGCAGAGCAAGGCTGTTCAACTTCTTCGGGACACGCCGATCGGGTTCGTTAACTCTGCAACCGAGGCTCTGAACAAATCGTTCAAGAGTATCAATGCGAAGAAAGACGACTCTATGACCTCATGGGAGGTTGCATGGAAGAAGGCTGATACTCCTGAACGTAAAGCTATGGACACAAGGCTGTATCGTGCACGAATTATGGTTGCCGGTATGGGTGATATCGTTTCTGATTACATTGGTGGTGATACCAGGGTGGGTCGCCTCACTGCGCGGATAGGTAAGCGTGCGGGTATGGATTTAAGAGGTGATGACTGGCGCCCGGCTATTGAGCGTGCGCTTGGCGAAGCTGCCGCCCGCCGAACTGATGTCGGGACGATGTTTGGTACGAAAGATATTGACGTGCAGCGCCATGTTACTCAGGCCGATCAGCGTATGGAGAGAGCTATCGGTTATGAGGAGACTGAATATACTCGAGTCCAGCGCACACCGTATGGCCGGACACAAGTAACAGAGATGGGGCAGACAGCCGAATCAAGACAGAGGATGAAAGCATATCGTAAGATACTTGCCCGCTACACCAAAATGAAAACCGGTGATGCAGAACAGATACGGTTTGAAACAAGAGCCGAGAGAAAGCGTGGCTGGGACGTCATGGAACAGCTTATCGCTGAAACCGGTGAAGAGTTCCAGAATCTTAAAGGCAAGCTTGCCAAGGAAGTAAGCGGTAAGCAGGATGTCGGGGCTGCATGGTTCGGTGCCGAAGGGTTTGCTACCGTTGAAGATATTAAAAAGGCATATCGTAAAGGAGATGCTGCTGAAGCTCTTTCAGTCAGGGAAGGTCAGGCCAAACGCTTTCTTGGTTACCTTGAAGGCGGGCTGCGTCGTAAGGTTACTGATAAGCAGGCGGGCTTCATTCGCGGCATAATGACATACCGGACATCGGATGAGGATATCAAAGCGCTGTCTGAAGGCGGCGGACCTGCCGGGATGCTTGAGCTGTTATCAGCAGGAATGGACGTGCCTGGGGAAGATGCCGTCAGACAGATGGCCAGAGACCCGTCAGCGTTCCGCTCTAAACTGTCGGGAAGCTACGCCGCTAAATCGAAGCAGGAAAAGTCAGCATTGGAGATTGCCACTGAGAAGCTTGCCGAGTACCGGTCTCAAATGCTTCAACTCGAACGTTCAGGGTTGCGCGGCGACAAGAGAGCATCGGCAGAAAAAGAACTCTTAATGAATATAGAACGTACTAAAACTGAGCGTGATTCGCTTATACAGCAACAAAGCCAGCCACAGGACGGCAGGGACAAGACGGCATATGCTAATGTGCAGCCGCCTATCCTTAACTACTGGAACAATCGCTGGACACTTTAACAGGAGTGACGAATGCCACCAGAACTACCGAGTCAGTTCTTAACAGAGCCGGGAGGGGAAGACAGGATAAGGCCTTTCAATTCAGGTATACACGAACACCAGGGCACTGTCGCAACAATCCTTCTGTATACCGGCGAACCGCTTTCGAAAGAAGAGCAACAGCACTTCGAGAGTGATTACCTCACTGACCTGACCAAGACTGTTGATGACCTGCAGTCCGAAGCTATAGGCAGCATTAACACACAACCACCTGAACTGCCGGGCGGAAGGATAGCTGCTATATCGCTGGATGAACAGGTTCCGAATGATGATAATTACTATGGTGTGTTTAATAACTTCTCCCTTCTTTCAGTCAATGAGAGGCATGAGGAGATAATTAAACTGCACCAGAACTTCTCTGAAGGGTGGAATGCTTTCTTCTTCGGAGAAAAGCCGGTGATATATAGTTTTGGTGGTGTGTTTATTGACAGTATGGAGTATCCGTACTACCAGGAGTTTATGATTGCTTACCAGAAATACCTTTCTGGAAGGAAGTGTATCGAGAACCGCATGCAGTTCAAGCTTATGTATGATGGTAAGCTGGTGACCGGGTACATGATAAACATATCATCGAACTCCACTACCGAATTCCCGGCGAGCAAAGCTTTTACTTTCAGTGTTCTGGTTCGTGACATACAGTGGATACGCTTCAACCTCATACCGGTTGAATCGAATACAACTGATATACTTGGATACACTCCCAAGTGGAATGCATTGACGAATATACCAAGGCTGTCCGGGCAGGTGCGTGATGTGCCCCTTGCCAATGATGGTGCTGGTGACGTAGCGAGGCCGACAATAGGATAATGAGTAAGAAAGGTTATAACTACGCTTTTAAGCTATATATGGAAGGGGTGAACATTCCTTTTCAGAGTGCCACTGTTGTCTGCACGCCGAATGGTGTTGAGATGAATATCAATGTGTTCTCGAATAAAGAGGTTCTTGACCTGAAGCCCAAAACTGCAGTCCAGGTCTTTTACCGGGAGTGGCATTCAAGGAAAAAAGATCCGCCATGGAGACTTATGGGGGAGGGATTCTTCTCGAGCTTCTATACGCTGGATGAAGCTACCGAGGGGCGTGGTATAGGGCTGGTGTGCCGCGACTTCCGCATGGACATCAGGCGTGCGCCAGCAGCCCTTGCCTGGGAAGCGGCACAGGATTTGAAGACCCAGACGTTCTATAACTCGATGGGTATTTTCCAGACATTTGTGGTCAAGGGTATTACTAAGAAGCGTGGAACGAACATACGGATATTCGACAGCACAGGTCTTGCCCCGCTATCTTACTCTTTAAGTCTTATCGCCGGGACCGCAGGATATGGTCGTAATAGAAAAGGCACCACAACCCCGGCAAAGTCTACTAATACAACCAACCCATTGGCCGGACAGGATGTTCCTGAATCACTGTCTCATATAGGGTACGCTCTCAGCAAGATACAGGAGAATGAGGAAAAGGAAGCAGAGCTGCCACCACAGCAGGACGGGGAGAGCGTATATGAAAAGGAGTTCGATGGGTGCACGCCGACCGAAAAGGGTGTTGCGGGATGCGGCTTTTATCTTGATGCCATAATTCGTGGCATGTGGACGGAGGCTGTGGGCGGAACGTCTGTCGGTGTATTCCTTAACAGACGGATACGGATGGATAAGCGTTTCCTCATTCCGGTTAATAAGTCGGGATACAACTTCTGGACACGACAGCAGGCCTCGGTACATATCGGCTCACACCTTATGGGTAACTCACGATTCTCCAGCCTTGAGGCTGCTATCATGCGTCTGGCCGGGGCGTTCTCAACGAGAGTGTATTCATGCAGTACACCATCGCTGATACCGCTCGGCAATGACGCTTTCGGCAACCCTCTACCATCTGTTAAGCATGTTATTGATGAGAACGTAAGGAAGTTTCTGATTGACCGGGCATCAGCGGAGTTTGGCGCCAAATACACGTTAAACTCATCAATGCTTCTTCCTCCTTTAGAGTTTACTGCTCCGCCGAATTGTAATATACTGCTCCCGCCGATGTATAACCGGGTGGAGTGGAGATACGATATGGATGTGGATGTAACTCGGGGAATATTCTCACAGACACATATGTTGTCTTCCCATGGTTCGAGTGCGCTGTCCTCTCCCAGCATACAGGTTCCCAATGCGCTGTTTAACGTTCAGAAAAATAAAAAGGCTACTGACCTGTTTGGCAGAAGGAAGCCGCCCCTTACCCTTGAGGAAAGGTATAAGGGTGTCAATGTTACATTTGGCAGTGTGTCATATGAGCTTGCGGCGAATGATGCCCGTAAGGTGATTAAAGAGCGTCAACTTCTTAAAAAACGGAAGGACGCCCTTCAAAAGCAGATTGACGAACTGCACGACGAGCTTGAAAAGAGAGACAACGCTGTTGAAGAGAGGCTCAGTTTTAGTGATGCTGTTGAAGGTGATTTTCAATCAACAGAAGACACAATACAAAAAAGAATTGACGCTAAGCGCGATGAAATGCGTAAGACCAGGATGCCCACTTCTGTTCGGAACCGCACCAGCAACGCATTAAAACACCACGCCCTGCTTAAGTTCCTGAACCAGAAGTTCAGCGGGCGGGTGCTCACCGTAGACTGTGCATTCAACCCATATGTCATGTGCGGGTTTCCGGGAGCCGTCGTTGCTGATGAGCTTACCCGCGGCCGGGAATCAATGAAAACTGTTATTGGTATGGTGCAGCAGGTCAAGCATACGATATTTATCAACCCTCAAGGCGCTGAAGCGAATACATCGATTGTTATGAATAATGTTCGGTTTGAGGATGAACCTACTGACATAGATCAATGGGGTACGCCGCTTTATATGAAAGAGACGGTTCCGGCCAAAGCTGAGATAGACCCGAACACTCTTGAGTATATTCGTGATTACTATGTTCCGGAGCCTGAACCGCTGGTCGGAAGGATTAAGGATTCTCATTATTATGACCTGGATGAAAAGACTGAGCAGATCGCCGGTTATGAATATGCGAAAGACCTTCTGAGCTTGACAGCAAAGGATGTGGAGAACGGGGAGCGTAATCAGATATACATTGATGAGGTTTATGAGCCAACACGAATTGCTAAGTTCTATCGTGATGTATTTGGACATGCTGCTCCTCATTTTATGGTTGGCAATGTTGCTGACGATAGGGCTAATCCAAATCCGAATAAGCGCATTTTCTTTATGTATGACACAATACATGAGGGTCTTGTAAACCTTCGCAAGAACAGAAAGCTGTTGACCGATTACGATGCTGCGCTCAATTTTGTATATCGTAATGTCTGTTCTGCTGATGCGTATTTCCAGGGAATAATGGGAGCATCGATACAGACAACTGAAGAGGGCGAGGAGGTATTTACTACAGCACTTGACAGTTTTAAGGATTCGAAAATATATGATAGATATTACGGAGTCACGACAAAGGATTGGAATTCTCACCCTCATGTTCAAGGGTTGAAAGAAGAGAATGGCGGTGAGATGAAAGAGCCTGGAGAATTCAGTACAATCCGTGAACACACTCCATTCACACCTTTCATTAAGGAGAGGCGTGACATCGTTGAAGCATATCTTTTAAAAGCCCAGCGTGAAGCTGTGGGCCTAACTTATCAGGAGAAATACTGATGACTGAAACTATATATCAAACAGCTTTCAATGACGAGCTGGAGAAGATTGGTTTTGATTTCGGCGATGAGAGTTTCTATTTTGACGAGCATGCTGGTGATATAAAAAAGTACCACAAGGGCAAAATGACCTTTGGCGAGTTGAAAAAGAAAGTTGCCCCGGAAGTTGCCAAGGCTAAGCGTTATGCTGTTCAGGATTTAGAGGCCCGGGAAGCAATGTCTGAAGTCCCTCTTGAAAAAGACGAGCGTGTGTTGAACGCTGTCCTTGCCGGGCTCGGTGGTGGGATTGGAGGCGGTGCTGCTGGAGGTCTTATAAAGGGGCCTCGTGGCGCATTGCTTGGCGGACTCATTGCAGGTCTTACCACATCGGTTCTTGGATATTCAAAAAAGAAGCATGACAAATATACCAAAAGCCAGCTCAGAGAAGACCTGAAAAAAGTGTATGAAGCATCGAAGTTTACTAAATCAAAATTAGAAGACATGAAGAAGGCCGCTGCCAAGGCCTCTATTTTAAAGAATGTCATACGTGGTGAGAATGAGATTATTACCAAACACCTCATTACCGAACTGAGCAAAAAGGGATTGACACACAAGAAGAAAACTTATGCCAACAGATAAAGAACAATTACTCGACTGGCAAAAGAACAGAGATCCTGATGCTTTTGCCGAAATGATGATACGGTACCAACCTATCATCAATAAGGTTGTAGGTCAGTACAGGACAACTGGCGTTCCTCCCGCTACACTACGGGCTGAAGCTACCACTCAAATGATTAAAGCATTTGAGACATATGACCCGAAGCTCGGGACGCAGCCTTCAACCCATGTATGGAATAGTCTCAAGAAAGTACAGCGCACTGCTTCTGAAAGCCTTATGTCGGGACACATCCCTGAGAACAGGAGTCTGAAGCGTGCAACATTCGTAATCACAAGGGATAATTTAGCTGACAGGTTGGGTTATGAGCCGAGTACTGCTCAGATGTCAGATGAGCTCGGTTGGAACCAAAAGGAAGTTGCCCGTATGAATAATGAGCTGGGCGGGGAAGCAACAGCTTCACGGGCTGCTTTCGATTTTTATGGCAATGTGATCACAAAGAAAGAGGGCGACATTGCCCTTGCTGAATATCTCTATCATGAACTTTCCGGACCGGAGAAAGTTATATTCGAACACACATTCGGCTATGGTGGGAAACCAAAGCTGAATAATAAAGAGCTGGCGAAAAAGCTCAGAAAAAATGAAATGTGGGTGAGCCGTGCCAAGAAGCGGCTTAGCCAGCGACTACAACAATACAGATAACAGGAGCAGATATGGAAAAGAAAGCTCTATCAGAAAAATATGTAGCAAGTAAAGTACTGAAATATATCAGGAAGAATATCAAAAAGCCCACCATAGAACAGGTGTCTGAAATGGCTGCGTTCCGTCGACTGATACCAAGGTCGAAAGGTTCTTTTGAGGCTTCAGGAAGAATCGCCGCCAAGCGGGCGTTTAAAAAGGTGCGGACAGTAATTCCTAAAGGTCAGAAGGTTACCGGTGCGGAGGTCGCCAAGCGGATAGGTTCCGAAAGGGGCATTTTCGTATGATTGGTGAAAGAACGAGGTGTGTACCAGTAGGGCTGAAAAGAAATTAAGCAAACAATACAGGAACATAGACAGGGGTGTTATGATGGATAAAAACGCTTTGAGAATAGTTGATCCTTCTCAGGTTGGAAGTCGGATTGAGCGACAGAGAAAAAAGGTGCTTGCAGAAAGGGATAAATTTTACAATCTGGCCCGCCCAAAGGTTCAGAAAGAACTCAAATATGGTGGCGGAAAGTTTGAAAATAGATTTTATCTTGAAGGTGAGCGTATATCTCCAAGGCTGTATTATGATATCAAATCTGGTGGCGACAATGTGATGGCAACCATGCTTCGAGACAAGGATATTGAGTCGCTTAATAAAAGGATTAAAAAAAATAAGACCATGCATAAAAGCGCTGGTACCGTTGCAACCCCAGGACGCGCTCAATTAATCGAGCAGGTTCGACAGACAGCTTTTGAGAATGAGCTTGAGAAGATGGCTGGCGAATATCGCTCAGCAGTAGGTCGATATGCTAAAATGACTCCGGCACAGCAGGATTCTGCAATGACCGCTGCGAGGTCAAGGGTAAGCGCACCTAAAGAATCGTTACGGTCTTTTATGACGCGCTCTGGGTATGCCAAGTTTCCAACAAAGTCAAAAGCAGCTACAACTCGTAGTAGGTTAAGTAAAAGAACACAATAAGGAGCTAATATGCCAATATCACAAAAGCTGTTAAAAAAGAAAGCGCTCAAGTACGGTAAGAAGTGCATGAGCAAATGTGCTGAAGATGCTTACAATGAAGCGTTCAATGATGAGCTGCAGAAAATAGCAGCAGGTAAATCGTGTCCTGGATCCAAAATCAAATCAAAAGGTGAAGGACGCGGGCTTGGTTATGGTGAAGCAGAAGGTCCTGTTGGGGTGCCAATTGGTAAGAAGGAGAAGGACAAAAAGAAGAAGAAAAAGGACATGGATAAAATGGAGAAATGATTATGTATGATGAAATCTATCAGGAAGCGTTCAATGATGAGCTTGAGAAGATTGCCCTTAGTGTTCAGAACCGGGTAATCACCAGGGGTAAGCGCCATTATGAAGAATTAAGTAACCCGGTAAGCACCAGTCTCAAGAAAGAGAAAAGTATCTTGTCAGGAACAAAATCAGAAAGCCGCGAAGGATTTAAGTTGCGCTATCGAACCAGAGGCGCTTCCCGTGCTCTTCGTGGTGGAATTTTTTAATAGACTGTAATAGTCCGTAAATTATATTCTTATTATAAGCGGAGGTCTTATATGATTGATGAAATCTATCAAGCAGCCTTTGAGGACGAGCTTGAAAAAATAGGTGTCAACTGGCTCAATCTGGGCAGGGCTGCAGTACATGGGGCGACCCAGGCTGTTGCAAAAGAAGGCACCAAGAATCTTGCCCGAAACCCGGCCGTCTCTCAGGTGCTTGGCAAGGTGACGAAGGCTATTGACCCAAGGCTCGGTAAGAGTTTTAACGAGGGTACAATACATAAATTATTGACCAGCCATAAAGCCCGTAAAAAATTGATACATCAGGGCGCTGGTGCATTACAGAATCTTGGTGCTGAAGTAAGTAAGCAGCGTCATATACTTGGTGCGACCGGGCAGACTCTTCTCCATCGCGGGACTAAGGCATTAACAAGAATATCCAAATCAATGGAACAGCAGGGGACCGGCTTTGCTAAAGCTGTTCGTTCACTTTAAAGGGGCGACCCATGGTTGAAGAAATTTATAAAGAAGCTTTCAATGATGAGCTGGAGAAAATAGCCGCCGAGAGTAAAAAGTCGAAGAGTAAATATGTTGAGCTTCCATATTCTACAGAGATAGTGTCCCGTAAAGACTATGAAGCTGGACGCCATCTGCCCAGAGAGCCAAGGTTCGGCAGGCGCATCAGGGCTCGAGTTCGAGCGCGAAGAATACGTGATTTAAAAATTGCTGAAAATACCTGGTAAGGAGCAAGCATGATAGAACGGGAAGAATTTTTTGACAATATTAGAAACCATGCTTTTAACGATGAGCTTGAGAAGGTGGCTAAAGAGAAAGGTAAGGATAAGGTCAAAAGTTATTTAAAACATATTGGCACCGGTGGTGCTTTGGGTACTGCGGCTGGAGGGGCTGGTGGCACCGCGCTGTCAGCTGTAAGTAACAAAGCTATGGAAAGAATTACACCAAAATTTTTGCCTAAATTTATGAAACCGAAAAAACTCAGGGTCGGCAGAGCAGGTTTAGTTGGTGCATCAATATTTGGTGTTGGTGGCGCTGCTGCTGGCGCTATATACAAACGAATAAAAGAAGATTTTGGGAAGGGAAAATGATATGTTTGACGAAATAAGAGAAGCAGCATTCAAAGATGAACTTGAAAAATTAGGCCTTGCCGCGGGAACATACCTTAAAGCGGCCCATGGGGCGGCGAAGCAAATTGTAAAAGCTAAAGGTGCCAAACACGGGCTCTCAACTGTTGGTAAAGAGATGGCAATGGGCCTTGAGAAAAAAATGATTACTCAGGCTGTTGGGAAGTCGAGTGTTACTGGTTCGAAAAAACCTTTAAGGGATTACACCAAGAAACTGCTAAAAGCGCGAAAAACCGTCTGATAGATAAAAAAAAAAATAAAGGTGGTGAAAAAATTTTTCACCACCTTCTCCTCGAAATAGTCCCATAAAGCGTTTACCTCATGGTCCTTGATTAATACAGCTTAGTACTTCTTGTCCACGCTTACGTCATACTGTTCGAAATAAGCTACAATAGCATCATGCACAACCGTACTCTTGCTGAAAGGTCTGTGAATTTTCACCTTCTTACCTTTCATTTTGCCGGTAGATGCATTTGATAACAGTGTTATCAGCTTGCTATTACGCTCCACCATTTCAGGTGTTGACATTTCTGATGTAAGCTCGTCCTGGATATATTTACCCATACTATCAATAGTACCGCTGTCTAACTTTCCATTTTCGTCTATCATTTTACTTCTCCTTTTTGGTTAATATTGAGTTCATAATTATTATACCAGATTGGAGAGTTTTATAACATAAATTAAACTGATTATTAAAAGTGCTGTACATAGCAAATATTTTATTGTAAATTATAGATATCTATTAATATATTCCGGAGGACTAATGCCACCACCAAAACAGGCGTGTGAATTACTTCTCAATACCCAGATTAACGTAATAAAAATACTCAATCGTATTAGAGAGATACGCAAGAAAATCAAAGAAGGTATCGATTTAAAAACAAAATTAAGATACGGAACCGTCAACCTTCTTGATACTATTGGAGCAGAGACAGTATCAGCGATAAGTTCTGTCGCTGCTTCTACGGCCCGGGCAATGCTTGGGTCTGTTTCGTCTATGGCCAGTACTTTAATGGAGTCAATACTGTCCTCACTTCTCAAAATACTTCTTGCACATCCTACTGCAATATTTTCTTTGGTGGCAATACCACACAGTCAAGCAATCAAGGCGGTGTACAGAGAGCGCACACTTCTCCGCCGGGCGAAAGAAAATCTCAGGACAATTTTGCGTATCATATTGAAGTGGACCAGGGGTTTTGGCGGGACACAGTATTATAACCAAATGGTCGAAGCTCTCCCATATATACAGCAGGCAATTGCCCAGTCGGTTTCTCTTCTTAAGGAATTGGAGGGTTTTGACGAGGACGGCAATGTCCCGAACGCCAGGTTGAATGAAAGTAAATACCGGTTTATGCAGCAGAATATAGCCAAGGCAATTGAGATTACAAAGCCGATATCATTCATTGACCAGCGTGCACAGATTACGAAACATGTTGAGGCCAGCCGGGAGCAGTACTATCAGCAAGAGGCAGACAGGATTAATGCTGATTATGATAAAATGCTTGCCACACTGTTCAGCGAATACCAGCAGGATATGATACGGATTAACCAGCAGGAAGACGGTCTTGCTAAAGCGACCTGGCTTGAAGCTGCCAGGACTGAATATGCTACAAAAAGAAATATTCTCGATGCAGGCCGCAAAGAGGAATTGAACAAAGCGTCATTCAGGGCCGCGGCGAAAGCGACTGTTGATAAAAATGCGTATATCAAAGCAGCGAGCGGCATTGTCGGATCATTTGTTGATGACATGCAGGTGCTCGGCGCCAATCTTAAAGAATTTGTACAGAATACGAGCGATGCATTTATTGCATATAAAAGAAGTCAGAATCTATGCCACTCCATATACCGCATCAGGGATTTAATAACCAGCCTTATTAACCAGATAATTGAGGTATTACGCAGATCAAATGCTGCTTCAGCTCAAGTTGCGATATCAGCGCTTGAGAAAGCACAGGCGATGCTTATAATTACTAAAGAGGATTTTGAAGAAGCTGTTCGTAGATTTGAAAGTACGTCAGAAAAAATAAGTAGCATGGAACTATCTACGACAGTCGTAAAAGGACACGGCCTGCTTAATACCGCAGATGCACTGATGAAATCAACAATTACAGACAGTCTAATTGATTTGATTAACTCAGACGATATCCTTCAGGTTGCCAATGAAAGGTTTGAAGAATTCTATAAGCAGCTCGAAGGGATATCAGACTGGGATGGTGTGTTTGAGGCTGGGGTGTCGAAGTGGGCTACTAATCCGTCTTCGGCTGCAATAAGTCCATACCCGAAAATGATAGCAGACGCAACATCAATACTGGCGAAGGTTCCTGTTCTCGCATTGTCAAACAATAGCGAGGATAGAATAGAGATTACTGCCATCATACGCTCGGTGAACAGTACTTTCAACACTCTGTTTGCTCATAATAGCGAGGTCAGGGGAGTGCTTGCATCATACAGCCCTTATATGACATCAGATGGTGGAAATCTTTTGAGAATCCTCAGTAATGCCGGGCTGGTGACAAATTTTGCAACCACACTGAGCCTTGCTGCGCTGGCGGCCGATATTGTGGTCGCTTCCGGTGGCGACCCTTTTGATGATAATATACCTACATACGGCAACTGCCGAAGGTATTATCCGGAGCTTTATACCGGCGCTGATGCGGCTGAAGTGGCTGCTTTTGACCGGGCAAATTTACCGGGCCACACCACCGATTTGAACTTTCAAAGTAAAGTTGAAGAAACTGAACATATGACATTGAGAACAAAACGGTTCTTTATGGATGCAGATTTTAATCCTGGGTTGACCGATGATGTATTCCGGGACCCCAATACTGATGTAACATAATAATAGCGTTATGAAGGTTTAATAACTATTTTAAATATTATGGATATAGATTTCATTACAGATATACGAAATCAGTTCAGTATCGAAATCGGCGAGAACCCTCGTGGCGTTGAAGGTAATAGGGCTTTATTGAACAGATTTGAGATTACTTTCCTTACGAAGACAAGGCGTTATTTAATAAATGGAAGTCGTGTAATTGTTGACGATTTTGGTGGCGATGCTGTAAAATTTATTAGCAGGCCACAGGTTTTGAATAATCTGCAAAGCATAGCAGCGTCAATGTCTGTAGCAATCGAACAGACTATCAGTTCTTTAAAAAATGATGAGCCTGCGGGGGTGCCGGACACCGAGAAGCTGGACACTGCCAAATTGATAGACCTTACCGTTGGTGACGATGGTTTTATTTATGCGCAAATACAGGTCATCCCGGTTGAAACTGAATCGTTTGACATTTTGAAATTTAATCTGCCAATTACCGTAAGAGGGTAAGCTATGTTAGATTTTTGGGCATTTATGCGCAAGCTCTGGTCCGAGCACTCAGCATCAAGAGGACAGAAAGGTACTATTATTGATGAGCTGGCTGTGAAGCCTACCGGTCTGGTTATGGGTGATTTCTATAACGCCCTGGCCGAACAGCAACGAGTCAATGATATTATTAACTGGGCCACAATGACAGATGCCCAGATGAACTTCTTCGGCAATAAGTTCTTCATCCCTCGAATAGACGGAGATTATTCAATAGGGTACATCAGAATATACTTCAACGAGAAAAAGAATATCGAGCTGACTGATGAGGCAAGGGCAGTTTCTTCAGAAGGCTTGAGATACCGGGTAATACAGCCAGGATATATCAGCGGCGATTCGTTTAAGGATTCGACCGACAGGATAGCTTTGTACTATGTCGATGTTCCGGTTATTGCTGCGTCGAAGGGCGATGAGTATAATACCGGGGCTGGTGAGGTTGTGCAGCTTGAGAATATAGACTTCACATACCAGTCGATAACAAATCCGGAGGATATCACTCAGGGAACACGATACGAAGATAATGATAATTACTATAAACGGCTCAGATATGGCGTTAATGACCGGAGTATTATGAACAAGAAGAGTATGCATGTCATGCTCCCACAGTTTTTTCCGGTAATTAAAGCTATGTATATCGCCGGCGCTAACGACCGGTATATGACCAGGGACTTAATCAGTGGGTTCGATATCTCAACAGCGAATGTGACAGCTGATTATCTCGGCAAGTTGTATGGCGAGAACCTGGTAAAGCACCTCGGGTTCTATGGAATATTCCCTCCCGATGTCGGCAGCACTCAGTCAGACAGGTATTGGGGCCCGCATTCAGCAGATTCAGAATACCGGTATCCTCTCACCATAGAACAGTCAGCAACATCATTCAACCCTGACTCTGAAGTTCCAAGTCGCAGTGATGCTGCGTTTTTAGGATTTCCTCTCGACCAGGAGTGTGAGGACGACAGGTATAAAGGCTTATACTTTAATGACTATAAGCGATTCATGGAGGTGAGGACTAATTATCTGTTTGATATATCTGATGAGGAGATTGGGTTCGAAGCTACACTTCCCGATTCAACATGGATATATGGGGCAAATGGCTACAAGTCGGGGCACTTCGGCAACCTTGAAGATGATCGTGGTGGGATTGATGTACTGCAGTTCAACGACACGACAATTATGATGATGGGCGGCGGGCATGAGAACGTATCTGCTTCAAAGGATATTTTAAAACGGACCGGCGTGAAGCTGACTGGTAAATTCGTAATGCCGGAGATTGAAGATGAGAACGACCTGGCCTTGGATAGCAATCTTCAGATTATGGTTGGCGGGGTAAATAACCCTGAATTCGTTGATTCGTACACTGGTATCGGCTTCGGTATTCGTATGACTGATGTGTATGATTCAGAAGACACATCAAAGCCGAACGCTGTCATTTATTTTGCCCATTCAGAAAAGTATGGTACAGCCCAGGTGTATGCAAATGATTTTGATGTCACTGACCATATCTCTGTTTCAGATATAGGCGCATTGGCAGAGGTTGGGTTCAGGCTTGCATATTCTGTTGAGTATGAGTTTGAATTTATTATTTATGATGACCTCAGACTGACTCTCTACATAAATAAATCGACCGATCGGGAAGCAGAGCTTCCTCAGTTCCAGGAGCTGCATTTCGAGCTTCCGAAAAAGGTGCTGAGCATTTTTTCAGATAAAAGCCGCGGCGGAATCCTGGCTGTTGAGTCTGAGAGGTACGGATCAATGATGAAGGTCAGCCTTGATACCAAAGCTGTGACTGATACCAATAAATCATGGCAAGTTGTTGATTTACAGGCGTTTGATATGAACCCTTCCAGAGCAATGGCTCTATATTCAATTAATATGGAGGGTATTGAAAGCCCGGTATCATTATATCTTCGAGCATTTGGCACCAGTGCAATAAGCGGTGCTCAAGCAGATGGCTATCAGGCATACTTATGGGATAAAGAGGCCCAGTCAGCCGCAACCGGAACATCCGACCTTACCAGAGGAGCATGGTCTGAGGTAAACGGGGTATCAAATCCGGATGGCTCAAAGAACGTATCTACAGGCCTGTTAAAGCATGAAATACCGAATCTTGACCGGTATCTGGTGAACAGTAAATTTGGGAAGAACATCTTCGTCCTGCTGATAACATCAGGAGTTTCGAAGGGGCCTATACGGTATGCTGGAGATATAAGGGACAATATCCATTCTATTCTGAGAATTGATTATATCAAGGTTGAGAGTGAGAATATCAGCTCATATCATGCCAATAACAAGGCTGATATATATCTTGCAACCTTAAGTAATTCAGAAGATTATGAGATTGTAACAACCACAATAAATAAACTTCCCAGCGACACATTTTTTGAAATGAGCCTGGCAAATGAGTGTAAGATGCCGGTGGCTGAGATAGTGTCGGTATCTATTGGAAGCACTGTTGATGAGGCGGAGATTCTGTCTGAGAGTGAATACACCGTTGTTGAAACGGACCCCCTGCTTATTGGATCTTCTAAAGAGATAAAGCGCGTAATTCTTGATGAATCTGATGCAGATATCATAACTGTTCAGTACAGGACGTTTCCGGAAATACAGCGAATCCAGGATTTCTTTGAGAGCTCTATCTATCAGAAAATATACGGCGATGTTCTGGTTAAGCATAAGTTTCCATGCGATTTAAGCTTCACAGTAAATTACACCGGGAACACCAGCGACGAGCAGCTGATTACTGAAATACGCAAATATGTTGATGCGAATATTGACGGTACCTTCTCAGTTCGGAACTTTGTTAGCCACCTCTATAATGAGGAGTTGGTGAATAATGTTCAGGAGCCGATTGAGGTGTCATATACCATGTGGGATGACGAATTTGAGCAAATAAGCGGCACTTTTACTGATGAGCTCACTATTCGCACAATTGATTTTTTCAGAATTTTAAGTCTGGAGGTACAGAGACTTTAATGAAGCATGTGCTATTTCCAATAACGTATAATTGCAATCTTAAATGTTCTTTTTGTAAAGAATGGCAAAAGGATAGTGTTAAGGATATTCCTGCGGCAGTAGATAAGCTGAAGGAGAAGGCCGGTGATGTAGAGTGGGTGTTTATTACCGGCGGCGAGCCTTTGCTCGTTGAAGAATTGATATGGGTCTGTGATGAATTGAGGGCAGCTGGGTTTAAAGTCGGCGTCACGACCAATGGAACTATTTTTAAGCCTGAAATACTTGATCACATTGACATCATTGGTGTGTCAATTGATGGCGATAAAGAATTTCACGACAATGCCAGGGGTGAAGGTGTTTATGATAAGGCGATTAGTTTTTTACAATATGCCAAAGATGCAAATAAATGCGAAACAGCAGTAATGTCTGTTGCGCTTGAAGATAACCAAGATGCTTTACAAAATCTGAAACCAATACTTGAAGCAATAGACCCAACATACTGGCAAGTACAAACTGATATAAATAACCAGGGTGTACCAATACCGGTGTAAAGGAGGAATTATGAAGGTCATAAGGATTACTGATCGTCCTGACAAGAATTTAATGTTCAGGGAATTTAAGAACGAAGGCGGGCTTTTAACAGAATATAATGCAAACTGTAACGAGGTGCTTAGCGGCTTGCCACCACCCACTGAATATTTTGTCAATCCTACAGGGACAAATACAGCACCGTATGATACGGCTGCAAAAGGTGCCACATCTATAAGTGAGCTTATTGTCGATGATGGTATTAACCCTGCAGACAATGAAATTGTAAACATTGTTGGTGACAACGGTGACATCGATGAGACGCAGACTGGTATTGTTTATATATCATGTACTGTCAGGAAAGACCCAGCATCTACGAATAAGCCTGTAGTAAATATGAATTATAATCAGGCTTTCCGCTCTGTTACAGGAAGGGCCGCATTCGTATGGGAAAACATCATATTTATAAAAGATGTTGATGAGGGCGTGCCGAGCGCAGGCGGAATGTTAGAGGCATGGCTTGATATGACCGATCCTACCAGTATCATATTTGACGCAAACGAATTCAGATGGGTTGGTTCACAAGTAGACTCTCCTGGCGAAGGTATTATTGTGAATGGGGAGTACGGTGAGGTGGTTACTATCAAGAATAATATTTTTCATTATCTTGGTAGGGGTATCACTATTCAGGGCAGGTCTGGTAAGATTGATAATCCTAAAATATACTTCAACACATTCTATAATTGTGCCAAGCACAGGTCTGGTATACATGTTATAGATGTTGAAAACGCCAACGGTATTGATATAAAAAACAATATCATTTATTCTACACCTGGCTCCCATTCAAACATCGGTATTCGTGTTTATAATTCTACCGGAACACTTACTGCTGATTACAATGATGTGTATGGTGTTGATACTTTATATAATACCATTACCCCTGGCGTTAATTCATTGAATGTAGACCCATTACTTACCGATCCGGCGAATTATGATTACTCCCTTGGCGCGTTAAGTGCATGTCGTAATGCCGGCACAGATGTGTCGATAGTTGTAGACAAAGATGACGCTGTCAGGCCTCAAGATGGTGGATATGATATGGGTGCGGTTGAGAATGCTCATATCGCTACGACGTATTTTGTAAACCCTGATGGTTCTGCAACATCTCCATATGATACTGCTGAAAAGGGAGCAACTACTATCACAGCTCTTGTTGGCGCTGTTACGCTATATGATGATGATATTATTGAGCTTGTAGAAGCAGAAGACCCAATAGACGAATCATTATCATCACCAATAACAATTGGCGTAAGTGTTACGATAAGATCGTGGGCAAGTAATGAAGGAAAACCCACTATTAAATGTCCGAATGATGATAAAATGTTTATTGTTTCATCAGACGCAGACAGCCCTAAGTTTCACGATATAAAAATGTATAAAGCAGGGCCATCAGCTTCGGGCTTTTTTATAGACAGAATGTCCGCAACCGATGCTCCAGAGGTTGTTGGGTGTGAATTCTGGGTTGAAGACACATCTATTTTGAATGATGCAGGCGGAATCTTTATTGAAGATGCTACATTTTCAACAGGGTGTAAAATAGAAGACAATCTGTTTTACGATTTGAGAGACGCCATGTATAGTGAAGGTGGTGGATCGACAGTACAGAATGTTAGCATCAAAAATAACAGATTTTACAGATGCTCAAGCGGGTTGCGCCTTTCTGACAATGCTGCGGTTAATTTTGATGTGTGCAATAACTCATTTAATGATGTTGTTAATCCAATAAAATTTGGTTCAAATTTAACAACATCAAATATCTTAAACAATGCTATGGATGGTCAAGGGTCGATTGGCACTGGGGTATATGTACAGAATTACGTTAGCGGCTCTATGGATCGCAATGTTATTCATGATTTTGACACCGATGTCACTATTGTTTCTGGTGCGGTTACAGACCTTAACACCGATAACAGCGACCCATTATTTGTAAGCATCACCGACTTGCATCTTCAGAATGGAAGTCCATGTATTGACCAGGGTGTTGGTAACGGAACAAACGATGCTGTTCCAACTGTAGATGCTGATGGCACAGAGCGGCCTATTGATCAGACAGGCGTTGAAAATGCTGATGACGGAACAGATATCGGTGCTTATGAAGAAGAATATATCGAAAAAACAGTAAGCGTTCCGAGTGAAATATCAACAATTTCAGAAGCTCTTGATACTGGGGATCTTAATCCTGGTGATACTCTTGAAATTGATGGTGACGCTGGAGAAATCGATGATAGTGTTGCAACCGGTAAAACACTTCCTGCCGGAGTAACAATGAAAAGAAAGCCAGGTACCGCAAGGCCTCGGGTTAAAATTAATGCCAGTGATTCTCTGTTTGATATGCTTGCAGGATCAAAGGTAGAAGGTATTGATTTTTATAAGGAAGGTGGAAGTTCGTCAGGGTATTTCATAGGCGTTTTATCTGGTGACGGTGGTGGCCATTCGGTAGAAGATTGTAGCTTTGAGGCTGACGTCGGAAGTACTGCTGAAGGTTTTAAAATAAACGATGAAACCTTCACCTCAGTCGTTCAGATAGCAAAAAATATTTTTAAGAATCTTAAGCGTGCTATCAGATCATTTGGCGCACCACTCACTCTTCAAAATGTTGTTATTTCAAATAACCGATATATTGGTTGTGAGAAAGGGATATTTGTTGAGCAGAATGCCATCGATGTCCATGTAGTAAACAACTCGTTCAGTGGGTGTGATATCGGTATAGATTTCGACTCAGACCTAACAACATCGAACATTTTGAACAATGCGATGGATTGCGATGGTGGAACTGCCGGTGTTCAGGTTCAGAATTATGTAAGTGGTGTTATTGATTACAATGTAATTCATGGTTACACTACCGACATTGACATAATTGGTGGCGCTGTAGCTGCCGGACCTGAAAATTCAACTGATGACCCATTGTTCACGTCTGAATCAGACCTTACTCTTCAGGTTGGAAGCCCGTGCCTTGACGCTGGTATTCGTACCGGTTACACATCAATAATTCCAACAATTGACGCTGCTGGTGTTTCAAGGCCTGTTGACCAGCCACTGAAAGAAAACGTAGATGATGGGACAGATATCGGTGCTTTTGAAATGCCACTGCTTACAGACCCAACCAGCATAATGCAGCGTCCACTTGATATTATTACTGTTTACAATAAGATTGATCGCGTAACCAGGTCAATTGTTGATATTGATAATTTCCAGATGAGCCCTGGGATGTGGGGTATTATTACTGATGATGGAAAGATAGATATGATATCTGACTATACATCACCATTATGCAAAATGTTAATTAACTATGTTAGTAGCGGTTTTTACGAAACCCACGATACAAAGGCGAGCCGGGTAACTACCGTTGAAAGTTTTGGCACACGATTTCGTATAAGCAATGCTGTTTATGTTGGAAATCCAGCGGCAGATGAGCTTTTAACAGTGTCGGCAGAAGCGGGAGAAGAGGGGCAATTAAGAAGGATTGTCTCACTTGCTGAGGGAAATTATTATGCTTTTGCCAGAGTTACAAAGGCAAATGCTGAACAGGGGTGGATTGAGTGTATTACTATTTCGCCAATTCGCGTCCAGGTTGGTGGAGCGCCTCCTGGAGCATCGTCAGTACCAGGCGCAGGACACTATTCAAGAATAAGGCGGATGGCCACTGGTGGGGTTTTTGTACCATCGCCGTAAAAAAAACAGTTGTTTTGTTTGAACATAAATAATTAATCTTTTCAGGAGGTTTGTATGAAAATAGTAAGAATTGAAAGCTACAAAGATTTCGGTCTTTTGGCTACAGAGAGAGGGGTCGACGGATACATAACAAACAACGATGAGCTTCTGAGTGGTATTCCATTCCCAAGCCCAAATCGTGTTAAATCTACTGATGGGCGCTTTGTTCTTGCTCCGTCTGTAGCTCAGAGCGTTAAATTGGGACCATTTGTTGATGAGGATGATGGGAAAACCATCGAAGATTCTTTAACGATTGCTCAGACAGACACACTGCTGTCAAAAAATGGTAGTGCCCTTACTCAGAAAAACGACCCTCTTCCAGCAGAGTATGATGCTGCTGGATGGTATGATATTGCTTTAAATGGCACTGACACTAATACCGAAGGGCAGCTGCTTGTTGTTGTTAACGCAGCTGGAGCGCTTCCAGTGTGGCGCTTTTTTGAAGTTAAAGAGACGTTAGAAATATAATATAGGATCTGAATGAATCACATATTATTTCCTATAACTTATACGTGCAACCTTGATTGCCCGTTCTGTGATTTGCAAGGCAAGTCTGAAGAAGATACCGAGAAGTGTATGGACAATATTCTGAAGATGGCTGGAAGCATAGAGTGGGTATACATTACAGGTGGTGAGCCGTTTATGGTTCCGAATTTAATTGAAATCTGTGACAGATTAAAAGCTGCTGGATTTAAAGTCGGAGTGACCACAAACGGCACACATTTTTTACCAGAGGTTGCAGAACACGTCGACAGGATTGGAATATCTCTTGACGGCGATAAAGACTTCCATGACGCTGGAAGAGGAGAAGGTGTTTTTGACAAAGCCATTAAGCTGCTGAAAGCGGTGAAAGGCAAATGTGAAACTGTTGCTATGTCAGTTGCCTTAAAAGATAACGGCGAAGCTTTGGAAAGGCTTAAGCCGATACTTGAAAGAATCGACCCGACGTACTGGCAGATTCAACGTGATGTGCATGATGATACTGTCTTAATTGCAGTATAAGGAGTTTAACTATGAGTTTGATTTATAAGGATTTCGATATTAATGATCCGGCCACCCCAAAACCTTGGGCACCAAGGGAGGTGCAGGCCTGGAAAGATTTAATTGATACGGTTGTTATGGACGCCATCGTCCAGACAAAGCAGACGGGCGGACATAAGCATAATAAGTTGTACAGTCCCTCTGCTGTCGCCGGGGTAGAAGTCCTTGAAGGCGGCATTGTCCAGATGGCTGTCCTTGATTCTGAAGGCATCGTGCTGAATGATGCGTCAGGTAATCTTTCGACAATTGATAAACTCCCTATAGCCAAAGGTGGCACCAATAGCGACACCGCCCTCAATAATGATCGGGTAATGGTCAGTGTGGGCGGCGCTATTGTTGAAAGCGCCATTCTTACTTCGGAACTCGACCTGCTGAATGATATGGTGGGTTTTGCTACCGGGGCTGCTAATAATGATAAGTTTGCAACGCAGGGGTATGTTGATGACAACGTATTCCCTGCGATTGTACCTATCAACCGTGGCGGAACGAACAGTGACACAGCTTTGAACAATGATCGGGTCATGGTAAGTTCGGCTGGTAAAATTGTTGAAAGTGCTCAAGTGACCGTGGATGAGCTTAATTTGCTCAACGGCTTGACAGCGATAGTGACAGGAACAGGTAATAACGACAAGCTGGTGACTCAGGGCTATGTCGATGATATCGGTCTTGTAGCAATTCTTCCTATTGCCCGCGGCGGAACGAATAGCGACACCGCGTTAAGCAACGGCCTGATTATGATAAGTGAGTCTGGTAAAATTGTTGAAGGCGCTGTTACTGTTACTGAGATTGGGCTTCTGAGTGGAAGGACAGCAACAGATCTTTCGAACTGGGATACCGCATTTTCGTGGGGCGATCACGCTGGATTATATGAGCCAGCCGGGACTGTAGCTACGCATGAATCGACATATAATCATGCAAATTATGATACTGCATACGGGTGGGGAGACCATGCAGGCCTGTATGAGCCATTAGGTACTGTATCTACTCATGAGTCAACATATAATCATGGCAATTATGATACTGCATACGGGTGGGGCGATCACGCAGGTTTATATGAACCATTAGGTACCGTAAGTACCCATGAATCAACGTACAATCACACCAATTATGATACCGCATATGGGTGGGGTGATCACGCAGGTTTATATGAACCATTAGGTACCGTAAGTACCCATGAATCAACGTACAATCACACCAATTATGATACCGCATATGGGTGGGGTGATCACGCAGGATTATATGAACCAGTAGGGTCTGTAAGCACCCATGAATCAACATATAACCATGCCAATTATGATACTGCGTATTCTCATAGCCAGATAGTCGGTGGTGATTCGGTTCATGTGTCTGTGACAGAAAATTCAAATTGGGATACTGCATATTCTCATAGCCAAGTAACAGGGTCAAACCCACACACAACAGCATTCCTTGATCTTACTGATACTCCAAGTGGTTATGCTTGGTATCACATTCTTTATACGAGCAACGTTGCCGTGGTAGATGCGAACGATTTTCTATGGAACCCTACTGCAAAATCATTAGCCCTTGGTCTTCCTAACCCTGACACAGCCCTTTCAATTCACGCAGCAAAAACCGCTACAAACGCCCAGATTGGATTAACCAGCTTTTCAGCAACTGATAGTCACAAGGCCCTTTTATTATTGCAAAAAAGCGCCACCAATACTCTTGGGTCTTACTCAACAACTGTAAGCGGTGAAAGTTTAGGTGAAATACAAATAATGGGTGTGAGCACCGCCAACAACCCGGCAGTAGCAGCCAAGATATGGGCTTATCAGGTTGATACAGCAGGGGCGGTCTTGGTACCTGGACGATTATATTTAGAAGCTGCCAGCCAAACAGCTGTCAATGCGAAACAGCTTGTGCTTGACGGTCCAACCGGAGGTGTCGGTATATTTACTGATGCTCCAATGAGAGATATTGCAGGCACGTCTGGAGATTTAACTACTCATGATGGGTTTCATATTAAAGCACGAAGCAATAAAGCCGCCGCATTGGTTCTCGAGGGCGACTATCCGGCAAATGGTGGTCGTGGTGCTGATATTTATTTTACGAACGATGATGGTGTGGGGGTTGGAAGGTCTCGGATTGCTAATAACGGTGGTGTTTTTGTATTTGACCAAGTTGATGCAAATCTTGCACCTGTTTCTGGAAACAAGAACGTGTTGGTAGTTGATACTGCTAATAACAGTGTTGGGATACTAAATGGTGCTACATTTGATCCAGATACTTGTGGAATTGGTGGCGACCTTAGCGTACAGGGTGATATTAGTATTGGTAGACATGCTTTAAAAGGTGATACAGTTGATCTTGCAGATGATGCCTATACAAGTTTTACTCCTGAGAATCCTGATGGGACAATAATCATTACATGTATGAAATCTGGCTTGTCTGCTATTATAGCGTATGCGCTTGATGGAACGACGCCTTATTGTAGACTTGTGGCCCAAGATAGCGCAAATAAATTTGAAGTTAATACTATCACAATAACTGCTATTGGTGATGTAAATGATACCTATTTTACAGTATCATATGATACTAATGGCGACCTTTATTTTGCAAATCGATTAGGAAGCACCTGACCAATGAGCATCGTGTTCGTCGGTCAGTCGAACTAATAAATAACAAAATTTTTTAAGGAGGGTACGGGTGGCAAAGTATTTCATTTTGACCTTTTCAGGTCAGGACGAAAAAACGGTAATAAAAGAGGCTAATGAAGCGGGAAAGATTTTCGACGTTGATAAGCCTGTCAGAGACTTAGAGCTGATGATGCTCAAAAATATCCTTCGGTACGCCCGGAGGGACGCACGAAATCTTGATGATGGTTTTAAAATCACTGATTGCTTAAAACAGGTTGAAGGTGTAACCGCAAAAGATACATTTCTCAGATTCACAAGTGATGATATCGACTTTCTTAAAAGAGGGATATCTTCCGCTTCAGGGTCACCGGAGATAAACCTGTGGTTTGACAGCTGCTCTGCAATGCTGAAGCAGATAAAAGACCCAACAGAGGAAGAGGTCGACTCAAAAGAATAAGGTTTAAATGGCTGAATACGGCAATAATTACGATTATGGCGAATCTCCTTATTATAAGGATGAAGAAGCCCCGATTGAAGCGCAAAATTACTATGTCGACTTAGGCAAAGCGGATACAGGAGACGGGTCTGAAGAAGACCCGTTTAACTATCCACAGCTTATCAACTATTTTGATGACACTGACGGTGAGGCTTGCGGCATCACTCCGGGTGATGGCGACGTTCTTAATTTAAAAGGTATTGCCAATGTAATTGGTCGTGATAATTTTTTACATATTAATCGGACTGTTGATGGCGAAGTGATACTGCAGCCGTGGGACTGGGCAAGGAATGGTATATGGCTGGTTGAGACCAAAGACAATGACACCTCTGTAATGAAAGTTTTAAGCAACCAGGATGAACAATTTATTAGAAGGTTGTATTTAAAAGGTTTTGCCTTTCTTTTGAATAATAGTGAAAATGAGCGCGTTGAAATAACAAGTGTAGAATATGAGGGTGAGGATATATACGATAGTGTCCGTATTTTTTATCAAAACCATCATATATACTGCCGCAATAATGACATATATGAGCGCCCATTTGATAGTGTTTTTGTAGACCACAGCGCGTTTACATTTAATACTGACAATTTTTATATGAAAAGTGATTTTGATGGATATCACACTTCTTATCAGGATGGTGTTATAAATGCTAATAGCATAATACCAACCGAACCAGAATATAAATAAGGGGTAATAATGCCAGCAGGACCCTCATTAATGTGGGTAAATGTTGAAACGAACAGGCCTGAATCAGATGTTGCAGGTAAGTTCAATTATGATGATTGCACATTTGATTCTGATGCGGCAAGTAGCATCCCTGGCCCATATTACGCTACTGAGTATAATAAATACAGATTTGTTTATGACAGGTTTGGGTTCACCAACCCTGGTTCTGGTATTTGGGAAGATCCATTTCCTGACTATCCCACAGGTATAGGGTACGCTGAAAGGTACGGAATAGGTGCTTTCTATTTTTATGCACCGGTCCCTAATCTTGAGACCCCTGAAGCAAAAACCGATATTCCATGCTACGAGCCCGAAATCCAGGGCAGGGTGTTCTGGGATTATTTATCCACATTCTTTGATTTCCTTAAGGACGAAGACAGGCTTAACTTCGAAAAATTCTGGGAGTCAATGACTAAGGCTGGTTACGACCTGCTCAAGAAGGGGCTGCGATTTTTTGAGGCAACAGCGCCTGAAAATGCTCGCACATGCGTTCTTGAAGACTATTACGACCTGCTAATCGGACCGCTCCATGCAAAACCAATTAACCTTGACCCAACATTGAAAACCCCAAGTTATATTATCAGGCCTCTTGATATCAGGTTAATAGAACCGGTTTATACCGACGATTTGGACCCGCGGTATTTTGATATGATTGAACTTGCTGCTGCAGATTATTATCGAATCCGTGAAATAGGTCTTGAAAAGTATGTTGTAGTCAAGGCAGAAAGCGAAGATATAAGCGATAAGTATTTTAAAATAAACAACTTATTATCATCTGAAGAAAAATATGACAGGCCTGAATCGTCCGAGATTAATGAAAACCACCATTATGAAGCAGATGATACTATTGGCAGGATACGATTAACGGCAGACAATCCTGCTGAGGATGTTTCAGAGTATAATGTGTTTTTTCTTGAAGAGGATATTGGCGGAACGTCTGATATATACTGGGACGCATCTGCTGGGCTTGCCATTGCTGTGGACCCGGCCGATAGAACCGTGGATGCAATAGTTGCTCTGATCAATACTCCCCATGTTGATAAATGGTGTAGTGCTGAGAACATATCGCCAAAAGGGAAGGATAACTGCCCTACTCCGCTCCATAGCGTCGAGACGTATCCAGATGGCTCAACACTATTTAAAAATCTTGATAATTATATTACATCTGAAGTGTCAGAAGGGCGTTATTACAATCCAACCGGAAAGAAATGGGTATGGTTTGAGGGGTATTCTGCTGAGGATGGTGAGCCTGGAACAGATGGAATAGGGGAGTGGATCGATTCACTTTCTGCTTTTAAGTACATGATGGAGGTGCAAGGCGACCTGTCATATCTTGAAGATGAGGCGTTTACTGTATATCTGACAACCGGACTTGTGTATGATATACCGACACATGTTAAAGGCCTGCCATCATTACAGAACTTTATAAATCAGAGCCTTGGTGTTCCGTTTTACCAGGATATTGATTACCGATTCTACAACAATACAGTTGAATTCTTTGAGAACATATTCGAGTTGCAACGAGCTGTGCCAGATGAATACCTTTATTGCCCGAAGGCGGCATTAATTGAACATATGCTTTTTGAGATGTACGGCTCGATGGTCAATGTTCCCAATTGGGACAATTATAATTACACCAATATAGGTGGGAAGGCTGGCGTTAACGCATTGCTTAAATCTCTTCAGAATGTCAGCAACCTTGAAGATTACGAGAGGGCATTGAATGTATATTACGGCATGCCAGTCTCACCTGAGCGGTCGGAGGTTCAAGGTCTATATGAATCATACGGTTACAGAGTTCTTGCAATTGATGCAAGCGATGTGACTCTGGAGCTTCCTGATGGTGAGGATTTACACCCGTTTGTTCAGGAAAACTGTAAGCTTTTAATTGAAGGTAAAAAAGAAAAGAAAATAGAGGTAATTGTTGACCGGTCGCTTGGTATCGTTGCGCTGGATGATGTGACTGATGTTGAGGTCGGCGATTTAATGTATTTAAGGCTGAATAACCGGTTTATAATCAAAAGCTTTTATGCCGAAGACCTTGGCTCAGACACTCCGGGATATATTGAGGTGTATATTCCAGAGGGAGCCGAGCCAATCAAACATGCAATCGATGTTGTGCAGACAATAACTGACGGCGAACAGTATCCAGAGATATTGATATATGGAACTGAGGAGTTTGAATATAACCACAATGGCATATACCGCATTACTGACGCTGTTCAATTTGGCGGCATCACCCAACTCACTGTTTATAAACGGTCAGATATAGATACCGAGGTCTATAATGATTATGTAGGCGTCACGACTGAAGACATAGGCGGAGGGTATGCGCATTTTGCATGGCCGACGCACAAGTTCTTGTATTTATATCTTGATACGCAGAAATATTTCAAAGCTTATCTCGATGCGCCGATTGATACTATTTATGATTCTGGAGATGTGTTAACCAAGTATCAGATAATAGCGAGGAATGTGTCTGTGGTTAATAAAGGTATTTTCCCTGGCTGGAATCAGTTTGACCATTTCAGGCGTTACAATGGTATAAATCTTGAAGCTGACATCCTTGAATTAACCAGTGTGATACCAGGCGCAACATTTGGAGAGTATTTTCCAAGTGAAAGTGTGAAACTCGAATAGTATATTAATACTTAAAAGGATTTAATATGAAAGTAATTGTAGAACTGCGGCAAGGTATGCTGAATGTTATTAAAGACTCTATTGAGCATGTTAGCATTAGCGATAAGACAATTACATTCAGAAATGAGTCTGGTGACCCTCTTGCAATAATGGAGTTCCAGGATTTAATAGATACTGGCGACGCTCAATATATGTTTAGAGCTATTGATGATACCAATATATTAAAGGCTATTGTTACAGCAGATGGAAGAGTGGTTGATTTTATTATTTCAGGATACGATGGGTCAGGGGTTGATACATCAGCTTTATCAGGAAGTGTTGGAAAATTGACATCAACTGCTGATATCAGGTTTAATAAACTTGACTGGTCCGAAGGAGCAAGTATAACAATTACAGACTTGCGTATTTATGTAAAACAAGGTACCTAATTAGGAGAGCCTTATGCAAACATTTGTATGGAGAGACATTCTCGATAAGTCGATAAGCGGCGATAAAATATTCGGTGGAACCATTGACTGGGTTGATGGGCTCTATACCGATTTGCTCATTGTTCCTCATACTGGTACATCAGGAGTATGTACAATTGATGGTTCTGGTGTATTGATAGGGTTTAATGAGAAAATAGGACACCTTGGGTCTGATTTAGTAGCAAGTGAATATTACGGACTTATTGCTCCTCTTGGCGGATATTCAGCAACAATGTACACTCAATCGCTGCAGTATGGTGTGCTATCACTGCGCGGGGCTGTTGCGACTGAAATACTTCTAACCGCAGCTCCAACTCTGCTGTCATACCATACACCCAAGCTTGTATTGGGCGCAAGCACTGAAATATCAGCACTTTATCAAAATGAGCTGAATGGCCAGAACTGGATTGAGGAGATATACTCTTCTTACCTGAATTGTGTGATAGGGTATTTTACCGGCTCATTATCATTTGATGACCATGATGCTATAGCCCGTGAAATGAGGGAGCTGTCTGAGCCGCTTCAGGCTCTTGCAATTAATCTGCTTGTTGGCACTGAAGATTATCCTGTTGGGCCTGGCCTACTTGAGCCGTTTGCCACACTTAAGGCAAGAGTAACCGCTTATGCTGCAGACCAGCTTTATTCAATTGATAATGGTGGTGGCGGCCCTGCTGCTGGACCAATATCGAATGCCAACTGGGCGTTTATGGCTGGCCTTGACCAGTATGTTGCCACCACATCAGCTGTACAATTTCTTGATGTTTTTATTACCGGTTTATACAAGCATTCAGGGGCAGCTGCTGATATTGATGGTACTCAATTTCAACGCCTTGCAACAATAGACCAGGATTTGAAAAAAACCGACTCTGTTGAATTTGGGTCTATATTGACAGGTTCTATTAATATTGGTGGATCGTCTCCTATCAATCAAATATCAGTTTATCAAACTGGAACAGCAAGCGTAACATTTAAATATAACGGTTCAAATTATGGCGCTGTTCAGGTTGATTACCAATTACTTGGTGATACTGTTACGCTATTTATTAAGTCAGAAGGTTATGATCCAGGACACCCTCCTGATTGGGGTGATCCTGGACACCCAACAGACTTTTTGATATATACAGCTGGAGGTACAGTAAATAGCCATTTTGAATTATTAATTCAGACTGCTTTTGGCAGCATTCTGACACCTGATAGTGGCGCGGTTGAATCAGCAACATATCTAACACTATTAAAACGCGAATCAAGCGCAGTGTGGCTTGGTAAATCTGGTGTTGCTTATATGGGTTCTGATGGTATTTTAAGAATTAAAAAGGTGCCAACAGACCTTGGGACTGCTGCTCAATACTACAATGGAACAGTAGACCCTTTATACAGAGATTTTAATTTAATAAGCACTGAGCAAATATTAGTACCGAAATCATTCTCTGTAACTTATCGTTTAGTATAGGGAGTTAACATATGAAACATGCACAAGTAATCAATTTCAATGACGACAGCGTCATGGCTTTTAATAATAACGACGTGATTCATAATGTATCACAAATCCCGATGCACCAATTGGAGGTAAGTATTCTCCAGGTTGATGTAAAACTGTGGGATTTAATGTCGAACTCAGCTGTGGTCATAGAAGATATAACCATGACCCATCAGGATGTCCCAGGGTTCTGGACTATCGACATTGATGACATCCAGGGTGACCTGACCGACCGACATAAATATGTTGGTAGAATAACCCCTAACGTTTCTGAAACAGAAGAGTTACGGGAATTTAAAATCCTCGAATTTGCTGTTGACAACGACTCCTTTGAGGATGTATTGGCGAGATTAGCATATCAAATTGTAATAGATGGTGGTGAAGCGTACTTTGTATGGCATACCGAATCAGGGCCAAGGTACTATGCAGCAGCGTATGAAGGTGGTACAGGGTTCACTTATGCCACTGACCCGAGCAGGGTGACCCATCGTGGCCCGCTTCAGGTTGGAACGCCACCAATCACACCGCCAATGTATGTCTAAACCGGGGAGTATATGTTTCCGTATTCGACCAACAGTATGTACGCAAATCCTGCTCATGGGGCAGCATTTGCATCTTTAGGGCTTAAACCTCGAAAGTCAGCCATAACATTTTCTGTAGGGACCCAAGCTGTCTCTCCGGATGATTATATTACCAAAACAAAAGCCGGGGCGCTTCCTACTGCTACAATAAATGATGGGTATATCACCTTCTCAGTTCCTCAAAGCCATCCGTATGTCGGTGTTGGTGACAAGGTTATTCTTGATATTGGCGGCGACCCGGTAACAGTATACTTAAACGAGAAGGTTTCAACCAGGCGTTGGAAGGTGTTTAATCAATTCGGAAATACACCTAATGATGTATTGGACGCGCTTGAGGTTAGCATAATAGACAAAACCTTTTCCGGACTTCGTGATGCGATTGATGGCGACACACCAGGAGCCTGGGACTTATTAGGAGGAACCTATAACCTCATATATAAAAATGCGATGCTTCAGATTGCATGCTACGAGATGGTCGACGACATGGGTAGCAACCATGTTACTATTTCACCCTCATGGTTCCAGGACACCGACCGCCGGATAAGGATTTTTACCCCGACAAATATAACATACGAATGTAATAAAAGCCAGAGGCATAAAAACGGCCGTGCTGACCAGGGCGGATATCGGGTAAAAACAACTGACACCAGCATGATTGATTTGTTTGAATTTACAATCGTAGAGGGTCTTATTCTCGGTGATGACGTTGCAAATCCGACAAATGGAATCGTATGCGGTAACAGCAATTATGACGAATTTCAGATATTAAACAATGTCTTTTATAATATTGGAAACGCAGTAAATTTAACGTCGTCTGGTAATAATTATATCATAGCGAATAATGTTGTCAGGGATGGGACGAATGGCCTTGTTCTTAATTCATGCGATGAGGGCGGTGCGTGCTTCAATAATACTGTTATTAATTGCTCCGGTGACGGGATTAGTTATACTACTAATAATCTTATTGATATTATCAACAATATCATGCAGGATTGTGGAACCGACTTAAATGACAATGCCGCCGGGAAAACAAATGTGTTTAACTGCATTTCCAGCGACGGGTCGGTTGGAAGTTCACAGGATAATGTATCAAATGTTTCGCTTAAATTTGAAGATAAAACCAATAAAGACTATAGGTTACATCATTCTGACACAGATGCTTATTTATCAGATGCTGGTCAAGACCTGTCTGATAATGACCGGTATCCATTTGAGCATGATGCTAACGGAATGCCCATTGATGACTCATGGTGTATTGGCGCATTTCACCATGAGCGCGAAGTTGCTTATGCGCTCGGCCCAACATCTATTGACTTAAATACAGCAAGCACATTTTCTATTACTGATTCTGAGATGCTTTTTAACACTGCACAGACGCATGAACTTCTGAGTGCCGGTTGCGTTGTTGATGACGGCTCTTCCACTTACCTCTTGAAGCGTAAGTTGGCGGATGACAGGTGGCTCGTAACGACGTTCACAGGTGGGGTGGTTGCTGACGATGCCGGACCAACACCTGTGTCATCAATCAATTTCAAAGCAAATAACCTGTATGAGATTATGAATCAAAGCGGTACGAGGATTTATAATATTATCGGGACGCTTCGGCTTTGGGAGGTTGACCTCCGTGTAAAAGTTCTATGCGTTGCCGGCTCCGGACACAGAAAGTGTGATATCTATTATAGCTCACGAGAGCCATCGAGAAATATGATGGTATATGCCCCAACTGGACCTGGTATAGAATACGTTGAATCGAACACAAATCGTAGGAATAATGGCAAATGGGACACGCTTGATTACATATCAAGCTCAACTGATTTTCCTGTCAATACACCATACACTCAATATGGTGATGAGGATTATGCACCTGCAATTGATATAGATAGCAGTTATTGTGTGGTGGATGGGTTACAGGTTTCTTCATCAACTGTCGGTATTAATATTGTCGGTGAAGAAAACTGCAGAATAACCAATAATTATATTAAGGAATGTAAAAACGCCGGTATACAGGTTGGTGGATTTCAATGGGATCCATGGTCGCCGACAACTCAAAATATTATAGCAAATAATACTGTAATTAAATGTGGTGGCGGCATTGAAGTTGTTCATGGGATTGAGTATATCAGCCATGCAGGATTTGTCGTTGGAGAAGAGGATAAGCGATTTATAATTGGCCCAAATTCAGACGTAGACATTAATCATATTATCAGGAAGTATACTTATAAAGTCGTTGTCAGTTCTGAAAATAAGATTGAATGGTTCCCGGGCCGTGTTGTAATCACTGTTGATTCTGGCGACAATATGCAGGATGTCTTGGATAGCGGAAATGTGTCAGGCGTACCGTGGGGAACGTTGAATGTATATTTTGGAGAATCAGACCCGTTAACAGCAATATCTGAAATAAGGATTGGTGATGTCCCCAATGTGGGCAACCCTGGGGTAGAAAAGAATGGTATCAGTTTTATATATGCAAACACAGTTATTAAATGTGAACGCGGCATATTAATTGACACGCTTCCTGTTGAAGAGGCGTTTACCAATGTTGCAATTATAAGAAGCAACCTTGTATCCGGGTGCACATATGATAACTACTATTCATCTTCAAGATGGCCAAAAACTGTTCTTGCCGAATATAATTGGTCAGATGACCAGTCTATAAACAATTTCTTTGGCCAAAATAATGTTGATAGCTCATCGATACGGTTTGTCGAGCCTGAATCAGACGATTACAGGTTGACTCTTTATGACACAGAACGCATGGTTGGTCTCAACCTGGCATCTGATGAATTCAGGCAGATTCAATATGATAATGTCGGAACTGATTATGAATCGCTTCCATTCTGGTCCATAGGTGCAAATTGTTGGAAATATAGAAATAAGGAAATCCATGCTTCCATCGGAGACGAATCTGGGGACCTTTGCCCAAGCGTTACTGATGTAAAAGTTGAAAACGGTATTCTTGAGTTTACTGGTACCGTTGGGAACATCGGGATTGGTGACAGGGTCAATTATGATGATGGAGGGGCAACCTACTGTTATCTCGCTGAGCGCGGCACAGACAACCGGTGGCTTGCGGTAGATGCCAGTGGCGACCCGCTTCCGGATATGACAGACAAGACAGTGACGAGTGTAAACCGGGTTTCTAACAGTCTTGAAACAGCTTTAAGTACCGATATTACAACTGAGTTCTCTGATATAAGCGATAAAGATATTGTTGCAGATTTACTTAATCTGTTCCTGTGGTGCTATGACGATAATGACGCGGTGGATGAGGTGACCAATGTACAGATAACAGGTTGGAATCAAAACTTTTTCTATAGATTGTATATTCAAACACCGTGGGATATACAAACTCAATGTATTACAAAGCAAAGACATGAAGGTGTTTGGGGTGGGTACCGTGTCAACTCTGATACTGATTCGGTTAATACTATTGATATTCTTGACGATTATACTGTAATAAGAGGATTAAGCGTTCGTCATTATGATGAAGTTGCCACTGCTGCTGGTAGCTGTATTTATGGCGCCAATGGATTGACAGGATTAATCGTTGAGCATAATATTATCAGAGACGTCTCTACTGGTTATGGCATCAGGCTTGATGGAGCTTCAGCATCAAGTAGAAACTATGCCATTAACAATATAGTCTATGGGTGTGAAGTTGGGATATGGATATCACATGCCCATGCTATGAGGAATACTGTATATCAATGCGGCGATGGCATAGAATCAAATAATGCTACAGATTTTATGGAGTCAAACGCATGTAATTATATGACATCACCATCAACATGCTTCGTTGGGCCAGGCGCACAGAGGGCCAACATAAGCTCAGACATATCTGCTACTGGGCCTGGAAGCATTTCCCAGGAAAGGCTTAAATTTGCCAACATTGGCGTTTCTGACTTTCACCTTAATCGTAATGACTGGCAAGCAGTTAATCGCGGTATTAACCACGGTGCTGCGCGGCTTCCTAAATTGGTAAGTGGTGAGATAGTTGAATATCCTTCATATCGTGATATTGACATGGAAATCATTGAGCCTGACAAATGCTGTATTGGTGCAGACTCTATTGCTGATATTGAAACGATTGACCTTTATTTTTCAGTAGCTTATGGAGACACGACAAATTACAGAACTGGAACTTCACCAACAGTCACAGTTGATGGTGGTATTGCTACATTTTCAGAGCCACAGACAAATCCTAATATTGGTGTTGGCGACAAGATTGATATAGATATTGATGGCGTATCGCTGCATCTCGTTGAAAAGATATCGGATACACAGTGGCGAGTTGTTTCAAAAGAAGGATTTTCTCCTTCTGGATTCGTAGACCTTGACTTAGTTAGTATAGAACGGGCGTTTTCAGTGTCACTTACTGACCTGTTTAACGAAGTGAGCCCAAATTCATTACAATGGTTTCTTGCCAATATTTCGAGCGATACTCCATTCTATTATTTAAGAACCAGTCGTTATCGTCTTAATTTATCATTTTATCAGCACACTTCTGACAATCCGCATACAGTAGTGCGATATTTTGATACCGGTCCGAATGATTATATACGGTTTTTCACTCCTAATAATTTGGATGTTGATTGTAATTCCGGACAATCCCATAACGGGGTTCGCGGTGACACAGACCCAAAAGCGATTATAGCATCGACAACCAGCTCGCCTGCTATTTCTTTATACGTTCCACATACAGTTATCGATGGGATGATACTTAATGGCAACCACTCTGATGATGCTCCGGCACTCGCATTATACAACACCCATGGTTGTAAGTTCGTAAATAATTTAATGCCAGAGCCTTACATTGGAATTGATACCAGAGACCGTGGACATGACGATCCAGACGGGGACGATTTTGAAGGCGGGATTCGCCAGGGCGGATTCTGGGAGCCTGGTTTTCAAAATGATTGGGAAGACAGGGTTATACCGGGAGTTGGTACAGTAGCTGTTCCAGAATGGCCTTCAGCTGGGGTGGCCAAGAATCTGACCAGCCCATCCTCAATGAAGTCAGGCGATTTCGATTACGAAGTCAATGTCGTATTGGGCTCCAATAATGAAATCGGTGACGATTTACATTTCTCTCTGGTTGATGGTGGTGGAACACAGGCAGAATTAATCTGGAAGGGTGGACTTGAAGTTATTGAATTCAATTCTACTCAATTAAAGTTTCCATGGGTTCTGAATAGGGAGTATAAATTCCGGATTGTCCGCGGCGGAGATATTACATCAGACGGATTATATGAAGACAATCCTGCCAAAGACGATGTGACAACTCTTTATTATTTTGACGATTTTAATGACGGCGGAGGAACTGGAACGCATACATGGATTGAATTCCCAACGACTTATACAGCATGGTCAGGGGCGTTTTGGATTACAGTAAAGGCTCCGAAATGGCACGGATTCAACAGTATCTTTCTTTGGAATACTGGCGACTCAACTCCGGCAAAAAATATTGGGCGCAATGCAGATAATGTAATTGCAAATAATACGGTGTATAATGCTGAAACTCAAGGGATTGTCTCAACCGGTTCTGATCTGCTTTATAACAACACAGTTGATGAAGCTGGCGATTACTGCTACTATAATCAAGAAACCGACGTCTTCATTAATAATATCGGAAACCGTGCGATTACCAGCGATTATAAAGAAGGAGCCACGGCTGAATATTGCCTTGCTGGCGACTCTTCTTTGGTGGTTGATGATTATAACAATAACATTAATGGCCAAGTGCTTGATTTTATTAACAAAGTATCAGCCCCTGAACTTCGTGATTATCACCTCAATATTACTGACGGACAAGCTATATGGACTGGTGCGCGGCTGGACTGGAATATTGATTATCCATTCGATTTTGACGGCGGC
>Ga0180434_10001124_pt1 | contig 38935 bp, 25 predicted proteins | sample SS_ome_7_FD_132453 | JGI IMG/M metagenome (GOLD analysis project Ga0180434, IMG submission 132453) | Hypersaline lake sediment archaeal communities from the Salton Sea, California, USA - SS_1_D_2 metaG | ecosystem: Environmental > Aquatic > Non-marine Saline and Alkaline > Hypersaline >... | reverse complement strand
TGATACACTCGCTCATGACCGACCTCCTTCAAGTTTGTATGTGGCTCTGCCCACCACTTGTGGTGGGACTCACAACCCACGATTCTACAAACCGGGGGTCGGTCGTTCCATATGGTCTACCAACCCGAATGACACTCTGTTCCCTCTTGGAAGGGCTGTTCTGAGTCGAGCCTGATGGGGCGGCCGACCATACTAGGGCGGGCATCAGGACGAGCGCGGCTACCCCAGGAATGAGCTCCTGTCAATTGAGGTCTGTTCTCTTCAGCAGAGCTTCGCGGCGAGGGTCGTGGCTCACTGGGGCCAGTAATGGATAGCTCGTTATGGCACGACTGCGGATCGGGACCTCAGAAGCCCGACACCGAGGTTCACAAACCGGCATCTCGGGCGGAAGCCGTGTGGCAAGCTAGGTCCGGCCGATCTTCCTGTCTCTGCGTCGCTGAAGCGCTAGACCCGCCGCCGCCAAAGTCAGCATAGTCACGATCACAATGCCCGCCAACGAGACGGCAGGGACCGGGTAGTCTCTCCGCTTCAAGAACATCGTGGACTGGGCGGTTCCATTCCTCAAATCGGTCCATTCGACAACAGGTATTCCTTGCGGATCAATGGCGATCGAGGGATACCGCACGTCGATGTCGCCGAGATCGGTCACAAACTCATGATCGCTCCAGTGCGACCCGCCGTCGTCGGAATAGCAGGTTATAATGTCCGACCTGCGGTCGCCCGGGTTCACACGGTCGCGTTCGTCTTTCCACAAAACCCATAACCTCGACGTCGCGGGGTGGTACGCAAACGACGGGAAGGTCCCACGGTAGTCGCTCAGGTCCACCTCGCTGCTCCATGTGGATCCACCATCCGTAGACCGTCTGTAGTGCACGATGGGGCCGGGGTCATCAAAGTAAGTCACGTGGATGACCCCGTAAGGATCCACAGCGGCCTCAGGATCCCATTCTTCTTTGTTTGGGGCTTCGGATACGGGGTACTCCTCAAACGTATCCCCCCCGTCGGTTGATACCGCAGCATAGATGTCCCAGTCCGGGTGGTTGCGGTTGTCTCGCCAGGCGAAAGCGAGCAGGTCGCCGTCAGTCCCCCTCAGTGAAAGGCGCGGCCAGGCGGCATGGCGGTCTGGGCTGTCGCTAATCTGCTGCGGTGTTTCAAACGTGTCACCGCCATTGGTCGAACGTGTGTAGTAGACCCTGGCGGCTTCCGAAGGATCATATTCCTCCAAAGACGCGTCCCCGATGTGCCACGCAAGGTGCACGCGGTCGCTCGTGTCAGCCACGAGAGTCGCAATCGCGCAGTCCAGAGCAAGCGCGCCGCTGATGTCTCTGGGCGCTTCCCAGCCTGTGCCGGGGATGAAGCGCGTGTAGTGTATCCTATTCTCACCACCTTCAACGCGGTTAAGCCAGCAAACGTGCAATGTGCCGGATTGTCCCAGCGCGATGACAGGTCCCGACGCGGCGAACGTCCCCGTGGAAAGCTGAACCGGAGAGATCCAAGTCGAACCAGCGTCCATGGAGCGTGTGTAAAACACATTCCAGGTGTCGAGATTTTGATAGACAACGTGATAGTACCCGGCCTGGTCGATCGCGAGCTGGCGGCCCACGGCACCGGATGCGTTCAGGCCATCCGCTGTGATTTGCATCTCCGGCCCCCATGCCGGGTCTACTCCATGCTGGGCCCGCGCCGTGCCCACCGTGCACAACAGAATGAGTGCACACAGAGACAGCACGGGGGCAGCATCAGGCGTCGTCTTTCCACCGCTCGTTCTCAACTGCATCTGGAACCTCCTCAAATAAGAGAACGCATCACAGCCGCATTCGCAGAGCTTCTCGAGGATCTTGTTGTGGGAAATGGTCTTGCCGATCATGTCGCTACGCCACTCTGCCGGCGAGGATCCGGTGCGGTCTACACCTTTGCCGATCATGGGACGATCCCCCCTCGTCAACCACCCGGCAATTGGCCGCCTGCGTTCCCAGACACCATCCAGCCGTCCTGAAAGATGACAACCGCTTAGAGTATAATGGATGAAGACGCGTGGGTCAAGAGGGCGGTGCCCGGAAGGCCGACGGCCTCAGCAGTGGGTCGATTCTGCGCATTTCACGGGAACCGTACTTGGCGGGCACGTACCTCCACTTCACCGTGACCAATCCAAAAACAGAGGGGTGTAATTCGGGGGCGTTACGGCCCCCCGCCAACCCATTTTGCACCTTGTTCCCACTTGGGTGTGTGTTTTCTTTTGAGGCCGAACTGGTGACAGCTTGGCTTATCACCAGTTCAGACACGGCGGGCTATTCCTTGTTCGATCGCCGTAGTTCCACCCGCGAGGGCAATTCGTTCTCGCCGGCCCGATCCACCCTCTGGCTCACGGTAATCACCGCCCCGTACAACCGGTCTCCCTCCCGAACGACCGCGAGGCGGTTTCTGTAGGGATATCTCTCGTTATCAGGAGTGGGAATGCGGGCATCGAACATCCCCAAGAGAAACGACGGAGTCAACATCCAAACCTCCATATCGTCTTGAGGTTGATCCGCAACCATTACCTTTGCGCCAAGCGAATCCACCTCTAATTGCACCTCCAGCTCCCTGTCGTACGCCACGATATGCCCACGCCAAGTTCCGTACATCTCACCAGGACCCTCGGACTCTTGCTCGGCCGCGATCGTGTCGACCGGTTCCGGCTCAACCAATTCGGGAATCATGGCTTCAAAAATGGCCTTCTGAATGTTATAAAGTTCCTCACATTCGGCGTTGCAGAGTACAACCGCCGCGATATCTTCCTCGGGGAACAATCGCATCATATTGTCCACTCCGGGCCCCTCGCCTCCATGATAGACGGAGCGAAATCCGCCTTCGTCGCCATCGAGACTCCAACCCAAACCGTACCTGCGATTCGAGGGAGGATACTTCTCCTGCATCGAGTTGATCGACCGGTCGGACAGAATGGCCTCTTGATCGGGAAGATTATCTCCAAGGTGGAACATGGCGAAACGAATCAGGTCGTGGGCGCTCGAGTAGTTGCCTCCGGCCCCGGGATACCCGTCCAAGTACTGCGGTATCTTCTTCAAATCCTGTGTGTAGCAGAACGCGTAATGATGTCTCAAGGGCGAACCTTTGTATACCTGTGACTCAGTCATTCCCAAAGGAGCGAGCACCCTCTCTTCTATGAACTCATCGTAGCTCATCCCCGACACGTGTGCCACGATGCGCCCAATAAGCTGATAGCCTAGATTGCAGTAGATGAAGGACTGACCCGGAGGGTAGGTGACTATCCCGTAGCGGCGGACAGTCTCATCGAAAGGCCGCGGCCCCCCCGGATCGTCCTCGAAGAAGGACTCGGCGTAGGCGGGCATACCTGATCGGTTATTGAGCAAGTGTCTGACCGTGACATCCTCCACCTTTGCCTCGAACGCCCGGAGTCCGACGTCTTTCGGCAGGTACTCTAACGCGGGCTCATCCAGGTCTACTTTGCCCTCTTCTACCAATATCATCAGTCCTGTGGCCGCGATCGTCTTTGAGATCGACCCCAGTCTATACATCGTATGCGGCGTGGCCGGCACCCGATTCTCCACGTCCGACAACCCGAAACCCTCCTGCCAGATGATTTCGCCGTTTTCCGCGACGGCTACCACAATGGACGGCACTACACCGCCCATAACTTGGCCGGTGATCATCTCTCTGACTTTGGAAAACCTCGGATCGGGACTTGAGCCCGCGGTCTGTCCGCAAGCCGGGACGACTAGGCCGAGCATCAGGGCCAGGCTCAGGAGCGTTCTCATTGGTGGCCTCCTACTTCGGATGTACGGAAAGGAAATCGTCCTAGATACAATACGACATAGGGAAGCAGATGTTCCCGCCTAGGGGATGGCTTCTTGCCCCACAGGCTAAGTCAAACGACACGTTATGATTATTTCCAAATCCAGCCCCCGCTACCAAACTACTGAAGAACGCCCACTTCCTTGCGGAGTGGGCGTTTCGGTCTCCTGATCACGCGTGCCAGGAATCCGGATTGGGATATAGCTAATCTCAACCTCAGTTCGGCCTATTACTCATGACGTCCGTGAGGTGGTGCATAAACGCTGTCGCGAACGGCGAGTTAAGCACATCTCCCGCCCCCAAATTGAATTCAGCGCTTGCCCCGCCACTATTAGTCAGCAGAATCAACGTCTTCTGTTCCTCGGGAACTCTCAGTATCAATGATGAATGAATGCCGGCGTATCCGAAGTGCCAGACCACCTTCTTTCCATTAATCTCCTGTACGAACCAGCCGAGTCCGTAAGGCAGGCGCTCGCCACTATTTGATTCACTCGCCGTGAACATCAGATTCTTGTACCTTTCTGACAGAATAACGTTCCTGTCCAGCGCCACGTCAAACTTGGCCAGATCGACTACAGTGGATACTATCCCGGCCCCGGCGTTTATTAAGAACGAAGGTTCGATTTCCAGGCCAAGTTCTTCAAACACATCGGGCCATTTCACGGGGCGGTTTTCCTGAGCTTCAACAAACTCACCATCCTGTCCCACTCTGTAGTACTTGCTACGGTTGGCCAATATCGAGTCTCTCTTACTGTCGTTTATGCTAGGAACCGTATTGACCATTCCAATCGGTGACGTCACTCTCTCTACAACTACCTCGTCAAATCGTTTGCCCGACAGTCCATTCACAACGAAAGAGAGAAAAGAGTACAAATCTCCGTTGTACCGATATGTTTCCCCGGGAACCCCCTCGGAAGTGTGCGTAAGATGGTGCCTGACCGTAATCAACTCAGTATCTAGATTGTAATTACCGTAACTTGAACAAAAATCGGAGGAAAGTGGATTTAAGGCATCCGCCATAATGTCTCGCAGCGATTCAAGGAATGAGGCATAGCCCCTGAACTCCTGACCACAGTACTTGATGGGAATCAACGTGTTCTCCAGAATATCAACCATCGGTGCGTCAAGGTTAAGCGTGCCCTCTTCCACATATTGCATGAGAATGACTGCCGCAATTGGTTTTGTACAGGATGCCAGATTGTATGGCGTGTTCTCGGTAGCAGGGACCTGATTCTCCAAGTCGGCGAAGCCGAAACCGCGCGCCAGTTCTACCTCCTGATTGTGCAGTACGGCAATCGACATCCCGGGTATCTTCCATTCCTCGCGAAGACGTTCCATGTCTTGTTGAAATGCCCGGATCGAATCGTCGTCGAAGCCCGACCGGGCGCACCCTGCTAGGGCGACCGCAACTGTCGATGTGATGACGATGCACGCAAGTCCAGCTATCGAGGTCCTGATTTTCATTGTTCGGCCTCTCCGGACCTCCTGCATTGAGGCCCTGCGTTTCTGTCGATTACAACAGTCTAGGGCAATAACGGTCACACTGTGTAATACGTGCGGTTCAAATGCGAAGTTGCGGGCAAAACCAGCCCTAACGGCCCATTCTAGTAAGGGTTACATATGAGACCGGCGGTCATGCGGAACACCCGCTTCGCACGAAGCGGGCCATCGAGCCCGTTATGATCATTTCCAAATCCAGCCCCCGCTACCAACCCTATTGGGACACCCGTCCATGCTGAGGCGGGCGTTTTCACTCTGACGTGCAGTGGCGGACGGCTGAAGAGATGCATCAAGACGTCGCCTGTGTCCGGGCCCACCTCGATCCTCTTTACGAACAGGCGAGCATATTGCCGTCTCTGCTCCTGGGTTCCAGTAGAGAACACCTCAGCGAAGGCCTTGCGGGATTCATCCACCAGGGACAGGCCTATTCGTGTGGGTATGGGCCTTCTGACCCGGCTCCGGCTTCACTTTCTTTCCAGCTCTTTCAATGCTTCAGCCGCGTCGGCGTTCCCGGGATTGAGCTCGAGCGTTTCCCTGAAGCTCTGTATGGCGGCAGGGATATCCCCTTTCATGACGTAGACCTTGCCGAGCAATTCATGGGTCTGCCAGGAATCCGGGAATGCGGACCGGGTCGTCTTGAGAATGAGGATCGCACTTTCGGGATCGCCTTCTTCCGCGAAATTGGAGGCATGACGCAAGAAATATTTCGCGCTCGGGACGGTGAAATTGAGGGTGTCGGCTCTGAGTCTCAGATACTCACTCATGGCGGCCTGCAAGCCTGCGTGCGTGTAAATGTCCTCGCTGAAGTACTGTGAGAGGCTGTGCTTGATGAGGATATGGTCGAAAGGCCTGCCGCGAAGCAGCTGGTCGATCTTCAGCACAATCTCGTTCCCCTCGCATAGGAAACTGCAGTTGCTTAGAACGATGATCACCCGTCCCTTCCCGGCGTAGTGAAAATGATTCGCCTTAAACAGCTTGTCGGTCCCGTCATGCCAGTAGACGGTCTCCTTCTCCTTGGTCATCGGATCTTCCACGATGGTGATCCACCCGACGTACCCGCTGCCGCACGTCGTGAAAAGCTCTTTCACGAGGTCGTCCGAGATATTGGGAATCGGCGGGCGCTTATGCTCGTATCTCATCTTCAGATAGGCATCCATGTATTCACGGGACAGGAGCGCCTCGCCCGAAAGGGCCATGCTGAACTTGAAAAGGTCGCCGACCGTTGAGTACATCCTCGCGAAACCGAATCCCAGAACGCTGGGATCGTAGGAGTTCGTCTCCTCGTTCCACGTGATGTATCGTTCGGGTAGCTTCTGGTAGCAAACGGCCAGGTTCTCCATGGCGGGCCCTTTCTTCTGGAGTCCCGTGGCCATCATCCCGAGCGGACGCAGGATCTGCTCGAAGAGGATCTCCTCGTAGCTTTTACCAGTGACCTTCTCGATGATCATACCCAGCAGGAAATACCCGGCGTTGGAGTACCCGTATCCCTCGCCCGGCTCGAAACGCAGCCCCTCCGATGAAAGCTGCTTCAAGAATTCCTGGAGGAATTCTTCCTTCTTGGTCACATAGTAGTATTTCTCAATCCCTTCTGGAAAGGGTAGCCCTGAAGTATGGCCGAGCAGCATCCCGACCGTGATCCTCTCCCCCGGATCGCGTGGAAATTCTGGGAGCAGGTCCGACAGCTTTTCTTCGAGCCCCAGCTTTCCCTGCTGAACGAGCTGCATGACGAGCATCGATGTGAACTGCTTGGTGATCGAGCCGATCAGGAACCTGGTATCCTTTGTGTTCGGGATGTTCCGGTCCGCGTCGGCCAGCCCGTATCCTTTGGAGAAAATGATCTCTCCTTTGTCGGCGACGAGGACGGTTCCCATGAATCCTTTGTTGACGGAATAATCGTTCACCAGCATGTCAATCTTGTCCGGCAGGGACTGCGAACTCACCTGTGTGCCGATAATCCCCAAGACGATCGAAAACAGCACAATGCGATGGATCCTCATATGACTCTCCCTTATCACAAGACGATATGTGGCCTCTATGAATCTACGACTCCATACCCCCGACTGTTTCACCCTTTGGGAAACCCGCTGCTTCAAGATTTCATTCTTGCGGCTTCGGCGAGCCTGGCACGCCAACGATTCCACGTCACCGCACTTGCCCGGGGGCAATATCCGGACCCTTCTAGTGCCAGGGGCGCAGGGCGCGCCTTCGCCGAGCTTCTCGAGGATCTTGTAGTGAGAGATCGTCTTGCCGATCATGGGACGATTCCGCCTTCGTCAACAACCGGGCAATCGGCGGCCTGAGAGGTTCCCAGGAAGTCCCTCAGCGAACCTGAGAGATGACAACCGGTTAGAGTGTGATGGATGGATGCTTGTAGGTCATGAGGGTGATGTGTGGCCGATCGTATGCTCAAACGCGGGGTCTATTCTCCGCATTTCACGGGATCCGTACTTGGCGGGAGTGTAGACCCACTTCGCTATGATTAACGACAACGACTGATGGTGCAAAACGGGTTCAAATCCGGCCCCCGCTTTGCACCCGTCCTCACTGGGGACGGGTGTCTTTCTTTGACCGATACCAGGCGGGCGACCGTGAAGGAACATCACAGCCTCGGCGGTATCCGGATCGAACTTGTCATGATTACCTGTACGATTGGTCCAAGTCTCTCTTGACGCTGAGAAACCGGCAGCGGCCGGTTCAGCCACCCATTGCCCCGTCTTGCTCCGACACGCGCTCAGTTCCCTCGAAGCTTTTTCAGCCTTTCTGCTGCGTTCTCATTGTCCGGGGCCAGCTCCAGTGATTTCTCATAATTCTCTATGGCCAGTTTCTTGTCTCCGTTAACCATGTATGCTTCACCGAGACTGTCATAACCATTTGCATACTCCGGGTAGTTCTCGACATTCAGGGAAAAAACATCAATGGCATCCCCGTATCTTTTGGCGGCCAACAACCGGTAGCCGATGCCGTTGAGTACACTCTCCGAGACCTCACGTGGGTGCCTATCCTTTAGATCATCATACCGCCGGGCCATCGCCGCGAATCCCTCCGCGCATAACGTTCTCTCCAAAACGATCCCGATGTAGGCGCCGACCTCCATGGAATTGCGCCTCTTGTTCAATCCCAGGGCCTTATCGTAGTTCTCCAGCGCAAGCTTGTCTTTTCCCTGCCTTAGATAGGCCGTCCCAAGCGAACGGAAGACCATTGGCATGTTCGGAAACTCGCCGGCTGTCAGCTCCAGAATGTCTATCCCCTCGTCAACGTCCCCGGATCGTATGAGACTCTCTCCAAGACTACGGAGCTCATCGTAATCCACATAGTAGGATGTCTCGTCTCTGGTTTGTATTGCCCGCCGGTAGGCCTCAATAGACGCTTCGACCCCGTCGCGCTCAACGTTCTCTTTTAGGGCGGCCGAAAGAGATTCACGGATGTTTGTGATGCTCCTTCTTTCGTCTTGAGGCTTAAGCTCACCCGATTCAAGCAAGGCAATTGCAAGCTCCAGGACTCCGTCCCTTCCAGCCTCAGTATCTTCTTCGGTATTGATCTGCTTGATGTCCGGAGGAACACCGATGCCCTCCCAGCACATTCCCCGGTGATCAAGGAAGAGCTTGTAGGAAACAGTGAATTTCCACCCATTCGGCAGCGTGTCCCAATACATATCAGCGAAACATCCCGAGGTGAAGTCCCCAACGAGAGTGACGTGTGGGAGAACCCTCATCGCCAAGGCGAAGTTCTCTGCGGCGCTAATCGACAGCCTGTCGATCAGGAGAATAACCGGTTTCGTGAACTGATCAGGACCATCCGGTTCAACGTACCAGTATTTCTTGGGAGCGAAATCATCGTGCTTGAGACCGATGCGGGTTTGGGTTGTCATGTACAGCCGCTTTGTATCCGCGAACCTGTCGGCGATGGCTTTGCCCACCCTATCGTCGCCGCCGCCGTTTCGTCGGACATCTACTATGATGGCCTTTGCCGTCGCGAGCGCCCTTATTATCTCATCGATGGCCTCCCTGCTCTGACGGACGCCCTCAAACTTGCTGAAATGAACGTAGCCGACGTCCTCGGCCGCCCATCCGAATCCAAAGATGTCCCCGGCCCTGGTTTCGAGCGGCTCTTTGAAGTATCCGCCGGGGGCTGGTCTTTGCTGCATCACTTCTTCATAAGCGGCAAGCCCCTTATCGCCGAAGACTTCACCCAGGTATCCCGCACAAGAGAAGCGACTCTGGTCCTCAGTCATCAGCAAGACATGATTATCATTCAGGTGCCCGAGCATGTTTGCCATGATAACGAAGAGCTCGTCTTCCGTCGTCTCGGGGGTGACCTTCGGCCTGTAGACGTGATAAAGGGCCTGCCAGTCCACACTCTTGGCTCTGAAGATCGCGTAGTTCATGTCATATGCCTTCCAAAGACGCTCAAAATTCTTCTCAGGATCACTCGCTTCCTGAGCCGGAGCGTTCCCGCAAAGGCACACAGTTGACAGAGCCACAATCACGAACAGCACTGATCTCCTCATAACTACTATCCCCCGTTCCTGTCAATGACAGTAGCCTAAGGCATGAGCGGCCACACTGTGTAATACGTGCATTTAAACGTGAGGTTGCGGGCATAAACAACCTCGATGGCCCATTCTCTCGCGAGTCACACACGTGAGACTGGTAGCCATGCAGAAGACCCGCCTCACACGAGGCAGGCCACGCAGTTCCTTATGATTGCTTCCAAATCCAGCCCCGCCGCCAACCCGAATTGCACCCTGTTCCAACTTGAGATGGGTCTCTTGCTTTGACTGATGTCAGGCGGGCGATCTTGACGGTTGCAGCGGGCGGCGATACGCCGCCCGCTGCAACCGGTTGTCATCCGACCGCTATTCTGCAGCCCCGTCGGAAGCCCTTGAAGACGTCCATTCTTCGATCAAGCGAGGTCGAAACGGTCGAGGTTCATGACCTTGTTCCAAGCCGCTACGAAGTCCCGCACGAACTTTTCTTGTGAATCCTCACATCCGTAGACTTCCGCCTGGGCCCGTAGTTGGGAGTTCGAACCGAAGACAAGATCGACACGGGTGCCGGTCCACTTGAGCTCGCCCGTTGAGCGGTCACGCCCCTCGAACATATCTCCGTCTTCCGAGGTCGCCTTCCACTCCGTGCCCATGTCGAGAAGATTCACGAAGAAGTCGTTGGTGAGCGTCTCCGGCTGCTTGGTGAAGACGCCGTGCTTAGACCGACCGAAGTTGGTATTCAAAACGCGCATGCCGCCAACGAGAACCGTCATCTCAGGGGCGGTCAGCGTCAGAAGCTGCGCACGATCAAGCAGTAGCTCCTCTGCCGATACGGCGTATTTGGCTTTGAGGTAGTTACGGAACCCGTCCGCCGCCGGTTGGAGCACGTCGAATGCCTCCACGTCGGTTTGCTCTTGTGACGCATCCGTGCGTCCCGGCGCGAAGGGAACGGTCACATCGTAACCGGCATTCTTCGCGGCTTGCTCGACACCCGCGCAGCCGGCCAGGACAATCAAGTCGGCGAGCGAGACCTTCTTCCCGCCGGACTGGGCTCTGTTGAACTCCTTTTGGATGCCCTCAAGGGTCTCAAGCACGGTCTTCAGTTGGGCCGGCTGGTTGACTTCCCAGTCCTTCTGCGGCGCAAGGCGAATGCGCGCACCATTGGCACCGCCGCGCTTGTCGGAGCCGCGGAACGTGGATGCCGAGGCCCAGGCGGTCGAAACCAGTTTGGAGACTGACAGGCCCGAGGCGAGGATCTTTCCCTTGAGATCGGCAATGTCCCGAGCGTCGATCAGCTCATGATCGACCGCGGGCATCGGGTCTTGCCAGATAAGCTCCTCCTCCGGGACCTCCGGACCGAGATAGCGCGACCGGGGGCCCATGTCGCGGTGGGTCAGCTTGAACCACGCGCGCGCGAAGGCATCCGCGAACTCCTCGGGGTTCTCCAGGTAGCGCCGAGCGATCGGTTCGTAGATCGGGTCGAATTTCAGCGAGAGGTCCGCTGTGGTCATCATCGGCCGGTGTTTCTTCGACGGGTCGTGCGCGTCGACCACCATGTCCTCTTCATCCACGTCCTTGGCCAGCCACTGATTCGCGCCGGCCGGGCTCTTGACCAGCTCCCACTCGTATTTGAACAGCATTTTCAGATAGCCCATGTCCCATTTGGTCGGATTCGGCTTCCAGGCGCCCTCGATGCCGCTGGTGATCGCATCTCCGCCTTTGCCGCTGCCGTGGCTGCTCTTCCAGCCGAGGCCTTGCTCCTCGATCGGGGCGGCCTCGGGCTCGGGACCGACATGAGCGGCATCGCCCGCGCCGTGACATTTGCCGAAAGTGTGCCCGCCGGCGACGAGTGCGACGGTCTCCTCGTCGTTCATGGCCATGCGTGCGAAGGTCTCGCGGACGTCACGGCCGGACGCCACCGGATCCGGATTTCCGTCCGGGCCTTCCGGGTTCACGTAGATCAAGCCCATCTGCACGGCTGCGAGGGGATTCTCGAGTTCCCGGTCGCCGCTGTAACGGCTCTTGGGCTTGTCGCTCGTAGCCAGCCATTCCTCTTCGGCACCCCAATAAACGTCCTCTTCCGGCTCCCAGATGTCCTCACGCCCGCCTCCGAAGCCGAAGGTCTTGAATCCCATCGATTCAAGCGCGCAGTTGCCGGCGAGGATCATGAGATCGGCCCAGGAGATCTTCCTGCCGTATTTCTGCTTGATCGGCCAGAGCAGCCGGCGCGCCTTGTCGAGGTTCGCGTTGTCCGGCCAGCTGTTCAGAGGCGCAAAGCGTTGGTTGCCGGTCCCCCCGCCCCCGCGGCCGTCGCCCATGCGGTAGGTGCCCGCGCTGTGCCACGCCATCCGTATGAAGAGCCCCCCGTAGTGACCGTAGTCGGCCGGCCACCAGTCCTGTGAGTCGGTCATCAGCGCATAGAGATCCTTCTTCAGGGCCTTGAGGTCGAGCTTCTTGAATTCCTCGGCGTAACTGAAATCCTCGCCCATTGGATTGACCATGTGAGAATTCTGATGAAGAATCCTGAGGTTAAGCTGATTCGGCCACCAGTCCCGGTTCGATGGGCCTCTGCCGGCCGCGTGTACGTGGGCCTTCCCCGTTGCCGAGCCCTTGTTGTCTTCTTTCATGATGTCTCCTCCTTCATTTCGATAAACTGTCGGACAGCGCTATAACGAATCATTGCGTTTCGCTTCCCATCCGGTTGACATATGCATAGCCTGCGGGCGGCCCCGACGCGAGTCTTGCTATGCGGCTATCGTGACGGTGAGGGTAGTCATGCTCATGATTTGGCTGGTATGCATTCTCCTACAGAGAGTCGCAGTAAACTCCCGCGCCCATGAGGAGGTAGGCGTAGTGACAGTCGAACGCGAGACGTCCGTAGTCCCTCTATCCAGTGGAGATTCTACAGCCGGACCATGAAAAGGGCAAGGCCGAATGGATATGCCGGCTTCAGGGGCCTAAAACGGGCCTGACGGGCAGCGCGTCTGTTTCTACCTCTCCCGGCCCTCAAGATCACCATCGCCCGGCCGGCGGGGAATCCCACACAGAGAGGCCGTCTCCTAGGTGAAAGCGGGGTCTAGCTCGCGCGACAGTCGGGCCTCCGTTATCGCCTCATCGAGCCGATCAGTCCCCGAGGCCGATCTTTCTCAACAGCGCCTTGTAACGCGGATTTGAGAGTAGAGGCGCGTACAGCGGCCGCATCCTTCCGAACACAATCATAGGACTCCTGTCCGAGTAGGCTTCCTCAAGAGAATCAAGCGACTCATCCAGCCGACCGAGACCCAGGAGGACGAAGGACCGGTGCATCGAAGACACGTACCGCACCTTTGCCAACTCATCCAGGGTGTCGAGGATTCTCAAGGCATTGTCTTCTTGACCACAAGCGGCATAAGTATATCCGATGTATCCCAGCGAGTAGGCGTGCTCCTTGGCTGAGGCTTCCATTCTCCGGACGGTCTTGATGGCTCTCTCAAACATGTCCTCGGCAACATAGGCAACGAGCGCATACGTATTCGCAAGCAGGAAATCGGGGTCCAACTCCAATGCCCCCTTGTGGCCCGCGATGCTCTCATCGTAGCGTCCGGCGAAGTAGTACACCAAGCCCAGCACGGAGTTTATTACGGGTGAGAGGGGGTCGAGCTCGCGCGACAGTCGGGCTTCCGCTATCGCCTCATCGAACCTCTCCAATATACACAGCAACAGAGAATACCATTCATGACCCGTCGCGTACTTCGGATTCAGCTCTATGGCCCGTCTGAACTCCTCTTCGGCCGCGACCCAATCCCAGTCGAAAAAAGTCTTCGCGAATCCAAGCGAGGCGTGCGCCTCGCCCAACTTTGGGTCGATTTCCAGCGCCGTTGCCGCCGCCGCCTTTGCTTTGGGGAACGTGTCATCGGGTGAAAGATAGCCGAACAGGCCGGTGATGTTGTACGTATCGGCGATTCCGACGTGGGGCGGCGCGTAGCCGGGGTCTTTTTCAATAGCCTCGCGGAAGTGCTCCATCGCCGCCTTCATGCCGCCCTCAAGCCGGCGGTTCCAGAAATAGAGACCCTTTAGATAGAGATTGTGGGCTTCCTGGTCGACGGTGTGGCGCCTCACGAGTTCTCTTTTCTCTCCCCCTAGCAGCCTGATCCTGAGCTTATCGACGATCGCCAGTGATATCTCGTCTTGGATGGCGAATATATCTTCGAGCTTGCGGTCATATTTATCCGACCATAAGTGAAAGCCGTCCTCGACGTCTATGAGCTGCGCCGTTACCCGTAATCGATCGCCGGATTTGCGGATACTGCCCTCGAGAACCGTTCGCACTCCGAGTTGTACGCCGATCTTCTTTATGTCGCTGTCGCGGTCCTTGAACTGGAAGGCCGACGTTCGCGCCGCCACGCGAATGCCTTCCAGTCTCACCAGGGCGTTTATGAGCTCCTCGGCGATCCCCTCGCAAAAGTACTCCTGGTCTCGCTCCGCGCTCATGTCTCTGAATGGAAGCACAGCTATGGAAGGCTTGAGCCCTTCCGGCGTCGCGTCCCTTCCGGCGGCACCGGATCTCCTGCTTCTTCCGAAGGACTCCAGGTCCTTTCGAAAGTCGGCGGCGCTCACGTAGCGTTCGCCGGGCTCTCTAGCCAGGGCCTTGCTGATGAGTCGCTCAAGCGCCCGCGGCGCGTCCGGTCTGAGTTCAGTCACGGACCTGGGGGACTCATTCAGGATCTGATATACAACCGCCTGTTCGTAGTCGGCCTTGAACGGCCGCTCTCCGGCAACCATCTCGTACAGGACTGCGCCGAGAGACCAGATGTCCGTTCGAGCGTCCACTTCGGCGCCCCTCGCCTGCTCCGGGGACATATAGGCCACGGTGCCTATCGTGGTGCCGGTTTGGGTCAGTACCGTTCCTCCGAGTGACTTCGCGAGGCCGAAGTCCATGATCTTGGCCTGTCCGTCGTGTGTCACTATAATGTTGGCGGGTTTGATGTCCCGATGGATGATGCCCTTCTTATGGGCATGACTCAATCCCCCGGCAACTTGAACGGCAATGTCTATTGCCTCGTCCAATGCCGGCGGGCCGGAATCGATCTTGTCCTTCAGGCTCCGGCCTTCTACGCACTCCATCGCTATGAAAGTCCGTCCCTCGGCCCTGTCGATCTCATGGATTGTGCAGATGTTGGGATGGTTCAGCGCCGCCGCGGACTTGGCTTCACGGATCAACCGGCTTTTCTCTTCAGCGCCGCCGACGACGTGGGGCGCCAAGAACTTGAGGGCGACGATCCGGTCGAGCTTGGTGTCCTCGGCTTTGTAGACGACGCCCATGCCGCCTTCGCCGAGCTTCTCGAGGATCTTGTAATGGGAGATGGTCTTGCCGATCATGGGAGAATCCCGCCTTCGCCAACCATCGGGCGGTCGGCCGTCTGAGAGGCCGTCCGACAGCGCTTCAGCCATCCTGAAGGATAGCAATCGCTTAGAGTATCATGGCTTCCGGCGGAAACGTCAAGCGGTTCGGCCGCTCACGAGACGTCTCCTTCTTACGCTCTTCCTTGGACATTGATTCCCACTCTTCCCTCCGCCGGACTACTGCCAATCCACCGTCTAAGGAAATCGGGTGCTTTGGATGTGCCCCCGGGAGGGGGTTCGGGAGAGGCTCCCGGTCCGGACGCGCATCCCTTCCGAAAAGCATCTTGTGAGACAGGGAACGCCTGGGGGTAAGAACCGGGCTTTCAGTGATCCCAAAATAATTGTTGACACCTTTTGCCGGGTAGACGATCATAAGTATGGTTGCTTTTCTCGGTGGCGGCCCGGTGCCGCCCCAAGGGAGAGCACGAAAGCCTGAGTCGAAGGTTCGGGAGGAAAGACCACCAGCCTATTCCAATCCGCACTCTGGGTTTGCTGGACCCAAATCCCGCTGATTAGACCGCCTTCCTTTCCAATGCCGGATGACCTGACGGTACACCTTGAGCTGAAAAAAGGATCGGATTCCAGCGCATTTTGGACGGAGACTCAATGAGGATTCACTCGGGTCATTTGATCGTTACAGGGAAACGCATTCCGTGCGGTGGTGCGTTCCCCAACTGAAAGGTGTTGGAACATGTCCAGCAATCTGTACGTCGGCAATCTCTCGTTTGACGTGGGGGAGAAGGAACTCGAAGAGCTCTTCGCCTCCTACGGAGAGGTCGTTTCCGCAAACGTGATCTCGGACCGCCAGACCGGCAGGTCCCGTGGTTTCGGTTTTGTGGAGATGGGCCAGTCGGACGCCGCCCAGAAGGCCATTGAAGACCTTGACGGCAAGGAGTTCAAAGGCCGCAATCTGACGGTAAACGTCGCCAAGCCTCGGAATCAGAATTCCAGGGGCGGAGGCGGCAGCCGTCGCGGCTACGGCTGGTAGCCAAAACAGAGCGCGGGGGGCCCGAGCGATCGGGCCTCCCCGTTCGCGCTTGACCGGCCGCCATGCGGGGACCAATGTCGGCCGACCAACAGACAACGCCCGACTAAGGATCAACCCCCCCCACGGCACCTTGAATCCGTGTGAATCAACAAGAATGAACCGGCACGCTTGATCGAGGAAGAACAAGAATCCCGCCCCATTGACGCCCCTGACCCTCGTCTTACGCTCAACCCAAACGCCTTCCACCGGAAACAAGCAGTTTGCCCACGCCTTGACGAAGACCGGCCGCCCAGCGACCGAACGAGTAGGAGGAATCGTATATTCTACCGACACGCAGCCCTATGACCGGCAGTCTGTGTCTTCCTACCGCCTGTAGACCCGCAAACCCCATGCAGCCGCACTCGCTGCAATTGGGTTGTCCTCCGAGCGGACGCAGCCTCTCGACGAGGGCCATAACCCGCTCCACGAGATCATCTCCCTTGTAGTCGCCCAACGAGTCGGAAGGATGTCCCACCCCAAGGTGGTTGGCGTCATGGAAATAACAGCCGGGGCAAGAAAGAGGGCACTCCCTTGTCACCTCAATGGACAACGAAGGAGTGCGGCCCGCGAGAATACGTCCCCAAGCCCGCACTATTTCCCTAGTGTTCAATTGCTCTCTTCCCTTCTTCCTGGGACAATCGAGACCGGTCCCGAAGCGAGCCGGCGAACCCGCAGGGCCTTTCGTGATCTTCCGTATCATATCAGCCGGCCTTGTCGGGAGCCACGCTCGAATCGAGCGCCCGATTCCGATACTCTTTGTGCCACGGTATCATCGGGCCGGTTGTTTCGAATTCGACTGTCCGTATGAGCCCCGCAGGGGGCTCGCAAGAGGGCGAATCAAGTGACGAAAAAACTTACGCGTTCTAGAAAGAGGAGATTTGCCGGACGGACGGACGGGGACCGACGGCCCAAACTTCGGATCGGGACCCTCTCCCGTCGGATTTGGTTTTGTATGCATCGGATTGGCCAAGGCACGCTTCGGACAGGGCTCTGGAAACTCCGCATCAGCCCCGCCGGGGGTTGGATCGGATTCCTCGGGCACGGGATCAGCCCGGGCAATCGCCTGCTCGAGGCCGGCACAACGGAGATCGGGGACGCCGGAGCGCCGACGGGCATAGGCGGACGCATGGCTCTTCTTCTCCTGCTTCCTCTCTTGCTTTCGGCACTTACTTGCTTTGCCGCTTCCCTCTCCTATGCGGCGGAAATCTTAGTGCGTCTGGACAACCCTCCGAGAGAAGGAACTATCTTCATCCGCCTTTACGATTCCCCGAGCGCTTTCGCCGATTTCCGCGATCCGGCAATCCACCGCGAGTTCCCGATGGACGGCGCCGACAGCCTCCTAGTTGAAAACGTCCCTCCGGGCGAGTACGCCATGGTCATGTACTATGACGAAAACGCGAATGGAAGGCTCGACCGGAACTTCATAGGGATCCCGACTGAGCCGGTGGCCCTCGCAAACAGATACCAGCCGAAAGGGCCGCCCAGCTACGAGCGCGCGTCTTTCAGTCTGGAAGATGGAGAATGGAAGGAGATAGGCGCCGAGCTGTGGAGCCCCCTCGGAGACTGGGGAAGCCTCGGCATCGGAGTGGGTTTCATAGTCCTGAGCAGTCCCTATCGCGATTATGACGGTGCCGTCATCCAGTGGATTCCCGCCCTTTCATACATCGGCGAGCGCTTTCAGGTTTTCGGGCCTCTGGCCCAGGCGGACATCGCCCGAGTCGGCGGACTTCACCTGGCGGCGACGGCGGCGCTCAGAATCGGAGTATACGAGGAGAAGGACAGTCCCCTTCTCAAAGGAATGGGCGACAGATCCACGACCCTGATGGGAGGGTTGGCCGTCCGGTACGACCTGCCCTTGGGCATTGAGATGTCCGCCGGATACGAGCACGACGTCCTTGGACAAATCGGCGGAGGCGCCGCGAACGTCAAGATCGAGGAGACCTTTCCTCTCGGCATACTGAGAATCACCCCGGGCGTCACCCTCAAGTGGCTGGGGGAGAGCCTCTCGAACCACGACTTCGGAGTGCCCGATGACAAGGTCATGAGAGATCGCCCCGCCTACGACCTGGACGACACGATCGCCGCCGCAATCGGCCTGGCGAGCTTCATCGAGGTAAGTCGCAACTGGCGCCTGATCCTGAACGTCGGCTATGAGTTCTTGGACGGCGATGTCACGGAGAGCCCCATCGTCGGCGAAAAGCGCGTGACCCGGGCCTTCCTCGCGCTCAACTACGTCCTCTAGGGCCAAGGGCCGGCTGCGGGCCTGTCGGCTTCATGGAGAAGGCGCGCCTATCCGACTATCGGAAGGCATCCTGTATAGCGCACGAGGTTCCGGGCAACTGAAGGGCGGACGTTGATTCGCCGTTCCGAACGGGATGCCCCGGCGTTTGCGCCTTGCCCGACGCCCGGACGTCGTTAGATACCCGCCGCCGGCCTGTTAGGCCGAGGCGTCACAAGTCTCTAACTCGGGAGATTAGGGCGCCATACAACGATCCGTCACATAAGATATTGTGCAATCCCAAATCGGTCGTTGACCTGATGCGCTTTATCCGTCACGGTGGTAGGTGAGCACGGACTGTGCACGTGCCGTCGCCGGAAATCCCGGCGCAAAGGTTCCGTGAGTTCGGAATGCTCGGAAAGGGAGAGAACAAAGTGGCACAGGCGAAGAACGGCGATACCGTTAAGATTCACTATACGGGCAAGTTGGAGGATGGCACGACTTTTGACAGTTCGGTCGACCGCGATCCTCTGGAGTTCACGCTAGGCAAAGGCGAGATAATCCCCGGATTCGAGCAGGCCGTAGTCGGCATGGAGCCGGGCGAATCGAAGTCCGTTGATATTCCCGCGGAGAAGGCATACGGGCCGCACCAGAAGGAATTGGTAACGGAGATTGATCGCGAGAAGGTCCCGCCCAAAATTGACTTGGAGGCCGGCCGGCAATTGCAGCTTCAATCTCCCGACGGCCAAAAGCAAGTCGTTATGGTGACGGAAGTCACCGAGTCCAGCGTAACCCTGGACGCCAATCATCCCCTGGCCGGCAAGGATTTGTCATTCGATATCAAGCTTGTGGAGATCACATAGCAACGCGATTCTCGCGTGCGGTTTGCACGGTTGATCGCTCGGCATCGGCCGGCCCGATGAAGCGGTGGGCGGGTGGAAGGCAGAGACGCAGATGGTTCCGGATCTCCGGCGGGGATGACCGGCCGGAGGGGCGGAAGATCACTCCACCGGGTCATCCGATTGAACGTGCCGCCGTCTTTGGACCGGTTTTGAGGAAGACCTTCTATGTGCGCGGGTCTCCCCTCTCTATTTTTCAGTAGGCCTTCGAAGCGGGTCGCCTTCGGACCCGGATATCCCGAAGCCTGTTGAGCGCGGCGGCTACTTCGTAGCGTCTCGGCCGCGCCCTGTCCCCAAAGCGGGTCCGCATGATGGAATCAAGTCCCCTGCGGTCCAGGACTTCGTCGAGAGCGTCCAGCATTCCGTCCAGATGGACGCCGCGGCCCTTCATGTGGTTTTCCCTGAGGTATATGAGCGCGTCGCCGATGGCGCGTGTTTGACTCTGGTCCACGAGCTGCTCGACGGCGGAGAGGTCTATGTCGCGGCGGCCGAAGAGGATGTGGGAAAGCCCCTTGGCGGCCACCTTTTCCCGTCCTCTGCCCCCTCTCACGGCATCGAGGCTCGACGGGTCGAAAAGCCTGCCTCCCGAGGCCTCCGGCCAGGAGGAGCGGGCCGGCTCCCGACGGCTGGGAAGGTCGCGCGCGACGCCCCGAGCGCCCTCGGTGACGTCCTTGGGATAGTAGGAGTCCATCATTACTACCGTGTCGGCGATGTCGAGATAATCTCCGCTGCCGCCCATCACGATCACCGTCGAGACCCCGAGGTCCTTGTGCATCGGCTTCGCCAGATCAATCAGGGGTTTTATGGGCTCCTTTTCGCCCGCCACAAGCCGCTGCATCCTGGCGTCGCGGATCATGAAATTCGTGGCGCTCGTGTCTTCGTCTATGAGCAATAGCTTAGAGCCTACTTCAAGCGCCTCGATGATATTCGCCGCCTGCGAAGTGGAGCCGCTCGCGTTCTCCGTCTCGAAGTCGCGGGTGCTCCTGCCGTAGGGCAGATCATCTATGAAGGGGCTTATGTCAACGTCGACGACGGATCGCCCGTCCTCGGCCCTTATCTTCGTCGCGTCCCGCCTCGTGGTCACAAGCTCCCTGCCGTCGCCGGGAATGTGATTGTATACGCCCAGCTCGAGCGCCTTGAGGAGCGTGGATTTGCCGTGAAATCCGCCTCCGACGATGAGGGTGATCCCTTCGGGAACCCCCATACCAGTCACCGGGCGGCCGTTGGGCGTCTCGAGCGTGACCTCAAGCGATGAAGGCGACCGGAACGCGACTGCGCGCCCGCGGCTGAGCGGCCTGTCGTCAACTCCGCTTCTGCGAGGCAGGACGGATCCGTTGGCGACAAAAGCCACGAGGCCTTTGTCCTTTAGAGAAGACCTCATCGCGTCCTGGTCTTCGCTGATCTCTATGTGACGGGCCAGGGCATCGGCGTCAAGGCTCTTATAGATGAGCGCCCTGTTCACTATCTTGGGCAGCTCTTCCACTATCATGCGGCAGGCGGCTTTCCCCATTATCGTGCGGCCGCGCGCGGGGAGGCCCACCTTGAACCGGATCTCCACCCTCTCGTCGTCCACGAAAGCCGAGCTCCGTTCCAGGATCTCCTGGCCGGGGGAGTCAATGAACATGGCGCCGCTTTTCCCGCTGCCCCACACGGAGTCCGTCCTGCCCCTAAGGGCGCCGTCAAAGCAGCGCGTCAGGAAGTCTCTTGAAGCGATCTCGCGGCTTTTGTTCGAGAAAGCGGACGGCGGGATCGCGGCGACACTCTGCGGCAGGATTACACTGAAACGACTGGGGTCCGCGAAGGGGTCGCCCTGCACGTGGTCGACCGACAGCGTGAAATCCGGGAACTCGTAGCCGCCCTCGATGTCCTTGTAGGCTTTGTACCCTCGCCCATCCAGTCGGTAGAGAGTCCTCCTCAGATCCTCTTGAGACCTCATTCGCCTAAGCCACCGCCTCCCGGCCCTTCTCCGTCAGCTTGTAGACACCTCCGTCCCGGGTCATGTACCTGTTCATGATGAACTCGCGCCTGATGGTGGCGACGTCGTCGTGATAGCGGCGCAAGATATCGTTCACCTCGCGCTCCGGATAGCTCTCTTTGTCCGAGAAATCCGCAAGGAGCCTCTCCAGCACGACGATTCGCTTGCTCCTCTTGGCGGGAATCTGACTGAGCTTCCCGTCCTTGAAGAACGCGCTTATCACCGCCCGGGCGGACTTCCCGGGCTTCACCTCTTTGGGTTGGGTCTCCCGCCCGTTCTCCTCGTGGTCATCAACGGTCAACGCAATCACCCCCTAGTCCGGCCTGTAGCCGTGTGCAATGGGGAAGCGCCTTCCTTCCCCGAAGGCCTTCCAGGTCACTTTAAGCACCGTCGCCGCCTGGCGTCTCTTGTACTCGCTGTCGACCACCCTCCGAATCACGTCCCGCACAATCCCTTCTTCGAAGCCCATAGTAAGGATCTCCTCCATGCCCTTTCCTTCCTCGACGTAGGCTTCGAGTATCTCGTCCAATATCTCATACGGAGGGAGTACGTCTTCGTCCTTCTGATTGGGCTTGAGCTCCGCCGTGGGCGGCCTGGAGAATATCCTCTCGGGGATTATCTCCTTCTCACGGTTTATGTGACGTGCCAGGGAGTAAACCCGCGTTTTCGGGATGTCCGCTATGACGCCGAGCCCGCCCACCATGTCTCCGTAGAGAGTGCAATACCCCACCGCCAGCTCCGATTTATTGCCCGTGGCGAGCACCAGGTGGCCGAACTTGTTGCTGAGCGCCATCAGAAGCATTCCGCGAATCCGCGCCTGGAGGTTCTCCTCCGCCACGCCGGGCTCGGTTCCGGCGAACCGCTCCGAGAGCGCCGACTTGACCGCTTCGAAGGCGTCGGAAATGGCTATTGTGGTGAAATGTATCCCCAGGTTGGACGCGAGCCGCCGCGCGTCCTCAATCCCCTCGGCCGATGAGAAACCGGACGGCATCGAGACCCCGTGCACCTTCCCCGGCCCGAGGGCACGGGCGGCCACCGCCGCCGTCAGGGCCGAGTCTATCCCGCCGCTAAGACCCGTGACGACGGACTTGAAACCGCACTTCTCCACGTAATCTCTGAGGCCCAGGCAGATCGCCCGCAGTATTTCCTCGTCCTCGGGCTCCGGATCAGGCCTCTTGTCTCCGGCCCCGCTTGACGTATCCACCATCACCAGGTCCTCGCGGAACGCGTGGGCCTTGGACAGGAGCCCGCCGTCGCCGCCGAAGGCCATACTTCCGCCGTCGAAGATGATCGAATCGTTCCCGCCGATCAGGTTCACCATGACGGCCGGCGCCTTGTATTTTTTCGCGAGATCCTTAAGCATCATGCGGCGGAGCCGCGGTTTGCCCACCGCATAGGGAGACGCCGAGATGTTGATCAACAGATCCATTCCGGCTTTCGCCAGATCCTCGACGGGGTCTTTTTCATAGAGCCTGTGATCTCGCCAGAAGTCCTTGTCGTTCCAGATGTCCTCGCATATGGTGAGGCCTATCCGCTTCCCCAAGAACTTCACGGGCTTTGAACCTTCCCCCGAGTCGAAGTAGCGAGTCTCGTCCAGAACATCGTAGCTGGGGAGGAGAACCTTCTCCCAAGTCGCCGACGTCTTTCCCCCCTGAATCAGCAGCGCGACGTTCGCCAGACCTTTGCCCCCGGAGCCGGCCTTGGCGAGCACCGACCCCAGCACAACGCCCGCCTCCCCCGCCCATTCGCCGGAGGTACGCACCAAGCTCTGTGTTACTCGATTCGTCTTCTCGATGAACTCGCCGCTTTCCAACAAATCTCTTGGGATGTACCCGGTCACGGTCAGCTCGGGAAAAACCACCAAGTCGGCGCCTTTCGTTGCGGCGGTCGCCGCGAAGTCCTTTATCTTCGAGGCATTCGCCTCCAACGCGCCGACCGTCGTGTTTATCTGAGCCATGGCTACTTTCACCGAGCGCTCCTCCTAGGTTGCCCCCACGACCCTCTTGTCTTTGTCGCATTCAGTGCCCCGGCGCCCGGATGCTCGGAGCTTCTTTGCCGTCAAATCGCGAAATGCCGGGATTCTTTCCCCTACTTCGCTCCGACGTTCCGGCGGGCCTTGAAGCTTCACGCTACTTGCCGCTCGGACAACCTCCCCGCCTTGCGTTCCGGACTTTGAGCCGGGCTTTCAGGCGGGCCGGCCCATAGGGTGCGCCCGGGTCTTTCGCGGAGCCGCCTAGCCCTTGGGTCCCTGCCCGCGCTTTTCCATCTCCTCGGCGGCCTTGGAGCGCAACTCCTCCAGCGCCTCGCTTGTCCGGACGGGATAGTCCTCAGGCTCTTCGAGCCGCTTGTATTTTTCCGGCAGGCGCGCGAGGTTCTCGGCCGCCGCGGACCTTATGTCATCAAGAGACGCGGCGGACTTGACCGGGGAGCCGTCTTTCATCACAAGCTCCAGAAGCGTGATCCGGTCCTTCCCGGGCTCTTCGTCCGCGAGGCCGATGGTGTCGGATTCATAGTTCCCCGCGCCGTCCGCGTTGCGGAACACCTGCTTAGCACCGGGGTACGTCTCCTTGCCGGCCGAGTACTTGACCGCGTAGGAGTCGGCGCCCTCCTTCCCGGTATCCACCATCTTGTAAACACCGCCCAGGGCGGGGGCGTCCTTCGACACGACCATTTCCGTGCCGACCCCGAACATGTCTATCGGGGCGCCGTTCTTCAAAAGCTCCGCTATGCGGTATTCATTAAGGTCGCCGCTTGCTACTATCTTGGTTTCGGCGCATCCCGACCCATCGAGGATCTCGCGTACTTTCTTGGAGAGCTCGACCAGATCCCCCGAGTCGATCCGGACGCTCCCAAGACTCTGTCCGAACTTGGCCGCTCGACGCGCGCCGTTCGGCGTGTCATACGTGTCGATCAGGAGCGAAGCGTCTTCGGGGAAAGCCTTCACGTAGTTCTCGAAAGCCAGCTCCTCGCTTCCGTAGGCCATCGTGTACGAGTGGGCGGCCGTTCCCACCGGACGTATGCCGAAGAGGAAGCCCGCCTCCACGTTTGAAGTGGCGGAGCAACCGCCGACGTAGCACGCTCGGGCCGCCAGCACGCCCGCCTCCGGGCCGTGAGCCCTCCTGGTTCCGAAATCCGCGACCGGACGGCCCGCCGCCGCGGCGGCGATCCGGGAGGCCTTGGTGGCGATAGCGGTCTGGAAGTTCACCATTGAAAGAAGATATGTCTCAACCACCTGGGCCTCTATGACTCCCGCTTTGACTCTGAGCAAAGGTTCCTGCTGGAAAGCCACCGATCCTTCGGGCATCGCCCACACTTCGCCCCTGAACTCGAAAGAGGAGAGGTAATCGAAGAAATCGTCTCTGACGGATTTGAAGGACGGCAGACTCCTGAGATAGTCTATCTGCGCCGGGTGAAACGCCAAGCCCGACAGGAACTCGATCGCCTGGGCGAGCCCCGCGACCAGAAGGTAGGACCGCCGCTCGGGGAGCTCGCGCACGAACAGCTCGAAGGTAGGCGTGGTATCCAGGCCGCTTTCAAAGTAGGCCGCTGCCATTGTCATTTGATAGAGGTCTACGTTTAGCGCCGGCCCATGCCTGCTGTAGCCCATAACTTCACTCCGCATTTGAACTCGTGTTTCCACGCCGCGCAGGCCCACGGTATCAAGGCCGAGCTCCGACAACGAGGGCATCCCTGCGGCCCGCGGCATCTTCCGAGCTCTCGGCAAACCTCAGTATCCCGGAAAGCCCGAAAAAACAAGAGTAATCGCGGGCATTGCCGCAGTCAAGGACGAGGCGGGCGGGCGCGCCGTACCCGCTCTCTTTTAGCTGGCATCCTTTTGACCCGATAGGATAAGATTGGGCTGCCGGCCGGGAGGCTGGTTTGAACCCGTCCCGGTTCGCACAGAACCCGGTGCGCTTCCGAATCGACCCGTTGAATCCCGGCCCCATCGCCCTGGGTCTTATCATAGAGACGCCGGCCGGAGGGCGTCGGCACGGCCGGTTGGAGCGGAGCCGGTCGTGAGCGTTTGTCCGGTCCCTGCGACTAATCAATCCGGTGCGCCAAAGTGAGGACGCCCCTCCGGGCGGCCTGCGACCCGATCTGTTGTTTTTTCTTGGATTCCCCGTAATAGGCAGGAAGATCGTCGTTTTGAATCCGCGGCTTAGCGTCTTCCGGGAAGAACGCCTCAATGGCCAAGAACCAAGCCATTCAGACAATTGAGACGGAGCGTCTGTGGGACGCGGATCCCGACGTTTACCGTATCCTGAGGGAGTGCGGCGACCTCGATGAGGCGCGGGAGAGAATCTACGAATACCTCGAACAGCACGAATCAGCGCTAATGCATGATGAGACGCCCGTTCACGTGCTCGAATGGGTCAACATGAGGGATTGCCGCAGGGCGCTCAAGCTGATCTTCGCGCGCCGGAGCGAGCGGCTTTGCGGGTTCAGTCCTCTCGAAACCGTTTGGCGGCTGGCACGCGGAGAGACAGTAGACCCGCCGGTGACCACGGCGTTCGTAGAGGACTTGAGACACCTCTTCATCGGACTCGTGGGCAAATCCAGGATCTACGAAGGGGTAACGCTGCCCGCCTTCGCCAAGCTGGCGGGAAGAGAAGCGGCGATCGCCAGGTCCGACGACCTGGACCTCATAGCCGACCGATGCAACGATCATATCTCTCGCTACCCGACGGGACTCGACCCCGACGTTCGCGAAAAGCGGTCGGCGAACAAGGAGAGAATACTCTCCTATTTCAAGGCTAAGAAGAAGGACTGGAACAACCCCTCCTGGCATCTCAAGCACGTCATAACCGACTCAAAGATACTCGGAGACCTAATAGACATCACCGAGGAAGAGAGGAAGGCCGCCGAGCTGGCCCGACAACACAGGATCCCGTTCGGAATAACGCCGTACTATCTCTCGCTCATGGACAAGGAACCCTCCAGGAAGCATGATCACGCCGTCCGCGCCCAGGTCATACCCTCAATGCACTATGCGACATACATGATCGAACACCGAGGCCAGCGGGAACTCGCGTCCGACTACATGCTCGAGCGGGAGACGTCGCCCGTGGACCTCGTCACAAGACGATACCCGATGATAGCGATCCTCAAACCCTACAACACTTGTTCCCAGATATGCGTCTACTGCCAGAGAAACTGGGAGATCGAGGAGGTTCTCGCCCCGGGGGCCCTCGCGCCGGCCAAGAAGCTCAACGAAGCCTATCAGTGGTTTCGGGAGCACCCGGCCGTGAACGAGGTGCTGGTGACCGGCGGAGACCCCATGGTCATGTCCGACTCCAGAATCGAGGGCATTCTCAAGAACCTGGCCGAGATACCGCATATAACCAGAATAAGGATCGGCACGAGGGCGCCCGTTGTGCTTCCCCAGAGGATCACCGACAATCTGGCGGATATGATCGCCAAGTACAATGTCCCCGGCAAGAGACACATCTGTATCATCACGCATTTCGAGCACGTGTACGAAGTCACGCCCGAAGCGGTGGAGGCGATCTCCAAGTTCAATCGGAGAGGCCTCTACGTCTTCAACCAGCTTGTATTCACCGTTGAGAACAGCAGGCGATTTGAGTGCGTTGCCCTGCGCCAGCTGCTGAGGAACATGGGCGTCTCCCCGTACTACACCTTCAATACCAAGGGCAAGGAGGAGACGCGGGACTTCAGGGTCCCGATCGCAAGACTGCTTCAAGAGCAAAAGGAAGAAGCCCGCCTTATTCCGGGAGTCGCGCGCACTGATGAGCCCGTCTTCAACGTGCCCCGGCTGGGCAAGAACTACATCAGGGCCTACCAGCATCACGACTTGATCGGAATCCTGAGGGACGGGAGTAGAGTCTACGAGTTTCACCCGTGGGAGAAGAAGATCGCCCTAGCTGAGACGTACGTCGAGACGGATATCCCCCTGTACGATTATCTGCGGGAGCTGGAGCGGCGCGGCGAAGACCCCGACGACTACAAATCGCTCTGGTACTACTTCTAGGACCGAAACACCTTCTACCCGCCGGCCTTCATCGCGGACAGCCGGCTCTGCGCGTCCTTCCCGAAGTCGGTATCCGGGGCCAGGGCCACGACGTTTTCGTAGCTTTCCATCGCCTCGGCCCTCTCACCCAGCTCCTCGTAGGAACGCCCGAGGTAGTAATGCGCCTGTGGAACCGTCGGGACTATGCCCACCGCGGCGTCGAGCTCGCCGGCTGCGGGTTGATAACGATTGCTCCTGAAGTGCGCGTAGCCGAGATCATACCGTCCCCGGAAGAGCTCAGGCTGAAGCTCCTTCGCTCTTTTGAATGATTGCACGGCGGCGGGAACATCGTCCTTCTCCAACAGCGCCTCGCCGAGCCCGCAATGAAACTGAGGTTGCGCGTCGTCGATGTCGAGGGCGGCGCGATATTCCGCGAGTGCCCGGTCGACGGCCCCCTCATTCATGTGCTTCTCGGCTTTGTCGTAGTGATCGAACGCGTCGGCCTTCGCCATCAATCTTCCGGTATTCTCGGCGAACCTATCCGCGAAGAAGGCATTGTTTCTCGTCGTCCAGTTCGGATAGTCCTCGGCGAGCATCTTCTCCGCTTCTCTTATCCTGGAGCTCGTCAGGGGGTGAGTCATGAACCACCCTTCCACCGAGGAGGGCTCACTCTCGTGGGCGCTTTGAAGCACCTCTAGAAGCTGAACCACCCCCCGAGGGTTGTATCCCGCCTCGACCGAGTAGTCCATTCCCAGCTCATCCGCTTGGGATTCCTGGTCTCGACTGTACTTGAGCTCAAGAAGGCCGAGCCCGATGGCGCCCAACGCGACAAGCTCCTCGCCCTTGCCTTTGTGCTGGGCGTAAATGGCGCCCAAGACGAGCGGTATCTGGTAAAGGTACTGCCTGCTTATAGCGTTCGCCGAATGCCTCGCGGTGACGTGGCCTATTTCATGTCCCAAGACACCCGCTATCTGTGCCTCGTTGTCGCACCGTGACAGCAATCCCGTCGTTATGCAGATCTTTCCGCCCGGCAGGGCGAAGGCGTTGATCATCGAGCTGCTCACGACGGTGAACTCATAGGGCAACTCGGGTCTGTGGCTCACGGCCGCCAAGCCCGTCCCGATGCCGGAAACATACTCATTGAGGACCGGGTCGTTATACTCTCCGCCGAAGTGAGCGATGGCCCCGGGGTACGCGGCGGTCCCGATGGCTATCTCGTCCTTTTCGGATATGACGGAGAACTCCCTCTCTCCCGTCACCGGATTCTTGGCGCACCCGCCGAGGCCGAGGGACAAGATCAGAACGAACGCGAGCAGCCGAGCCGATGCACGGAACACCACACGGGCGGCGGTTGATCCGGCCGGCTTCGAGCTTGCTCTCCGATTCCCGACAAGGCGCTTTGTCATAACGGTTCTCCTTCCATCATGGGCCGGTGATCGCCGCGGCCAGGCCCCGGGTCTCCGCATTTCTCTTTCTTCTTGCTTGCTGGTAGCCCTGCTTGCGCCCAATCCGGTTCATCCAGCGCCCCCGCCCCTCGCTGGGCTCCGGAGCATCGCAGTGTCGGAAAAACCGGGGATTCGCCTCGAACGGCCGGCCTATCGCCTCGCGAGCGCTACTGCCAGCGGCAAAAATGGACCCGATGAGCCGGCTCTTCCTCTTCGAAGCCGGACAAACACATTCTGAGATCACTGTATCCTACATTGTAGTCCCAAGAGAGAAGGCTCCTTAGGGCGTCATACTTGTCGGATCGTATGTGCAGTCTCACCACAGAGAGCCTCTCCCTGGCCGCAAGTTCCTTTACGCCCGCCAAAAGGACGGGCAGTCGGGAAAGAGAGCCCCCCGGGGCTGAGATCGGGGGCTCGGGCCTCATGGCCAGAACGTTCACCTTGAGCTCTCGCCTCTCCTCATACTGGCCGTAGGGTTCCAAGTGACAGACGGCGAAACCCGCGACCTCGTCCCCGTCGACAAGAAAAACCGTATCGCCGAACCTGTGTCTCGAGTTGAGCAACACCTCTTTCGAATAATCGAGGCCCGGAGACAGGGCTGTCGATATCTCCCCGCAGCCGCGAAGGAGCCTTTCCTTTTGCGCCGGAGTGCCCTCCCTGAAATACCTTATCTCTGCGGAGCGAGAATCGAAGGGCGCCCTTCCGCCGTGCGCCTGAGCCACCATGTCGAGGCACAACGGCCCCGGGTCAAAGCCAAGACGAGAGTAGAAGCCCAGGTTGCGGAAGTTCCTCGGCATCGTCTCAAGCCCTATTACGGTTGCCCCGCGCGTCCTTAGATAATCGATGCCCGCGTTCACCACCGCCTTGCCGACTCCGGCTCCTTGATACTTCGGCATGACGGCCAGGGGTCCCATCCATCCGGTGCATCCGAACAGATGGTTGAAGTTGAAGCCGACGACCTGTCCGTGATCGTACGCGACCAGCGCCCCCTCCCCGCTTCTATCCAGATACATCTTCAGAAACGCGATTCTGCATGGCGACACCCTGTGCTGCTTCAGCCCCTCGTCGATCCGCGCACGGCTGAAGGCCTTTGTGAAAACCGAGTTGACCTCCGCCAGATCCTCCTCCACCATACGTCTGATTTCCGGCATCCATATCTCCACTAGGGCATTGCGGCATAGCTTAGAGGATCCCGAGCGCCCGCCTCCTTGAATCCCTTTATCCGGAGGCGGCAACTCTCGCACAGGCCGCAGGCCTTTTCGTCAACCGGTGGTTCATAACAAGACCACGTGAGACCGAAGGGCACGTTCAACTCGATTCCCTTCTTCACTATCTCGGCTTTACTCATTGAAATGAGCGGCGTGACGATCCGAATGTGCGTATCCGGCCTTGTTCCGGCCTCAACCGCCGCCCCGAACGCGTCGTAGAACTCGGCCCGGCAGTCGGGATACCCGGAGCTGTCCTCTTCTACGGAGCCGACGTAAACGGAATCCGCCCCCATCGCCTCCGCCCACGACACGGCGACGGAGAGAACGTGCGCGTTTCTGAACGGAACGTAGGTGGAGGGTACCCCCCCCGACCGAGGCTCAGTCCGAGGAATGGGCCTCGACTCGTCCGTGAGGCTCGACCCGCCTATCTTCTTAAGATAGTCCAACGCCACAACGAGTCGGCTTTCAACGCCGTAGTGGTCCGCGACGGCCTTGAACGCTCGAAGCTCTCGCTCTTCCGTACGCTGCCCGTACTTGACGTGAAGCCCGCCGACCGGCCCGCCGGCCGACGCTATCGCCAAGGTCACACAGCTGTCCATGCCGCCGCTTATCGCAACAACCGAAAGTCCCATTGTCAAGCGCCTTGAGTGGTTGCTCCTTGTATGACTACGGAGACGCGGGGGCTCGACAGATCCCGCGGAAACGCTGTGCGCGCCCGGAGAAAGTCGATGCCGCCGCCCTAAGTGTCGAGCGCCGATCAGGCTCCCCGGTCTCTGCCTTTCCAGACGTACTTGTGTATCTGAAGCTGAAGCCTCACGGGCAGGCGATCCTCCAGAATCCATCCGGCCAGCCTCTCGGGGTCCAGCTTCCCGTGCACGGGCGAGAAGAGCACCTCCGATCTACCGGCCGGATTCCACGCGATTACTTTGTCCCTCGCCCATACGTAATCTTCCCTGTCACACAGGACGAACTTGATCTGGTCCTTCGGCCCGAGTCGCCGGAGGTTCTCCCTGTCCGCCCTGTCCTCCATCCCGCTGCCGGGGCACTTGACGTCTACGATCTTCACGGCGCGCGGATCCACCACGCCGATGTCGTAGCTTCCGTTCGTCTCGACGAGAACAGTATAGCCCCGATCCAACAGGCGCTCGACAAGCAGCGGGACGTTTTCTTGATGAAGGGGCTCGCCCCCCGTCACCTCGACCAGTTCGACCCCGTAAGAGGCAACCTCTTCAACCAGCTCCGCGATTTCCGCCGTTCGGCCGCCCTCATAGGCGTACGTCGTATCGCAGTAGCTGCATCTCAGGTTGCATCCCGCGGTCCTTATGAAGACGCACGGGAGACCCGCATACGTCGATTCTCCCTGAAGGCTTACAAACACCTCTTTGACGCGTACTCCCGGCATCTTCCTCGCACCATAGCTTCCGAGATTCCGCGGGCCGGCACAAGCACACAACAATCCGGTTTCGCCGACCCCAAACAACATCGACCGCCGCCCGGAGTATGCTCCCGGCCCTGGATTACTCCAAGCATCGCGGCAGCGCTTCCTGCCGACATTTCGGGAGAGCCTCGGAAACGGCTCCACTCACCAGCTTAGCACGGAGCACGGGATATCGCATCAGGTCCGTGGGAGTACGGCGACCTTTAGGTTGTCGCGTCGAACACGGCGGCCCGGCGCCCTCGGCGCGGGCGATCCGAGGGACCGACGCCTCTAATGAGGCCCTCCGGCCTCCAGGCGGGGCTCGGCATAGCGGACGGGCGGGCGGAACGATGCGTTGCCGTTCCGCACTGAGTAGGAAGAATCGGGGGTTGACCCTGTGTCCTGAAGATCAAGCGCTTGAGGCGAGTGCGCAGCCGGACGGCTCGTGTTCCTCTTCCATCATTTCAAGGAACACGCGCACGCAGTTCGGATCCAGCAGCGGGCCGCTCATGCGCTTAAGCTCCGCCACGGTATCTTCCATGCTGAGGGCGCGCCTGTAGGGTCGATCGGACGTCATGGCGTCGAAAGCGTCGGCCACGGCCATGATCCGGGCGGAAAGAGGTATCTCCTCTCCTTTCAGCCCATCCGGATAGCCGGAGCCGTTCATTCTCTCGTGGTGATGCCTTATCGCGGCGCGGATGTTGTCGAGGTGCCTGAACGGCTTGAGGATATTCACGCTAAGCTCGGGATGCTTCATTATCTCACCGAACTCATCCCGCGTCAGAGCCCCCGGCTTGAGCAGCACCTCATCCTTGACCCCTATCTTTCCTATGTCATGGAGCTGTCCGGCCAAATGAATCTCATCAACCTCGGCATCGCTCAAGCCCAGCCTCTGCGCCAGCTCAGCGGAAAACCGCGCGACGTTCCTGGAGTGGCTCCGCGTGTATGGGTCCCTGGCCTCAAGCGCGACGACCAAAGAAGTGAGGGCGGACAACAGGGAATCCTGCTCCACCCGCAACCGATCTTCCATGTCGGCGTGCAGTCTTCTGAGGAGCTCATCGAAGACGGTCTCGACCTCGTCGATCTCGCCGTGGTTCAAAGGACGGTGCTTTCGCTCGGTTTGCAGCACGGTCGTCAGCCCGGCCTTCCGGCTCACCTTCTTGATCATTCCATTCGCCGCAGCGAGGACCGTGTGGTAGTTCGCCAGCGCGGCCGTGAGAGAGGCGACCGCCATCAGGCAACTAAGGAAGACGTAGGCTTGAACGGTGATTCCGTCCAAAAGAAGCAGCGCCGGGGAGAGAACAAACGCCGCCGCCAACCCCGTGCCCCCCATGGTGAGAAAGGCCCTGGTGTTCATGCTGAGCCGGCATGGTCGCTCTCCGGGGGGGTCGGATTCTTCTTCGCCCCCAACCAGTATGGGCCACACCTTGACCTTCGGATCATTCGCTTCGCCGTCGGTTTCAATATCGGTGGCTGATTCCCAGCCCGACTGGCACTCCGGGTCAGACATCAACATGCCTCCTCGATTTTCGCCGCAACCAGGCCGGATGTGAAAGACGGGGCATAGCCCGCCCGCAGCGGCGACTGTGCAGTCGCACTCTCTTTTTCGGCATCGCCCCTTTTATCTTAACCGCAGACTTTCTTTGGAGTTAGGATCGGGGTCGGTCTTTCCGTCACTCTGCGACCCTGGCGCGCCTAGGGCATCCGCGAGAGGCAGCCCTTCAGCCGCCGCCGGCACCGGAGCACGCGGATCATCGAATCGGAGGAGAAGTCCAAAAACCTCTCTCCGAGATGAATCTCCGGGCGGGTCCGCCGCATCAAAAGAGGTACTCGCCACAGGTACGGTAGTTGCTTCCCCTTCTCCAGCGAAGGCTTCACAGCCTGGGGTCTCTCCATCCGGCGCCGGCCCTTTTGCGGCACAGAACCATTGTGCCTAAGGAGGATGACTCCGATACAAGAGCGGAGCAAGGCGTGGAGGTGAAGTTCTTAGGACATTTCTCCTGAGCTTGATACCCCCCCTGAGTGGGGCTAATCACCCAACTCCGGGCCTTGTCCCGGAGGGGCTGCACCCACGGACGACCGGGGATGCGCTGCGGCAGGGTAGCTCACGCGATCCTGCGCACCGGGTTCCCAAATAGTGGGAGGAGTTATGAGGACTCTATTCTTGGTTGTTTTTCTGGGCGGTTTGCTGTTCTCACCTCGCGCGGACGCGGCGCCGACTCCCGGTTGCTACGAAATAAGCGTGGTGTATGAAGGACGTGAGTACCTGTTCAGCCAGGGAGGGCTGGATTTCTATCGCTGGCACTATACCGTCATAGCGGATAGCTGTGTCTCCAGGGCTTTGAGCTACTGGACAATAGACATCTGCCCCGACTGGCTCCCGTACATCACGGACGTAAGCACATCAAGCACCGATCTGAGCGACTTCGCAAACGGTGAGACCACAAACTACAGGTATGAAATCGGACAGGATCCAAAGACCGGCATCATCGGTCTGAAATGGGAGCACACCGGCGGCAATGAAATAGACTCTCCGGGCGAACTGGATTCCTTCTCGTTCATATCTCCCGGACTCGAGGATCTGAGCAGCACCGTGGCCTGGGTTTCCAAAGGCGGTCTCCTTTATGACGGTGGAACGGCCGCGCGCCCGGGCTGCATAGTAATACCCACCGACAAGACAACGTGGGGACAGTTGAAGTCGATCTATCGCTGAAGCGACCGATTGCCCGCCCGTCCCTCCGCCGCCTAAATCTCGGCGCCGCCCCGCCCAGCGGGGCCGGCGCGCGATCACGCCGTATGAGCGGTCCAAAGCACCCCGATTCCCTTGGCCTTAGTGCCGCCGGGGGAGCGCTGTGTGCCTTCGCATCCCCGTGCCGAACAGTCAAAACCGTTGACATCATGGTCACAAAGTCGTATAATCCGCCTTGTGTGAGGTCGGAGGCTCTCCGCGCCTTGACGGAAGGCCGGTGAAATGTCACTAGCCATTCTCTCGATATTCCCCCATCTCCTCGCCCCCGCGACATCGCGGGACTTCGCCCCTATCGCTCTTTTGCGAGAAGGAGGTCCCCGCCCATGAGTAGACTGCGTCCGATCTTGATTGTGGGTGCTCTCGTATGCCTTACTGTCGCCGGAGTGGCCATGCGTTCGGATGCGCGTGCCCCGATCCGCAAGGCTTTCTTCAACGTATATCCGGCGGCCGAAGACACGACTGTGCTCGACGAGCTGCCGAGCAACGCCAACCACTGCGGAGTATGCCACTTCGACTTTGACGGAGGAGGGCAAAGGAATCCATATGGGCTCGACGTCGAGGTGAACCTCGACAGCTACCCGTCCGACGAGGAGGCAATCCAGGCGATCGAGAACAATGACTCCGACGCCGACGGGTACACGAACCTCTTTGAGATAACGGATACCGTGAACTTCGACAACACACCGACCTTCCCGGGACTCACGGCCGGCAACGTGGGCGGAGTCAGCAATGTAACCGTATCAGAGATCGAAGGTCATTTGACTCCGTCGGGCAGCTCGGATAACGACCCTCCGATCGTCACGGTTCTCTCCCCGAATGGCGGCGGGAGCTACAACGCTGGCGATATGCCGAGCGTCACGTGGACGGCCTCGGATCCCAGCGGCATCTCACACGTGGATATCTACATGTCGGACGATAGCGGCGCTTCCTACAGACCCGTCGCCAAGAGTGAAGACAACGACGGAACATTCGACTGGTTCGTTCCCAACAGACCCGGGTCGCAGACCCTGATTAGGGTTACCGCGAGGGACAACGCCGGAAACTACGGCTCGGACAACAGCGACGGCGCGTTCACCATCGTCGGGACGCCGGCCGGATACGTTCAAAGCACTTTCCGCGACATGGACCTTCCCGGGACTCAACACTTCGAGGGCGCGATACTTGACGACGTCGAGGTGAGCTGCGTAACTTGCCACGGCAACTACAACACAGACGTCGAGCCGTGGTATCACTGGCGAGGGAGCATGATGGGCAACGCCGCGCGGGATCCTCTATTCCTGGCCTGCCTGACCGTGGCCGAGCAGGAAGCTCCCTCCGTGGGCGACGTCTGTATCAGGTGCCACAGTCCCGGGGGCTGGCAGGAAGGACGTTCCATTAACACCAGCGGCGACATGTTGAATGCAAAAGACCGCCAGAGCGTCCAATGCGACTTCTGTCACCGAATGGTGGATCCGATATACAAGCCGGGGATCAGCCCGTCCGAGGATCAGGCGGTCCTTGATTCGCTCGACGTCATACCGCTCGCGTACGCCAATGGCCAATTCGTCAATGACCCCGCGCCCTTGAAGCGCGGACCCTACGCCGACGCTATAGCCAGCCACTCTTTCGTGGAGTCCCCGTTTCACCGTGAGGCGGATCTCTGCGGGACATGCCACGACGTCAGCAACCCGGTCTTCGAGGCGGGAGGCTCGCCCGGAGACTATGTCCCCGGCACGTTCGACGCGCCGCACCCCGACGGCGATCTCCGAAACATGTTCCCCATCGAGCGGACGTTCAGTGAGTGGTCGGTGAGTGATTATGCCTCCAGCGGCGTCTACGCGCCCCAGTTCGCGGGAAGCAAGGCGGACGGCATCGTATCGACGTGCCAGGACTGCCACCAGCGCGACACCACGGGTAAGGGCTGCAACGAGCAGGGCGCGCCCACCCGGGATGACCTGCCCTTGCACGACCTGATGGGAGGCAACTACTTCATCCCGGACATCCTGCCTACTTTCTTCCCGGGCGAGGTGGACCCCGCGCAACTGAACTCAGCGAAGCTGCGCGCGATCTCGATGCTTCAGCTCGCGGCGAGCATGGAGGTGACTCCCGGAGTCGCAGGCAACAACCCCACCATAGACGTCAAGATAACGAACGAGACCGGTCACAAGCTGCCGTCCGGATACCCCGAAGGCAGGCGGATCTGGATCAACGTCAAGGCCTATGACGTCGACCAGAACCTTATCTACGAGTCGGGGGCCTATGATCCCGACACGGGCATCCTGACCCACGACAGCGATCTCAAGGTTTACGAGATCCACCCGGGACTGTCGCCGGGTTTGGCCTACGCGATTGGGCTGACGCCGGGCAAGTCATTCCACTTCGTCTTGAACGACACGGTCTATTCGGACAACCGCATACCCCCTCGCGGATGCACCTCCACGGAGCTTGAAACAGTTCAATCGCCGACGGTCGCCTACAGCTACCCCAACTACGAGTACTGGGACAATACGGCTTACGTGCTGCCCACCATAGCCGAGCTCGTCGAGGTGACGCTCTATTACCAGTCGACGACAAAGGAATACGTGGAGTTTCTCCGAGATGAGAACCACACCAACAGCGCCGGCCAGGACCTCTACGACGCCTGGGTGGCACAGGGTAGGGCGGCCCCCGTAACTATGGTAAGCGACAACGTGTTCGTGACCCCGACTACGGCGGTCGAGGGAGGCCCCGGCCTCCACTACGCGCTCATGCAGCCCGTTCCCAACCCGTTCAGGAACGCGACTAGGATTGTGTACTCGATAGCCCAGCCCGAGCACGTCACCCTGGAGATCTTCGACGCGGCGGGCCGCTTGGTGAAGACGTTGGTCGACGAGTTCGTTTGGGATCCCGGAGTGCATGAGCTCACCTGGGACGGTCGCGGCAACGGCGGAGAGCAGCTGCCCACGGGCGTGTACTTCTATCAGATCAGGGCCGGTGAGTTCAACGCCATGAGAAAGATGGTGTTGGCGAGATAGTATCACTAGACCTTTGGACTTGCCGTGTCGAGCGGTTAGGATCAGTCCTGACTTCCGGTAGTCATCTTTGACATGAGCCCCTCGCGGCGGGAGACGCGCGGATGCCCGGCCCCGGAGGGGTTCGGGCGTCCGCTGTTTGCGGTGCCGCCGAGAAGCAGCTATATTGTTCCGGATGGCGGTGTCGTGAGTCGGAAGTTCATATACATGTTCCATCCCGGAATCTCCCAATCCGACGATGGACCGGCTCCGGAAAAGGGTAAGGAACCTGCGACCCACGACGTTGGCAGAGCTTGATACTTCGGTGATCCGTTTAGGGCGGCCGGATGAGCAGGCGTTCCAGACCGCCCGAGCAGAGGACTTGAACCACCATCCGGAAGGGGGGCTGCCGCCATGAGCGGAAGACTGATGATGTCGGTGTTGGCGTTTGCGCTTTGCGCATGCCTTGCGGGTCGGAGCGTTGCGGCCAACAAGGAGACGATTGACACGGTCGACGCCTGCATAGGCCAGAATTCCGTCAGGGTGGACGTGTTCGGCCACAATGAGATAGGCCTGCTGGAGTACTTCAATCTTATCGTGTTTGATGACGGCAAGCTGGAGTATGTGAGCATTGAGGCCGACAGGGGAGTCCTTTGGTATGGGGCTTATCCCACACACGTTGACGGCAATCGCATCTACGTCCACGGCGTGGCTTCCGCCCCGAGTTACTGCATGGACCCCGATTGGGGCGACCCCGGCAGTCCGCTGTTCCACATAACCTTCAACGTGAAGCAAAGCGCGACGGCGGGACTCGCCGAGCTCAGCTTCGGGTCGGAAGGCGCGTTTGACGGGCACTGGAATAACTGTGCCGGCGGGCAGATCAGCCCCTATCCCGACTACTACGACGGCGGTGTGAACATCCTCGGCCATGCGGGTCACATGACCGTCGGGAGCGATTCCACCGGGCCCGGGCAGCAAGCGGCGGTCGACGTCCATATGCACAACGATCTGGACGTTTTCGAATACTTCAATCAGATACTATTTGAGGACGCGATCGCCGATGTCGATTCAATAGTGGCTCTGAGAGGCGTCCTGCACTACGGCAACTATCCCACACATGTGTCGGGCGATACGATCTACGTCCACGGCTGGGCGGGCTCCGGAGAGTGCTTCAACGCCGACCACTCCTACCCCGGAGCCGGGCTCTACAGGATCCACTTCACGCTCGACGAGTCCGCGCCGACCGACTACACCATGCCCCTTACTTTCTTGGAGGGAGATTTCTTGTGGAACCACTGGGTGGGATGTGATCTGGGCACTACGGACTCTTTCACTTCAACGGATGGATGGGTCTACGTTCAGCCCCTGGCGAGCGTGCGCGGATCCGATATGCCGCACGCCGGGATCTACCTGGAGCCGGCCGTCCCAAGCCCGATGGCCTACGGCAGCCTGATCAGCTACCACCTCGAGAGGCCGGGAGAGGCGACCCTCACCGTGTACGACGCCGCGGGGAAGAAGGTCAAGACGCTGGCCGCGGGATTTCACACGGCCGGCCTCCACCAAGAGAGTTGGGATGGAAGGGACGCTCGCGGGAGGAAAGTCCCCGGCGGCGTTTATTTCTATTCACTCAAGAGCGGTTCGATTACTCGAAGCAAGAAGCTGGTCGTGGCGAGATAGGACCCGGCGGCGGCGCGCCATGGGCTCCTTAACGCGGGCGAACGAACGAGCGGAGATCCACCGCCGCCCAGTGATCCTCTCGCCGGCGAACGATCTTTCGTAGCGACCGTTTCCGCAGGAGCGAAGGAAGATCCGCCTTCGCGAAGCGAAGGTTAGCTGACTGAGCGGGCGGAGGGAGCCAGAAAGATCATTCGCCGGCACC
>Ga0180434_10001123_pt1 | contig 38936 bp, 58 predicted proteins | sample SS_ome_7_FD_132453 | JGI IMG/M metagenome (GOLD analysis project Ga0180434, IMG submission 132453) | Hypersaline lake sediment archaeal communities from the Salton Sea, California, USA - SS_1_D_2 metaG | ecosystem: Environmental > Aquatic > Non-marine Saline and Alkaline > Hypersaline >... | reverse complement strand
GAACTGCCCCGCTGGGACTCGAACCCAGACCCGCTGCTTCAAAGGCAGACATGCTGCCGGTTACACCACAGGGCAATGGAATCGGGGGGGCTCGAACCCCCAACCTCCTGCTTGCAAGGCAGGCGCTCTCCCGAATTGAGCTACGACCCCAACTGGAGCCAAGCGGACTCGAACCGCTATCTCCCGCGTGCGAGGCGGGTGCTCTCCCTATTGAGCTATGGCCCCCTAATCCGCCGAGCCCGGCGTTCGACGGCCGCCCAAACCCAAGCAGGAAGCCACGGAAAATCCTGCTTGAACTCGTCCACCAGAAACAGCCACTCGGCCACGCCCTCCGCCCACATCTCGATGAGCAGGTTGAGGTAGCACTTTGCCCGAAGCACATCCTCAAGCACGGCGGCCTCCCTACAAGGCACATCCCTGCCCTCGGACTCCTTCGCCGCGAAGGCCTCGAGGGCGGAGCGGCCCCGGGCGTCCTCCACGACCCGCGGCGTCCTGCCGATCGGCTCCATCTCCCGCGAGACGCGGAGATAGAGCTCGAAATTGCGTCGCACCTTCCGGCTGACCTTTACGCTTGGCGCTCCACGTCACACCTCCGAACTGGGCCGGGAGGGATCGAACCTCCAACCTCCCGGGTCAGAGCCGGGCGTTCTCCCAATTGAACTACGGCCCACTGGAGCCAGGGGGACTCGAACCCCCGTATCCGGACTGCCGGTCCGGCGCTCTCCCGATTGAGCTATGGCCCCGAATGCCCCCGACGGGAATCGAACCCGTGTCTCCGGCTTGAAGGGCCGGCATCCTGCGCGCTAGACGACGGGGGCGTCTCGCTTCTCCTCCAATACCCCTACGGGGACTCGAACCCCGGTCTCCGGATCGAGAGTCCGGTATCCTGGCCGCTAGACGACAGGGGCGCAACAAAAAAGCCCCGGAGACTTCCGTCTCCGGGGCTGGCTTCACTCGCGCTGTTAGCGCAGCCTACCCGGAGACCCTCCTCGCTTCGGCCTGCTCTTGCTCACGGGTTGTCGCTGCGAACACAAACATCACTACCTCCAGTTACACTATAGCACGCCGCGCGGCGAAAGGCAAGTGGAACTACCGCACCCTGCCCTTGGCCAGCTCCCAAAGCCTGTCCGCCCGGTCGAACAGCTCGTTCACGTCGGCGACCTCCAGATCCATGCTCTCGGCGAGCGCCTCCATGTCGAGCTCCTGCGTGGCCGCGATCTCCGCCAGCAGGCGGGGGAACTGAATCGAGTCGTCCTTCCACGCGTACGGCGGGGCCGACCACTGCTCCTCAATCGCGTCCGTCCCGCCGTCGCCGTCCCCCTGCGCCGCCAGCAACCTGGCGATCCTCTCGGTGTTATTCCCGCCCATGTGGCCTCCCTTACCTCCTCATCGTGAGGAGCCTGTTGTGCCTCGCCTCCGCCTCGATCGCGGCGCGGAGGCCGCCGTGCTCCTGTAGGTCGGACGAGTCGACCTCCTCGTCGTTCACCACGATGCCCCTGCCGGACCGGCTCCACACGTCGGGGAACCTCTCGGCCAGGACCGCCTCGCACCTGTCGTGCAGCCGCGGACCCTCCCTCCCCTCGAAGTGTATGGCGGTCTTCTGCGCGACGCGAATCCACCCGCGGTCGATGAGGAGGTCGACCAGCGCGAGCCCCAGCCCGCGGTCCACCGACCCGTGCGCCGACTCCCTCGCCGACTCCGAGATCGCGTCCTCGTCCTCCTCGGACAGCTCCACCTCGGACTCGTCGACGCCGGCGTCCCACGCCCGCTCCCGCACCAGGTCGGCGCGGGCCTCCTCCAGGGCGTCGGCCTCGGCCTCGTCGACCCGCTCCCCGTACCACTCCTCCAGGTCCACGCCCTCGCCGCGCAGCAGCTCGCGGTTGTCCCACACCCAGGCGTGGTGCGTGTCCTCCACGTCGTGCACCTCGCCGGACGGCGAGACCCACAGCGCCGTCCAGTAGCCCCTCTGCTGGCCGTAGTAGCCGGCGAGCGCCGCCGACGCGGAGTGATACCGGGACGCCGCGCGGTCGAACTCCACCGCCCAGCCGTGCTCCCTCCCGATCCTCTCGGCCTCCGCCCTCGGGAAGCCGGGCGGCACGTCGAGGACGTCGCCCGGGAGCCCGGCGGCCTCCAGCACCCCGACCACCTCCGCGAGCCTCGACGGCGGGAAGTACACGTACGCGTCGGAGTGCCTGGAGTCCCTGTCGTCGCTGTCGGCGACGAGGTGCTCGATGCCCCTCGCCTCGGCGTCCCGCGCCATCGCCAACTGCGCCGCGCGGGTCTCCTCGTACCTCTCGATGCGGGCGTCGTCGTCGCCCGTCCGCTCGGACTCGCCCTTGTAGCCGGCCCCGAAGTCGTCGGCGCAGAGGCACTCCAGCCTCAGCTCCGGGTCGCCCGCGGCGGCCTCGAGCAGCGCCGACGCGACGGCCTCCGCCTCCCGCGGGGGCACGGCGCCGCCCCTCCGGGACAGCCTGGTCTCCGGCCTGGCCTCGGCGGGGTCGCCCACGACGCCCTCGACGGGCTCCCCGCCCGGGGGAGGGGGAGGGGGGAGGCCCAGGCCCCCCCTGGCCGCGGCGGCCAGGTTCGCGGTCACCACCCAGCCGGGCGGCAGGTCCGCGGCGGCGGCGGCGGCGGCCCACCGGGCCGCCAGGTCGACGTAGACGAGGTCGTCGGAGTACAGGTCGCCGGAGCCGGCGGTCGGGATCCCGGCCGCGCGGAGCGACCCGACCAGCGCCCCCACCTTCGGGTTCACGGGCTCGAAGCTCCAGCACAGCGACCCGCCCCGCCTCACCTCGCCGCTCCGCCCGGCGATCAGCTCCGCCAGGCCGGGGGCGTCGGGGGAGGCCCCGGCCTCGCCGCAGGTGCCGTGCGCCCTCCGCCTGAGGACCGTCCCGTCCGGCGCCCGCACGGTGAGGACATACCGCCCGCCCGCCAGGGCCGAGGCCGCGTGCCACCTGCTCATCGCAGCTCCTCCCGGGGCAGGTGGGCGCGGAGGAGCCGCCGGACGTCGGGGCTCGCCCCCGCGAGCACGTCGGCGGGCGTCCCGGAGTGGCACCCGTCCAGCGCGCCGGCGAGATCCCAGCCCAGCTTGTCGAGCACCGTCGTCTCGGTGTTGTGCACCAGGTTCAGCAGGCCGCCCTGCCCGGCCATCTCGCGGGCGGCGGCCAGGCCGGACGCCCGCCCCAGCCTCCCGGCGGCGCGGGCGATGTCGCCCCACCTCGTGTTGTGGACGTCCTCGGGGGCGTACGACCTGTGCCTCTCCGACCTGAAGGTGGCGGTGTCGAACATCCTCGCCAGCTCGTCCGCGCCGGCGTCCGGCGCGGTCTCCAGCCACCCGGCCTGCTCCGGGTCGTGCCTGCCGCGGCGGCCGAGGTACTTCGCCACCTGCCGCCGGAGGAGCGGCAGGAACGCGGCGAGGAACCTGTCCCTGAGGTGGTCGCCCTCGAACGCGGCGAGCGCGGCGGCGTCGCCCAGGTCGGCGGGGAGGAGCGTGAGCGCGAACGCGTCGTACACGTCCGACGGCTTGAGGCCGGACGCGCGGAGCAGCCCGCTCGCGTGGTGGTACCTGGTCACGCAGTCGGGCAGCCCGTTAAGACAAAATCAACCGGGGCGCGTAGGAAGGGCCGCCCCCGGAGGGGCGGCCCGATCCCGGAGGGAAAAACGACCGAGGTCGCTTAACGTCCGGTTAGTAATCTCGTGTGCGAGCGGCCTAGTAGTCGCTCGTGTGACTCTCGATGCCCGTCTGGTGCATCTCGTGGTCCGCCGGGGCGACCTTGGTCGTGGCGCAGCCAAGATTCGACATGACCAGACATGCGGCGGCGGCTCCGATGACGATTCCCAAGAACAGCTTCTTCATCTCTTTTCCTCCACGGTGGTGACACTCGGCGGTAACAACTCTGCCCCGCCCGACTCTTCACACAATAGTATGCCCCGTCCCAGCCCGGGTCAAGCGCCTTTCCGATTTTCCCGATCCCTCGTTTCCCTCAGCTCCTCGATGCGGCGCAGCAGCGCCGTGAGCGACCTCGGCGCGTCCTTGCGGCGGCCGTTCAGCCTGACTTTCCTTTCGGCGCCCGGATGCGACACCACCCACTCGCCGCCCGCGTTGCGGGGCTTCATCACCCGGCAACCAAGTTCCCGCGCCATCTTGAGCGCGTCCTTCAGGTTTCCGCCGCCACTTATCATGTGAGCCTCCGTCCGGATGCCTCAACTTTTTCCGGACACCAGATGGTATAGCGGCAAGCAGGCTTTGTCAAGCGCGGGATTCCCGGACCACTTTGTCGGATTTTTCCCGCTGGACTCACCGGGCTCGCAGGCATATAAATGGGTAGAAAAGGAGCTCGGCAAATGGCCGTATAAATGGGTAGAAAAGGAGCTCGGCAAATGGCCGTATTCGACGAAACAGACTCCGCCAAGCTGCGGGCTTGGTCCAATTACCTGTCCGACGGCGGGCTGAACCGCCCGGTGGACGCGATACCCTTCGACCTGATCGACCTGGACAAAACGAGCCTGGAGCTGGCCGAGTTCCTCGGCGGGGTACTCACGCTGGCCGTGCTGTCCGGCCCGGAGAAGGCCGCTTTGGCCACGGAAGGCTTCCTTGACGGCGACCCTTCGTTCGGGGAGGACGCCGAGGACGGGATAAGGGAAGCGATGGAGGCTCTCCCTATCTCGGACGCCCTGGATCGGCTGGACGCCACCGACGACATGCTGACGAACTCGGCGGCCCTCGTGGGCCTGCTCGCGATGTGGCACGACGGCACCGCGAAGCCAGTGGAGCCGCACCAGACCCTCCGCAAGATGATCCTGGAGCCCCACGGGAGCCAATGGGATCTCAGTCAGCCAGAACGGGATGAACCATGATGCAGGCAACGCTGTTTCTGAACCGGCGAGTGCTCGGGGACAAGCCCGACAGGGCCGAGCAATTCTGGTGGTTCGCCAAAATCGCGCTCGGCACGGGGCGCCTGGAGGTGGAGATGAAGCAACTGTCCGTGTCGGCCACCCAGGAGGACTGCGAGGCGCACGGCCGGGCTTTTCTGGCCGAACTCGGAGTGGGATTGAGGGGTGTCCTACAAGGCAACTGGACGGGGGCCGAGTGCGACTACGCGGAGGAGATTGAGGCCGACCTCACGGGCGAGGACTGCCCGATCCCGGGCAAAACGCGCGTCGTGCGAGGCAAAGGCCGCCCGCAGCCTCCGGGCGAATCCCGCGTGCTGTAGTAGCTACCGGGCGTCGTCCTCGTCGCCGCGGGCGTCCTCGGCGTCGCTGATGATGCTGACGCTGAAGTACTCGGCACCGGTCCCGGTGTTGGCGGTGAACTCCTCGCGGTCGTCGTTGCTCCCGAGTCCGAGTTTCATTTGCCGGGCAAGCGACGCTATCAGCCTGATGGCCTCCTTCCGCGTCACCCCCACTATCTGGCCGGGCAGGCTCATGCCGCTGTCCGGATTTCCTACCCACCTGGATATTCTCACGGCAACCCCCGTTTCACAGAGCGACATCTCCGGCCGACTCGATCTTCTCGTCCTCGTAAGGGTCTATCAAACGCCTGCGGAACTCGGCCTTCGCCAGGCCAATCGCGCCGTTGACCGCGTGATCGCGACCGGCCAGCACACCCTGCGTGACCCTAGCCTCTCTAACCCAGCAGCGGAAATCATCGTGCGCGAAATCGATCGCACTGTAGACAGCGTTCATGCGGGCATACCGCCGCACGCCCCGACCATCGTGGCCGCAGAACCTCCACATGATGCGGGAGAGGGCATAGTTCAGCCGCCCGGCGATCTCGTCGGGGTCGCCGACCGCGTCCAGCAACTCGACCAGCGAATCGGTCGGATGCTGCGCGGAGCGCCCCACTCTCGTGCCGAGGCAGATTCCCTGCGCGAGCCGCAGGATGATATCCCCCAATGTATTGGCCACCATGTCATTGTGGCTAAAGTTGTCACCCATCAACAGATCGACAATCGCGTCTATCTCCGGCCTCTGCTCCTGTGGTATGTAAGGCATCGTCACGCCCCCCCGCCAGCCGAGCCACTCAGCCCGGCCAGGAATCTGTTCGCCCCGCTCAACTGCGGCGGGAGAGGCTCCACCTCCTCGAAATACCTCTCCGGCAAACCGAGCGCGTCCTCGACCTCGGCCCTGGCGTCGGGGGCGAGATCGCGGAACTGCTCCTCCATCTCCCAGTCGAGCCCGGCCACGTCCTCGGCCAGCCCCAATAAGGCGTGCAGCCACTCCGCCTTGTCCACCGTCGCCGTGCCGAGCGTCTCGCCCCCGTCCTCGTCCGAGCCGACCGCATCCATCACCAGCCGCCTCACCTCGCAGGGCGGTTCCTCGGCGGTGCCGAGGAAAACCATGTCGACCGACTCCATGGCGGCGGCGATCTCCTCCTCCACCGTGAAGGCGACCCGCATGATCGCCGCGTGCAACATGCGATCCGCAGCGGAGTTGCGCCAACCCACGGTCGCCCTACCCAGCGCGAACCGCACGCCCTCGGCCAGCGAAAACCGCTTCGCCGCCGTCAGCTCCCCCTCCAACTCCAGCCTCGCGGCGCCCATGGTCACCAACGCAGCGGTGGCTTCCTCTTTTGTGAGATTCGCTCGCATGACACATTGTACGCATGCGACGGCCGCGCGGCAAGGGCAGACACTCAAGAACCATCGTCCGCATAACCCGTCGTCGCCACATAAACCGAATAGGTCGGTGCGACGCGCTCCGGATAATCGGCATAGTGGCCGTTGTATGTCCGACCATACGCGGGCACGACGCCCGGATACTCGGGCGACCAGGCAACCGGGGCGTCCCGGAAAATCGCCTCGGCGGCCAGTCGGCGCACGATGTCCTGGACGCCGGCGACCAGTTTCTCGACGGCGCGGACTTGCAGGCGTCCATCCGCTACCTCCCTGTCGCTAATGAAAGCGTCGCAGGACCACTCCTCTTGCCTGCGAGGCGGACGAACATAGGCGGCAAACCGCCAGCACCGCAGTCCCTCCTGGTGGCCGGTCACGATATCAAACGTCCAGCCGAGCGGCAGGGCGGCGGCGACAGACGCCTTGATCGTAGCTTCAGCGGCGACCACGGCGGGGGGCATGTTCCTTCTCGGGACCAGGGTCATGCCGCCGCCCTGCGGCGCGGACACTCTGCGGCGCTTCGGGGGGGATGCCGCAGAACAGGGTCGCCGCGCCATGATGGCCATGACGCCGGACACCGCTCGCGCGGGCCGAGTCGCGGCAACGGCGGCCGACGCGGCCAGGCCCGACATCGCCCTCACCAGGTTAGCCATCGGCAGGCTCCCTCCAAACGGGGCCGTCGTAATCCTCGGGGAACGAGTCGAACACGAAGGTGTCGGCGTCTCCCGGCGAAGTCGCGGATTGCGCCTCGCCGAACTCCCTAAGAAAATCCAGCACAGCCTGCGGATCGCCGGCGGGGGCATCCGTTTCATCGCCAGCCGACAGGCACTCGCAGTCCGTCAGCTTGTTCAGCAGCCTCACCTTACCGCGGCCCTGGCACCACCTGCATGTGGGATCAGCCCCCATCTCTCTCACCGCCTCCTCTCTGAAGCCCCCGGAGTATCTCGCCCTGCAACCGCGAGAACTCGTCGATCGCGTACTCGTTCCTGTCCGTCGCGAACCGCGTCGTTCTGGACACGGCCATCTTCCTGAGAGTGTGGTGCGGATCGAGACACCGGAGCACCCCGACCTGCCACAAGGCGAGCGCCGTGAAACAGCCCTCGGATCCGGCGGCGGCGTCCCGACCGCACGCGGACGCCAGCTCTTGGAGAGGACCAAATTCACTGGCTGTCATCACCGAAAGCGCCTTCACATCGCCGTCGGCCTTCCGGACAATCTGCTCCATCTTCGCCAGGAGTTCGGTCGACTCCGGACCGCGGTCGTGAGCCGCCAAGCAGATAGCCGCGCTGATTACCGAGGCGGTGACGGCATCAATCAGTTTACCGCCGACGCCCATGCCTCCGAGCAGGGAGAAATGGACGGAGTCTATAGGCCTGTCCAACCCACCAGCGTACAGGTACGCGGCCCAGCCCGTGAACATCTGCGGATCCGGCGCCCCGACAAGATCCGCCCACTCCTCGCCCTCCGGGAAGACATATGTGGCCATCGCGGTTCCGAGCGTCTCCATCGGGGTTTGGGTACCGCCGGCGCCGGGGAAGGTCATCGTCCACACCGCCCCGTCCCGCACCATGTCCTCCACCGCGAGTCCGGGCGGAGGCTCGGCGGAACCGTCGCGCTGGAGTGTCATCGCCGTGAGGCAACCCATGCCTCGCAGCACCATGTCCCGATCCGCGCCGGCCCATTTGGCGAGGCCAGCCGCGAGGGGCACGGTGCGAGCCACCGGAGCCGTGGATTCGGCTTGAGCCGATGTCTTGGCGCACAGCGACAGCACCGTGCGGGCCGCCTCTGGGCGGCCGGCCACATGAATGGCAATCGCAACACCGATCAGCGCGGCCACCTCGGCCGTGACCCTGTCCTCCAGGTCCAACAGCTCCCCGGGGGCGTCGGCGGGCGGGCGGGCCAGCCCGCCGCGGACGACATAATCGGCCCACGCCGCCAGGATTGCGGCGGCGTTCCTCCCGTATTCCCTGTCCTTTTCGATGTCCACGACGCATTATACGCACGGATCCTTATCGGGCGGCATGCTTTTCCGTAGGCACGCGGCCCGGCGCACAACCCGTGTCCGGAAGGAGAACCGCGATGAGGGACTGCGACTACTGCGGGGGACAGTGCTGGGCTGAGGTGCCGGACGGCACACCGAGCCACATCTTGGACGCGATCGCCGGCAGGGGGGCAGAAGAGGAAGCGGGGCGGGGGCCGATAATGCCGACCTGCGATGACGGCCAAGAGGCGTGTCGGAACCAATCCGACTGGAGCTACACCGATATCGTATTAGAGGTACAGTGGGCGGAGCCGGGGACGGAGCCCGACCGAACCCCCTCCGGACGCTTGGTCAGGTTCGGCACCGACGCGGAGGCCATTGGGATGGTCGAGGACTGCCTCGAAAGTTGGTCCGAAGCGGATCAGGGATCGCGGAACGGAATCCGATGCCTGCTGACAGATGCCCGCAAGCATCTGGCCGGGAGGCCGGACTTGCTCACCAGAGTGGACAAGATCATCGACTGGGATTTAGAGGAACAATGGGGGCAGGCGCCCTCCGAGCCGAGGAGATAAACATGCCGGACACGATGGACGATGTATGGGCCGCGATGCGTTCACGGGCGCCCGGGAGAGAAGCCATTGCGATATCGGCCGTGTCGCAGCAAGGCGGCGGGCTGTCCGAGAGGAAGGCGCTAGTGGTGATCGTGGGGAAGCCGGGCGAAGAGAGCCAAGGGCGTCTGTTGAGTCTCGACGACCTGCGGGCGGCGGTGGTGGATGGCCTGAGCCCGACCGCGAAAGCTGGAAGCAGCGACACGGCGGTAACTATGTCCGACGCCCTGGAGGGGTACGACACCAGTACCGAACTGCCGGTCCTCTTCATAGAAGACGCCGATGGCGAGGAGACGCTGTCGATGTTCCTCTACGGACTATAATCCGGCATGCTGACCGATGTGGATCTGGCGCACAAACACGCGAGCAATCACAGGGCCGAGGTGCGCGCCAGCCGCATCTGCGGCTGCTTCTACTGCCTCGGAACATACCCGCCATGGGACATAGTGGAATGGGTGGACGGCGGCGAGACCGCCATCTGCCCGAAATGCGACATCGACTCCGTGCTGGGCTCGAAGTCGGGCTGCCCTGTGGACGACCGCAAGTTCATGGAACGGATGTACGAGAGGTGGTTCTCGGTCGGAAAGCCTTAGAAAACCTTAGGCACGCCGTCGCCCATCTCGCCGACGAAGCCGTCCAGTAACTCTTTGTACCGATCCGGTGTGGCGCCGTACAGGCCGTAAATCCATTCGGCGCCGCGCTTGCCATGCCATCGCCGCTCGGCGCACAGCCTCGACACCATCCAGATATGGCACCAGTACCCGCCGTAGTAGCGGAATCCCCAGTCGAGCTCCCCCGGGAAGTGGCAGTGCGTGTATCGCCAGCCGTCGTACTGCCTGCCGGTCTTGACGATGCGCACCGTGATCATCTCGCCGCAGTCGGCGCGGACGGGCGAGAAGCCGCCGAACCGCAAGCCGTGCCTCGGGTGCTTGAGCGACTCGAACTCGGCCATGTCGAACATCATGCAGGACGGGTGGACATACTCCCCCCACTTATTCCTCTTCCCGGAGGCGCCCTCAATCACGCCGGCCGCGCTGGCTCCGGCGTCGATCCTGGACTTCAGATCGTCCAGCCATCCGTCCGCTACAGGGAACGAGTCCATGTCGAAACACACGAAGTACCGCGTCTCGCACCTGGACATCAGCTCGTCTAGGGCGTCGGGGTGCCCGATGTTCCGCGAGAAGTACAACTGCGTCCCCGGGCGGGCGTCCGCCAGATCGCGGCAGTAATCCTTGACGGCCTTCGACGAGCCGTTCACCCACAGCGCCAGGCGGAGATCCTCGTCCCGCGTGTGCCGCACGAGCCTGCGCATCGACAAATCCAGGACGGCGGTATCCTCGGCGAACACGACCATGTTGAGCGTGGCGTCCAAAAGGCTAGCCCTCGACAATCCGCGGCCTGGCGACCTTCCCGTCGTCCGTAACCACCACATCCCTCGCGCCCCTCGGGACGCGCAGCGTGTGCGGGCAGGATCCGGGACCCGAGTCCCGCCACACCGTCCCGTCCGGCATCACGGCCGTGGCCTGCCAGCATATCGGCGCGCCGTAGTGCTCGTCGTACTGGTCGAGCCCCTCGCCGAACGTCTCCCCGAGGTCGTACAGGTTGGCCAGTTCCTCGCTCGTGAACAGGTCGTGGCCCGACCAGACCGCAACCTCGTCCACCCTGATCTCCGGCGCGCCGGAGGCCCGCACGGCCTGCACGAAGGTGCGGTTGTCCGAGTCCGGCACCAGCCCGGAGGTGAAGAGTCCCTCGTCCGTGAACGGGGCGCCGTCGAAGCTCGTGCGCAGCCGCCAGTTGGTCTCGAGCGTCAGGTCCATCACCACGAAGTGCCATCCGCCGTCCGACGGAGGTGATGTTACGGCTTTCGCGGCGCCGAGACCGGTCCATGTGCCGTAGCAGTTCACATTGCCGCTTGAGTTGCGGAGCTTGAAGCCGTTCCGGAGCCCGTTGATGTCATCCCCACTCCCGAAGCCCACATCCACCTGGTGGTTGTCGTAGTCCGGGTCAAACAGGCCGCTGGTCCAGAACGCGCACGCGAAGTGGTCCGACCCGTTCAGGTCTCCGTACGCGGACGCGGGCGGGTATGTCAGCCGGGCCTGCGACGGGGTCGAGACCGTGCGCATCGCGTCGCCGACCTTCCCGGCGGCGAAATCGGCGCCGCCGCCGGGGCCGATCCAGGACAACGACTTGGTCGCCTCGACGACGCTGTCGAGCGGATGGTAATACAGCGCCTTGTCACCGTGCAGCATGCCCATGTCTCGCCCCGCTTTCACGGAACCCATCGCCGGCAAAAGAATACCAACCTAGAATAGGGCATGGAGGAGCCGAGAATCACGAAAACGGAGGAGGTCGGGGACGGCAGGTGGATGTCGATCCGACGCGCGTGGTGGATCTCCGGCGAGCACACGGGGATGCGGGAGTGGTCGCACTCCAAAATGCGAGCCGCGTGCGCCGTGCCGCGGACCCGCGACGGTCGCTGGGTGCTCACGAGGGAGTGGCGGGCACCACTGGGCACATGGTGTGTGCAGTTCCCCGGGGGGATGGTGGACGACGGGGAGGATCCGATGGACGCCGCCGCCAGGGAGTGCTGGGAGGAGACGGGGCACCGAGTCGTGTCCATCGAATCCGACGGACTCCAGCCCATGGCCCTCAGCCCAGGCTTCTCGGACGAGCTAGTGTGGTTCTTCCACTGCACGGTGGAGGACGAGCCGGACGGCGGGAAACCTTGTCTGGACGAGCCGATGACGGTGCACGCGGTGGCTCCGGACGACCTGATGGACTTCCTCCGCGACGCGCGGGGCAGGGGTGAATACGTGTGCTCGTGGCTCCTCTTGGCCACAACCGCCTTATGAAGTTCGCACCGACGGGGCGTTCGCATGGCAACGCACCCGGCGGACATCACCGCGGACCACAGACTCAGCTCGATGGAGGTGCTGGCGTACGCCGCGGCGTACCTCGCGGACGACGACGACGCGTTCCCGGGAGTGGGGACCAGCGGCAGAGCCGCCTATGTCCTCCGGGCGGCGGCCATCTACCAGGCCAACCTCCTGTCCCGGTACGAGGACATAGGCACACCCCACCCACAAGGCAGCGCGGAGCACGCGCAGCGGTGGGAGGGCCGGGGGGACTCCTGGGTCGCGGCGCCAACAAGCCCCACTTACCGGACATACCACATGACCAACGGGACGCTGGGGTGGCCCGTCCTGACGGAGGAAATGGACGCTGGCAGACCCATGGTCTTCCTGGTGGACACGGACGCGGACGGAGTGACGGACCACTTCGTGACGGTGATCGGCTACCGTGAGGACCCGCGGCGGCAATACGCCTGCCTCGACACATGGGACACGGCAATCCACTGGTACGACTTCGCCGAGATCGCGCCGGGGCAACCGTGGGGCGTGTGGGGCGGATGGGCCTTCGGCATCGGCGGGGGGTCGCTGGCGGCGCAGGGAATGGCCTCCGGCCCACCTCCCGCCGACGCGCAAAGCCGGACCGGACCCACTCCGCCCGACCGGCCAGCCGAGGCGCGGGGCGGCGCGGGGACGATCATCGAGGGCGTGACAGCCCACCTGTGGAGGCACGGATGCGGGCCGACGGCACTCGGTATGGTAATCGGGCACTGGGCGGCGGGCGGTTTCCCGCACCTGGATCCAGGGAGCATGCAACAGGCAATCGCCTCCGGGGACGGGCCGGGGACGCACTACAGCGACTACGCCGAACCACTCGACTACTGGCCATCCCTCCTGGCCGACAAGTCCGAATCCGGCGGCGCGCACGCGCACGACTGCCTGGCGGACTTCATGCGGTGCTCGTGGAGCGGCAGGGACAACCGCTACGGATGGAGCTGGGCCAGCGACATGGGGCCAGCCTTCGTGGCGTACGCGAACATGCGGGAGAGCCAGCTCCCGTTGTGAAGTCTTTCTAGTTAGGCCGGGGACATGAGCTGGTGGAAATGGTCAAGAGAACTCGGCCGCCTCGCGCAGACAACGGCGGCTGAGCCGCCCGCGCCTCCCGAAGACTATCGCGGGGAACACCAAGCGCCGACCCGCCAGGACGCGGCGGGCGGCGGAGGGTCGCCGCTGCACGATCTCTCCGGCACCTATCCGGACGACATCTACGGGCCGAACGGGGCGACCCACTACGGGGACGGGCGCGCATACGATCGCGACGCGGTGGCGATCCTGCGAGCCGTCCGGGGCAGGCCGAGAGCACGGGTCAAGGTGTACCGGGCCGTCCCAAAGGTGATGGGGAGGCAGGAAGAAATCGCCGACATCGAACGGCGGAAAAAAGAGGTGATGCGGCGGGGCAAGATACCTCGCGACGTCACGGGGTTCGCCAGCTCGTCCGATTACTACGAACACCTGTGCGGCGAACTGGACAGGCTGACGGCCCTGCCGGACGAGCCGGCGGCGAAGATGAAAATCGAGCCAGGGAACTGGGTCACCATAAGCAGGGCGTACGCCAAGGAGCACGGGGAATCGAACCTGGGCGGCAAGTACAGGATCATCAGCAAGACGGTTCACGCCGGGGAGCTGTTCACAGACGGCGACTCCCTGCACGAGCAGGGGTACGACCCGTTCGCCTCACCCTGACCGCAGCTCTCGAACGCGGACATCCAGGTCGTCAATGCGACCCGCGTCGTAGAGAGCCTTCAGCTCATCCCAACAATCCGCTATCGGCCTCCAGGAGCGGCACATGTCGGCGACCTCGTGGATTCGGTCCTCCCACTCCGGGATGAGGTCGATCAGCCGCGCGCACCTGCCGAAGTCGTCGGCGTCCCACGGCGCGCTCCACCCCCACCCATCATCTGGCTTCGTCTGGCCACGGAGGACGTTATGGATTGTCCGGCTGGATATCCCGGTGTCGTTCCCTGCAAGCCACATGCCCGCACGCCCCGCGACGCAATCAAGGCACGGCTTACTCGTGGTCGCCAACGTGACCATGCCCGTGTCCTTGCAGTACCTGCACCGAATCCGCGTCTTCGTGATCATGATGCCTTGAGCCCCCCGTTGAAGTGGTGCCTCTCGAACTCCACGCCGTGCCTGGCGCACAGCGCCTCCCACCACCCGAAGGTCGACATGGTCATCAGGAGCGTGCATGACGGCACCCCGTCGAGCATCTCTTTCTCCCACGCCGCGTCGTCGTTGTCAGTCCACCCGCCACCGAAGACGAGCCCAGCGCCGCCCCTGAAGACATTGATCGGGTGATCGCCGCGGTCGTCGCCGACAAAGCCCCATTGCTGAGGCATCCTTCTCGCCAGTTCGTCCGGCGGGTCGCACTCCAGCATGAACCCGTATGTCACCGTCCCGGTGAACTCCACGGTGTCCGCCGTGATGACCAGTATTTTGCGATCGCTCATGATGTCTTGAGTCCCCCGTTAAAGTGGTGCTTCTCGAACTCCACGCCGTGTCTGGCGCACATCGACTCCCACCACTCGAAGGTCGCGGTGCTCATCAGCAGCGTGCATGACGGCATTTCCTCGAACACCTTCCTATCCCACTCATCGTCCGGCTCGGCGGACCAGCCGCCGCCGAACGCCAAGTGGCCGTCCTCGAAGACGTTTACGGAACGGGAGCCGTCGGCGGCGGAGGCGACATGGCCGAACGCTTTGGGCATCGCCCGCCAGCCCTCCGGGTGCTCGCACTCGCCCTTGAACCTGAACGACACCCTCCCGGTGTCCTCCACGCAATCCGCCGTCACCACCAGTATCCGCTCGTCCATCTCACCCTCCTCGTCGTCGTCTCGCGCGATCCAGCCGCGCCCGCATCATCCGCCGCCTCGCCGAGACCTCCGGAGCATCCGGATTCTCCAGCAGCCTGCCGGGGAGGGCGGCCAACATCCCGAGCAACAGCCGGGCCGCGTGGACCAACTGCCTAGCCGTCGTTCGCATCGCGAGCCTCCCGATCCCGGCGCGTCTGCCGCAGCGCGATGTCGTCCAGCCGCCGCCTCAACTCGGCCAGCCGCCGCCGCGTCGGCGTGCGGATCAGCATGAGGTGCTCGCGGTCGCAATCCACCTTGTGGAGCCGCAGGCGCTCGCCATCCAGCACAATCTCCGCGCCGACCTCGCGGACCAACCTCGCCATCTTGAGGTCGGTGACCGGCGGCCAGATGCAGTTCTTCAGGAAGCATGTGACGGCCGACCTCAGCAGGCCCTGCGACACGGGATTCCTCACCGCGGCTCCAATCTCGTCCCACCAGCCCCTCTGCGTCAGCAAGAGGACACGGCGGCGCCTTCGCGAGGCACCGCCGTGCTTTTTCCTCTGTCTCTTATTCATATCGCCACGGGCAATCTACCCGATCCTCTCAACCAGCGCCCGGCGCAGCTTGCTCAGGAACTGCCCCCCGCACGACTCGGCATCGTTGACGACGGTGGCAATCTTGATCAGCTCACCCATCCCGGCGATCCCCAAGCATGTCAGCATCACGGTGCCCGCGTGCTCCGATACCACGACGGACTCGCACCCGCGCAGCTCGTCCCTCAGGCGCCCACCGATGCCCTCCGCACAGTGCACGAAGCAGAAACTGTCGCCCTTCAGATTCTCGTCTCTCAACATAACTCGTTCCTCTCTCGTTCCCTGTTGTTTCCCGCCCGGCGGACACCCGCCGAGAAAACTGTCGAACGATTGTACCTCCGGAATCCGCACATGGCAAGCAAGAACGGAGACACCTCGTTATGGGTCCCGCGGGGTAGCGTCCCGCAGGCAACCATCGCACCCGACGCACGCATCAGGGTCGGGCATCAACGCGCCCTCGGGCAGCTTCGGGCATGCCCAGTCGGGCGCCTCGGGCTTCGGGTCGGGGCATCCGCAATCAAAGACGCCCTTGGAGCCGCACTGGGAACACCCGCCATCTCGCATCATCTTCGCCATCACGATTCTCCTCTCGCATCGAATGCCCACAACTCCCGCGTGCGCCTGTCACTGACGCACGGGCAAGTCACAACCTGCCCGGCCACCATGCCCGTGCCGTCGACCCAGCCCTCCCCATGACAGGCCGAGCAGTCAGGGGTGGCGTCTCGCTTGTCGCGCTCCTTCCTCGCCGCGATGAGGCAATCCACGCAGAGCGACCTCGCCCCGTGCGCCGGGTCGTCGACAATCAGGACCCTGTCCAAAAGACACTCGCGGCACTCACCGCGAAACGGCTTGTTCAGGCCCGCTTTCGGCTTGCGCGTGCCCTCCCCCGCCAGCACCGCGGCGGCGCAAGGGCGGCAGTGCTCCACATTGTCCACATCGATCGTGTCCTCCACCAAATCCCCGCATCCCGTGCCGTCGCAGCCCTCGCCGCACCGGGTCCACCGCTTATGATCGCAGAGCACCTCCACGAGGTCGTCGAGGTCTATGTCCGGGGTCTCAATAGCCCGGACCCCATCCTTTCCGTGAAGTTCGATTCGCATTGTCCGCGCGGCAAAGCCGCCTCCAAATCTCTCGGATCGTTCGGTTACCAAATCTCGGATCGTTACCAGCCCCAGCCCACGTCAATCACCACATAGTCATCGTGGCAGCCGCTGTGGCACGGATCGTAGACGGGCGGCGGGCTATAGATCGGCGTCGGGACGAAAACGGGGTTGGGGTTCCCTCCGCCGCCCAAGACAATCTCCAGTTCGTCGACGCACCCGACGCACCCGACCCCGATGACAAGGGCGAGGCAAATCGCCATGGCGTCGCAAATCGTCCATGGCCCGATTTCGTAGTTTCTCAGATGTCTAAACATAAACGCTCGCTCCCTTCAGCCAGGGCGCCCGAGGCGCCAGGTTTCGCATGATCACTACTTGAGGGTCGGCTTCGGCACGGTGAGTTGCAGAAGCTGGTCGATCCGCCCGGTGTCGCCGTCGCACAGCTTCGACGCCATTTCCACGACACCCTTCCGGCTGGTGCGCCCGGACGGGATGAAGAGTTCCGTCAGGTCGGCGGCCGTCAGTCGCATCTCGTCAACCTCGCACTCGTCTTCGTGCTCGGCGCCGTCGGCAATGTTGCAGCCGCAGGACGGACAGAACCGCCAGCCCTTGGACTGAAGCACCGTCCTGATCTTCGCGAACAGTTCGGGGTCGGCGACCTTCGCTGGGTTGAGGGTGAAGGTCTTGCTGCTCTCGACGATGTCGGTGTCGACGACTTCCTTCCCGAGCATGCTGCACAAGATCGCGTACGCTTCCTCGTCCACCTTGATCGCGCGGTCCTGGTAATAGGTGGTGATGACGGCGTCGTCGTCCCCGGCCAGCTTCTGCCCCTTCGGCTTGGAGCCCTTTTCGGAGATCAGGCCGAGCAGGACGCGCTTGGCGTAGCCCATCACGGCGCCCGCAGCAGCCTCAAGGGCTGCCTCGGCAGACTTCTTCGCGGCCTTGGCTTTGGCGTAAGTGGCGATGTCCGCCGCGATGTTGCCGAGCTCGGCGTCGTCGGCCGGGGCGACATGCACATTGTCGCCAGCGGGCGCCTTCTTCTTGGCGCCAGCGGGCGGGGCGGCGAACGGATCGACTGCCGGAGCCTCGTCGCCCGGGCGGGCGGTCGCCTTCGCCTTCACCTTGCCCTTGGTGTCCTTTTTGGTTCCGGTTTTCGCTTTGGTCGCCATTTTGTTCTCTCCCGTTTGCTGTTTCCTGTTCCTTACGCCCATACCCTGCGGCAGGGGACGGGCGCCTACGGAAATCCGTCGGATTTCCGGTTTATGGGTCGAAAGGGCGCGGCCGTCCCTGGAGAGCCAGAGCCACGGCGGACACCATCCCCCCGGAGGCCTCGTCCAGCAGCCCCGTGAGCCAGCCGTCGTCGATGGCCAGTCCGAACTGAGCCGCCTTGCGCCTGATGTACTCCAGCCTCGCCGCCACCGGGACGGGGCGGCTTTCGTCGCGCAGCACCTCCAGGGCGCCCTTGCGGAACTTCTCGATCGTCATACCAGACCCTCCGGCGGCACCGATAATCCCTTACAGCCGCACCTCTCCCTGGAAGGTGACTTCGTCGACCACATAGCCCCACGAGACCCCGCGGCCGTCGGCGACGCCCGGCTTGCCGAGGTCCTGGGTCAGGAGCTCCTCCACTTTGGCGTGGCAGGCGGGAAGCCCCCGGTCGGCGCAGACCAGGTCATACTCCCTCGTGCTGGTGAACGGGCTGGCCTTCTCCTCGCTCCCGCCCTGCCCGGGATACCAGTGACGGCAGGTGGCTCGAAGCCGCACTTGATACCGATAACCAATTTTCGTCTCGTCCATATCATCCCCTCCGCGGCTCCACGGCGGGAGCCGCCCACTGATCCTCCAAGTCCTGCCCCAGAACCCCGTCCACGCTGGCGAGGAGTCCGTCCGGCAAATCCATATCGGACAGCCTCGGCCTGATCGCCGCCAGCGACGAGCGTACGTCCCGGGGGTCGCCGCCGCGTCGCCAAGCGGAGAGGCAGTCGATCGCCGCCGCCAGGGTGTCCTCGTCCGATCCGCTTCTGGGTCTTATCGTTGCCATGCGTCCCCCTGCGGCTCGGGCCGAGCGCCTACGGAAAAAGCGGCCAAGCTAGAATCGGGCATGGAGACCCCCGAGGACTTGGCCGCGAAGCTGCTGGACTGGTGCGACTACCTGGACGCGGGCGGGCTGGACCGTCCGATAGACGCGATACCGTTCGATCTCATGCGGTGCCACGACGACGAGACGGCCGAGCACGCCGCCCTGGTGCTGGCCGTGGCGTCCGTGGCGGGGGCGGACACCGCCCGGGCCGTGGTCGAGGCGTTCGTGTCCGGCGCCGGGCCAACCGAAGTGGACGGCGAGCTGGACGAGAACGCGGTGGCCGGGGGGGTGGTGCTCGCGTCGCTCCTGTCGCTCTGGGCGGAGGGCATGGCCACGCCGACCGAGCCGGCCATGACGCTCCGGAAGGCGCTCGTGACGCAGGATGGCGCCTGGGAGGTGGCGACGGACGACGACCAGAATCCGTCAGCCCCCGAATAGCGAAGACAGGCCCTGTTGGAACAGCGAGCCGAGCAGGCTCTGGAGCGTCCCGAGTAGCATGCTCAAGAAGTAGTCTAGCATTTCCATTCCTCCTGAAAGAGTGTAGTGTTTCCGAACACCCCCATGATACGGCGCGGATACGGCGCGGTCAAGCGGAATCCCGCAGGATTCCCGCTCCGCCCCCGATAAACGCATGCCGATATTGTTTTGGCCCCGCGCCGAGCGAGAGAACCTTGATACTCCGAGGAGGTGGTCATGGGCCTGTTTCAGGAAAGCAAAGTGATATTCTACCATCCGCTCAACGACGCGGACGAGTACATCAAGTCCAAGACCTGGACCGGCACCACCCAGTTCGGGGCGGCCAAGGTGTCGAACGGCCTGCAAGCGGTCCCGGCCACCAGCCCAACCTTCGGGGGCGTGAGGCAGTTCTACGGCTCCGCGGCGCACGAGGACATGGCGGTCGCCGGACTGTCGTCGGACAAGTTCGTGGTCGTGTGGTCGAACGACACCGGGACCCGGCAGGGGCGGTCCAGGGTCGGCACGGTCAGCGGCACGGACGTCACATGGGGTTCCGAGGCCTTCTACAGGTCGTCCGGCGGGGGGAACATATACACTTTCTCCGCGACGCCTCTCGACTCGACCCATGTGGTGGTCGTCTACAACGACGGCGACGACGACAGCCACGGGACCGCGAAGGTCGGCACAATCAGCGGCCTGGACATAACGTGGGGCCCGGAAAGCGAGTTCGACTCGTCGTCCAGCGCGCTCGGGCTGGGCAGGCAGGCGGACGTCGAGGCACTCGACTCGACGCATGTGGTGGTCGCCTGGCGGCGCCAGAGCACCGAGGTCGGAATCTCGGTCGTCGGCACCGTCAGCGGCACGGACATAACCTGGGGATCGACGGAGACCTTCAGCACCGACGACCCGGTCGAGCTCGGGGTCGGCGTGCTGTCGTCCGGCAAGTTCGCCGTCGCGTGGCGGGACTCCAACGACGGCAACAAGGGCAAGGCGAGGGCGGGCACGGTCGCGGGCACGACCATCTCGTACGGCTCGATCAACACATTCGACTCCGCCAGCGCCATCAACCCGGCCATCGCGGCACTCAGCAGCACGACCGTCGTCGTCGTGTTCCGGAGCGGCACCAACAACGACTCCCGGGCGATCATCGGCACCGTAAGCGGCACGGACATCACGTTCGGGGCGGGGACGGTGTACCTGGCCAGCACGAGCAGCGGCTACTCGTGGGCCGTCAAGCTGACATCCACCAAGTTCGTGGTGGCGTACCGGGACGGCGGCGACAGCAACCACGGCACGACCAAGCTCGGCACGGTGTCCGGCACGGACATCACCTTCGGGGCCGAGTCGGAGTACCTGGCCGCCAACTCCGGCGGGTCGAACATCGCGCCGCTCAGCGCGAGCCGGTTCGTCGTCGCGTTCCTGGACCACAGCGACTCGAGCCGCGGCAAGGTCAATGTCGGTGACGTGTCGCAGGGATCCGACCTCGGGGGCACGTCGGCGGACTACGACGCGGCGGCGGCGGCGACCAAGGTCGCGTTCTGCGGGTGGCTCAACCGCCCGTCGGGATAAGGGGGAAGCATGGGTCTGCTACAGGAAAGCAATGCGATATTCTACCACCCGCTCAACGACGCGGTGGAGCACCTGAACGCGAAGACATGGACCGGGACGACCGGATTCGCCGCCGGGAAGGTCTCCGACGGCTTGGCGGGCGTGGAGGCCACCAGCCCCAGCTTCAGCTCCGAGTCGGAGTTCCTGGCCGCGGCCACCAGCAACCCGACGGTGACCGCCCTCACCTCGACGAAGGTGGTGGTCACATACAGCAACCAGCCCAGCGCCACCCGCGGCGAGGCCCGCGTGGGCATCGTCAACGGCGCCGACATCACCTGGGGCCCGATGAAATCGTTCGCGACGAACTCCGGGGACACGTACGAGGCGAAGCTCGACTCCTCCAGGTTCGTGCTCCTCTACGTGGATTCGGCCGACTCCAGCACCGTCAAAGTCAGGATCGGGACCGTCAGCGGCACGGACATCACGTTCGGCGCGACCACCAACACGGGAGCCACCACCGGCTACCTCCGGATCGCCTCCTTCTCGTCCACCCACTTCATCGTGATCTGGAAGTCCGCCAGCGGGGGGCGCGGCGCGTCCAAGGTCGGCTTGGTGTCCGGCACGGACATCACCCTCGGCGCGCAGTCGGACTACGAGCCGGACTCGGCCCTCGGAGAGGGTGCCGAGGGCTCCGCCATCGCGTGCCTCAGCTCCACCGCGGCCGTCGTCTGCTACGAGGACAGGGTGGCGTCGCCGGGCGCCGGCATCGGGACGGCCAGAATCGGCATACGGAGCGGGACGGACATAACCTGGGGCGCCAAGCACACATACGAGAGCGGCACAGCGCACCAGGGATACCACTTGCAGGTGACCGCGATCGACGCCGCGACCTTCGTGGTGGCGTGGAACCAGCCGAACGGCGGGAACATGAGGGCGGGAGCCGTCAGCGGCACGGGCATCACCTTGGGGGGCAAGGCGAACTTCGACAGCTCCAGCTCCAACCAGATAGACATCATCGCGCTGTCCGCCGCGAAAGTCGTCGTGGCCTGGGCGGACACCGGGGACTCGTACAAGGGCAAATCCAAGCTCGGCACCATCAGCGGGCTGGACATCACCCTCGGCGCGGAGTCCCAGTTCCAGTCCGGCGGCGCTAACGGCGCCGAAGAAATCGGCCTGACCGCCCTCGGCTCCAGCGAATTCGTCGTCGTGTACCGAGACGACGGGGACGGGGACCACGGGACCGCGAAAGTCGGCAATGTCAGCAGCGGCTCCGACCTCTCGGGGCTGACGGCGGACTACAGCTCCGCAGCGGCGGCGACCAAAGTGGCCTTCTGCGGCTGGCTCAACAGGCCATCCGGGTAGGCGGTTTCCGCGAAGCGAACCAGGGCCGCCCTCCGGGCGGCCCTCCCCGTGCGCGGACTTTGTTGAAGTCCTAATGCGAAACCCTCCGGCATGATACCGAAGCAGGCCAACGCGGTCTTCTACCACCCGCTGGACGACCTGGACGAGTGGACGACGCAGCAGGCGTGGTCCGGAAGCCTGCCGTTGGGAATCGGGCAAATAGGCACGGGCGGCGGGAACGGAACATCGCTCGTCGGCTTCGGCGGATCCGGCTACCCGGCGGTCTCGGGCGCGAGCAGGGTGGCGTTCATGGCATGGGTCCGGAACCCGTCGCCCGCGACCACGCTCCCGCCGACGACGACCCCGGTCCCGACGACGACGACCCCGGTCCCGACGACGACCCCGGTCCCGACGACGACCACGCTCCCGCCGACGACCACGCAGGTGACCGCCCAGGAGGCGTGGGACTCCCTCGACCCGGCCCTGCTCGACGCGATGGTGTGGGAGGCCCCCGGGGGGTCCGTCCAGACCGGGTACCCGAACTGGGACCCGGCCATGCAGGCCACCCTGCGGAGCGCGTTCGACCGGGCGTGGGAGGGGCAACCCAGCCTCATAGCGGTCGATCCGGTGGCGAACCTGGCCAGCAACGCGGCCGAGGACGACACGTCTTGCAGCCAGTACATCTCGGCGGCCGACGCGACCGACCTGTTCACCGAGTACGCGGGCAACACCCTCGCCGTGGAGGCGGGAGGAAGGGTCCCGTGGTCGATCTCCGGCTACTCGCCGACGGAGCTGGCGACGCTGCTGGACAGCCGACAGATGTTCATCTGGTACGCCGGCGGCACGCCTGCGCCTGCCAGCTACCGGATCAGGCACCTCATCACCACCGAGGACACGAGGGGATGGTCCACGCCAGCGACGGCCGAGCACGCGTGGGGTTTCATGCAGGACAAAATCGGCGCGAGCAGGATCGAGACGATCGGCAGCGTGCTGGAGTGGTTCCGCGGGGCGGTGCACTTCTCCGGCAGCCACAGGTACGGCAACTGCGACGACCACTGGCAGTACCGCGGGTACGTCCCGGCCATCCGCGTCATCGAGGGGACGACCAAGACCAGCACCGGCTCCTTCCGGCACTACACCGCCGGGTGCCACGGCACGTACGGCTTCCTGCGGTCGGTGCTACGGTCGGTGAACATACCGGTCGGGCAGTACGCCGAGTCCGGCTTCGGGCACTCGCTGCCGCACTTCCTGGTGGACGACGTCTACATGAGCCACGGCGACGACCCGTACAACGCGTACTGCCGCTACGACGACTACCCCGGCACGGCGCTGCTCGTGGACGCGGCGACGTTCGCCACATGGTTCCCGAACCCCACGGACCACTACTACAGCGTCGGGCGGCAGGTCAGGGTGTGCGCGATACAGTACCTGCCGCTGTACCTGCTGAAGAACAGCAGCAGCGGGGGGAGCTCGGGCAACTACTGCTACGACATCGGCCAGGGGCTGTCCCACGAGGACGGGACGGTGAACGCCTACCTGAAGTTCTGGGCGGCGTCCGAGCTGGAGGCAATGGGGCTCTGGGCGGACATGGACGCGAAGCTCGCCCTGCTGGGCGGCTGCGGCGCGATTTAGAGCTGCTTCTCCAACTGCCAGCACTCGATGTCGACGGGCGTGGACCTGCCGAAGATGACGATGTCCACGGTGGCCATGGCCTTCCGCTCGTCTATCTTCTCGACGACGCCCGCGTGGCCCGCGAAGCTCCCGGCCGACACCTCGACGAGGTCGCCCGGCTGGAAGTCGGGGCCCTGGACCCTCTTCTCCTTCTGGGCGGCGGCCTCGAGTATCTTCGCGGCCTCGGCCTCGGACACCGGCGTGGGCTTCCTCTCGCCGAGGAAACCCAGGGCGCCGGTGATCGACTTCACGGCGTACCACATCTCGTCCGGCACCTGGCCCTCCACCAGCTCAAGCTCCGCGAACACGTAGCCCGGATAGAGCTTCTTCTCGACCACCTTCGCGACCCCGGCCCGGACCTGCCTCTCGGCCAGCGTCGGCACCAGGACCCGGCCGACGCCGTCCAGGTCGTCGCGGGTCGCTAGGGCCTTGGCGACCCGGGGCTCCATGTTCGTGGCGGTGCGCAGGATGCACCATGTCATCCCGGGCGCCACGACGGGCGGGGCCTCGTCCGCCGGGTCGCAACCTTCGGCTTGTTCCAGGGGTTCCGTTTCTTCCAGGGGTTCCGGCGCGCGGGCGCCTTCCAGGGGTTCCGGCGCGTGGGCGCTACCTTCTTGTTCCGGCATGCATGTCTCCTCCTGAAGGATTATATCAGGAGGTCGATGTCCGCTGGGGGGATTCGCCGGGCTTGTCCGGTCGCGGCGGCGTCCCGACGGCCTTCCGCAGGCTCTCCACGGCCGCCCGGTTGAGCTCAAGGAGGTCGTCCAGACGCTCCTTCGTCTCCTCCGACCGCTTCCGATCCGCCTGTTCCCTGCTCGCGACGCGGACAAACGGCTTGCCGCCAAGCATCTCGTGTATTTTGTGGTAACCGCTCATCACGCGGTGGGGCGGGCGGGGCAAACAATTTCAAATGAGGAGCTGGTGGAGGATCGGCACCATCACCTCGTGGTGCCCGGTGAGCTGTATCCCTTGGCCGGGCGGGCGCCGCACGACATTCTGCGTCGGCCGGTAGTGGCGGATCATGTCCATGTCGGCGGTGGTCATGCCTCCGAGGTCGGCGCCTCCGCGAATCGCGGCGGAGACCGCTTTCAGGAACACCTCCGGCAGGAGCGTGGCCGAGCCGAGGTTCACCCACACCCCGGCGCCCAATTGGGAGACGACGGCGCAAGCCGCCCGGAAATCCGCCTGGAGCGCCTTGCCGAGCGCCGCGCCGTCGAGGTTGGGGGAAAGGTGCACGGTGTCTGCGCCTATCGCGGCGTGCACCGTCGCGCGGCCCGCATCGACGGCGCAGAGCAGGCTGTGCCCCGCGCGGGGCGCCCGCCGCCGCTCCAGTTCCCTGGTCAGCCCCTCACCCAGACCGGATCCCCACGGCTCGCTGGCGCGGGCGGCGGCGTCGAACAGCTCCATCGTCTCGGACACCATGCCGAAGTCGCCGCTGCCCAGCGTGTCGTCCACGTCCTCGCTAGTCTCGCCGTGCATCGCGATCTCCGCGTCGTGTATCGCGGCCGCGCCGTTCATGGCCACATGCGTCACCACGCCGCGGCTCATCAGGTCGATGATGTACGGGGAGCACCCGGTCTTGACCACATGGCCGCCCATCGCGATGACCACCGGGGCGCCGGCGTCGCGGGCCGCCCGAATCGCCTCGGCCAGCCTACGGAGTCCGTCGGCCGCGAGGAATCGCGGCATCGCCCCCACGACATCGCTCACGCCGGAGCCGGGCGGCAGCACGCCGCCGAAGCCGTCAACGCTCACCTTGTGCCGCCTCTGCCGGATGGATTTCATGGCTCGTCGTACCCGCTGCGGCCGCCGCCCTGCGTGCCGCTGGACTCCGGGTCGGCCGACGCGGCCTCCTCCCTCCGCCGCTTGGCCTCGAACTCGGCCTCCTTCTCGCGCTGGGCGGCGGCGGCGGCCTCCCGGCGCTTCTCGGCGCGCCGGCGCAACCGCAGCGCCTCGACCGCCATCTTCTGCCCCGCGTTCCCCGGTCGTTCGGGTTTGCGCATGCCCCCTCCTTCTCAGCCCGTCAGGCCGTCAATGACATCGTTGCGGTCCGGCCAGGCCCGGGGCTCGGGCCTGTCGACCCCCTCGCCCCGCAGCACGGCCGCCACCTCGTCCCCCGTCACGGTCTCGTACTCCAGCAGCGCCTCCGCGAGAGCCTCGCACCGCCCCCGGTTCGGCGCGGAGTGGATAATCTCCCTCGCCGCGCGTCCGGCCTCGTCAATCAGCTTCTTGACCTGCCCCTCGACCATCCTCGCGGTCTCCGGCGACACGGCCGAGCCCCACTGCGGCCCGCCCTCCCGCTGGCCGTAGTGGACGAAGCCCATCTCGTCGTCCATCCCCCACTCCTCCACCATCCGCCGGGCCAGTTCGGTGGCCTGGCGTATGTCCGACGACGCGCCGCTGCTGATGTCCGAGAGGAACTCCTGCTCCGCCACGCGCCCCCCGAGAGCGACGCGGAGCATCGCCGTCGCGTACGCCCTGGTGAAATACGTCCGATCCCTCTCGGGGAGGGAGAAGGTGGCACCGCCGTACGGCCCGCGGGGGATGATGCTGACCTTGTGTATCGGGTCGGCGTGCTCGGACATCGCCTGCACGATGGCGTGGCCAGCCTCGTGGTACGCCGTCAGCCTCCTCTCCTCTTCCGTCGCCGTCCGGCTCTTCCTCGCCTTGCCCCACCGCACCTTGTCGCGGGCCTCCTCCAAGTCCTCCTGCTCGATCCAGTCCTTCTTCCGCAGCGTGGCGATGAGGGCGGCCTCGTTGACGAGGGCCTCCAGCTCCGCGCCGCTGAACATCGGGGTGCCCCTCGCGATCCGCCGCCAGTCCACGTCCGGCCCCAGCTTCACGCGCGACGCGTGCACCCTCAGTATCTCTCGCCGGCCGTCCATGTCCGGGGTCGGCACATGAACCTCCCTGTCGAACCTGCCGGGCCTCACCAGCGCCGGATCGAGGATGTCCGCCCGGTTCGTCGCCGCCAGCACGATGACGCCGTCGTCGCTCTGGAAGCCGTCCATCTCCACGAGTATCGCGTTGAGCGTCTGCTCCCGCTCGTCGTGCCCACCACCGACGAAGCTGGCGCCCCGCTTCCGACCGACGGCGTCTATCTCGTCTATGAAAACTATGCAGGGGGAACTCTGCTTCGCCTCCTGGAACAGATTCCTCACACGCGAGGCGCCGACGCCGACGAACATCTCGACGAAGTCCGACCCCGTAACGGACAGGAACGGCACCTTGGCCTCCCCCGCGATGGCCTTGGCCAGCAAGGTCTTGCCGCAGCCGGGCGCGCCCACCAGGAGGACACCCCGTGGGACCCTCCCGCCCAGGCGGCTGAAGCTGCGGGGAGCCTTCAGGAACTCCACGATCTCCTGGACCTCCTCCTTGGCCTCCTCGATGCCGGCGACATCGCCGAACGTCACGTCCACGGACTCGTCGGCGGCGACCGACAGGTGCCGGGACTTCGCGAAACCGCCCATCAGCCCGCCGGGGCCTCCGCCTCTCGCCGGGCGCAGCAGGAGAAACCAGATGACACCGAGTATGAGAACCCACGGCACCAGCATCACCAGGAGCTGCCCCCAGACGCTCGGGGCCTCCACAGTGATCGTCGCGTCCGGTATCTTCTCCCGGAGCCACCGCATGAAGTCGGAGTCGATCGCGTCGGGCGGATACCGGAGCTCGAACTGCTCGCCTGACTTCGTCTCCCCGACGAGCATGTGGCCCGTTATGGTCAGGGTCTCGATGCTGCCCGACTCCACCAGCTTGTGGAACGCATTGACGTCAGCCTCGATCTGCTGCCCCTCCTGCGCCGGGCGGAGGGCGGAGAACAGCAGGGCCGCGCCCAGCATGACAAACAGGAGTGTCGGGAGTCGCCGCGGGGGCGGCAACTTGGTCGGACCGTCATTGCCCATCAATCTGCTCCTCGGCCCACTCGACCGCAGCCGCGATGTTAAGCGCCGGGAACGGCGCTTTCACGGCCAGGGGCAATGCAGCCACTATGTTGTCCGCTCCGGCGGGGTTACACGAATGCACGACAACCACGGCGCCGCTGTTCCTACCGTCGGCCGCGACGGCGACGGCGAACTGGTAACCGGTGTTCTCCTCGGACGAGTCGACCATCTGCCGCCCGCCCAAATCGTGGTCCAGGAACATGAGATCGTACCTGTGCGCAGCAAGGAAGCCGACCGCCGCTTGGGCGTCGGCCGCGTAGTCGACCACATGACCGACCAGCTCCCGCCTGAACTTCTTGACCCGGTTCGGGTCATCCTCTAGGACCAGTATGCGCATTATCCACCTCCATATTATAGGCAAGCCACAGCTCTTGTGTTGTGTTTCTGCGACGATGGGGCTGGAGGCTGACATGAGCGATCGCAAAATGAAGCACCGGAAGTCATTTTTGGGCAAAGTCCTGACGATGTTCGGGGACATCAAGGTCTACAGATGGCCGATGTTCCTCGTATACGCGCCGAGGGGCTACGCCGTGCGCGGGATCGACTACCGCGAGGCGATGGCGGTGGCGCAGCCGGGCGACTTGCTGCTGCGCGGCTATGTCGACTATCTGGACGGGTACTTCATCCCGGGCTTCTTCAGCCACGCCGGCACCTATGTCGGCGAACTGACGGCGGCCGACCTGGCCGAGGCCGAGGGTATCGACGCCGAGGCCCTCTTCGAGCCGGGGCCGCAGATGGTGGTGCACGCGAAGGCGGAGGGGGTCCTCTGCGAGGATCTGCTCGACTTCTGCCGCACCGACCGCATGGCGATCCTGCGCCTGCCGGATGTCGTCAAGATGGGGGACGGGTTCGAGCCCTCCCGCATACCCATATCGCAGTTCACCACCGAGGAGCTCGACGTCTTCACGAGGCTCAAGGAGGGGAAGGGGGTCCCCCGAGAGGAAATCATCCCTCTGATTGTCGAGAGGGCGATAAGCCGCATCGGCACCCCGTACGATTTCCAGTTCGACTTCGCGAACTTCGACTCGCTCTGCTGCTCGGAGTTCAGCTACTGGTGCATGAAGTGCTGCGTCAACTGCCTGGGACTCGTCCCGCGAACGAAGCGCGTCCTCGGCATCAAGAAGAGCATGCTGGAGCCGGACACCATGGTACACTCCAACATGGAGGTAGCCTGGGCCAGCCGGTCGGCGAGGGAGAACCTCGCCAACCGTGGCATCGACGTCCGGTAACCGCGAGCCGGGCGCCCCGGAAAACCCACACAGAAGAACCCGCAGGGGCATTCCCATAACCCGCAAGGGCGGAGGGGCACCCGATTTCCGTAGGCGTCCCGCTATCCGCCGGAAGGGGGACAAGGAAAAACAGACACCCCCGGACAGGCCCTTGATTCCGGCCATCGGCGGGCGTATCCTTATGATGAAGATAACCATGCCCGGCTGACCGGGCGTACCGGGACACATTGCGTAGAGGACAGGGCGATGTCGATGACAACCGAATCCCACTTGGACAGGCTTGGACGAGCCGAGGAACGGCTATACCGGAAGCTCTCCAACCTCAAGAAACAGGCAGACCAGGCCCAGCCCTGCATCGAGCACGACGGGATCGTGTGGGTGCCCCCCGGCTGGGGGATGGCATACTGGGCCAAGGGGCTGCGCTACCGCGCCGTCAGCGGCGGCGAGGCAATCAAGTTCCGGGAACTCGGTCCGGAGGCACTCCACGAGATGGTCGGCAAGTTCGACGACTTCGTGGCCTTCATCCTGGACAAGTACGGGGTGAACCTGGAACCGCCCTCCGGTCCCGGGGGCGGTATGACCCACTGGGTCAAGTACGCCGCATCCCCCGCGTACCGGGCACGACTCAAGGAGGAGGAGAAGCTGAGGAAAATCCGCGAGGGTCTGGAGAAACTGGAGGCGGCCAAGGACGAGGCCGAGACCAAGCTGAAAGAGCTGGAAACCAGAGAAAGAGAACTGCTGGCTCAAGGGAAAGAGTCCAAAAGCGAAGCGGTGCGGAAACGGCTCGTCCCGCGAATCGCGCAGGTGCGCGAGGACGCCGGACGCGAGGCCAGCGTCATCAAGTTCGCCGGCGCCAAGATGAAGTCCATGAAGACGGCCCTGCACAACACCAAGCTGACCGAACTCGGACAAATCGCCGGGCTGGACGAGGACGAGCTGGCCGACACGCAGGCACAGGCGGAGGAGACCAAGGAATCCGTCGAGCGAGCGGTGCTGGAGAGCACGTCAGTCGACTTCGATCTGGTAACGGGCGATCAAGACGCGATCATGGCGGAGCTGGCGGCCGACGACGAGAAGCCGGAAGAGACCCGCCGCGAGGAGGAGCAGATTCTGGACGAGATGAGCGACGACGAAGAGGCGGACGACGGCGAAGAGGCGGACGACGGCGACGACGGCAAAGTGGCAGAGGTCCCCTTCTAGGGAGCCCGGGATGAGCGACACTGTCAGCGACATCCTGGCTCTGGCACCGCTGTCCGGAGAGGCGCGGGCGAAGCAGCTCGCCTACATCCTCGAAGGCGGGCTGGCGGCGGAGATCGCCCCGGTGCTCGACTTGCCGACCGCCGACGCCGAGAGGATTATCAGGCGCCTCGTCGGAGACAAGCAGGTCAGGCGAACCGACAAACCGCAGTACGACCTCAGGCCCGAGCAGTGGCTCACGCAATCCATGCTCGAGGAGCTGCGAGTCGAATGCGAGACGGAGCGGGAGTACGCGATGGTGGCAATCGGCTACTGGTGCGGGCTCCGGGCGACCGAGTACACCCTGCTACAGTGGGCGGATTTGGGCTGGACCCCCAGCGACATCGGCCGGGGGCGGACGGAAGTAATCCGGGTGACCCGCCTGAAGAAGAGATTCAGGGTGGGGAGCGAACTGCGGACCAGGATGGTGCACGACGTCGTGCTCGACCGCGGCACAATCCGGGCGCTGCGGAACTGGTGGTCCAACCGCGAGGGCGCGGACACCGACAGCCCGTGGGTATTCCCGGGCCAGAACGGGGAGCAGGCCTGCCGGAAAACCATCGCGCGACACTTCCAGCGCATAGCCCGGCGGTGCCCGTCGTACAACCCTTCGGAGAGCAGGTGGCGGCGGCCGCACGCCCTGAGGCACAGCCTCGCCGTGCACATGGCCGAGGGCGGATTCGAGATGGCGGACATCCAGACGAGGCTGGGGCATAGCTCCATCGAAAGCACGCGGGTGTACGCGCAGATGTCCACACCCCGCAAGCGCAGGACCTCGCGGGCCATGGGCGTCTCCGGGACAATAGTGGGGTTCTGAAATGTGGACAATCCACAGAGTGGAAAGCATGGGCGGGAACTTGACAGTCTACGCCCACGATCCGGGGGGCACCAGGGTGCCACCCGGCGCCGCCCTGACGGCGGCCAGGAGAGTGCTGGCCGCGGGGCTGGGCGTGCCACCCGGAAAAATGAGGCCGGACAAGGTGACGCCGCGAAGGCTGAACGCTGACGAGCGGCGGCGCGAGGATCGCGAGGCCAACAAACGAGAGGAAACACTGACCGCCCTGGCCGGAGAAGCCGGGGGGATGCGGGGCGACTACACCGACGCCGGACGCGCGATGCGGGCGCACCAGGAAACCGCAGTGTTCGCGGCGATCGACTTCCCCGGATGCGGCTGGGGCGCCGACAGCGCAATCGAGATACATCTACCGTTGGAGGGATAGGCGAATGGAATTCTTCAAAGGCTTCGGAAAAAAGCGCCCGAAACCCATCACCAAGCAGACGGCCCGGGAGCTACGGGTGAGCGAAATCCGCGCCGAGGGCAGGCGGAAACAGTTGGAGGCCAGAGCCACGAAGCTGGCGCAACAGAAGCAGACCATATTCGAGCGAGGAGCCAAGGCCGACGGGGTCCTCCGGCGGACAATCGCCCAGCAGTTCGACGTGATCACCACCGAGGAGGTGCTGGTGGGCAAACGCCTGAGCATCGCGACACAGGAGGTCGCCGTGGTCTCCCAAATACGCGCCGTGAAAGAGCAAGAGGGCGACGGGGCCATTATCAGGGCGGCGGACTTCCCGGCGCTCGCCAAGGTCATGGACAAGGCCGCAGCCCAGATGGAGCACCAGGACGGCCTGCTCGGCGAGGGCTTGGAGGGCATGAGGGTCGAGATGTCGGACAACCTGGGCGAGGCCGGAGCCGACGTCCTGCGGGCCTGGGAGCAGATGGACACCGGCGCCTTGGAGCCCGACGAGGCACTCAGCGAAGCAAACCGGGCGACGCGGGAGAGAATGAGCGCCGCGATGGAGTAATCACCAGCCCGCTTCGCGGAGCCTCTGCAACAGCTCCCGCTGGGCGCTGGTCAGCTCGGTCGGTACATCGACGGCCACCTCGACAAGCATGTCCCCGCGGCCCGGGGCGCGGAGGCGCGGCAACCCCTTGCCGGCCACCTTAAATGCCTGTCCGTCCTGCGTGCCGGGCGGCACGGACAACGACACCGTGCCGTCCAGGGTCCGTACATCCACCTTCCCGCCCAGCGCTACCGTCGTGAACGGCATCCGCAGGACCATCCGCAGGTTGTCGCCGCGGCGCTCGAACGCTGGATGCGGCTTGACGCGAACCCGAACATGCAAATCCCCGGGGGAACCCGATCCGACATGCCCCTCGCCTCGCAGGCGGACCGTCTGCCCGTCCGATATCCCGGGCGGGATCGACACCCGCACCGTCTTCATGGTCGGCGTCGCGCCCTCGCCGCCGCAGGAGGGGCACCCCCTCCCCGGCTGGCGGCCGGACCCCCGGCAGGCGGGGCACTCGGCAACAACCCTGCCGAACACATGCGACTTCTCAACCTGGCCATATCCCCCGCAGCAGTTGCACGGCCTCTTCTGCTCCGCGTCGCCGGCTCCTGTGCCGCGGCAATCGCCACACGGCGCGGTCGCGGACACGGAGACCTGCCTGGACGCACCGCGCAGCACCTCGTCCAGCGAAACCTCCACACAGGTCTCGATGTTGGCGCCGCGCCTCCTCGCGCCGAAAACATCGCCGATATCGAACGACACGCTGAACCCCGATCCGCCGGACGACACATTGAACGGGAACCCGGCGAAGGCGCCCCCATCCTGCATGGCGTCGTACTTCGCGCGCTTGCCGGAATCGGACAGCACGCCGTACGCCTCCGCGGCGGCCTTGAACCTGGTCTCCGCGTCCGGATCGTTGGGGTTCCTGTCTGGATGGTGCTTGTGGGCGAGCCGGCGGTACGCCTTCTTGATTTGCTCCGGGGTCGCGTCCCTCTCGACACCCAGTGTGTGGTAATAGTCCCTCACGCCCCCTCCGTGGCTCCGCGCGGCGCGCGGAGTGGCCAAAACAAACGACTCGAACCCAGGGTCAACGTCGCTTGGAGCGCGTTTCCCCCTGCTTCCTGAGCTGCTTCCGTGCTTCCCGCCGCCTGCGCACCCGCTCCCGCCGCTTCTTGTCGCTGGGCTTCTCGTAGTACGCTTTGCGCTTTATCTCGCGCATAAGGCCCTCGGTCTCGCACGCTTTCTTGAAGCGACGCAGTAACTGGTGCAAGTTCTCTCGGCCCCTGGCCTGGACTTTCACCATTGCTTACCCTCTCCTTGCTGCCTTTCTTCTACGTCGGCCATTGCGGGGCTTCTTCTTCCTCTTCGCCTTCTTGGCGGGGACCCCGCGTCCAGTTATCGTATCCTCGCCGTTTCCCTTGTCAAGGGCCGGCGTAGGTTTTTCCGCCACCTCGATCCGGGGACTCTCCTGCGGGCCGGCGTGGAAGAGCATCACCGGGGCGCCTGACATCCGCTCCAGCTCGGCCAATTCGTCCCGCCTCCTGTTGAGTATATCGCCGACTGCGGCGGGTGGTCCCCAAGCGCGGATCTCCCGGCCGGGGTTGGCGGACACGGCGGACCGCAACTCGCGGAGCAAATCCGCGATGACGGTCGGAGCCGACCTGACCAGGCCGGATCCGGAGCAGTGCGGGCAGGGATCGTGCAGCGCCGAGCCCACCGACGCCCGGCTGCGCTGCCGGGTGATCTCAATCAGGCCGAACTCGCTCATCGGGAGCACGTTCGCCTTCTCCCGGTGCATGGCGAGCGCGTCGGCGAGCCTCGTCTCCACCTTCCTGCGGTTGTCCGGTCGCATCAGGTCGATGAAATCCACGACGATCAGTCCGCCGAGATCCCGCAGTCGCAACTGCCTCGCGACCTCCTCCGCCGCCTCCAGATTCGTCCTCAGCGCGATATCCTCGATGCCCTTCCGTCCCTTCATCCTTCCGGAGTTGACGTCGATGGCGACCATCGCCTCGGTGGGGTCGATGACAATCGAACCGCCGGACGGAAGCGGGACGGTCCTCTCCCGCAGCCTCGCGACATCGCCCTCTATGCCGAACGCCTCGAAGATCGGCGGCCCGGAATGGAGCTCCACCAACTTCCGTCGCATCCTGGGGGCGGTGAACCTCAGGTACTCGGCGGCCTTCTCCGCGGCGGCGGGGGTGTCCACGACAACCCTGCCGCACTCCTTGGTCCAGCGGTCCCTGATCACCTGCGTGACGACATCGTACTCCCGCAACAGCAGGTGCGGCGCTGGGTACCTCATCCGGCGGTTGATCACGCCCCACAGGCGGGTCAGGTGCCTCGCGTCAGCTTGCAGCTCGCTCTTGCTGCTGGTCTGACCGGCGGTCCGGAGGATGAACCCCGCGCAGTCGGGCAGGTCCAAGCCGTCCAACAAATCCCGCAAGCGGCGCCTGTCCTCGTCCTCCGTCACCCGACGCGACACGCCAGCCCCTTTGCTATCCGGCAGCATGACCAGCGTCCGTCCGGGGATTGAAAGGTATGTGGTCAGGGCGGGGCCCTTGTGCCCGAAGCCATCCTTCGTCACCTGCACCAGGACTTCGTCGCCCTTCCTGAGGCACTCCTCAATCGGCGGGCGTTCCCGCCTCTTCGTCCTCCGGCCGACCTTCTCCGACTTGCGCGGCTGCACACGGAAATACCTAGGGTGCACATCCTGCACGTGGAGGAAGCCCTCCTTACCCGTACCGCAGTCCACGAAAGCGGCCTGTATGCCGCGCTCCACGTTCACGACCCGGCCCTTGTAGATGTTCCCGACAGGGGACGCCGAGTGCTCCACCCAGAGCTCCTCGACGCGGCCGTCTCGCGTGACGGCCACGCGGGTCTCCCCGCCCACAGTGTTGACCAGTATCTCTAGCTTGTGCTTCGCCATTCGCTCCGTCTCTTTCCGGCCCGGACGGGCCTCCAGCAGTGATCCTGCACCGCTGGTGCCACGGCTGCGCCGTGCCTACGGATTCTACGGCTGATAAGGTTGCTTGTCAATCGGCCTTATCGGCCTTATCGGGCGTGGTCGCGGCGGCGGCCTCCGCGTCGGGCAGGTCGAACACCAGCCAGTCATCCCTGTCCAGGGACTCCCGCTGGTGCATTATGCGGTCCAGTTTGTTCACGCACGAGTCCATGCTCCTGAACACATTTTTGTGCCCGACAAGCCACGCCAGCCACGCGGAGCATGTAGTCATGCCGTCCGACTCCCAAATCACAAAGACGGGCTTCTTCTGCTGCCTCGCCACAACGATCTCGTGCATGGTCCCATAGGTCGGCACATGGGCGTTGGCCAGCTTCTCGCACGACCGCTCGAAGATGTCCCGCAGGTGCCGCAGGTCGGCCCTCGCCTGCTTGACCGGATCATCCTGGCCGCGCCCGATAAACTCGCGGACGGCCGCGTACGACCTCGCGAAGTTGTCCATGTCGTCCTCAAGGGGGCCGCGGCCGCGCTTGGGGAACGCCGCGATGATGAAGTCCGACTTGTCCACCATGCGGAGGTCGAAGTGGGCCAGGGTCTTCATGACCCGCACGAGGCCGTCCCAGTCCTTCGCGGCCCGGTGCCTGTCCATCAGCTCGCCCTCGTCCGCGTTGGCCAGCTTGTGGCTCGTGCAGTCGGGCTTGTTGCAGGGGTCGAGTATGCGGGAGCTGGGTATGCCTATCTCCACGAGGCGCTTGGTTATCTCCTCGCGCCAACCGCCGCCACGGTCGTCGGCAAAGTCCATGGCACCGCTCAGGTACGTGAGCATGTGCTCCCAGTCAAATATGCTTTTCGGCTGTTGCCGGCTCATGCTATATTATACACGCTCCACTTCAATCCGGGGTCATCGTGACGGTTTTCGAGGTGGTCTCGTCCAGCATCGGCCCGAACGCCCCCTTCACATAGGCGTCTACGTCGGACGGCGACACCCCGTCCATGATGTCCTCGTACTCGTCGTAGCCCTCCGGGACCCCCTGGGCCCCGGCCAGGTGGTACATGTCGAACCGTCGGGCGAGGCCGATGCTGGTTTCGCAAGAGGAGGCGGATGCCGTCAGCATCGCGTCCTTGGCGAACGCGATGGTCTCCTCCGGCACGCCGTCGTCCACGGCCTTCTTCAGCACGCCTGCGACCTCCCGCTTGACCTGATCCATCAAATCCGGGTCGAACTGACTCGCCACGAACGTGACGCCAGCGTCCGGCCACCGCACGGTCTGCGCGCCGATCCAGTATGTCAGCCCCAGCTCGCCCCGGATGCGCCGAAACAGCAGGCTGAAGTCCGGTCCGGCCACGCAGTTGGACGCCACGGCGCCCACGAGGTTCTCCCGGAAGTTCGCGCCGTTGCCAGGGGCTCCGGGGGCGACGACGGCCAGGCACGCCTGCCCGAAGTTCGGGCGGACAATCGCCATGTCCTCCAGGTCGACGGCGGGCTGCGGCGCGGGCGGGGCGGTCGCTGCGGGGCCGAAGCCCGACAGCCTGTCGCGTATCTCGTCCTCGACGGACGCGGGGCCGGCGACCGTGACCATCAGATTCGGCAGGCCGTACCTCGCCGCGTAGTGGCGCCGCATCTGATCGGCGGTTATCGCCGAAACGGTCGTGTCGTGGCCTATGATCGGCGCCCAGCCGAGGGCCCCTTGGAGCAGCTCGTCCACGAATACGCTCATCGCGTCGTCTTGGCCGTCCTTCAGCTCCGACATGACGATTGTCCTCTCCCGCTCGACGGCATCGTCCAGCAGCAGCGGCGACGCGATCAGGTCGCAGTGTATGTCGATCATCTCGACGAGCTTGCTCGCGCGGCATGTGCCGTAGTAGCAGACCGAATTCGAGCCGGTGCCGCCGTTGGTGCTCGCGCCGAGCCGCGCGAAGGCGTCCGAAACGGCGACCTCGTCGGGGTATTTGCTGCTCGCGTTCAGCAGCACGTGCTCCAGGTAGTGGCTAATCCCCTCCTGGCCGGCGGGGTCGCTGAGGCTGCCCGCCTTGAACATGAACACCGCCGTGGCCAGCGGACTGTCGTGCTGGACGAACCTGAATTTCATCTGGTTGTCTCCGGGTAGTTGAAAGCTGTCTCGCGGCGCGCGGTCGGAATCAAATCGCGCCGCCCTTCCTCTGGAATGTGGTGAGCGTGTTCCGGCTACGCCGCACCTTCACGGCCGCGGCCAGGGGGGCCGCCCACTCCGCCCGCTCCGCGACCTCCTGGAGGAGCTTGCTCGCGAGCCGGAGCCTGCTGCTCACCGCCGCCTGCGTGATGCCGAGTCTGGCGGCGACATGGGCCTGCGACTTGCCCGCCAGGAGCATCGATAGCGCCTCCCGCTGCGTGTCCGTCAGGCCGGCGTCGGACAGCTCGTCCCGCCGGGCCCGGAGCACCGCTAGGCCGTCGGCCAGCTTCAGCATCGCGTCGTACCGCCTTATCAGGCGGCGGACGGTGTATTGAGCCATCTCGTAAGATATGTCGAAACGCCCGGCGGCCGTGGCGTAATCGTCGCCGTCGGAGACCGCGAGCACGAAGGCCCTCTCGAAATCGCCGCCCATGTCGGCGTCGCCGATCCTACCCACCAGGGCCAGCAACTGCTTGCCGTACGGCGTCTCCCTTACGGGCTTGACTTTCTTGCCTCTGCCTCGCACTTATGGCCTCCCTCACCGCTCCACGCGGGAGAAACACAATATCAGACGGGCGCGTGAAACAATATCAGGCCGGAATCGCATAGAACCTGGCATGGAGATATTGACCCAGGCATTCGATTGGGTGCAGGGAACGGTCGGTCCGCTGCTGGAGACCTGGCAGTGGGAAGCCGTCCTGCGGATGATGATCTGCGCGACGATCGGCGGAATCATCGGAGTCGAGAGGGAGTTGCACGGGCGGGCGGCGGGGCTCCGCACCCACATCCTGGTCTGTCTCGGCTGCGGGATAGTCATGCTCGCGTCCAACCACTTCGCGCGGGCGTACGCGGATCTGGGCGCCGACACCGTGGTGCGGCTCGACCCGGCGCGGCTGGCGTACGGCGTCGTCGCCGGCATCGGCTTCCTCGGCGCGGGCGTGATAATGAAGCACGGGCTGACGGCCCACGGGCTGACGACGGCCGCCTCCCTGTGGTGCACAGCGGCCGTGGGGTTGGCCGTGGGGCTCGGCATGTACGCCGTCTCGGTCATCGGCGCGGGGATCATGCTCTTCGGGCTGGTGGCGCTCCGGGGGCTCGACAGGCTGCTCCCGAGCCACCACTACTTCAAGGTCCACGTGTCGCACGAGGGCAAGGACAGGAACGGCTGCGCGGTGCGGGAGGCCATAGAGGCCGCGGGGGGGAAGGTGCTGTCCGTCGGCATCGATTGGGCTCACGACGAGGGCGTCACGGCATCCTATGTCGTGAGGATCGCCACCAGGGAGCCCGACGAGGTCAGGCAAGCCGTGTGGGACGGGGTCGTCGTCCACTGCAAGAACGCGCAGAGCGTCCGCCTGGAGTGACGCCTACGACTTATGCAGGATCAAAAAGGGCCGCCGAGACATTCCCCGGCGGCCCTTGATTGTTGCGTCGCCTGTCAGGGCTAGCCTGACGGCTTCTTGACCCAGCCGCAGAACGCGACCTTGGTCTCCGACACAACCGTCGGGTACGGATCCGGGCCGTATGTGGACACCTTGGCCGTGCCATGGTTGCTGTCCGCGTCGTCCGTGTACGCCACCACGAGGGCGGTCGAACTGAGCGCCCCCGGGAAGCTGGTGAGGGTCCCTCCTCCGACCGCGTCCCGGAACAGCGCCTCCGAGCCGAACGCCACGCTCGTCCCGCTGACCGTGCCGACCTTGGCGGCCCCCTTGCCCGAGCTGTTCTCGTACGACACGACGAACTGCGTGGCGCTGATCCCGGAGGCCGACAGCCGCCCGGTGGTGCCGCTCTGGAACGTCGTCCTCGAGCCGAAGGTGATTAGCCCGACGGCTTCTTGAGCCAGCCGCAGAACGCGACCTTGGTCTCCGACACGACCGTCGGGTACGTGATGTTGGAGAACTCGCCGACCACCGCGTACCCGTTGTACGAGTCGGCCCCGTT
>Ga0180434_10001122_pt1 | contig 38947 bp, 28 predicted proteins | sample SS_ome_7_FD_132453 | JGI IMG/M metagenome (GOLD analysis project Ga0180434, IMG submission 132453) | Hypersaline lake sediment archaeal communities from the Salton Sea, California, USA - SS_1_D_2 metaG | ecosystem: Environmental > Aquatic > Non-marine Saline and Alkaline > Hypersaline >... | reverse complement strand
GGGGGCCGTCGTATAAGTAGCGCGTGCTGTAGCCGTCGACCTTCTTTTCACTGCGCCGGCCGTAAACATCGTGTTTGTAGTTAATCTCCTGCCATTGGGAAGGATCCTGCTGAGGCGAAGCCCTCGACCACTGCACAAAGTCCACCCAGCCGCAATCGGAGTCGAACGTCTTTATATCCCGTTTTGAAAATAACTCGTGCTTTGCATTTGCTGCATTGGCGGTAAAAACTGTTGACAGGTTTCATGGATTGGATTTTAATCTTGGCGTAAAGGCAAAGTGCTACAGAGCATAGATTCCTGTCTTTGCGGGAATAGCAAAATTAAGTAGAGGATTTTTACAATGAAAAGGTTGTGGATAAATGTCGTTCCGTACAGCAAGGATATCGCCATCGCCGCACTCGAAAGCGGGGCCGAGGCGGTAGTGCTACCGGATGGGGATAGTGACAAAGTCCGGCAATTCGGTAAAATCAAAACGATTGAGAAAGACGGCGACATAAAGCCCGGCGCGGACGTCGAGTTCATCGATGTTGCAGGCAAGGAAGATGAAGACAAAGCCGCCGCGATGCCGGCTGAAAGAATTGTTGTTCTAAGAATGCTCGACTGGACGATCATACCGATAGAAAATCTGCTCGCCCGGCGCGGTAAGAATATTATGGTTCAGGTCGAAAACAGCGAGCAGGCGAAACTGATGGTCGAGATACTCGAAAAAGGCGTGGACGGCGTTGTGCTTAAAACCGGCAATGTAAACGAGATAAAAAAGACCTCCGAGATTATTCAGGGCATCAGCGAAAAAGTCGCTCTGGTGACGGCGACAATCACTTCGAGCAGGCAGCTTGGTATGGGCGACCGTGCCTGCCTCGACACCTGCACGCAGATGACTCCGGGCGAAGGGATGCTCGTGGGCAATACGGCATCGGGTTTCTTTCTGGTACATTCCGAATCCATCGACAATCCTTACGTGGCGTCCCGTCCGTTCCGAGTCAACGCCGGAGCTGTGCATGCCTATACTCTCTCGCCGGATGGAAAAACAAAGTATCTTGCCGACCTGAAGGCCGGCGATGTGGTCATGGTTGTGGATTTCCGGGGCAGGAGTCAGACGGCCTACATGGGCCGCAACAAGATCGAGAAAAGGCCGATGATGCTAATCGAAGCAGAGGCCGAAGGTCTGCCGATAAGCCTGGTCCTGCAGAATGCCGAGACGATTCGGCTGGTAAGCCCGGACGGAAATGCGGTCTCGGTCACGACTCTAAAGCCTGGCGATAAGGTCCTGGGTCATATAGAAAAGGCCGGCAGGCACTTCGGCATGAAGGTCGATGAGACGCTTATAGAAAGGTAGAATGATGATTTGGCCGGACGATTTACTTAGTATCATCCTGGCGACTGTCCTTGGAGCGGCGGTCGGGCTGGAGAGGGAAGTGAGCGGCAAGGCGGCCGGGCTGCGGACCAACATGCTGATTTGTCTTGGTGCCGCGGTCTTTACGATTATCTCAAGAGATATGGCGACCGGGGATGAAGGTTCGGTGACGAGAATAGCAGCTCAAATCGTGACCGGCGTCGGCTTCCTCGGTGCCGGTGCCATTATCCAGGACAGAGGCGGCGTACACGGTTTGACAACCGCGGCGACAATCTGGCTGGTGGCAAGTATCGGAATGGCCTGCGGTGGGCGTTTCTATCAACTGGCAATCGTTTCAACTCTTATTGCAATCCTCGTTCTGATGGGTCTTGGAAAAGCGGCCAAGCCGCTGGATAGATTCGTGAAAAAGCAAAAGCTGAAAAACTCGCAGAACGAACCGGATTAAAGGGCAAAAATTAAAACTAAGCACATTCGATTTTGAGGCCCGGCGGAGATATGACCTGGGCCGGCGCGAGTGTAATGGGGGATTTGTACTTGGCGCTTTTGGGGGATAACGGTACAATCTGTACAGGTTTCATTGTCGAAAGTTTACTTTTATGACTTTGGCTGGACTAAACCATTAAAGATGTAAAATATAGCTGTGTATTTTGGAGGTTAAAATGATGCAATTCCTGAAGAGAAAAGATATCCACTCGTGCCCTAAGCATGGCAAATCTCGAAGGACAAATGGGAAATACCGATGGGTAAAGTGGATTTTTCCGCTTGCGGGTCTGCTTTCGCTGATATGGTTTCTGATTCGCGTTATCCCCAAGCCGTCGCGGGCATTCTATCCGTGCCAACGAGTTGCTTTTCCGCTGGCCTCGGGATTTATCGCATCGCTGCTGGGTTTCGGTGCTTCGGCGCTGGCCTTTAAGAGAGCTAAATTCAACTTTGCGCGCCGGCGATATGTAGTGGGTTTGGTCTGCGTATTGTTAAGTATCACTGCGGTGTGGGTTGCAATAACAGCCACGGCCGAAAAATCGGTTTTTGCCGAGCCGCAGCCTGTGAATGAGCCGATGGGAACCGCCAAGGGCATTAATCCCGGCCGTGTCGTCTGGGTTCACGATCCGGACGCGACCGACTGGGACGGCCCCGGCGACGGACACCCATGGCAAGCGGAACATACGAATCCCGAACACGTCCGCGAGATGGTTTCCCGTGCCATCCGCGAGCTGACCGGGGCTGCAAGTGATACCGATGCGTGGGACAATCTATTCAGGTATTTCAATAAATCACGTGGCAAAGGCAATGTTGGTTATAAACCGGGTGAAAGAATCGCCATAAAAGTCAATTTCGTCGGTTTCATTTTTACACACGGCGGCGTGAATCCGGAAAACTACAATCTGGAAAGCAAGAGAGATTACATGAATACGTCGCCGCAGATGCTCGTCGCCCTGCTGCGACAGCTCGTCGAGAAAGTCGGCGTCAGGCAATCCGATATCGCGATCTGCGACAGCCTGGCGTATTTTGCCAACGAGTATTACGACATTATCCACAAAGAATTCCCGGATGTTCTATGTATGGACCGGGGGGGCAAGTTCGGCCGGATTAAAATGAGTAGATCTTCTGTGCCGCTGTACTGGAGCTGCAATCCGAAAGAATTCAAGCAGGACTATGTCCCCGCATTCTTTGCCGAGGCTGAGTACCTGATTAATTTTGCGAATCTCAAGGCCCACACAGGCTCGGGCGTGACGCTAACTGCAAAAAACCATTACGGCTCTCTGATAAGATGGCCGGCCGAGAAAGGTTACTTCGACATGCATAAAGACGCTTTTTCCAAGCAGACCGGAATATACAGGAACCTGGTTGACCTTATAGGCCATTCGCATCTCGGCGGCAAAACCGTGCTGTATCTGGTGGACGGGCTCTACTGCGGAATACATCCCGTGGACATGAATAGAGGACCCAGAAGGTGGCAGTCGTATCCATTCAACGGGGACTGGACTTCAAGCCTGCTGGCTTCGCAGGATCCGGTGGCTATCGATTCGGTCGGCTTCGATTTTCTCTCAGCCGAGTACGAAGACCATCCGCACAAGCGCGGCGTCGATGATTTCCTGCACGAGGCGGCCCAGGCGGATAATCCACCCTCCGGGATATTCTACGACCCGGATCATGACGGCAACGTTAAAAGGCTGGCCAGCCTCGGCGTGCACGAACATTGGAACAATCCAAAAGACAAAAAGTATTCTCGTAACTTAGGCGCCGGTAACGGGATTGAGCTTGTGGCGGTAACGGCATCCGGCATCATCGCTCCGGGGGCAAAAGTGGAAAAACTCGCCGACGGCTTTAAGTTTACCGAAGGTCCCGCCGTGGACGCCGATGGTAACGTATTCTTTACCGATCAGCCGAACAATAAAATCCACAAATGGTCCATCGACGGCAGGCTTTCGGTGTGGCACGAGAGCCCGGGCAGAGCCAACGGTTTGTACTTCGACAAGCGCGGCAACCTGCTGGCCTGTGCGGATATGGATAACGAGCTGTGGTCGATTGATACCGATGGTAAAGCGACGGTGCTCGTTAAAGATTATAAGGGCAAACTGCTCAACGGCCCGAACGACCTTTGGGAAGACCCCAAAGGCGGCATTTACTTCACCGACCCGCTTTATAAAAGGCCCTACTGGACACGCGAGCCGGCGATGCAGCAGGACGGCCAGCACGTGTACTACCTGGCGCCAGGCGGGCGGAAACTTATACGAGTCACCGAGGACCTTGTCCAGCCTAACGGCCTCATCGGCACGCCCGACGGAAAATTGCTTTACGTCGCCGATATCGGCGATCGGAAGACGTATGTTTATAACATCGAAGCAGACGGCAAGCTCTCGGCAAAAAAGCTGTTCTGCTCGATGGGCTCGGACGGCATGACTATCGACAACGAGGGCAACATTTACCTGACCGGCCGGGGTGTTACGGTCTTCAATCCGGCCGGCGAAAAAATCGAGCATATCCCGATCGACGCCGGCTGGACGGCAAACGTCACCTTCGGCGGCGCCGACAGACATACGCTCTTCATTACGGCACAAACCTCGATCTATGGCCTGCAAATGCGAGTTAAAGGCGTGAAATAAATAATGGGAGAGTCCCATGAGGGCACCTTACGGTGGGACGTCGATGAGCGACCCTTGGTAAATAAGATTTGCCTACGTACTGCTGATTGATTTACATTGTCATGCTGAGCCGAAGGCGAAGCATCTGGTCGGCGAACGGATTATTCGCATGCCGATACTCTTCGCTTTACTGCGTTTCACTTATAGATATACTTGAACCGGGCGATGGAATTACAGCTTGAGCTAAGCACTTGCACAATAACATGTTGTGAACATTCTCGCGCTCAAATCGCTCAGTTTGAGTAAGTAGGCAAAAAAGCCTGTAACATTCTCTTTAGATTTGCGTCTTAATTTTGGGTTATGCACCCCAGAGCAGCACCTTAAACGAGTAATCGAAATCGATGGTCAGTCGCTTTTTTCGAGAGGATTTATCATGCGCAGAGTTCGGATGTTAATTGATTGTATGGTTTTGGCCGGAATTGTTATATTCGGTATCACGTTCGCTGAGGCCGGACCGGTGAGAGATATTGAGTTGCTCCGGCCTGTTAATCAGGAGTCGGGTCAAGATGCCGTTGTTCAAACATGCATGCTTTCGGGGAGGGTGATTAATTTCGATACCGGCCAGCCGGTACCGAATTTCTATCTTATATATTCCAAGGCTAACGGTGCACTGATTGAGTACCTTAAAACGGATGAACAAGGCGGCTTTAATACTACGGCCCCGCGGGGAAGTGAAAGGTGTTTCAGATATAACTTTTTACGAGGAGGGACGTATATCATCGATCATGATAGACAGGACACCTTTGTGCCCTTCCGCGGTATCATCAATAATGATATAAAAGATTTTATCTTTAAAGTAAAACTCTGGCCGGTCAAAGTTCTTGCCGGGAAGGTTCTGGATAAAACGGGCACGGCCGTTAGTAATGCTGATATATATATTCACAGCGATGTGCCTGCGGTTAAAATAGATTCATCCGGCAGCTTCGCAATACACGTAGCACCAACGGACAGGGATTTCGATTTATTAGCAATTTCCGAGGACATGAACCTTGCCGGGTTGGTTCATCTAAAAGCCGGTTCGACTACGGCAACAATCACTTTACAGCCGACGGAAAGTTACAAAGGACGTGTTATAGATACCAAAGGTCATCCTGTCGGGCCGTTTAAATTCAATATCGGTTTACGGTTAAATGGAAGCAATAATGATTGTCTTCAACAGCAAATTCATGCCGATACGGATGGTACTTTTACCGTCGATTCTCTGTATCCAAAAACACAATACTTTTTCTGGTGGTTTCCCGATGGACAGATTAACAGGACTATCGGTGAATATGGCAGTAAAACAATCGACCTGACAAAACTGAAATCCGGCGAAAACATAGAAATTTTTGTCGAGCAATATCTCAACAGCGTCTCCGGCAGAGTCCGTAATGCAGATGGAGCACCTGTCGCCAAGGTAAAGATTATGGTGCTTACACACAACGTTCAGGCACAATACAGAAGGTACAAAGCGGTATATAGCGATGAAGAAGGCCGGTTCAAACATGAAAATCTCGCCGACGGTATGGTTTTGCTCAATTTTTATGCAAAGGGACATAAAAGCTGTCGGATTTGGACATCGACAAATGCGGAGAATCTGGACGTTGTATTGCAATCACCTTCGGAGACGAGCATTTGTGAAGTTCTTGTGTTGGATGATGAATACCGGTCGATTCCGAATGTGCCTGTTCATTTGGATTTTAATGTTTTAGAATCCGGCAGGCTTCTGACATCCCACACTGCGGCAACAAATTCTGAAAGTATAGCCGAATTCAGGATTAAGGATTTCGGGGACGAAGTCCGCGCCGTCGGCACAGTCAGTTGTGATATTGAAGGATACGATCTGGCCTATAACAGCATCTCGGACAATTCTGATAGCCAGGTAATACTCGTCCTGCATCAAGCGGGGGAACACTGGTCCGGCAAAATCTTGGATACGCAGCAAAATCCCGTCGTCGGAGCAAAACTTTACTTGGTAAGCATGTCGCAGAGGGTAAAAACGCCACAAAGAACAACCGTTCAGTCATTGGACCGGTCATTTTTCCCGGATCCTTCGGGATCGACTTTGCTCGCTCGGACGGATGTGAAGGGTGAATTTGTATTACATCGATTCAACAAAAAAGACTTCGTACGAATAGCTGTCAAGGCTCCGGGTTTTAAAAGTCAGGAAATAGACTTTTCGCCGCAAGACAATCAGGCTGTCGTTTCGGTTGCTTCCAATTATTCGATTGTCAAGGACTTTGTTTTTCAACTTTCTCCGGGTGTAGCTATCGTGCAGGGTTTATTGATCGATGAATCTTCCGGCCGGCCTGTTTCGAATGTGAATTTTGAACTTCAGGCTCAAAATAATCTTTCCCGTGATGTTCCTACGGATAAGGAAGGAACCTTTGTCATCGAAGATTTGGAGCCTGGAGAATATGTCCCGGTTATGAAAGCATCCGCAAGTACTCCTGATAAAAACTATGTTTGTGTACCTGATGTTCTGGTTGCCGAATCCGGCAGGACAATGCAGGTAACACTCAAAGCTCGAAACGGCATTCCTTTGAAAGGCCGGTTGATTGAGTCCAGCACTAAGCAGCGTCCTCCGGCCAGGCGTGTATATCTCGAAGCAAGGTTGAAATCAGGTCAGACCATTTCTTCCGATTCTATCGATGAGAATGGAGGCTGGGAACTGTTGCTCCCGCCGGGCGACTATAATATTTATTGTTCGATTTTCCACGATGATATTTTGCGATTTATCGACAGCGAAGAACCTCTATCTGTAACCGTCGAGAATAAAGAATATGAGAATCTCGTGCTCGAAATCGGCAGCCGGGGATTTCTGTCACTAGAGCCGCTTTCCCTTATCGGTAGAGCTCTGCCTGATTTTGAAGAATTGAATTTATCGCCGCTGCCGGCTGATGTGGATAATAAAATGATACTTGTTTGCTTTTTTGACATGAACCAGCGGCCCTCGCGCAACTGTATCATAGAACTTGGCAGGCGGGTGGAAGATCTGAAACAAAAAGGTGTCGCCACCATTATCATCCAGGCATCGAAGGTTGATGCAAACGAACTCGATAAATGGGTGAAAAAGAACAATATTCCCTTCCCGGTCGGACAGATTCGAGGCGATGAGGAGAAAATACGATTCGTCTGGGGCGTGCAATCCCTTCCCCGGCTGATTCTGACGGATACCAAACACATTGTAAAAGCTGAGGGCTTCGGACTTGATGAGCTTAACCATGAACTAAAGGAGACAGAACATGTCGAACGGTGAGACAAAACGTTCGGTTAAGGAATTGATTTTTTATGGAATTGCAGCAAACATGCTAATCGCTGTGCTTTGTGTCCGTGCGGCGAACATTGAAAGCCCCAAGACAATCGGAGATGTCAAGCCGCCGTTTGTGTTTTCGATTAAGACGTTAACGCCTGACGGCAAACCGCTGGCCGGAGTTAAGGTCAAGTGTGTCCACCCGCGAACCCAGCAGGGCCGGGCTATCGTGAATATGGTCGTCGATTCGAACGAGCAAGGTGTTGCCGTATTCAATGTTACAGAGGCCGATATAGCTCAGGACCGGTATTTCTGGTTCTACCTGGCTGAAGGGAATTTCATCGGAAATCCGCATGTTGGTATTTCACCGGTTAACAATGAGTATACTTATACGTTCAGGGTAATGCCCGCCGAACAATTTCAATTTCTCGTTCTCGATGAGCACGGCAAGCCGATACCGGATGCAAAGCTGTGGCTCTTTTCGGATCACCCCGCTTTTCCGCGGCTGGAACGTGGTGTATTTCGCGCTGTCACTTCTGCTACTGCGGATGAGCGGGGCATTGCAGAAGTGACATTTGCACAGGTTGCAACGAACATCGTCGCCGGCGCCGATGGCCAAGCTTCGTCGTTTATCCGCGGAGCATCGCTACCGAAAGATAGGCCCTATACGATCAGATTGTCCCCGGGTTGTACTATCTCAGGTCGCGTTGTCGACTCGGAGAACAAACCGGTGGAGAATGCAAAATTAACTGCAACGAATAAAGACTTAATCATATCCTATATGCAGCAATTCAAGCTTAGGGCGACGAGTGACGACAATGGCGGATTCGTGCTGGAAAATGCCCAAGAGGGAATGTATGAAATACAGGCACTGATGCAGCAGCCGAACGAAACGATGTATGCAGCGCCCGTATCGGTGAGGATAGAGGACAATAACTCGGTTTCCGGCGTTAAAATCCTTGCCGAGGGTGGAGCGACGCTCAAAGGCAGATATGTCACCAGGCATAAGCTCGAAGTAGCTGACCGTAGAATATACGTCTATGCCTCTTCACCTGTACGAAAGAATTGGGAGGTTAAAACCGAAAATGACGGGTCGTTTGTCATTTCCGGCCTTCCGCAAAACGGACGCGGGATTGTCGAATTCACGTCAGTCGCAGGCTATCATGCATCCGTTACGATGTCCAATCAATATCCTTTCTTTCGTGTGGAGAATAACAGAATCAGCTTTAACGCCCTGCCGCACGGAACGTTCGAAGGCGTTCAGGTGGAATTTCTGCAGAAGGGCCGGGCCGCCGGGCGGATTTTTGATTCTTCGGGCGAGCCGATGCCCGGAAAGCTGCTTGTCGTACGTCCCGGAGGGCGGACATACAGGACGAATGATAAAGGGCAGTATACGGCGGAAATTCCGCCGAAGGAACGTGTCACGCTTGAAGTCGTAGATGAGGCATCCAGGGCGATAATCGTAAAATGCGAGCCGTTCAGTGTTGAAGAAGGCCAGATTATTGAAATGGATCTGAAAGCTGGCGAAGAATCCTCGAAGTTCGTGGGCAAGCCGTTACCGGCGTTCGAAGGAATTGATATTGGCTTTGATATGCAGCAGGCCGGCGGCAGTATACTTTTGATTTGCTTTTGGGATATGAACCAGCGGCCGTCGCGAAATTGTATTATGCAACTGAGCAAAAAGCTACAGGAACTAAGGGAGCAAAATGTCGTAGTGATTGCGATCCAAGCCTCGAAAATCGAACAGGAAAAGCTTGATGACTGGATTAGAGATAATGAAATTGACTTGCTTGTAGGATTAATCGCAGATCAGGAGGAAAAAGTACGTTTCGACTGGGGTGTCAAATCCCTGCCGTGGCTGATTTTAACTGACGGGGACCATATTATTCGAGCCGAGGGATTTGGCCTCGGTGAGCTTGAAATAAAAATCAGGGAGACTAAAAATGCGGAACGATAAACGAAGAATCTTAATGATTGTGCTTGCTTGTGCTGGATTTGTATCTGCTTCTGAGGGCGAGCAGCAGGCAAAAACCTATATTCGTGGTTGTGTAAAAACAGCACAGGGCTCACCTGTAAAAGGTATCAAAGTCAGGTGCTTTTATTTCGATCCGAAATATGATTATGACTTTGTATGGCAGGTGGGCAGCCGGCTCTCCGATGATCTGGGCCAATACACATTCCATGTATTAGGCAATAGAGATTATCGTATAGATGCCGGAGGCAAGATAGCAACTTTTGCAAGCTCGAAAAAGTATTCTGCCACATCGAATAAGGAGATAATTGTTGAAGACCTTATTGTTACACCTGCTTCGGCGAGTCTGAAGGGGAAAACACTTAATAGTGATGGCAGCCCGGCCGCAGGAATGCTTTATTCCTGCCAATCGGAAAATTTCCGGCCTTACGCACCGTTCGACTATCTGAAAACGGATCCGAATGGTGGTTTTCACATACCAAATGTTCTTAACAATGAGCCGGTTGATTTTTGGGTCGTCCCATCGGCGAACAATGCGCAGATATGGATGAAAATCAAACCCTCAGGTGAGGATTTATTGCTGCGTTTAAATCCCGAGAAGTTTCTTGATTTGCCGCCGGATTGGAAGACATATTTTTACATTGAAGGTCTGGCCAGAGGGATGAGACGAACCAGGGTACAAGAGAATATTGACTTTAATATCACCGATCTGCAAGGCAATCAGATCTCACTGAATTTGGATTCTTTCAAAGGAAAAGTAATCCTTGTGAATATTTTCGGCACCTGGTGTGGTTCGTGCAACGCTGAGATTCCCCACTTGGTTCAATTCAAAAAGAAATATGAAAGCCGTGGCTTGGATATAATAGGCATTGCCTTCGAGAGGGATCCGGAACAGATTGCCAGAGAAAAAGTCCGTGATCTTATAGAGAAGCGAAACATCAACTATCCCGTTCTATTCGGCGGGCAGGAAAAAAGAGTAAATGTGTTATCGACAATACAAGGAATCGATCTCTTTTCCGGCTATCCGACCACTATTTTCATAGGAAGGGATGGAAAAGTCAAGAATGTCAAAGTCAACTTCCTGGCATTAACACCTGAGATAACCGAGTGGCAGGTTAAACAGTTCGATAAAATCATAGTAAAGCTCTTAGATGAGCGGGCGGAGAATTAATAAACATTCGATAATGAGGGAGATTATCATGAAAAAGATGTGCTTACTTGTATTGTCTTTATGTGTCACTTTTGCCGCTCTCGGCGGGCAAAACGAACCACAAATCGTTACCGGAAGAATTATTGATACAGAGGGACAACCGATTTCGAATGCGAAAATCTTATTGTACTATAACCATACCCGATGGGGCATGGGCAATTGTATCGCCCAACAGGCTGAATCGGGTACAGATGGCTTGTTTGCTTTCAAAGAACCTCTTCAATACAGCGATCCCAGGCAATATCCATACGGTAGGGATTCCTATATCCTCTTGGCATCCCATCCCGACTATGCCTTTGGCTGGAAAAAAATTGTCCGGGACCAGGAAAAGGCCGGGTATGAAATCATATTGACCGAGCCCAGAACGCAAACGGTTACCGTTACCGATCATGATGGCAAGCCTTTGGCCGGCGCCAGGGTCTGGCCGTACAATGTCGGTAATCGAGCCGATTCGGAGCCGCTTTTCCGCGATTACCTTTCTTTACCTACCTATGTCAGTATTGCGGGCGGCACGACGGGAGCCGATGGCAAGGCGACTATAAAAAAGCTGCCTAAAACACGGTCCAGTTTTAACGCGTCGCTTAAAGGCTATGCCACCGGATTATCTTTCGGCGGCAGTAGGCCGATTCGCCTGAGCAAAGGTGTCACGGTATCCGGAACCATCTTGGATGAAGACGGCAAACCTGTTGAAGGAGCGTTAGTCAAATTTCATACTGAGTGGATGTGGAATTTCATTTTAACCAGGACCGATTCTCAGGGCAAATTCCGCCTCGAAGACCTGCCCGCCGAAGGCTGGGATATGAGTCCCTGGGGAAGCTCTGCGAATGCCAATGGTATTTATGTCATCACTATAGAGCATAAGGATTACATCGCTTCAGAGACACAGGATCAGTTTAAGTCCGGGCAGGTGGTTGAAGATTTTGACATCGAAGCCTATCGGGGCACGCTGGTAAAATGTCGCCTCGTCGATGTCAAAACGAACCTCCCTGTCGCGGGAGCTCGCATCCGCGGTTCGAATGAAAGCGGCCGTATTGACGGCCTTACTGATTCCGATGGTTTTTTTACGATTCGCGTTATGTCCGGCCGGACGTCTCTTTCCTTTGGTTCACCGCCGGAAGGGGTATATGTCCTGAGAAACCAGAATCCGCCTGAATCGAGTTTGCGTTTTGATGCGCAGGGCGAACAGATGACCGTAAATATGAAGTCCCCCCCTATCGCCGGGCGCCTGACTACTGTAAAGGGCAAAGTGCAGCTTCCGGGCGGCACGCCTGCGGCGAATGTAAAAATATCCACGACCAATTCAGAATCCTATGAAACATTAACCTTCGGGGGTGCCGGCGGAGCTTACACCGGCACAGGCGCGGACGGTTCGTTCGAGCTCAAAGATGTGCCTGCCGGCCTGAAGCTGTTTCTCTATGGCCATACGAAGGATTATCAATACATTCTTGCGGAAGTTATTGAAAACGTAGAAGATCCGACCATCCTGTCTGAACCGCTGGTTATGAAACAGGGGCAGGTAGCGGATGTCTTACTTGTCAATAAACGGGACGAGCCATGTGCTAATCTGTCTGTGAAAGTAAAACCTGTAATGTGGGACAATCGGCTCTTTCGTGCGGATTACCACAAAGCGAGAACCGATGCTGAAGGACGACTGAAAATCAACGGAATTATCCCCGGCATGAAATATTATGTAATGGATGCGCGGGCCGAATCCGGGCCGCGGGACATGTATTACACCCAGACAATGGCCTTGATTCCACTTGAGAGTGAAGTTGAAAAGATAACATTATTTAAAGAGATTGATATCAAGTTCGACCTTGATCGGGCAAAAGATAAGATGCTGCTGGTTTGCTTCTGGGATATGAACCAGCGGCCTTCGCGGAACTGTATCGCACAACTCGCCAGGCAGGCTGAGCGGCTGAAAGAAAAAGGCGTTGTAATTGCTGCCGTGCAAGCCTCGAAGGTCGATAGAGACACGCTCGACGAATGGGTGAAAAAGAACAACATCCCCTTCTCTGTCGGAGTGATTCAAAGCGATGAGGAGAAAACCCGCAACGCCTGGGGCGTCAAATCCCTGCCGTGGCTGATTCTGACGGATAAAAAACACATTGTCATTGCCGATGGATTTGCTGTTGGCGAATTGGAGAACAAGATGAAGAAAGAATTTGATTAATGGAGAGCACACATGAAACGAGTACTGTTGGTTGCAGCTATATTATGTACTGTTGTTATTATCTGGATAGTCCTGGCAAGTCGCAGGCCGTCGCCGCAGCAAACCGTACAGGCGGATTCCAAGGCGAGATATGTCGATGGTGTCATAACAGATTCGGAAGGTTTACCGGTTTCCGGTGCCAGGCTTAATGTGATGTTTGCCGGTCATGGGAGCTGTGTGTCGGACAGAAAAGGACGGTTCCGGTTTTCCTGGTCTACAGGAGCGGTTCAATCGGACGAGCAGGTGTATGTACTGGCGCGGCAGACAAAACGGAATCTGGCCGCGGCCGTTGTGCTGAAGCCGGAAACGACTGAGCTGGATATCAAGCTCAGACCTGCTGTAAGTATCGCAGGAATAATCGCAGATAAGACCGGCAAAGCTCTCCGCGGAGCAAAGGCTCACGTGCTTTTCTGGAGCGGCAAGTACGGCACCATGCTGAGTGAAACTGATGTCAAGACGAATCGCAATGGACGCTTTAATATTACAATGATTCCGTACGGCCACAAGTGCACGGTTGTGACCGAGGCGGATGGTTACGGCAGAGAGACGATTGACGTTTTTACAGATGATTCCGTCGACGGCCGGCTGGATGTAGGGACAATTAAGCTCAGGCTGGCGGACAAGAAAGTTGCCGGCGTTGTATATGACGCCAATGACCTCCCGGTACAAAATGTCGAGATATCCGCTTATGGTGACGGCCAGCCGCTGCGGCGAGGTATTATGACCGATGCTCAGGGCAGGTTCGTCGTTGAGGGAGTGTGTGAAGGGATGATTCAGATTTATGCGCATGCCCGCGACAGGTCCCCGTTAGAGTACGGCCACACCGCAGCCGAAGCCGGAGCGACTGATGTCAGGATAGTCCTCGAAAAGAGCTCATCGCCGAGCTTAAGTCCTCCGGAACAGGCACCTTCATTAATTGGTAAGATTCTTCCGGAATTAAACAGCATCGAGATTGATTTTAACTTTGACCTCGCTGATGAGCGGATGGTACTGGCCTGCTTTTTCGATATACAGCAGCGGCCGTCCCGCAATACCCTTTTACGGCTTACAAAGCAAGCGGAAGAACTCAAACTAAAAGGAGTCACCATAGTCGCGGTTCAGGCGGTAAAGGTCGATGAAAACACGCTGAATGAATGGCTGAAGGAAAACAACGTTCCTTTCACAATTGGGACGATTCGGGACAATGAAGAGCAGGTACGGTTTAACTGGGGCGTCAAATCGCTGCCGTGGCTGATTCTGACGGATAAAAAACACATTGTCGTCGCCGAGGGATTTTCGATTAATGAGCTGGATGAGAAGATTGTCCGCTGAGAAATCAGAAAGGGAAAATTATGTATTGGAAAAGAATCGCCGTAACGTTTCTCGTGCTTGTGGTGTATTTCGCCAATTATGCACCTGCCGGACAGCCGGAACAGGTCACCTGTACCGGCAGGGTGGTTGATGTTCAGGGCCGGCCGGTCGCCGGGGCTAAAGTCACGGCCTATGAAATGATATTCGACGGTATAGCGGGAAATTTCGACCTGCACCGGGCCGGCGAAGTAATTTCGACAGAAGACGGAGCATTTGTTTTTACTGCCGGGCAAAAACCCGAAAGAAGTACATTTCACGAGTGCAAAATTGTCGCCGTCAAATCCGGCTTGTCTTTAGGATGGACGGTCTGGAAGATGCGTGAAGATGAGACGTCCGAGCTTCGGCTCGGCTCGCCCGAGAAACTCGAAGGCGTTATTGTCGATGACTTCGGCAAACCTATAGCCGGTGTGGAGGTCCGGGCCAATCTGTATGTTACGGCCAAGAACGCCGACGGCGAAGAGAAAAGAGAATGGCTGCCGGGCATAAAGCCTCTGGATGATCTTGGCGTAAAAACCGATAGCCGGGGTAGGTTCCTTTTTAACAACTTGCCTGCGGATGTAGGTGTGGATCTGCTGATTATGGCTCCGGGCAAGGCTATTACTTACACTTATCAGTCGGAGAAAAACGAGCCCGCATTCAGGGCCGGGCAAACCGATATAAGAGTCGCCCTGCCCGCAGAAGCTCGTATCGAAGGCCAGATTCTCGATCCGGATACGGGTAAGGATGTTGCCGGAACCAAATTTGCGGTCGTGGCAACTTCTTCGGGTCTGTTTTACTATCGCTTCGTTCATACAACGAACGATGATGGGACATTCAGCGTTGGAGGTCTGCAATCCGATAAGTATCTGCTTAGAAACGGTGGATTCCCGCCAAGTACTTATGTAGAGGCGGAATCGGGCAAGATAACGAAAATTATGGTCATGGCGGACCGCCTATCATGTCCGAGCGGAATAACCGGTGTTGTTCGCGATCCGGAGGGCAGACCGCTGGCCGGCGCCGTAGTTTCGACCTATCCGTCAGTAACCGAGCAATTCGTTACGAAGGCCGACGGCAAATTTGTGCTGAGAGCAAAAAGAGCACCGAGACAGAGCGAAGATACGATATATATTTTTGTCAGGCACAAACAGCGCAATCTCGCCGTTGCTGAAGTGCTTGACGAGTCGGTAAAAGAGTTCGATATAATGGCAACCCCGGGTGCAATCCTGTCGGGCAAGGTTGTTGATGTGGAGGGCAAAGGTATCGCCGGGACTAAACTCTCTCTGGTTTTCTGGATTGGGAATCGGGGTTACGATTTCAGTGATATATTCGAAATCGATAATATGGGAAGATACGAAATCAATGCAATTGCTCCGGGGTGTACTTATTCGGTAACCGCAATCGCCGATGGTTACGGCAGGCGGAGCGCTCGTACCTATACGGGCGGTGCGGAGGACCAGCGAGTCGAATTAGAGCTCATGATTCTGTCCGTGGCGAATCTTTCGGCTTCCGGCATCGTGGTCGACGAGTTCGACCAGCCCGTCTCCGAGGTCAATATTATGATATCAGGCGATGGCCAGCCAGAGAGAAGGGTTATAACTGATGCGAAGGGCCGATTTGTGGTTGAGAACATCTGTTCCGGCCGGATTAGTATCTTCGCAGATAAAAGAAGACCTCTAAGATTTCGCGGGCGTACCGAAGCTCAGGCGGGCGAAACGGACATACGAATTGTCGTAGCTGAAATTGATAATCGGGGCAGGCAAGTGCCGAGTCGGCCGCCTTCACGGCTGGAAAAACCTTTGCCTGAATTAACAGGCCTTAATATCGAATTGCCGGCGGATGATATTGACGGAAAAATGATACTTGTTTACTTCTGGGATATGCAACAGCGGCTGTCACGCAATACCCTTTTACGGCTTACAAAGCGGGCGGAAGAACTGAAACAAAAAGGGGTCACCGTTGTCACTGCCCAGGCGGCGAAGATTAATGAAAACGTGCTGAAAAAATGGCTGAAGGAAAACAACGTTCCTTTCCCGGCCGGAATGGCCTGGGAAGATGAGATGAAAACGCGTTTCACCTGGGGTATCCGGTACCTGCCGTGGCTGATTCTGACGGATAAAAAACACATTGTCGTCGTCGAAGGATTTGGATTTTCCAAACTCGATGAGAAGCTAAAGCAAATTGAGGAACAAGAAAATGTTTTGGAATAAGGTCGGCCTGATTAAGGAATTTATCATGCGATACGTAACAAACACGTTTGTAGCGTTGCTGATTGTTGTCTCGGGCGTAGCGGGCAGAGAAAGCTGGCAGGGATGGGAAGAGCTGTGGCAGGTTCGGGGAGAGATTTCGATATCGCACGGCAAGGAACTGCGACTCATAATATCAGACAATAATTACGAAAGTTTTGCTCACCTTGCGTCTCTGGGCGAGAACTATATCCAGAATGTATATATCAGATGTCGTTACCTGCAGGACTCGGACTTGGTACATCTAAAGGGGCTTACTCATCTAAAAAATCGAAAGGAATTCACATGACTTGGAAAAGATACTTTGTTATGGCTTTGGTTTTGACAGGGGCTTTATGTAGCTTCGCGGAGGTCCCTGTGAAGGTGGAGGTGGTTGAGGTCAAAAAGATTTGGGATAAGTCTCCACATAACGCGTTCACGGACCTCGTGCGATGCCAGGATACATTCTACTGCGCGTTTCGCGAGGGCAGAGGGCACGTTTCGACCGACGGCAGGATTCGGATACTCAAATCGAAAGACGCGGACACCTGGACCTCTGCGGCGGTAATTTCACTGGAAGGCTACGACCTTCGCGATGCCCATTTGTCGGTGACACCGGACGGTATGGTATTTGCGCCGAGGTTAATGCTGGTTGGTGGAGCGGCTCCGCGCAAAAAGGATAATCAGAGTGCGCCAACCGGTACATTTGTCAGTTTCAGTACTTTTTCGAAAGGCGGACCTAACTGGACCGAGCCGCAGATTGTGGTCAAGCCGGGGCGCTGGCTCTGGTGTGTGACCTGGCACAAAGGCAAAGCCTACGGAGTATCATATACGGCAGGAAAAGGTTCCGATCACTACCTCCAACTGCTCGTCAGCGAAGATGGAATTCATTATACACCGCACGTGCCGAAGCTGTTTGAGCAGGGCTACCCTAACGAAGTGACTCTGCGTTTCGATTCCGAAGGGACTTGTTACGCGCTCGTCCGCCGCGACCGCCGGGGCGACGAGCCGAGCAGTGCCTTGCTGGGCATCAGCAGGCCCAACTATAAACAGTGGCAATGGAAGGACCTTGGAGCCGATTTCAACGGATTCGGCGGACCCAACTTCATCCAGATCCCCGACGGGCATTGGCTGGCTTCGGGCCGAATGCACGACGGCGGCGCTCATACGGCAATAACTTACCTCGACCTCGAAAATGGCATTATGACCAGACTTGCAAAATTACCCAGCGGCGGCGATACCAGCTATCCCGGCATGGTCTGGCACAATGACATGCTCTACGTCAGCTACTACTCCAGCCACGAAGGTAAAACCAGCATCTACCTTGCCAAACTAAAAATCGGACAAACAGGTTTGTGTAAGATCACAGGTACTGTTCGTGATGATAAAGGTGAACCGGCAGCCGGCGTCGAGGTTCGACGTTTGCACGGCCCCGGTCCGGCCGAGACCAATGCTCAGGGAGAATACGAGCTTGTTTGGGACCCCAGACGTAATCGGCCTTTAGACGATACGTACTATATTATAGGCCGCCACTGGCAGAAAAATCTAAGTGTTGTTATGGATGTGCCTGAATTCGAATATGGAACTGAAACAGTGAATTTGAATCTTCTGCCCGGCGTGATATTTAAAGGTAAAGTCACCGATCCCACTGGGCGAGCAATCGAGCAAGCCCGTCTTGTTATTCTGCTGCGTACTCCTACTCAGGGCTCAGGATTATACAATACCATTACCGAATACGAGGGGACGTTTGAGTTCAGAGGTATTCCGACGGGCCATGAATACAGTTTTGCGGCTTCGGCTTCCGGTTATGGCACAGAATGGATGCACGATATAAACGCTGGTCATAATTATGCCCAAAAGGATTATAACCTCGAACCGATTACTCTGCCAATAGCGAATCTGTCTGTTACCGGCATCGTTGTGGACGTTAATGATAAACCGATTTCCGGAGCGCGTCTCTGGACGGATGGTGAAGGCCAGCCGAACCATAACGTACGAACCGATGCGGAGGGAAAGTTCACGATCGACAAGGTATGTACTGGTGATCTTCGCATCTTCGCTACGGTTCGCGGTGAAAATCCGCCGGGCGGTTATGCCCGAACTTATGGCGGAGCGACTGACGTCCGCATTGTTGTCAAAGATATCCCGTCGCCTGACAGACAGCGTATCGTCCCTAAGACACCACCTTCTCTTGTGGGCAATCCACTGCCGTCGCTTGAGAATATGAATATCAGATTAGATGCCGACAACGTCCAAAGTAAAACGATACTCGTTTGTTTCTTTAACATGAACCAGCGGCCGTCGCGGAATTGCATTACGCGGCTTGCCAAGCAGGCGGAACATTTGAAAGAAAAAGGTGTAACCGTTATTACAGTCCACGTTTCAAATGTCGGTGAGAACACGCTCAACGGATGGGTGAAAAAGAACAATATTCCTTTTCCGGTCGGAATGATTCAAGACGACGAGAAAAACACACGTTTCAACTGGGGAGTCAAGTCGCTGCCGTGGCTGATTTTAACAGATACGGAGCAAATTGTCTGTTATGAAGGCTTTGGGATGGGCGAAATCGATGATAAAATCGGGCTGTTTTTAAAAGCGAAGGGAAACTCAAATGACTAGGAGATTGTACTTTCTCATTGTCTTGGTATCGGCTGTGGGAGCAGCGGGATACGGTTTAGAAGCTGAATCTGTCACATTGGAGGCCGTGCGTGCGCTGGTCGCCCGAAACGAGGCGCTGCTCAATCCCATCAAGATGGCGTACACAGTGAAAATAAATCGTACGGGCGAGCAGCCACAACCGCCGGGTGGAGCCAGGATTCGTGGCCGGAGCTATTCCCACTTTAATTGCATTTGGTCACAGTCCTGCGAGAGACACTATACACGGCGGGACTCTTTCTATGGACCCAACGAGCCGGCTAAAAGCAGGGTGAAAGTCCTTGAGCCTCAACATGTCACAGACGGCAGGCTGCCGGATTTGATGGAAGGTTCTATCAGTCCCAGAAGCAGACAGGATTGGCATTCCGTAATGGTGATAAAGCTGGGATTGCGACCTTTAGGTGGGCATTATAAGCTCAGCCAGGTTCTGGTGCCTGAGTATTCTTCTGTTCACAGAAAAACCGAGATAATCGACGGACAAGAAACGTATGTGATCGATGCCAAGATTCCGTTGGTCTATCCTCATTTTGTGAGGATTTGGATCGACCGAAGGCGCGCAATGCCGCTGCGAATTAGACACTTCCGCAGGCATCCGAACTGGGCCGATGCCGAACTAATCTCTGAAATCAATGATATTAAGCTCCACGAATTGCGGAACGGCGGCTGGATTCCCTGCGAAGGCGTTAAGCGTCTGGACCGGCGTGATGGTTCTGCTTTGTACGAGAATATAACGGTGGATATCAGCAGCATTACGACCAGACGTGAAGATATTCCCGAATCGCTGTTCAAAATTGATTTCCCGGAAGGTGCCAGGATATACAATGTTATTTCAGGATTGACGACAGTGAAAGGCCGGTCGATCAAGACATATGAACAGACAGTCAATACTGGAGGTACATTTATCGCCGGCAAGGTGGTGAACGAGGATGATTCGCCTGTTTCCGGGGTAGTTGTGGCCCCTTTACTTGTGAGGACAAAGCAGAGCGACGGACGCTATCGTCTCAAGCTCATCCAGGTATACGACCGGCCGTGTGCGATAACTGATACGAATGGTCGCTTTGCAATTGAACTCGAGGAGGAAGGTGAGTATGAACTATGGATCTTTCCGGCCGATTGCGTCGATATGAGGCTGCGAGATGTCCCCCTGGGCAAACACGATCTGAAGATTATACTCCGCAGGGGCGGCACAGTAGCTGGACGTGCCGTTCGTATGATGACCGGCCGTAACATGCCGGTTGCGAATGTGGAAGTCACTGCTGAAGAGGCAGACAGAAGATCCAGAACGACTTTTAGACGACATCGAATGAGAACGATAACGGATTCCGAAGGCAGGTTCCAGATCAAACATCTGGATACGCTTATGCCGAAACGCGGAACAGGCGACTCTCTGCAGCCGCAGTATGTCCCGCGAGCCTGGCAGATTCGCTGTGGCTCCACGTCCCAGACCGTTCTGTTCGAGAACGGCAGCAACTCGCGGGAAGTGGAACTGGTGCTCAGGCCCGACTTACAGGAAGCTATACCGCTAATCGGCAGGGTCCTGCCGGATTTCGAGGGCATCAGGATTAACCTGGACGCGGGCCAAAACAGCGGCAAGATGATGCTCATTTGCTTTTTCGATATGAACCAGCGGCCGTCGCGAAATTATATCCTGCGATTGGCCGAACAATCAAAACAGCTCAAACAAAAAGGCATAAGCCTTGCAGCCGTGCAGGCCGTGAAGATGGATAAGAATACACTCAATAAATGGGTTTCAGAGAACAACATACCCTTCCCGGTTGGAATGATTGAAGACAAAGAGGAATGTATTCGTTTTGACTGGGCCGTGTGTTCCCTGCCGTGGCTGATTTTGACTGACAAAAAAAACATTGTTGTCGGCGAGGGCTTTGGGCTTGATGAGCTGGATGGCAAAATTGAATAAACAGATAATGGAAATTGACGGCAGGGTGGGTATAATGCTGATGAAGCGTTTAGTATGAGCGATGAACTTAATAAGTGAAAGGGGATTGAGATGAATGCGAAACGGTGCGCTTTGATGGTATTATTGATTTTCGTAACGGCGACAGGTTGGAGTGTTGCCGGGGCGAGCGTTGTTGCCGATGGGGCTGAGGTGGAAAAACTTGCCGGGGGCTTTGCGTTTACCGAAGGGCCGGCGGCGGATGCCCGGGGCAATATCTATTTTTCCGATATTCCCAACAATCGAATTCACGAGTGGTCGCTGGACGGCAAATTGTCCACGTTCCGCGAGAATTCCGGCGGGGCCAACGGCCTGTACTTCGACGAAGAAGGACACCTTCTTGCCTGTGAGGGAGGCGGCAGGAGGCTGGTCTCCATCGACCGGAACGGCAAAGTCTCAGTCCTGGCGGACGAGTATCAGGGTAAAAAATTCAACAGCCTTAACGATTTGTGGATTGACCCGAAAGGCGGGATCTACTTTACCGATCCACGCTACGGCGACAGAGATGGGATGGAGCAGGAAGGAGAGCACGTCTATTATCTGTCCCCTGACCGCAAAAGGCTCATTCGTGTCATCGACGACATGGTCCGTCCGAACGGCGTCATCGGCACACCGGACGGTAAAACGCTTTACGTCACCGACCACGGCGGCGGCAAAACCTTCGCTTATAAAATCGAACAGGACGGCTACCTTTCCGACAAAAAGCTCTTGGCTCCCGAAGGCTCCGACGGCATGACCATCGACAACGAGGGCAACATTTATCTGACGAGGCGTGTCGTGGCGGTCTATAACAAGGACGGCGAGAAAATCGAAGAGATTAAAGTTCCCGAAGGCCCTGCCAATGTTACCTTCGGTGGAAGCAACAATCAGACGCTCTTTATCACGGCACGAACCTCGCTGTACTCGGTTAAGATGCGGGTCGAAGGAGCCGAACGGAAGAAGAAAATTGAATACGAGGAATTAACCATTTGTACCACAGAGGCAGTTATAAAAACACCTTTACTGATAGGCAAGCCCTTACCCGAACTGGGGAAAATGGGAATAGAACTTCCCGACGATGCCTCAGAAAAGATGATTCTCGTATGCCTGTGGGACGCGCAGCAGAGGCCGTCAAGAAACTATATAAAAGAGCTTGCAAAAAAAGCCGGTGAACTGGCTGAGGAAGATGTCGTGGTTGCTTGTGTCCAGGTAGCCGATGTTGAGGATAAGGTTGTTGACGAATGGGTGAAGGAGAACAAGATTCCCTTCGTCACCGGCAGATCTGTAGCTGAGAAGGGAAAGAGCACTTTTGATTGGGGCGTGAAATCGATGCCCTGGTTAATCCTGACGGATCGCGGGCACATCGTAACCAGGGAAGGTTTCGTGCTTAACGACCTTGACGAACAGATTTTGCAGGCGGACACGGAGCCGAAATTCGAGCATGACATAATTAAAACTGGAGCCGGTGATCTGAGAATCATGTTCATCGGACACGGAACGCTCATGTTCACGTTCGGCGGCAAAATAATTCACGTGGATCCGGTCAGCAGAGAGGCCGATTATGCCGACATGCCCAAGGCCGACATTATCCTGCTAACTCACGAGCACGGCGACCATCTCGATCCGAAGGCAATAAAGATGCTCCGTAAAGAAGGGACGGACTTGGTATTGACACGAGCATGTGCAGAAAGAGTGGATGGTGGAATCACCATGAAGAACGGTGACGTGAAGACCGTCCAGGGTCTGAAAATCGAGGCGGTGCCGGCGTATAATATCGTCCACATGCGGTCCGCCGACAATCCCTTCCATCCCAAAGGCCGGGGCAACGGCTATATAATCACCTTCGACGACAAACGCATCTATATTGCCGGCGACACGGAAAACACGCCGGAAATGAAGCGGCTCAAAAACATTGACGTGGCCTTTTTGCCGATGAATCTGCCCTACACGATGTCGCCGGAGATGGTAACCGACGCGGCAAAGGCATTTAAGCCAAAGATTCTGTATCCCTACCACTATGGCCAAACGGACCCGAAAAAGCTCGTCGAGCTGCTGAAGGACACGAAGGGTATCGAGGTCCGCATACGCAAAATGAGATAATCGGTGTTATCGACATTTATGACGTCAATCGCTATAATGTGCTTGATGATACTACCTGGATTTTGAAAGGAACTGTGCATGTCAAGGGTGAACAGGCATTTGAAAAGACGCGATGTTCTTAGAGGTTTCGGACTGGGGGCTTTGGGCCTTGCGCTTGGTGGTAAATCTTTCGGCCCAACCGTTGGTTATGCGGCGCCGGGCAGCCGGTGGGTGAAGAAGAACGGATTGTTCAGGAATAAGGCAATCCCTGCGAAGGTTGGCCTGGTTAAAGGCAATGACTGCCGGGACATCGTTTATCAGGCATTGAAGAAAATCGAGGACGAAGTTATTGCTTCGATCGGCGATAAAAGGATACTCATCAAGCCGAACTTCGTGATTACGACCCGGCGGCTCGCCGCTACGGACGTGGACGCGGTACGCGGGATACTGGATTTTCTTAAGCCCCACTACAAAAAGCAGATTATCATTGGCGAATCCACAATCTCCAGAGGGGGCACTTTTGAAGGATTCAAGAATTACGGCTATCTGCCGCTGGAGAAGGAATACAATGTCAAGCTTATCGACCTGAACAAACAATCGTGGCAGTACCGTTACGTGTTCGCTAAGGGTCACCGCCCCACTCCGATTCGGATTATTTCGACGTTCCTGGATCCGGACCTGTACATTATCTCCGCCGCCAAGATGAAAACGCACGACCGCGTGGTGACTACATTGTCGCTGAAGAACATTTTGCTCGGCGCCCCTTTGAACGATTACAAGACGAACGATAAGCGCCTTATGCATTCGGAATACACATTCTCCCGCAAGTCGCTGCTCAACTATAACATGTTCCATCTTGCACAGGAGATTTATCCCGATCTGGGCGTGATCGACGGCTTCGAGGCGATGGAAGGCAACGGTCCGGGCGGCGGAACACAAATTGATGCGAGAATTGCCCTGGCCAGTCTCGACCCGCTGGCAATGGACACGCTGGCCACAAAGCTGATGGGCTTCGACCCGACCCGGATTATGTATCTAACCAGCATGGCCGAAGCCGGAATGGGCCAGGGCGACCTGGACAAAATCGAGGTCCTCGGCACTCCGGCCGAGCAGTGCCAGTATGACTTTAAGCCGAACCAGCGATTGATAGAGCCATACGGCCTGAAATCCTGATTAAAACGCCCTGCCGACAATTTACCCGGATCAGTTCCCACCCGGCTTCGATTTAGTCACTCGAATGTCGTCCACATAAATGATGCCGATGCCGCCGGGTTGCGGATCGTCGAGATCGCCTATGCGTATTGATATTTTCACAATGGCAGTGACATCCATGTTATCGGCGATTAAGTTCACCAGCGGGATGCTCCACTTCTGCCACTGCTCAGTGAGGACGGCATCGGGATTCGGATTAGTAACGGCTGCAATCCGCCCGGCATCATCCTCTATCGAGAGATACAACTGCTCCAGGGCGTTGTCCGGATCGCCTTTAAAGTACAGCTCGAAAGTGTCCATGCCGTTAAGTGTCCAGTCCTGGGGGGTCGGCCAGGTGAGAGAAGTCCGCGAATAGTACGGCTCATCGGTATTGTTGTAATACAGGGGCATGGACTGCCTGCTGCCGTAGACGATGCCGGTTTCGACGATTGTTTCGTGCGGGCTATCCTGATCCCAGATGTCGTGCCCGACAATCGAACCGGTTCCGTTGCCGGGATTGTTCGGCTCTGGCTTGGAGAAGCCCAGTCCGTCGATCCATGCCTGGAAGACGGACTGACCGGCGTCCCGGTTGTTGGTGTACAACTCGAAGTCATCGGCTACGATAAACTCTGCGGTGGTGAAGCTCCATGTTTGCCCTTTCCAGACGATCTCGTTGACGTCTTCGGTTCCGTCCTCATTCTCAACGGTAACAAAGTTAACCTCGTCGATTCTCCAGTAATAAGTCGTGCCCCACTGCAGGGCCTCCGGCTCGTAGGAGACCATATCCAGTCCCTGCCGGTCGCGATATATCTGTGTGTTCGCAGGAGTCGCATTAGCCACAAGCTCCGGGTCCTGTCCTAAATAAACATCATGCAGCGCGGCCCACGCCCCGGCGGTCCACCTGAGAACCGGCGTATGAGTGACGTCACCGGCGTCGATATACGGGCGGCGATCGAAGGCCCACGGACTCGGATCGTAGCTTATCTCTATTCCCGGATTGCCCGCTTCGATAGCCGGCACGTAATAGATATACGCATCTTCTTCGAGTGGATTGTAGAGCATGTCAAGAAGATCGAGATTCTGAAGTGATGTCAAAGCTGAAATATCCTCAATAAGATTGTTGCTGATATCCAGTGACTTAAGATTCGTCAGGGCGATCAATTCGGCGACATCCTCGATGTCATTGTTCGCCAGATCGAGAATCACGAGATCGGGCAGCCCGGCCAAGCCTGCGATGTCCGTAATCAGGTTGTTCCGCAGGTTAATAGACCTGAGATTCGGCAGGTCAGTCAATATGGGGATTGCCTCGATCTGGTTGTAGCTGAGATCAACAGTTTCGAGGTTGGGCAGCCCGGCCAGGCCGGCGATGTCCGTGATTTGATTCGTCCCGAGCTCAATGAATCTAAGTCTCTGCATGTCCGAAAGGGCATCGAGGGTCTCGATTCGATTGCGGTTGAGATATAAGAAAATCAGATTCGGCAGTCCGGACAGGCCGGAGATGTCCGTAATCTGATTGTTCTGGAGATCCATGTAAATCAGGTTCGGCAGGCCGGTCAGGGGGGCGATAGCTGCGATCTGATTGTTTGTAAGGTCCACGATTTCGAGACTCGTCAGTCCGGACAGGCCGGAGATGTCCGTAATCTGATTGACGCCGAGACCAAGGGCCTGGAGATTCGGTATGTCCGACAATGCGGAGATGCTCGTGATACGGTTGCCGAAGAGAGTCACGGTCTCTATTGCGGGCATGCCGGACAGGCCTGATATGTTCGTTATCTGGTTGCCGACGAGATCGAGGAATTTGAGATTCGGCAGGTCCGTCAGGGCGGGAATCGCAGTCAGGCCGGCCCGGCTGAGCGTCAGCGATTCGAGCCCGGTCAGCGTAGACAATGCCGAGGTGCCCGTAATCTGGTTATTGCTGAGCACCAGCGACTTTAGTCTGGTCAGCCCGGATAGCGGTGTGATGTCCGTAATCAGATTTTGCTCCACGTCAAGTAATGTCAGATTTATCAGCCCGGATAAAGCGGAGATATCCGCGATCTGATTATTGTAGAGAGCCAGAGTTTCGAGAGCTGTCAGGCCGGACAAAGCGGAAATATCGGTAATCTGATTGTGACTGAGGTCAAGGGACTTCAGGCTGGTCAGGCCGGATAATGGCGATATGTCTTCGACTTGATTCGTGCGCAGCTCCGGCGGCCAATCCCGATAGTAAAAGAATTCGCCAAGATTCAGGTCGGCCAGATTCGTCGCGTATTCCAGGCCGGCAAGATTGCTGATTCCCCTTCCGGCGGCGTTTAGCTCTTTCAAGAGCACCATGTCCGCCACCGTCGGATCGCTCACGGACAATTGCTGTTCGACGAGGGTCTTCAGTATCGAGTCCGCAAAATAGACCGGCTCATCCGACGTCTCCGTACCGCCGCCATGCCGGGCCTGTGCGTCAAAGCCGGCAAGCGAAACCACAATCAGCAAAGGGATTGCCAGCAAAATCCGCGAACTTTTGAACTCCATTGTTTTCGGCCTCCGCCCCCCTACCGTAATTACAGGATAACCAACGTCTTTTCGTATCCTTGTTGATATGTAGTATATCAGAAATGAGACCGTAAAGTCAAGGAAAGAGTACAGAAATGATGTGTTATGTCTTTAAACGCCGGCCGCTGCCCGCCTGCCGATGTCAGTTCGGAATGACATGCTTCGATAGGCTGCTCAGTTGCTGTCTTTTAGCAGTTTCAGGATTTCTTCGGGAGTCAGGTTGGCCTGTGTGTTGAGAGATGTTTGCTTGTCTTTCGACATCAGGCTCGCGGCGTAGTCCGCCATAGGTATTGCAAGCTCCGGCTGAAAATCCTGCATGTCCACGCCCATCGCGCCACGGATCTGCGATTCGATAAATTCCGTGGCATTGCTTAGGTGTGCAGCTTGTCTGTCGAGGTACGTCTTATAGTCGGCTATAATTGTTATCACTTCATTGACCATCGATAAGGCTTTTTCAGGGTTCGTTGCGATGTCGAGGCCCTGAGTATCGAAGCTGAAGTCTCTTGCGAAGATATCGATCTTAGAGCCGTTTCCGGTCGGGATCGATACGGTTTCTCCGCCGGCGCCGAACGGCTTATCGAAGTTGTATTCCGTGCTGTTGACCTTTTGATTGATTTGGCCGGCCAGGTTCAGGAACCGCTTTTGCATCTCCTCCACCTGCACCGGAGAATAATCCGGGCTGGGCGCCTTTTCGGCAAGCTCCTTCATTTCGGCCAGATTCCCGGATATGCTTTCAATCGCATCGGTAAATATCTGCATCGTGGAAACCGCAGTGCTGGCGTCTCTGGCATTTTGGCGAACGGCTGTGGTGTTGCCGGCGAGCAGCTCCCGAATGACAGCTATAGCCTGATCACGTCCCGGTGCCCGGGCGGTAGCGGCGCTGGACTTGCTGATTCCTCTGTACGCTCCTTCGACAACGTACGCACCGTAGGCGACGTCTAAAATATTTCTAAATTCAAACAATTTCGTTGCCCCCAATTAGCAATGTTAAGCGAAATCTCCGAAAATGATTCCGCCATAAACTCAAGTTCTTGCCGTACACAGTTGAACCGGCTTGGTATTAGTTCCTATCCGATTTGCTCCGCTTCCGAATCAGGCTGTCCTTCGGCCCGCCCGGTGTTATTAAGCTTTGCGATATTGTCTCTAAGAAGATGAAGGGCTCTCATAGGCCCGAGATTCCCCTGACATCGCAACACTTTGAAAGCCTCGGCTTTAACCCGGGGCAGGGAAAACTTGCTCAATTCCAATTTTTTGTGCAACTCTGCCATACGCTGCTCAACGTCAAGGACTTGATCGAGACTGAATTCCGTGTGTTTTGAAAACTCTTCTATTTTATTATGAACGCCGATAAGAAATCCATCGAAGGAATTGATCGCCTTGATTTCGTCCCTGAGCTTTTTAACCAATTTACCGGGATCGGTATAGACAGAATATGGTGAGCTTTCAGACGTTGGCGAGGTTACTTTAGTCCCGGCCTCATTACTTGTCGGTTGGGCCGGTGATAATGGAGTGTCAGCGGAACGGTCATCCTGAACATCTTTTGCGTAGAATCGATGTCGAATGACTGCTGCGGCTGCATCGTCGTCCGAGATTTTTGTTACCGCCGCCTTCTTGGTCGGGGCCCGGTTCCCATTTTGGGCCGGGATATTGACACGCGCACCCTGAGCGGTATGTTGTACGTATCCGAGTTCAAGCATCTTGCCGGTCTCCAATATTTCATCACAAGGTTTCTTTCTCCCCCCGGCAATCCTGAGTTGGAGATGCCAAATAAAATATAATAATAAAGTTGGCGTGAGCAAAATAACCGGGGTAATTTCCCGGGGTGGAATTTGCCAGTAGTTTCCGCCGGGCCTTGAGGCTGCTATTTTCCGGACTATCCTGCAACCCCTTTTCCGTCAATTCTATTGGGATGCGGATGGCTTTTCCCCGCTTTCAAGGCAGGAAAGCGGCTACGGCGACTGTTATCCAGATGATAATGCCGACGGCGACTTTCGCCGTAATACCGAGCAGCTCGCCGAGCCCGGCGCCGACGCCGCAGCGTACCGATTCATCCATTTTCCGGCCGCGGGATACCTCAATCGACCACGCGCCCAATCCTGCCCCGATGCAGGCGCCGAGAACCGTCCCCAAAAAAGGTACGGGAATCGTAAATGTGCCGATGACAGCGCCCGAAATCGCACCCGCCATAGCCGCAATTGAGCCCCGCCAGCTTGCTCCGGCGCGCTTGGCGCCGTGCATACCGCCAAGGAACTCAAACAATTCGCCCAGTACCGCCAAAACCACAATGGCTATCAGAGTGTAAATGGAAAAGACCCCCTCTTCCCATCGCCACCAGGCAAACAGGCAAGTCGATATAACAATAAGCCAGTTGCCCGGCAGCCCGAAGAGAACCAGCATAAGCCAGAAAACATTGACTAAAATCAGCATAGTCGACCAAAGATAGATCATGGCCGGATTCTACAGGGAAAAGATGGAAAGGCAAAAGGGAAAAACACCCCTCGGAAAAATAGAGATTTTTCTTTTTTTATTGACAGACGCGTATTCCGGTTATAGTTTCGTTTAGTGAAATATATGTGCAAGCGAGACGATTATATTCTACAGAGGCTCTTTCACTTAGTATCTGTGATGTAAATTGAATGGACTCTCTCAGATCGGCACCACACCCTGGAAGCGAACCGGCCCGGACAAAACAAGCACCGTACATCGTGAAAGATTACTTTCTAATTGATGTTGGCACGAACGGATATCCGGCGCATGACTCGACCGCACTAATTCCGAGAGAGAAAGGAAAAAAATGACAGAAGAGCATATGGAACCGGCTGAGCTTCGCAGGCTGAAGGTCTCAGGTATTCCGCCGCCGTATCGCCCTTCCGCGGGGGGGATTCTTACTCTTGAAGGTGATTTGCCTGATTTATAAGCGCCCTCCAATTGTCCGTCATATACGATATACGCATAGCTTTCGTAGCTCCCGGCAATCGTGAGCCGGGTAATCAGCAAAATTCAATTACTTAACGAGCTCAAAAAAAGGAGTCTAAATTATGAAAAGTGGAAATTTGAAACAATTCGCAACTTGGCTTTCAGCTTGTTTGTTAGCCGTCTTTATATTGGCCGGCTGCGGCGACAAGACGACACCGAAAAAGGATATTGTCGATACTGCCGTTGCCGCAGGCGATTTCAATACCCTGGTCGCCGCCGTTAAAGCAGCCGAGCTGGTCGATACCCTCAAAGGAGAAGGCCCCTATACCGTCTTCTCTCCGACCGACGCGGCCTTCGCCAAACTGCCCGAGGGGACACTCGACAGCCTTCTTAAGCCCGAGAACAAAGCCAAACTCGCCGGCATTCTGACTTATCACGTGGTTGCCGGCAAAGTGATGGCCGCGGATGTTGTAAAATTGACTGAGGCGAAGACTGTGAACGGCAAGATGCTCAAGATAAGTACCATGAACGGGAAAGTTATGGTCGACGGCGCCAACGTCACAAAGACCGACATTGAATGCTCCAACGGCGTCATTCATGTAATCGATGCCGTGGTGCTACCCCAATAGAAACACCCTGGACTCGAAGTTCTGTTGCAGGCTGCCACTGAACTGTATTTTCAAGTGATTTCCGCGAGGGCGCGATTGATGCGCATGATGGCCTCGTCGATTTCGGCGGGGCTCTTGAAGCCGATCACGACCGCGTCCGTCAGGCCGGACTGCATCGTGAAGCGGATGGATTTCTCGCGGTCCTCGGGATCGGTGAAGTCGCCGTTACCGATGATTTTCATACCGATTACGCCGTGGTTGTTTTGCCGCATGACCTTGATTTGCTTGAGCACGTCAGGCAGATAAGACTTATCGCTCGTGGCGTTCCATTCCTCGGCCGGCGTATCGATATGCGCGCCCTGTGGATTGATCCGCACCAGGTTGACGTCCACCCAGTCCAGCTTGGCGGCTGTCCTCAGGGCGGGCAGCGAGTGACACGAAATGCCGTGTGCGAGGATTATCTTTTTGTCCTTGGCCTCTTCGAGGGCATCCAGCACCCGGCGGCGTTCGTCGTCCCAGTTGGCCGTGACGCCGCAGTGTGTCAGCAGGCTGTCGATGTAATCAACGCCCAGCTCCCTGCGAAAACGGTCAAGCACTTCCAGCGGTTTTTCGGGTACGCCGGACATCTTGGATTGAATGAACAGCTTCTCCCTCGGCAGGTCCTTGATCGCCTCACGAACCATAGCGTGTGTGTTATAGCTTTGGGCCGTGTCGATATACGTAATGCCCTGGTCGTAAGCATAGTGTATCAGCCGGTTGAACCCGTCGGCTCCCAGTGCTCGCTGGATGCTGCCGCCCTTGCTGCCGGTCCCGATACCGAGCCGGCTCAGCTTCAGACCCGTCTTGCCTAAAGTGATCTGGTCTACCGCCGTCGGCGTGCGCTTGGCGAACGGCCCGGAACTGCATGATGATAATAAGGCGGTTCCGGCCAGAACCGCTGTGCCCCTCAGAAATTCTCGCCGTGTGATTCTGTCTTTACTCATAATCGGACTCCTTCGTACAATTTCGTGCCGCCGTAGTTCCACCACGGCCAAGCTCGTGACTAATTCGGTCTATCCCTATATCTTAACCAAAGAAAACCTGCCGGGCAAGCGCCTTTTTCCCCTGAATATCCTGCATAAGCACTACTTCATACCGCTTGTTTCAGGGCACGATTTTCTACCAAATCCGGGGCCGAATATCATACGGGTGATTATAAACATTCCGAAACGGCTGGTGGGGACTTCGGTGCGGCGGCATTTTCGGCTGCACTTTGTTCCTTCGGGAGTTGACGGAACATAACGGGGGCTCTGGTGACATGGTCGTACCGCTTGATCTGTTGCCGGCGCGGATACCACTCGATAAACAGATTGGCAATGGCCTCCCACAGCGAGACCCACGCCGCAACCGTCAGGCCCTGTGCGAAAACCTCGGCCAGAACGCCCTCGCTCGACGAGAATCGCCGACTCGCCGCTATCGCAGGCGCCAAAAGTGCCAGCCCTATCACAAAGAGAACAAGTGAACGCCGAAGCATCGCCCTGAGTTGGCGTCTTTCAGTCTCCTGGAGGTACAGAAAGTACGTTCGAACGCTCCTGCGAACGCGATCCATAACCGTCTTATCCGGCATTGTGAAAAGCGAAATCCGGATAACGAATGAGCGTTTGCCGATTTCCCCTATGCAGTCCGTCACGTAGTCGACAAATTCCTGATCGAGGTCTTTCTTCATATAAACCGCGGTTCGGTCGAAGTTGTTGTACAAATCTTCCACCGAGCGAACCGAAGCGTCGATAATCACCTCGTTCTTTTCCGTGAATTCATATCTGCTTATGATAGGTTTTTTCATATAAGAATAATGTCCTGATAATATCCTGATTCTGAAATAGCTGTTTTGCGATTTGCTGAATTTTAGCACTCGAGAATTTTTCTGTCAATACCAACAGGTTCACTCTCCAGCTCTCAGGAAATCCACGGACATTTTTTGATAGCTACGGCTCTTATAGATTTCGACTGCTCCCGACGCTTTGTGTGCTGTTATAACATCTCGCCGAACAGGTCATGCTCCGGCCAGGCGGATATGGACTTGACTGTTTTCCAGAGTATCGAATCGATTTTTTCGATACCACTGCCTCTTCTGTTGAACAGGGCAACACAGTTGACGCCGTTCGACCATCTCACCATAATCGTATAACATCCGGGCAGGCTGCCGGTATGCCAGGTGCTCCGGCTGCCGTTGCCGAAATCTCTGACGTTCCAGCCGCACGCATAATAGTGGTCGCCGGATTTGTAATTCTCGGAGTCAACCGTCGCTGGGAGCGAGAACATCGTTTCGACCGAATCAGCCGAGAGAATAGGACAGTCGGCCGGATCGTCGAATGCAGCGGCGAATCGCGCCAAATCAACCGCTGAGGCCAGCCATCCCCCGTGCGAATCCATGTTTTCGAGGTTGAACGCGCCGTAAACCGACTCGCCCTTTGATTCGTACCTAACTTCCCCCGGCGCGCGGTCCTCGCGGTTCGATCGTCCGATTTGCATTCTCGTGATTCCGAGCGGCGAGAGTACGAACCTTTTGATAAAGCCCTCATAGCTCAGGCCGGTCTTCTGCTCTATCACCCTGCCCAGCAGACAATAGCCGTAATTGCTATAAGTGCATTTCGTGCCGGGCTCGTACTGCAAAGGCCGGCCGTTCATGAATGTGATTATATCAGCCTGTGTTACCGGTAGCGGTTTACCGAGGGCTTTGCTAATTTTCTTGTCCGCGAACATCGGATCGAAAGCCGTATCACGATCCCAGCCGCCGAGATGTTCGAGCAGATGCAGAATTGTCACCTTACCAAGATTTGGGTCGGGGCTTTGCTCCTCGGGTGTTACGTACGGAAGTATATCGATAAATTTATCATCGAGCCCGAGCTGGTTTTCTTCGACCAGTTTGAAGATTCCGGCCGATGTGACGGGCTTGGAAAGGCTCGCTATTCTAAAAAGAGATGTCGGCTCGGTCGCCGGTGAGTCCGCTTTAGACCATGTATAGCCCCGTGCGAAAACGAGCCTGCCTTTATACGTTATCGCCAGCGAGCTGGCCGAGACCTTGTGCGATACCATAAAGTCACTCATCGTTTCGTCGAATGCCGACAGTTCGGGGACATCAGGCCCCGCCTGCTGCCACACACGCGGGCTCGTCAGGATCGAGCAGCCGGTCAGAACCGGGCATATTACCATCAACAGAATCATCTTGATTATAATTACAACCGTCTGTTTTTCGAAGAACCGATGCATTCGCATTCTCCTTTTTCAATCCATTGGTATAGATAATCCAAGATTCTGACTATAAGCCCGGCACTCTATTCTAAAACAAGTTGGCTGTCAAAACCAAATACAGCAACTGACCGGTCGTTGCCCGGAAAGTAATCTTGATTTGTCGGGCTGTTTGCTTAATATGTTCCTATGAATATACTGGCACTCGAACCATATTACGGCGGCAGCCACAGGGCCTTTCTTGACGGGCTTTCGAAAGTCAGCAGTCATACATGGACGTTGCTCACGCTGCCGGCCCATAAATGGAAGTGGCGCATGCGACACTCGGCGATAACTTTTGCCTCTCAGACGGCAGAACTGACGGAGAAACGCCAAAGCTGGGATATGTTGTTCTGCAGCGACATGTTGAATCTCGCCGAATTTGCCGCCCTGACTCCAGCCGAAATCGCCCAGCTGCCGAAGGTCATATACTTTCACGAGAATCAACTGACCTACCCGGTTCGCGTCGAAGATGAGCGAGATTATCAGTTTGCGATGACAAACCTGACCGGCGCCCTTGCCGCCGATGCCGTTTGGTTCAACTCGCAGTTTCACATGGATTCGTTTCTCGTGGCCCTGGCAAAATTCCTTAAATCCATGCCGGACCATCAGCCGTTCGAAGCGATTGAGAAGATACGTGCCAAATCATCGGTTCATCCGCCGGGCATACCGGATTTTCCCGCCCGGCGGAAAAGAAAGGCCGGGCCTCTGAGAGTTCTTTGGGCCGCCCGGTGGGAACACGACAAGAATCCGGAAGACTTCTTCGAGGCACTTAGTATGCTTAAGAAAAATAAGATTTCTTTCAGGCTCAGCGTAATCGGCCAGAGCTTCCGGGACCGGCCGGAAGTCTTTGAGCGGGCACAGCAAATGCTTCAGGGGCATATTGACCTTTGGGGTTATCAAAAGAGCCGGAATGACTACGAACGGGCCCTGCGACAGGCGGACGTCATCGTTTCTACCGCGAATCACGAGTTTTTCGGTATCGGAGTGCTCGAAGCCGTGGCCGCCGGCGCTTATCCACTTGTGCCCGAGCGTCTTTCCTATCCTGAAATCCTCGGCCTCGGGCGAATCGAAGGTGCCGAGCGGTTTTTCTACGACGGCACACCTCGTGGCCTTGCCGATAAGCTGATTGAGCTTGCTGACCGCATGGAAAAAGCTACCCTATGGCCAGAGCTAATCAGCCCGGCAACACTTACCGATCACTTAAAATGGAAGAGTCTCGCCCTGCCGTATGACAAGGCTCTCGAACAAATCGTGCATGGCGCTCGCTAAATCAGAGTTTTATGGGCAAAGAAAGTTGCTTATAATTGATGCAGGCGGAGATAAATTGCACCCCCGGAATCACCGCCGAATCCGCAGTGCCCGGCCCGCCGGATTTTCAGTGTAAAGCATTTCGAAGAGGGCTGCCATGAGTCTGTTGATCCTGGCCCCGCATAAACTGCTGTGCCTGGCGCTCGAAACTCGACTCGAACTCCCTGGTTTTCACCGACGTCACTTCTTTCCAGATTTCTCTGACCAGCAGGATAAACAGAATTAAAGCCAGGATATTGACACCGATTAACCACGGATTGCCGTTACCGATGGAAAAGTGATATCTGCTTCCGAATGAAAAATTAAATCCGAATCCTTCTTCATGCCAGTATATATTAAAGCACGCGCCGGAAGACATGGAGTACGCCGCCATGGAGCCTTTGAAAATTGGTATTTGCATGGCTTGAAAAACCGCGCTCAACGACAAACCGAGCTTTGGCTTTTTGAGAAGGGCCAGGCCCGCCAAAATCCCGAATAAAAATACAAAGATAAAGGCGATGTGGATTATCGCTGTCGACGTTGGGAGTTGATCTGTGAGCAGGGAACATCCGATAAGGCCAATACCCACAAGTCCTCCGCCGATCTGAATAAGCGAAACAATTATTTTCAAGAGCTTATTCATACCAATAAATCCTCAGTTATCTTTGTTATTATTGATTTAAGTATCGCCGTGATATATATCGGCCGTAAACTACTTTGACATTAATCGGTCATGCCGGTCATGGCTTTCATAGGGGCAAATATATTCGTCGTAACAGGAAAGCTATTACTTGCCGGGGACCCGGCGATGAAAATAATCTTCTCGGGGGTAAAACAGAAACTCTAAGCATTATTACGATAATGCAAACCGATTCGTTTTTATTCGACTCCGATGTTCAAGCCGTGAAGTGTCCTGCGCAGCCAGGCGAGCGATTTTTCAATCATCGGCCCGCCGGCGCCTTCGCATTCCATGCTGAGCACGCCGTCATATCCGATGTCCCGCAGTATGGTCAGGACCTTCTTTATATTCTCGGCATTGACGCCGTCGCCGATGGCGCAATGGCTTACGGCGATGCCTGTCTGCTCGCCACGGACCGCTGCGGCAAGCGATTCGCTGACGTCCTTTACGTGGACGTGTGTAACCTTCTTTTTGAACCGCTCGCAAAAGGCCACCGGGTCCTGTCCGGCGATAAACGTATTGCCTGTATCCATGTTCATCCGCAGGTACGGCGAATCGCAGAACGCCAGCATTTTCTCCATCATGTTGGGCTTAGTCGTGAAGTAGCCGTGCACCTCGATATTGATAATTATTTCGTAAGCCTCGGCGACCTCGATGATTTGGCCGTAGCTGCGTTTCATCGATTCCATCGCCTCGTCATCGGACAATCCTTCGGGTTTGTGCAGGCCGTCGGTGGTGGCGATACGTTCACAGCCGGCATGCTTCGCCCAGGGGATTGTCTTGAGAACATAAGGCACGCCGTAGAACGGACCATCCTTGCCCGACAGTGGAAATGCGGCATCGATCTGTGAAAATCGCACGCCGTACTTCTCCATTTTCCGGCGAAGCAGCAGCGGATCCTCATATAACGCAATGTGTGGCTGGTATCCGAGGCCGTGAATCCAGCTAACCCCGTCGATCGGGCCGCACTCGATACGGTGGACGTCGTTTTTCTGCGCCCATTCGAGGCATTTTTCGAAGTTCCAGTAAGATGAATTGAATGCATCGGTATGAAAGCTGATTTTCATTGTGATTTCGTCCTTCCTTTTATTCGCGGAGCTAACCGCAGCCGCGCCGAGAAGTGTTGCTGAGCCGGCCGCCATGAACTGACGCCGTGTAAAACCTGTGCCGCCTTGGTGCATTTAGATAAACTCCTTATAATTATAACCTATCCAATGATAATTTACCTTCTTGTTGTGTCAAAGGAAAAATGAGCGTGAGATCAAGGTCGTTTGACCGGATCAATCATCGTACTTTGCTCAAGATATATCTTCCAGGTGAATTCATATCCAGCGTGATATTCCATTCCCTGCTTGTTAGCTTACTTAGAAAATACCTGTCATGGCTGACTAAGAGCAAACTGCACGGGCAGTCTTTTAGAGCTATTTCGAGACACTTAATCGACGAAAAGTCCATGTGATTGGTCGGCTCATCCATAATGATAATGTGGGGCGTATAGGTCATTCCCGTTGCCAGTAGGAGTTTGCGAGTTTCGCCGGGGCTGGGCTCGTCGCTATTTAAGAGTTTCTCAGGCCGGGAACCCAGTCGGCTGATAATTGCCATCAGATGACCGAGTTTATCTTTAGGTAAAGCAAGTGCCTCAGCTAAGATATCCTGAGAATGACCAAGGTCGATTTCCTGCGGGACATATGTTATATGCTTTTTTGGAACGTTTAATGAATCAACAATAGACTGAATGAGCGTGCTTTTCCCGGCGCCATTTGATCCTGTAACGGCAATACGGTCATCCGGGCTGATATGCAATTCGGGATAACAGAGTTGCTTATGTCCCCCCAGTGACAACGAGCTTGCAGGAAGTTCGAGAAGAAAGTTCCGTTTGGAAACCGAGCCGGGCAGCCAAATGCCTAATGTGTGCTGTTTTTTGATGGTTATATTTTCCACGTTTTTACGAATTTGTGTCAGGCGGCCTTTCAATTGCCTCTGGAGTTTTCCGCCGACGCCGTCTTTACTGCTAATGCGGGCCCTGTCTCTTTTTTCACGTCCATCATGGTCTTTTTTTGCCAGCCCGCGTTTAGACTGCATTTTCTTTGACTTTATCGCAAGCTCTCTGCGTCTTGCAGCCTCTCTTTGCACAGTTTTGTACGCATGTTTTCTCTGAATATATTGTTTTTCGAGAGATCGCTGCTCGGTTTTTGCAATTTCCATTCCCCTGGTAACTCCGCCGGGACGGGCAATGATGTCCGGAGGATCTACAAACAAACATTGCTGACATAGCAAATCAAGAAGCTCTCGATTATGGCTAACGATTAATCCGACTCCCTTAAAAGAGCGAAGCGCTTGAGCAATAATTTTACAGGCTTGTGAGTCTATGTGATTGGTTGGCTCATCAACAGCAAGGACATCCGACCTGAGCCAAAGTGCCGCTGCGATTTGCGCTCGTTTGCGTTCGCCTTGGGACAACGTTGTCCAGCGCTCGGCCCAGTCATCGCATACACCTAAGCGGCTTTTTACGATGTGAGCGTCTTTGGTATTTGTGATGATTAGTTCGCTTAATTTTTCCGGAATATCGTCCGTGCGTTGAGAACAATATACTGAATTTTGGCATACGTTAATTGAGCCTGCATTCGATTGGAATAGGCCTGTTGCAAGTTTTAATAATGTTGTTTTCCCAGCCCCATTAGGTCCAACGATTCCGCTCCACCCGGAGGCAAAACGCAAAGATACATTCCGAAATAGCGGTTCTGATGCAGAATCGTATATAAATGTGACATTCTGAAATTCCAGATATTTCTTACTCATATTTCCTGACCTCAAGTAAAAAAACACGATGAGTCTGTAGAATTGTGCAAAGTAAAAGCCACGGCAAAAAAAGCAGCATAGGCTTTTGCGTACAAACTTTACATCACTTTGATATTGAATAACCAAAGAATTATACGAAAAGCCTAACAACCGCTTTTTTTAGAACTTACACTGCCGTGGCTCCGAATTATTTACCAATATATTTACACACTGCTGTCCCATTAACTTGTAACTAAATCGTTGTAAACCAAATAAATACAATAGGTTGTGAGGAATAATGACAGGGAACGATTTCAACTTGCCCTTTGGCTTTGGCCAATATACTTTCAT
>Ga0180434_10001119_pt1 | contig 39016 bp, 33 predicted proteins | sample SS_ome_7_FD_132453 | JGI IMG/M metagenome (GOLD analysis project Ga0180434, IMG submission 132453) | Hypersaline lake sediment archaeal communities from the Salton Sea, California, USA - SS_1_D_2 metaG | ecosystem: Environmental > Aquatic > Non-marine Saline and Alkaline > Hypersaline >... | reverse complement strand
TCCTGTCCTCCGGACCGAAGACCCATTCCTTGAGGAACGCTTCGAACCCCTCCACCGTATTCGAGGCCTGCTGGTAGAGGGAGCTGAACTGAAAGTCCACGTCGTAGAAGCCGGGCGTGTAGCCGGGATGGGCTGCGAAAGGCTCTTCCACAACGGCCACCACCTTGAAATCGGGTACAATCGTCCGGGAAGGGTCCTTGCCGATCACATCCCGTGAGACGATCCTCTCACAGCTGACGATTACCTTCTTCGAGGCGTTCGCACCGTGCTTGCAGTCCCCCCCGATCCCCCACATCTGTGCATTCCCGTTTTCGTCCGCCTGCTGGACGTGGACGATACCCACGTCCGGATTGAGGGCCGGCACGAGAAGGGTCGGCTTCCCATCGAAGGGCGAATCGATCATCTTGTACTTTCCGTCGCCCATGAAGGATTTCACCTTCATCAGGTCCGTGCCGACCATGTCCTTGACAGGGACAAAGGGCATGCCCATGGACCCGGCCATGAGCATCATCGGCAGGGAGAGGTTCGAGTACTCCTCCACTTCGATCTTGTGGGGGATGCCCTTTTCGATCGATCGTCGGTAGCAGCGTCCGAGGCCGTAGAAGCCCAGGGAGAGGAAGGTGGCGATGAATCGTTTGACCGCGCCGGCGCCGATCAACATGTCGAAGTCGTCCGCCGCATTGCTTCGGGTGACGGTCAGTTCCTTCCTGCCCTGACGGATGATTTCGTGGATGGCCGAGAACGGAGGCCTGCAGATATAGCCGCCCATGTAAACGAAATCCCCGTCGTGCACGTGTTCCTCAATGGCCTGCTTCATGGTCGTGACTTTGCTCATTGGGTCCCCGTTTCGTGCTAGACGCGGTGTTTGTAGTTAGGTGTTAGGTATTAGGTATTAGCCCACCCCTCTCCCCCTTAGCGCACTGTCTTTGGGGGGGCCGGGTTGGGAGCTAATACCTAATACCTAATACCTTCTTTTCGCCATTCATCTCACAACTCATACGCCGTTCGCTCGATGATCTCGTCCTGAGCCGCTTCGCTCAGGCCGACGAAGTGTGCGGAGTAGCCGCTGATCCTCACGACGAGATCCCGGTAGTCCTTCGGCTTCTGCTGCGCCTGCTCGAGCACCTCCGAGTCCACCATGTTGAACTGGACCTGGGTGCCGTCTGGCTGGAAATAGCCCTTGATAAAGGCGTTGAGGTTCTCAGGGGCGATCGTCTGTCCCGGGAAGCGCATGTTGAGGTTCGTCCCGTTGTGGACGCGCCGCAAGGGGAGCTTGGTCACCGAGTTGGCCACGGCGGTGGGACCGGACAATGCGGTCCCCGTGGTGGGGGTCAGGCCGTTTCCGAGCATGTCCCCGGTGGACCTTCCGTCCGGGGTAGCGGCTGTGAGAGCGCCCATGGCGATGTGGAACCCGACCGAGAAGACCCCGGGCCAGAACTGTCCACCACGAAAGTTCCTGTGCCTGGCCAGCTCGTCGCAGAAGTGGTCCAGGACGGCCACGCCCATGGCGTCCACCTCGTCCACGTCGTTTCCGTACTTGGGGATCTTCTGGAGGAAGTAGTTCTTCTTGTCTTCAGCGCCCTGCCAGTCCTTCGCAAGCCAGGAGACAAGCTCGCTGAGGGTGGCCACCTTGTCCTCGAAGATTGCCTTCTTGACCGAGTACAGGCTGTCCACGGTATTGGCAAACCCCATCAATTGAACGCCCGTTGAATTGTAGATCGCGCCTCCCGCAGTCAGGTCGATGCCCTTTGCCAGCGGGCCCTGGATCATGGACGAGGCGAAAGGGGAGGGCACGCGTTCGGCGATGGCCTGGTCCAGGGCTGCCATGCCCTTCACCATCTGACCGAGGAAGTGGGACACCTGGGCCGTGTACGCCTTCCAGACGTTACCAAAGGTCTGAAACGTGGAGGGGTCCCCGGTCTCGATACCGGCCGTATAGCCGAATACACTGTCCATGCCATTGTTCAGGGCGAGTTCCAGACACTTGATGCCGCTGAACTGGACCGCAAAGGTGGAGCCGAAGGTCTTGCCCTGTGCGTTCGGCTCAAGACAGCCCACAACCCCGTAGTCGCGTGCGTCGGGGAGGTCGTGTCCCCCTTCGACCAGGCACGGGATGATCGCGTCGTCGTTGAAGAAGTGAAGCAGGACCCCTTCCTTTGCGCACTCCACGGCCTTTCCGATGAAATCCTCCGGCGATTTCTTGCTCAGCCTTACACCGAAGTTGGGCTGTGCGGTCCTGATGTCCGCGTAGGCATCCAGCCCGAGAAGGCTCATCTCACAGGTGGCGTCCTCCCCATCCGGCCCGAGCCCGCCGACCGTCACGTTCTGGGTGGTTTTCCCCTCTGCTCCCTCTCCGCCAGGAATGAAGGCCTCCTCGAGCACGTTCCATATCTCGTTGGTCTTGAGAAAGAGCAGGGACAGGAGTTCTTTGGCCCCCTCTCGGGTGACCCTGTCGCTCGCCCTGTCTGCGTCATAGTAGGGGCCGAGAAGCTGGTCGATCCTTCCAAGGGAAATGGAGTTGCCCCCGGTTTCGATCTGGGCAATCAGGTGGATGAAGTACACGCTCTGGACCGCCTCGTGAAACGTCTCCGCAGGATGCTCCGGGACGCGGCGGCAGACCAGCGCGATCGCCTCCAACTCCTTCCGTCGAACCGGATCCTTCTCCTTCCCTGCCATGGCTTCGGCCTGGTCTGCATACCGGTGGGAAAAGCGTATGGCCGCCTCGAGGGAGCGGACGACGGCTTCGTAGAATAGCCCCTTCTTGCCGGATCGTTCCTCGGCCGAGAGGCTGTCGCGATGGCTTCGGGCCTCCTGGATGATTCCCCTGAGGCCCTTCTTCAGCACCTTTGTGTGATCCATGGTGAAATGGCCGATCCCGTAGGTGATCTCCAGCATCATGGTGAAGATGAACTTCTCCATGTCCTGGGCCACATCCGGGGGGAGAAGCTCTACAAGACGGTCTTCCACGGCCTTGCCTTGCCAGAAGGGGAGGATTTCCTCCTTGATTTCTCTCTTCTCCTCCTCGCGGATCAGGGCCTTCTGCAGGGGTCTCGCATCGAAGCCATCCGCGTTTTCTTCGATCCACTGACGCTTGTTCTCCGGGAAGAGCGGCGCGCCCTTGAGCTTGGAGGTGCGGCATCCTACGATCAGCTCGTCCTCCCGGATGATGACGGAGATGTTGTCGAGGATGTCCGACAGGGCGAGGCTCATGCGCGTCAAGGGATCCTCGTTCCAGTTCTCTGCCATGGACCGGGTGAGGAAACGAGCCCTCTCGACGCAAACCTCCTGAGGGGCATCGATGATGCCCGTCCTGAGGCGCTCCACCCTGGTATTCGTGGGCTTGCTGCAAGAGGTTTGTTCAGCCGGCATCACTTCCTCCTGTCTCTTGCATGGAAGAGTGCACGTGAAGCAATGGCTCTATACCTGGATGTCCATGTGCTTCAGAAGGATTCTGTCCCGGATCGACCGGGGGAGGTATTTGTTCAGCCCGAGGAAGAAGGTGCTCATGAAATCCACCTGGTTGTGCAGGCGGGGCTTGTCCTGCATCACCACGTTCACGACCTTTTCCGCTGCCTGGATCGGGTCGGGTGCCGTCTTGATCAGTTCCTCGTCCTTCTCGATAAACTTCCGGGCACGGTCCCTGTATGGAGAACCCTCCGGGGGCAGCTTGTGAATCTTTGCTGCAAAGGTTGTAGAGACCTGCGCCGGTTCGATCAGGGCCACCCGAATTCCGAAGGGCTCTACCTCGTACCTGAGGGAGAGGACGAGTCCCTCCAGGGCAAACTTGGATGCTGAATAGATCGACTCGAAAGGGAAGGGCACCTGTCCCACGAGAGACGACATGGCGATCAGCTTTCCTGCCCGTTTCTCGCGCATGGAGGGCAGGAAGGCCTGGAAGATGGCCGCCGCTCCGATGACGTTGATCTCGAGGCACTTCAGTGCGTCCTCCAAGACGACTTCCTCAAAGGGGCCGAAGAAGCCTATCCCCACGTTGGACAACACCGTGTCGACTCCCTGGTACTTATCCAGGACCGTGTCCCGGAATGCCAGAATACCAGGGCGGTCGGTTATGTCCAAGGGAACGAGATGGTGGTCTGCCCCGACCCCGTCCAGCTCCGCCCTCAGGGAGTCGATTCCCTCCGGGTCCAGGTCGAACCCCGCGACAGTTGCGCCCCTGGCGGCTAGCATCTTGGCTGCCTCTCGACCCATTCCCTGCGCCAGTCCGGTGATTACTATGACTTGGTCCATTGTGTCTCCTTCGTATCAGCATTCTCCCCGGAGTTCCCCAGAAGTTCCCCTCTCATCCTTTCTGGTATTAGGTATTAGCTGTTAGGTATTAGCTCCCCGCCATTGCCCTCCCAAGGAGGGTATGGCCGCGAATCCTTGGTGGTGAGGGGAGGGCTAATACCTAACAGCCAGGCGTTACAGAAGCTTGACCCGAGCATACTCCTCCCCAAGCTGCTTGATCGACGCCTCGAAATCAGGGTATTTACACACGAAGCCGCTCTCCTTGAGCCTCGTGTTGTCCACCACATAATCGCCGTAAAGGTAGTTGACCGCGTCGAGCTCCAGGTCCGGGACTTTGCCCCTCAATGCCGAGAGGGTGCCGTCCACCCAGGCCACGGCCTTGACCAGCGGGAGAGGCAGGTGGAGCCTTGGAGGCCTTCCACCGAAGGCCTCGGCAGCCAGACGCAAGGCCTGCTCCAAGGTCGGGCGGCTGTCGTCAACGATGTTGTATGCCTGGCCCACGGCATCCTCCAGATGGGACAGGTGCTCCAGGGCTGCCGCCACATCCTCGGCCCGGACGTTGGCGAGGAGCTGTTTGCCGTTGCCCGGAATGGCCGTGATCGAGGTGGGCCGGGAGAAGGCCTTGCCGGCTCCGTCCGCACAGCGTGGACCATACACGGTGCAAGGGCGGGTAACGACCGCGGGCAGACCCTGTGTGACCCTCTGCCAGATTACGTCCTCTCCGTCCCTCTTGCTTCGCCCGTAGTCATCGCAAGGCTCGCGTGGGTCGTTCTCCTTGAAGGGATGACCGCGGTAAGGGCCGTACACACTCGTGGAGCTCGCATGGATGAACCGCTTGATCCCGGCATCCAGGGCAAGACGGGTGATCCGGGCTACACCGTGAACGTTCGTCGGATGGAGCCTGTCGTAAGGGGTCGAAAAGTTGCAGACGGCGCCCAGATGGAAGACCCTGTCCACCCCTCCCTCGAACAGGGCGGGAAGGCTTTCAGGCTTCGTGACATCGGCGGGAACGAACTCCACGCCGAGCTTGTCGAAGAAGGAAGTGTCCTTTCTCGGTCGGGCGGTTGCCCGCACGCGAACGCCTCGCTCCACGAGGTGCTCGACCAGGTGGCTCCCCATGAAGCCGGCAGCACCGGTCACCAGTGTGATTCCGCCGAATGCCATCGCAACCTCTTCAGTCCAGGGGCAACTCCATGAAGTCGGTCGAAGCCTCGAAATCCGCGCTCTCGGCAATCTCCGTCCGGCTTCGTTTCAGCCACTCGAGAATCATCTCGTTCAGGAGCAGACCGAGTTCGCCCAGCTGTCGCACATAGATCCCTTGACTCTGCCATTTGCGCATGTTCTCGCGCCTCTTCTCGAGCTGGGCCTCGTAAGATCGGATTTGCTCGTCCACGAGTGCCAGGGTCCGGTCTTTGCTCCCGAAGCCGAAGAAGACGAATCGCAGGAGGAAGGGGTCTCTCAACAGCATCGTTCCTTGAGGGTCCGAGACGAGCCACTCGGAGAACACTTCCTTGCCCGCCGGGGTGATGGAGTAGAGCTTCCTGGAGGGGGTCCCGGACCGCGCCACTTCCATCTTGGTAACGAGGCCCTCTTCTTCCATCTTCTTCAGGTTCGGGTAGATCTGGCCGTAGTTGATGGACCACATGTGGCCAAAGTGTTGTTCCATGTGCCTCTTGATCCTGTATCCGTGCATGTCCTGGTAGTGCAGAAGGCCGAGTATTGCGTGTCGGACAGACATGGTGGCTTCCTCTTGAAGAAGATACAGGGAATGGTGGCTGCATTGTACGAATCCGGCGATACCTATGGTAAAAGTATATATATCAAAAGTATATATACGTCAAGCCCTTTTATTGTCTAAAGGCGCTGTATTCCCTAGAATGGGGGAAGTATCTGGGTGTTGGCAGTTTGTGACCAGTGGATTCCGGGCACGGGCACGCACACGGGCACGAGCCGGTGTTGGGATTGGAGCGAGTGGGACACCATGAAACTCACGAAAGAACAATACATCCGTTACAGTCGTCAGATGATCCTTCCCGAACTGCAGGGAGCGGGGCAGGAGAAGATCTTCCAGGCAAAGGTGCTCCTCGTGGGCCTGGGGGGGCTCGGGTCGCCACAGGCGCTCTATCTGGCCGCCGCCGGCGTGGGGACCCTGGGCCTGCTGGACGGGGACCGGGTGGACCTGACGAACCTCCAGCGACAGGTGGTTCACTCCACCGACGACCTGGGCTCACCCAAGGTGATCTCCGCGCGACGAAGGATCCATGCGATCAACCCGGAGGTGGAGGTTCGAACGCACGATGAGCGGCTCACCTCCGAGAATGCCATCGCCATCCTGTCTGATTACGATATCATCGTGGACTGCACGGACAATTTTCCTGCCCGGTACTTGATGAGCGATGCCTGCGTGCTCCTGGAGAAGCCGCTCGTTCACGGTGCCATCTACCGTTTCGAGGGCCAGGCCACGGTCTTCCACCCGGCCCGGGAGGGGCCCTGTTATCGTTGTCTCTTCCCTGTTCCTCCTGCGCCCGGGATGGTTCCGTCCTGTGCCGAATCCGGGGTTCTGGGTGTCCTGCCCGGTGTGGTGGGTTCGATCCAGGCCACGGAGGTGACCAAGCTCATTCTGGGAGCAGGAAGGCCGCTGATCGGGCGGCTTCTGTTCTGTGATCTTCTTTCCACCCAATTCCAGGAACTGACCATACGGAGGGACCCGAACTGTCCGGTCTGCGGAGAAGAGCCGAGCATCCGGGGACTGATCGACTACGAGGAGTTCTGCGGCCTTCGTGGCCATGAAGGGGAGGCGGCACTCGAAAGGCCCGACCTGCCTCACGGACTTCGGGTCATGGAACTGGACCAGAGGATGCGGGCGGAGGAACCGACTCTCTTCCTCGATGTCCGGGAGGAATGGGAGCGATCGATCTATCCCTTCATGGACGGCATCCATATACCCTACAGCAGGCTTCATCAGGAATGGAAAGACCTCATGCCCTACAAGGACCGTGAGATCGTTGTCTGCTGCCTGTTTGGGTGGAGAAGCCGGGAGGCGGCCCGTCTCCTCACAGGCAAGGGGTTCAGGAATGTCTTGAACCTGGAAGGGGGCCTGGAGGAGTGGGCCCTGTACCAGGAGGAATCGATTCCGAAGAAGTCGACATGAACCATGTGAACGCGATGCTGAACGCTGATGATCGAGGACCTGCGAAATGAAGCTCTGTTTTCTTTCGGGATTGAAGGAGATTGTTGGACAGGAGGAAGTCGAGATCGAGTACGCGGGAAGGTTGACCGGCCTGTTGGAAATCTTGAGCAGCAAGTATGGCGAGCGCCTTCGAAGTCTGCTGCTCGACCATGAGGCCCCGGGGAAGAAGAGTGCCTTCGTCAAGGTTCTCGTCGAAGGAGAAGACGTGGGGCGGGCCGATCCGGAACTCAAGGGAGAGGAGACCCTCTTCCTGTTTCTGCCCATTGCCGGAGGTTGAACATGGCCTCATTGTTGCGGGTCGGTTATCTCTCCACCCTCTATCACACCTCCCATCTGCTGCGGCAACTCCGGTGGGTCGAACAGGACCTCGAGGTGGACTGCAGGTGGCTGCTCTTCGGCACCGGGCCCGAGATGGTCCATGCCTTCGAGGGGAGCGAGATCGACATCGGCTACATCGGGCTGCCCCCCGCACTCATCGGCATGGCCAGGGGCGTGCCTCTGGTCTGTGTGGGAGGGGGGCATGTGGAAGGAACCGTCATGGTGGCGGGCCCTTCTTTCATGACCCTCGCCGAATCGGATGGGGTACGCTCTTTCCTGCAACAGTTCAGAAATCGCCGCGTCGGCATTCCGGCGGCCGGCTCGATCCACGATGTGATCTTTCGCGCCCTCTTGATGGAGCACTCGATCGCCGATGTGGAAGTGGTCAACACCCCCTGGGCCGATCTGATCCCCTACGCGTTTGGGAAGGGGGAACTCCACGCGGCCGTAGGTACCCCTCCCCTGGCCCTGCTCTGCAACCGGGACTGCGAGACCCGGACCGTGATGCCTCCCGAAGCCCTGTGGCCCTTCAACCCAAGCTACGGCATCGTTGTGCGGAGGGAAATGCTGAAACAGGAGGACCTGATCGAGGGGTTTCTGCGGCTCCACGAAGGGGCATGCAACCTCATCCGTGAATCGCCGCAACGTGCCGCCCGGTGCACGGTCTCGGCCCTTCCAGGCCTGGATGAGCCTTTCGTGCGAGGCGTCTACGGGGTCTCGCCCAAGTACTGTGCCTCCCTTCCGGAAGCATATGTCGCGTCGACGCTCGAGTTTCTTCCCGTGATGAAGCAGCTTGGATACGCGAGCGATCTGCCGGGACCCGAGGAAATCTTCGAGTCAACCTTCATCGAGAAGGTTCATCCGGATCCCCATCACTATCAGGCTGTCTAGAACGTGTGGGCCGGGCGGCCTGCTACTCCAGTCGTTGAGTGACCAGGCCACTGTAGACCTTCGGGTAAAAGAAGGTCGACTTCTGGGGCATCACCTCACTGTCTTTCGCAACGCGGACGATCTCTTCCACGCTCACCGCGTTCATGAAGAAGCCGAAGGCGTATTCCCCCTCGGACAGTAGGGTCATCGCCGCGGGCAGGCTCTTCATGTAGGCGATCTTATCCTGGATATTCTCGTCGTCCGTATCGATGTGAAAGAGGGGCTTCAGGATCAGCTCGTGCAGAACCGTCACGTCCAGGTCTCTGAGCGCGGCTGATTGTGTCGCGATTGAATCGAGGGCCCGACGGTCCTTGAGGCGGAGGACATAGTCGTCGCCATCGCAGCAAAACCCGTAAGAGAATTTCTCTCCGTGGATCTTCTCCACCATCTGCTGTTGGGGAACGGTTTCCACGTGGAAGGTGTCCTCGATCCGGTGGAGAATCGTTTTCGGATCGTGATCCCCTCTCCTGATCAGGCGATGGGTCGGAAAGACGAGCAGGCCTTCGTTGTACATGTTCACCAGAGCCATCATCAAATACCGTCCGCCATCCCGTTCCGGATGGGCGTCGCGATACCGCAGGGCCGTTGTGTAGCGATGGTGCCCGTCGGCGATGTAGACGTGTTTCTCCTCCATTTCTCGTTGCAGGCGCTCGATCAAGGCAGGGTCGTCAATCTTCCGTAGCTCGTGCAGCACCTCGTCCATCGTCCCGGAAGCGACCGACCGGGAGTGCAAGACCTCGTCGAGAAGCCGGTCCACCTCCTTGTTCGGATCCGCGTAGAGCCCGAAGACCATTCCGAAGTTGGCCTCCGTTGCCTCCAACAGGGCGTAACGGTCCTCCACGTGCTTTGCGATCACCTTTTCGTGCGGGTAGACGTGCTTCTCCCGGAAGTCCTCCAGTTCCACCAACGGGATGATCCCGGTCCTTCGTTTCTGTTCTCCCTGCACGTCAAAGACCTGGGAGTAAACATAGATGCTCTCTTTGTCCTCCTGCCGGAGGACCCCCTCGTCGATCCAGGCCTGAAACAGGCTGCCGATCCGGGTCAGGTCGCGCTTGCATTCTTCGGCGTCCGGGTCGTCCCCGAGAATCATCCTGACGAAGTTGTGAGGCGAGAGCTCGACCAGGGCCTTCTGATGATCCCTGGCGATGACGTCGTAGGGGGGGCTGATGACCCTCGAGAGGTCGCCCACTTCATACCGGTATCCTCTAAAAGGCTTGATGGCTACCATTTTCTTGTTTCTTCACCTGCTGTGAAATCCTGATGGGTAAGGGGTTCGTACAACCTCAGTGAACGGGGATGTCCCCGGCGAGTCTCCTGTCCCGGCAATCGTATTGCACAGGTTTGGTTCGTAATTGGGGGCAGGAGACTCGCCGACACATTGCATCCAACGGCAAACTGCGTTCGATGTCCCGGCGAGAGGACTCCGCATGATGGCACATTTGGCCGCGGGAAGACAAGCGCCTCTGAAAGGCAGTCTACTGCATTCCACGGGGCAGGGGGCCCGACCCCTGGTCCCCGATCCCTGCCCCCTAATTCCCCTGTCGCCGGTAGGCACGGACCCTTTGTCTCGCCTCCTCGGTTTCGAGGGAGCGAATTTCCCTGAACAACCCCCGACATTCCGGGTAAGAGAGGCCTTCCACGAGTCGGTTCGATTCGATCTGATCCCGGGTATGCGGGAAGAACCCCTGTTCGTCCTCCATTTCCTCTTTGTTCAGGATCTTGACTTGGACCAGGTTTCTGGCCGCCAGCAGGTCTGCCCTGGGCCCCACGTAGTCGGGCCGGAACCCGTAGATGAGAGTGAGGATGTCTCCCGGACCCAGGGCCCGACACTTGCCGCCGAACCGGCGTACCGCGGGGTCCATCAGGTAGACCGGCTGGAGGAGGGTCGTGGACGGGATTCGCCGTTTCAACTCCGGGAGAAGGGCCACATGAAGGTCTCCGGCTTCGACGTAGACCGATTCGTACGACCCCACGACCGAGGCCATCTTCTCCGCACGCAGCCGGTCCCTGAGCCTGCCGCGGGCGGCGTCCGCCTTGGCGAACGCCAGGGTCGAGGCCACGATTTCGTCGAAATCGGGTCCCATAGATTTCCGATAGTAGTCGAGCAAAGCCGAAGTGCATCTTCGCTCTGCCTGGTAGACGGGGTGATGGGGTGTGCCTTCCCGCACCTCCTCGGGGCTCCCCCCGGCTCCAAACAGATCGTGGACCTCCAGCAGGCGGTCCATGAACGGGTCGATCTGCAGGATTTCCCTTCCCTCTGCGTGCAGATCGCGGAGCAGTTGACAAGATCTGCGGGCAAATCGAGGGAACCCGACATCTGTCTCGAGGAGATACTCATCGATGGAGAGTTTCTTTTGGAGCATCGGAACGAGGTGTGGGTGCTCCGGTTCTTCCAGGATGATCGCTTCGTGCCCACGCATCCGACGGACCGCAAGGGGCAGGGCCTCCAGGCGGTGTGGCGAGAAGGCGAGACTGATCCTTTTCCGGTCCACGGAACGCACCTCCTCATCGTTTTTCGACAACAAATCCGAACGGATGAGCACCGTCCGTTCGGCCCACGCTCTCTTGCATCCCCACCCCTGTTGTGTTAGAGAATGACACGATCTAATTTGATTCGTTACGTGCAATCTTTTCGGTGGCTTCAGGAGAAGGGCGAGAGCCTCCGTGCAAGAAACAGCCTTCAGAGAAGAGAGGGATGGTAGATGAGACGATCGCATACACGTGGGCGGGTTCTGAACAGATCTCACCGATACAGGGGGCTCTGGGTCGTCCTGCCGGCAGTAGCGGTTCTGTGGGGGTGTGCCTCTTCAGAGCCGGTCGTTCTATCGGAGCCGATGGTGACCTCACCGGTATCGTACACGGACGAGACAAGCCGCAGGCTTGCCACGGGTACGTTTCAGAGGCTCCCGGAGTTGTACGAGGACTACCGCGTGGGCGCCGAGGATGTGCTGGAAGTCAGCATCTTCGAGTGGGAGCTGCGGGAAGAGACGAAGAGTGTAGAGATTCGTGTCTCGGAAACGGGGCTGATCGGCCTGCCGGTCATCGGTGACATGAACGTGATGAACCGGACTGTGGAGGAGATCAAGGCGAAGATAGAGAAGCGGCTCAAGGATTGGCAGATCATCCCGAATCCGCGGGTCAGTGTTGTGGTGCAGCAATTCCGGAGCAAGCGGATTGCCGTGGTGGGCGCTGTCCGGGACCCCGGGACGTACACGATTCGCAGGAACGTCACTACCCTGCTGGACATCCTGTCCCTTGCGGGAGGGCCGGATGCCCGGGCCGGTCAGGTGACCTACGTGATCCGGGATATTCGTCCCGAGATGTCGTCCGACGCAGGGGAGACCCCGGCGGGAGGTGCGGCTGTGGCGGCGGGACTCCCTTTCGACCTGGGAGGGAAAGAGGTGATCGCCATCGACCTGTACGAGCTCCTCGAGTTGGGTGACCTCAGCCTCAACGTGCTGATCGGCAACGGAGACGTGGTGAACGTGCCGGAGGCAAAGAGGTTCCATGTGATCGGATTTGCAAGGGACCCGGGCAGTTTCGCCCTCAAGAAGCCGACCACCGTGCTCGAGGGCATTGCAATGGCCCGGGGATTCCAGGAGGTCGAGGCCTCGAAGAGGGATTGCGTGGTGAAACGGAAGACGCCCGACGGCGAGTACATCATTCCCGTGGATCTGGTCGCCGTTTCAGAGGGCAAGGCGCCGAATTTCTATCTGCAGCCGGACGACATCATCTACGTTCGTCAGACCACGCTGCGCAGAACGCTCCTGTACACCTATGACATCGTAACGAAGATGTTCACTTTTACCGGCAGGCTCTTCTCACTCTAGCCGGCCAACGCGAGAACATGGAGGAAGCAATGAGTCCGACGGAATTGAAAGTCGGTGATCGAATCACCTTTCCCTTCGGAAAAGGGGAGAAGGAAGGGGTCGTAGACCGCGTCTTCCAGAAGAACATCTACCTGCGCGTGGACTTCCCCCGCCATCCGGGAAAGCTCGTTCGCCGCAAGATCGATGACCTGGAACCGAAGGGCAAGGCCAAGAAGAAGAGGTAAGAGAAGGGACCAGGGTTCAGGGGTCGGGCCCCGTCCCCCATCTTCCCTGAGGTTCCTTTCTCCCGGTCCGCTGCAAGTCTTCAAGCCGGCTATGTGTGGAAATTCGCTCGTATCCTTCTGTCCGTCCTCGTCATCATTTTTCGCGCGTTGTAGAGGCTCGGTAAGCCCTGCAGTTAGGTATTAGGTATAAGGTATTAGTCCACCCAACCACCCTGCCGGACGTTCTTTCGAGGGGGAATGGCGGGGAGCTAATACCTAAAAGCTAATACCTAATACCAAAATTGGCAGAACAATCGGATAATTCGGGACAGGCGCTGACTTGAAGTGATCGACGAGGACGAGGACGACCTGGGATCTCCCGTTAGGAACTGGGCGGCAGGAACACAAAGGGGTAGGTGACCTTCACGTGGCCTCTTTCGTCAGGGATGCGTGGGAATCGCCACTTGCGGATGTTGCTCAGGATGGCGCTTTCGAGGGGTGGGGAGCCGAGGGACGAGAAGACCAGGACGGTTTGCGTGATGTGGCCCGAGGGGGAAATCTCGAACCGGACGGTTGCCTTGCCCTTGAGGGAGGGATCCTTCCGAAGCTGTTTGTTGTACAGATAGCGGAGTCCCCCAAGGTAGGAGGCCACAACTTTTCGGATTTCGTGTGCGGCCCGACCCTGCTTTCCCGTTTCGAATTCTTCCTCGATCTCCTCGGGAAGATCTTCGATGCCCCCGTAGAACTCTACCTGTGTTTCCTGTACCTCCCCGATCTTTGCTGCGTCCAGGATGTAGCCGATATCCGTTCCCTTCTTGGCGACCTCGGGGAGGTTTCCTACCCCGAGGAAGTCCTCGTCATCCCCTTCCTTTCGCTCTGTCTTGCTCAAGTTCTTCAATGATTGGTCCAGTTCCTTGGACACATCCCTCTTTTTCGACGGATGGTAGGCCCGAAGGGAGGAATCCTTGCTCTCCTTCGAGAGCATCCCGAGAAGGCCCTTCCTGGCCACCATCTTCTTCACGTCCACCTTCTTCTTCGGGATCGCTTTGGGCGAGCCCACAGCGCTCAGCGGCGGCGGAGAGGTGAGCTTCTTCTTCTCCGTCTTGGTCAGCTTGCGGGGGGGCGGCGGCTTCGGCGGAGCCGGCTTCACGATCGGTTTCGGCGGCTCGGGTTCCTTCAGGATGATTTCGGCCACCTTTTTCGCCTCGGGCTTCGGGATGTGAACCTGTCTCTCGACGCGGATGCCCTTGAGGTACTGGGCCCCCAGGATACCCAACAGAAGGACGCACAGGAAAATGAGGTTGAAGACCCTTTCCTCGTACGCCACGTGGGGATAGTGGAGTTGGGAACGAAAGGTTGTTGTGTTCTCTGGTTGCATGCCCGTCAGCGCTTCTCTGAAATCATTCCCGTTGAAAGACCGCAAGGGAAATCCTTGGAAAATCCGCCCGATCGGCCGTGTACAGGACCTTCTTCAACACGTGAAAAGGCAGGGCCTTATCGGCCTGAATCGTGACCTTGCCGGCAAAGTGAAAAAGAGGAACTTCCTCCTCCATCTTCTTGAACTTCAGGGCCTTCAACTTCAGGTTCTCATACAGGACCGGCATGAGAAGCTTCTTGTCCGTGTACCACTCGGTCAGGTCGTCCATGATCACCTCGCCGTCCACATAGATTCGGTCCGTGGCGACGGCGATCTCCACCGCAGGTTCGAGTTGTTCACGGCTCACAGATTCCGGCATCAAGACGTTTCGGGCCATGTACATCAAGTGGCCGCCCGTGGAGTAGCTCAGCAGAAGGAAGATGAGCAGGATGACGAACATATCGACCAGAGGTGTGAGCAATACCGGTGACCGGCCGCCAAACATATCCTGGGACCGGCGGGCCCGCGCGATCTTGGTCGTTGGTTCCTGTGCCATGGCTCCTACCTGATTCCGAGTTTTCTGTCGATCTCCCGGGTGCCCTCGCGGAGGCCTTCATAGGTCCCGTCCTCGGAGAAGGGCTCGGACAGGGCGATCTCCGGGAACAAGGGCCGGCTCCTTCTTTTCCCCTCTTCCGCGTAGTATTCCAGTCTACAGGTATCCATGGCCTGGACGATCACATCGTAGGATACCTTGTCGTCCACGAGGAAGACAATCTCCTCGTGCTTCGGGTATTGCTGCTTGAGTTCCAGCAGGGTCAGCTTCAGCTTTTCCAGATCGTACAGGTCCCCCTGGATCGGAAAATCGTAGCGAAAGTCCTCATAGGTCTCTTTTTCCTTGCCGGCAGGATCGTGGCTGAGCGTGCCTTCCAGCCCAAACCCGTCCTCCTTGAGCAGGAGGCGAAGCTCCACGATGCCGCTGGGCCCCTCGTCCGGTTTCTCCGTCTCCTCGATGGTGGACGCCTCCGGGAGGTGCACCTGAAGGGCGGAGAGGCGCTCGAAGACCGCGGACAGAAGGAGCAGGGGTACCAGGATGATGAACAGGCACATGATCGGTGTCAGGTCCACGTCCGCGGCGAGGACCTCCCGGGTGGAGGTTTTTCGGTTGCTCCGGTTCGACGTCACTGTGCTTCCTTTTCGGCCCGGCCCTGGGACTGCAGAAGATGAGCCGTCTTCATGCTGTACTCGTCGATCTCATCGAGCAGCCGATTCGCCTTCGACTGGAGGACAGCGTGGAACAGCAGGCACGGGATGGCCACCACCAGCCCGAAGGCGGTGGTGCTCATGGCAAGAGAGATCCCTCGGGCGAGCTGAATTGCTTTTTCCCCTGGCTCGGCGGTCGAGATGGCCGAGAAGGCCACGATCAGCCCGAGAATGGTTCCCAACAGGCCCAGGAGCACGGCAATGTTCGCAACCACGGCCAGATAGTGGGTCCGTCTCTGGAGCTTCGGGGCGACCTCGAGTATCGCCTCTTCCATGGCCGGGGGGACCTCCTCCTTCTTGATCTGAAACTGCTGGAGGCCGGCACGCAGGACAGCGGGCAGGGGGGAATCGTCGCAGAGGGCGATGGCTCGCTTGATGTCGCCCTGGAGAACCGTCCGCCGGACTTGTTCGTACAGCTTCGGGGCGTTGATGTTGTACTTGTAATAGAGGAAGAAGAGCCTCTCCAGGATGATGGCGATCCCCAGGCAGAAAACAAAGAGGATCAGATACATGAAATTCCCGCCGCTCTGAAAGACCTCGATCACGGATAGTGGCATTTGCGCCTTCCTCCCTTTCTGCTCTCGTATCGTTCCCGCCGAATCCCACATCAAGGTGGGGGCACGTCCACACGCCACCGCTGCGTGTCCTCTACCCACTCTCTTGTTATGGGATCGAGGATTTCGTTCGTGAAATCCTTTTCTTGATCCTTCCGGCTGTACCGGAGAGATGCCCGCGGAATGACAAACATGGTCTTCGGCTTCTCCACGTCCCCGCGGATCTCGATCTCTTCCATGCGCAATGCGCGTCGTACGGCTCTCTCTTCCTTTGCTTTCTTCTTCCCCGCTTCACCCCCGCCCCGGCCGTCTGTCTTGTCTTCCGGGCCGCACATGGCGCTCGGGGCCAGAAGGGCCCCGGCTCCCCAGATGGGGATCGCAAGGGCCAGTAAGAGGAAAAGGCCTCTGTATTTCATGGAGCGTCGTTCCCTATTGTCTTTCCTGCTTCCTTGGCAAGGCTTGAATGAATCACCTTACCACAAGAACGCAGCGAAGTGGAGGAGGCGCATTCCAGGCCGACAGGGCGTCCCTCTCAAGGGGTGGCCCCCGGTTCCTCTTCGCTTGCCCCACTGTCGGCGAGCCATCCTCGGAACATATTGCGCTGCATGGTCCCGCCTTCTTCCAGGTATTGCCGCAGGTAGTCGGTCGCCCGTTCCATATCGTCCAGGTACTGTCCGTAGACCACGGCCGCATTCAGCAGGGCAGGGAGGAAGGACGGATCGATCTCCAGGGCCTTGAGGAACGACGATACGGCATGGTCGTAGGATTCCCTTTCAACGTAGATTCTCCCCAGATTACTGAATGCTTCCGGCTGGTTCGAATCCAATTCCGAGGCCTGGGCGATATCTTTCTGGGCTCGTTTCCCATCCCCTTGCCGCCGGTACGCCACTCCCCGGTTGTTCCAGTCCCCGTAGCTCGGTTCCTCGTCGTGCAGGATGCGTGTGTAAGCCGCAATGCTTTCCTCGATCCGGCCTGTTTCCATGAGCCGGTATGCCAGCATCCGGAGAACGCGAGGACTCGCCTTCGGGTTTTCCAGAACGGCTTGAAAGCTCTTCTTTGCGTCTTCTCTCCGGCCCAGTTTTTCCTGGACCCTTCCCAACTCCACGTAGGGGTCGAGGAATTGTGGGAGCAGGGCAATCGCTTTCCGAAGGGGCTCGGGCGCTTTCTCGTACTCTCCCCGCTTGCTCTTGCAGACCCCCAGGAGGTAGAAGGCCCCGGCGTATTTCGGGCTGAGCAGAGACAACTCCTTGAAACTGCGCTCCGCTTCTTGCAGGTTGCCGTCTTCCAGTTCGAGGAGGCCCAGGTTCAGGTGGGCCACTGGATTGCGGGGATGTTGCTTCAAGGATTCCCTGTATGCCCGGCGTCCCTGTTCGTTCTCGCCGATGATTTGGTAGAGAATGCCGAGATTGAAATACACCTCGTACAGGGTGGGTTCTTTCTCGACGAGTTCGTGCAGGAGCTGTATGGAACGAAGAATCTGGGAACGGTTCAGCTTTCCCTTCTTCATTCCCTTTCGTAGATCGTTCAGGATCTTGTCAAGAGCCGATTGCAGGGAAGCTGCACGCTTGGAGGAAAACGCACGAGGTTGAGACAGATCGATCGTTCGGACGAGAGAGCGTTTCGGCTGCCAGGTTTCCTTCCAGACCAGGGCGTCCTGCAGCATCGGAGGATAGCGACCCGGATCGAGAGACGCGAGGCGGTTGTAGGTCTTGAGGACCCATACGTTGAATACGCCCTGGTCCTGTGCCTTCTGAAGTGTAACTTCGTACGAAGTCAGCGCCTTCTGCCGGTAGGGCTCGCCCTGTTCCTTCAACAATTCCCGGTACACCCGATTCTCTTCCGTGCTCAAGCCCCTCGGCATCTCCGACGCGAGCAGGGCCTTCCAGAAATCCTGGTAGGCCTCCCCCACCCGGAAGGCGGATGCCAGGGCATACTCGCCGGCCCCGGACTTGACCGTTTCCATGTACCCCGAAACGACCCGGTCCAGGAGAGACTGCTTCCTTGCAAGGTTCTTCTTCAGGGGTTCCTTGAGTTGGACGGACAGGTACTCTTCGTAGACCGGGTCCAGCGTCCGAAAGCGTGCCGTGGCAAGATAGAGTGGGTCCACCGCGAGGGAGGGGTCGCTCGCCCTTGCGCTGCCGTAGGCCTTCAGGAAGCGGCGGTATCCTTGCATCGCGTCTTGCTTGTGCCCCTCCGCCTCGCTCATCAACGCATCGAGGTAGGCGATCTCCAGCTTCCGGGAGGTGTCTGCAGGATAACGCTGTACGTACTGGGCAAGGATCCGGCGGGCCCTTGGGTAGTCTTCGTTTCTGTAGAAACGTTTGCCGAGCTTGTACAGGGTTTCTTTCGCCAGGGAACTCTTTCGGTCCTTCTGATAGAGCTTTTCCAGATGAAATAGGAGCCGATCCCATTGTTCGGTCTGCTCGTAGTGGGCCAGGGGGGCGAGCAGGGAATCGGCGTAGTGCTTGGATTTCGGGTAGTAGAGGACGATCCTTTCGTAGCAGGCGGCCGCCTTGGCCGGCATGGCCGCCTTCTCGTAGGAGACGGCGGCGTTGAAGAGCGCGTCCGGGGCGATTTCGATCTGCGGGGCCTCTTCCACGAGTCGTTCGAAGCGTTGCGCTGCCTGGAGGTAGTTTCCTGCCTCCTGATCGGCCCGCGCCTGCTGGAACTGGGCAAAGCGCAGCAGGTGGCCTGTCCGATTCTTCTGTTTCTCCGTCAGGTCGAAGGGTTGTTTCTCCAGATCGCGCGCCCGCTGTTCGAGGGCCACGTACTGCCCGTCTTCGAACAGGGCCTCCAGTTCAAGGATCCAGGCACGGAGCACATCCTTGTATTTCGGCCGTGTTTCGATGATCTGATGAAAGATGAGCGCTGCGGGCTCGTAGCGGCCCGCATTGAAGAGGATTTCTCCCTGCTTGAACAGAATGGGGATGGCCTTCTCGCTTTCCGGATCCATCCGGATGTAGTCCTCGTAGGCCACGAGCAGGGTGTCCACATCGATGCGCTCTTCTGCGCGCAAGGCCTCCAGGCATTGAATGCGTTTCGAGGCCGCTTTGTCCTGATACCGGGCAAAGGTCTCCATCCCCGCGACCTGCTCGTACTGGCTCGCTGCCTCTTCGAGCCGTCCGGATTCGTAGAGGCATTCGGCGAAGAGGAAACGTGTCTCGTACGCATTTTCCCCTTCCGGGAAGTAAGCCAGCATCTTCTTGTACAGGGCGATGGTCTTCTCGTATTCTTTCGGATCCTTGGTTTCACGGGCGAGTTTGTGGTTGGCGATGAGTTCCTGGTTCAGGGCCTCCCGGAGGATATCGTCCACCTGTCTTCGCAGATCAGGGTCCTGGTTTGCCTGGTCCCAGGCGGTTCCGCTCCCGTATCGGTCGATCATCGATGCCTGGATGCCCTGTGCCTCCGGGTATCTTTTCTCCGTCTTCAGGGACTCGATGAGCGACTGCTCCACAAAGGGAGCTTGTGACGCATTCGGATAGGTGTTCAGGATCTCCCGGTACGTGTCGATCGCCTCTCCGTACCGGGCCGTCTCCTGGAAATAGGCGCCGAGCTGGATGGAAAGGTCCAGGCCGTAGGCCGGGCTCTTGTGGGCCTTCAGGAAGGCCTCCAGGGCGGAGGCGCCGCCGGTCTCACTCAAGATCTTGGCAAGAATCTCCAGCGACTCCTGGTAGAGATCGCCTTGCCTGTCTTCTGCTCGTTTTGTGTGCAGCGCGAGGACCCGTGCAAAGGAGGCCTCGGCTTCTTCGAACTGATCCATGGCGTAACGGGACCAGCCGATCTTGAACAGGGCCTTCTCGTACTGCGGCGTGTTCCCCAGCGCCAGCACCTTCTCGTAGTACTCGATCGCCCTGTTGAACCGGTTTGTTTCGAATGAGTGTTCACCGAGACGTAGGAAGATCTCCGGAGCAAAGGCAGCCGTGGGCGAGGTCAAGGCGAGTTCGTCGTACAGAGAAACGGCCCTGTCCAAGTCCCCCTCTTCTTCGTAGGAGTAGGCCAGGTTGTAGATCACCTCGGCTCGATACTTCGAATCGGGGAAGGCCTCGAGAAATGCGTCGTACGCTTCCCGGGCGGCCTGAAAATTGTATCGAGGCAGTGTGTCCGGCTCGGCGTTCTTATAGCCGAGCTGATATTGCCTGTAGGCGTCGTCATAGGAGCGCATGTCGTCGCGGTAGCCGGCAAGACATTGCTCGAAAATAAGGTGGGCGAGGTTGAGCATGCTTATCTCGACGGTGGCCGAATCGAGGCGCTTCTTGTCGGCCAGCAAGGCCCTGTACTTCTGGATCGCCCGGGCTCGGTTCTGATTCTCCGACTCGACGATTTCCTTCTGGCTCGCCTTCCGGGTCTCCGCCTTTTCCCTGTGCATCCGTTGGGAGATCTTTTCCGCCTTCTCTTCCGCCTTCTGAAAAAGATCGTCGCGGGTTTTCGTCTTCTCCTCTTCCTTCTTCTTTGAGAACATGCCGGCATAAACCTCGCCGGAAAGCACCATCACCACGACCAGGGAGACGGCTACGAGAACTCGAAAGCGGCCTCTTCGCCTTGTGGGCGTAAACTCTGACGCAACCATGAGTACGGACTCCTCCTATCTCTTCTCTTCGTCGGGCTCCTCTGCCCTGTCAAAGATACTCCAGCCGGCCGCGTCCTCGGCATCCCCCTCGGGGGGGGCTTCTTTCATGCTGTCGAGGATCCTCTCCTGCTCCTGCACGAGGGCATCCGCATAGTCGAATTGCGTGCGCGCGAGAAGCCCCTCGAGCGCCTCCAGCCGTGACATGTGAAGATTTGCGATCTCCCGCTCGGTGAGAAGCCCAAGCCTCTGCCAGACCGTGTCGAGCCGTTGAGCCATCCGGCGAAGCATGGCCTGGGAAGCGAGGATCGGGGGCGGCCGATGTTCTTCGAGGGAGGGGTGATCGAGCAAGAACACGGTGGGAGACCGAACGTCCCAACTGCGAAGAGAGAGGAACACTCTGACAAGGGACATCCATTTCTCGAGGAGTCGGAAGCGGGTCGGTTGTGTTTCGCTCGAGGAGACCTCCTGCACCCCCTCTGCCCACTGTTCGAGGCTCTCTTCGGCATCCTCGAGGCTCTGCATTGTGTACGTCAGCTTGTCCAGAACCCTCTGCCTTTCCTCCAAGGAGAACGGAAGGTGCCGTACGCTGCTCTGCAGATGGCTCAAGGCGGCGCGGGCGTCCTGTGCGGCGTCCGCAGGAAGGAGCAGCGTCTGGAGTGCTGTCCGGTAGAAGACCAGGCAGTCCTGCAAATACGTCTCTCTTTCCGCTTGGGTCAGCAGGCCGAGCAGGCTCCCGGAATAGATTGATCGGTATTCCGTATCCAGCAGGGCAAAGGTGAGGTCCAGGTGAGCAGAAAGGGAGGGTTCCAGTAGAGGAACACCGACATCCAGGGGAGGATAGGCCTGGGCAGCCACGGCCCCTTCTGCCGGGCCGGTGGGTTCAGGGGAGGAAGCCTCGTCGATGAGAATGGCGATCTGTTTCAATCCCTCCCGCATCCCGAACAATGTCTTCAACCGGGGCGAAGTGTACTTTGCCCTCTCCAGCAGAGGTTGCATCTCCTCGGGGAGGTCTGCTTCCTGGTTCATCATCGGGGCGTGGACAGGGACACTGTCGACACCCCATGGGCGGTCCAGGAATCTCTCCGCCAGCCAGGTCAACCACTCCGGATCCGCGCCGTACTTCCTGTATTGGGAAATACGAAAATGAAGGTTGTTCAGGGCATTTCGATAGGCCCGAAAGGCATCCGGATAGCTCTTCGCCTTACCGAAGACATCGGCCATTTCCAGATGGGACTCGGCCAGGATGTCCACATCCGCATAGGACGACTCCACGGCCTGAAAAAATGCGATGGATTTAGGATAATCTCCCTGCGCCTTGTAACACCAGCCCATCCCCATCAGGGCCTCCGGCAGGAAGTAGGTGGATTGCCTGAGGGCCTGAAATCCTTCGATCGCCTTGTCGTAGCTCTTCTGCTGGTAGAGCATCCTGGCCTGGGTAAGCCAAGCCATCTCCTTCAGCACTTTCGGCACTTCCACCTCGGGTGGAGCGTCGTGGACGACGCGGATGATGAGCAGAGCCCGGTCCCGGTCTCCCTTGCGGTAGAAGATCTGTGCGAGCGTGTAGAGGGCGTAGGCATAAGCCTCGGAGTCGGGCGGGACTTGCTTCAGCAATTCCTCAGCCGGTTCGTCCCTGCCCAGGGTGTACAGGCTCTGGGCGATCAGATAGAGGCTCGTGGGCAGCAGATCTTCGCGATGATCTCGGCCGAGATCGCCCAAGAGGCTCGCCACGGCCTTGTGGTTCCCTTGCTGAACGAGGACTTCCACGATGGATTGAATCGCCTCCTGGGAGAGATTCCCCCTCGGATGCCGGCGCAGGATCCTGCGGCAGTCTTCGAGCGCCTCCTTTTGCATGCCCAGTGCCCGGTAGCACTGTGCCCGCTGAAACAGGAGCGCTTCCGCCGCTTCTTCGGGCATGTCGCGATAGGATGAGGGTGCCTGTTTCCACAGGCCGCAGGCCCAGCAGGAGGTCGCGGAGACCTCTGTGAGGGGAACTTCCGAGGTCTCCAGGAGGAGGGCGAAATAGTCCTGACCTAACGGGTTCGGGCTCCATTTCGCCCGGTCGAGCTCCTCACACGCCAGGGGTGTCTCAGCCAGGCCATCCGGCGCTTCCAGGAGCCCAACCAGGAAGATTCCCAGGAACAGCAGCTTGAAAACCCGAGAGTTGAGTGGGTTCGCGCTGAACCCGGAAAAGAAGGTGTGAGGAAAGGCTGTCATAAGTGCTCGGAGGTAGAAGGCACAAGGGCTGGAATATTCTCATCCCTCTGGTTTGAATAGCATCTCCCGGTAGGGAAAGCAACCTCTTGACCCCGCAAGCCTTACTCCATATGGGGCTTGCGGAGCAAGGGCAAAGGCGAAAGGGTCAAGGTGAAGGAAGCAAGGGGTCAGGGGTCGGGGATCAGGGCCCCGCGCCCGCGCCCGAAAATCGCTGTTAGCCGTTAACAGCTAGCTGCTTATGGACATCCAAGATCTACACAGGTAAGGAACATTGACAGGCGGTTTTGGGGGAAAGTACATTGAAGGCACGAGGGCAGGGTCCAGGAGGCTGAGAGATCCAACCCGAAAGCCCCTGGAGCCGGTGCAGGGAGGTTAGATTCTTTGATTCGGAACATCTATGTTTTTTCCCGTAGATGGTGGAACTGACCCCTGAACCCATGCGGCGCAAGCCGCGTTAGGAGACCCATGGCGCGAGTTCTCGTCCTGGACGGACAACAGGCCGATCGTAAGGTCCTTGCAGAATGCCTACGTAAGAAGGGCCATGACGTGGAGCCCTTCACGAGCCTTTCCGAAGCCTTCAGACGGATGGAAGAAGAGGATTTTGACCTCGTTCTCTCTGAATTCTGGGTGCAGGAACGTCCCGCGGGGCTGGAAATTCTGGGATGGGTGAAGGCCCGGGATGCCACGACCGAGGTGATCGTTCTTGCCCGTGAGGGAAACGTGGAGGACGCGGTACGTGCGACCAGGGAAGGTGCCTACGATGTGCTCGCCAAACCCTGCGAGCCGGATGTGGTCATGCGGAGCGTCCACCATGCCCTGGAGCGGAAAAGGCTGAAGCGCCAGGTGCGGCATCTTTCGAGTGTGCTGAAACGGCGATTCAAGGTGGAGGGCATTGTCTACAGAAGCCAGCAGATGGAGGAGATCCTCGGGATGGTAAGGCGAGTTTCCCAGGTGGATGCCACGGTTCTCATACAGGGAGAGAGTGGGACGGGAAAGGAGCTGATTGCCCGGGCCATCCATGCCCAGAGCCCCCGGAGGACCGGCCCCTTTCACGCTATCGACTGTGGGTCCATTCCGGAGAGTCTGCTGGAGAGCGAACTGTTCGGGCATACGAAGGGGGCCTTCACAGGCGCCACGTCCGCCCGTAAAGGCCTTTTCGAGGTCACGTACGGAGGCACCCTCCTCCTGGACGAAGTCGGGGAGCTCTCTCTGCCCGTCCAGGTCAGGCTCCTGCGCGTTTTGCAGGAGAGGGAAGTCCGACCCCTTGGCTCGGACCGAACGCACAAGATCGATGTACGGATCCTGGCCGCTACGAACAAGGATCTGCAGGAGGAGGTCAACAGGGGGGCTTTCCGGGAGGACCTTTACTACCGGTTGAATGTGATCTCCATGCGGATCCCGCCCCTGCGTGAACGACCCGACGACATTCTTCCCCTGGCTGAGTTCTTTCTCCAGAATTACTCAAGAAAGGCGAGACGGTCCCCATTGAGGATTGATCCGTCAGCCGGGAATCTGCTGCTCCGCAACCGATGGGGGGGAAATGTCCGCGAACTCGAGAATGCCATGCAGCGGGCCGTGGCTCTGGCCTCGGGGGATGCCCTGAGAGCCGAAGACCTTCCGCATACAACGGGGGAAGACCCGCTTGCGCCTCCCACGCCTCTCGATTTGGAGGGGACGCTGGAGGAGATGGAGAAACGCTATATCCTGTTCGTGCTCAACAAGCACAAAGGGAACCGTGCGCACACCGCATCCCAGCTCGGAATCGGACGGAACACCCTGTGGCGTAAGTTGAAATCCTACGGCTACAAGGATCGGTAGGTGAAGATGTACACGGGGAAAGACCACCTTCGACCCGCTCTGATGACCGATCTCTATCAGATCACCATGGTTGCGGGCTACTATCTGAACCGCAGGGAAGCCGAGGCGACCTTTGAGCTCTTCATCCGGTCCCTCCCTGAGAACCGCTCCTACCTCGTGGCCGCCGGGTTGGAGCAAGCTGTTGAATTTCTGCTCCATTTGAGGTTTGACGACGAGTCGGTGGAATTTCTGAGAAGCCTGCCGGTTCTCGCCCATCTCCCGGACGATTTTTTCGGCTATCTCTCAAAATTCCGGTTCGAAGGGGACGTGTGGGGGGTCCCGGAAGGGACCCTCGTTTTTCCGAACGAGCCGATCCTGCAAATCCGTGCCCCGCTGCCGCAAGCGCAGTTGGTTGAGACCTTCCTGTTGAGCTTGATCCACTTCCAGACCCTGGTTGCCACCAAGGCGTCCCGGGTGGTGCAGGCCGCAGAGGGGAGGGGGGTGATCGATTTCGGAACTCGCAGGGCCCACGGGCCGGAAGCGGGGGTCCACGCGGCGAGGGCCGCATTCATCGGTGGATGCACAGGAACATCGAACGTGTGTGCGGCAAAGGAGTTCGGTATCCCGGTTTACGGAACGGCGGCACATTCCTGGACGCTGGCCTTCGACTCGGAGCAGGAAGCCTTTGAGAAATACCATGCGGTCTTCCCGGATTCGACCGTCCTTCTTGTCGACACCTATGACACGATGCAGGGCCTTCGGAATGCCATGTCCCTCGGCAGGAAGCTCAAGGGGGTGAGGCTCGACAGCGGGGACCTTCTCGTCCTCAGCCGGGAGGCACGAAGGGTCCTGGACGAAGCGGGGTTGCGTGACACACGGATCCTGGCGAGCGGAGATCTGAACGAATACAAAGTGAAGGATTTGTTGCAGGCGTCTGCGCCGATCGACCTCTTCGGGGTCGGTACGGAGATGGTGACATCCAAGGACCATCCAGCCCTGGCGGCGGTCTACAAACTGGTCGAGCGACAGGGCCCGGGCGAAGTCATCCAACGAGCGAAATTCAGCCAGCACAAGGAGACCTACCCTGGCAGGAAGCAAGTCTGGCGTTCGACGAGCGATGAAGGCGCCTATGGGGGAGACGAAATCAGGATGGCGGAGGAGAGCCCGCCCCGGTCTTCCACCGGCTTGCTCATTCCGGTTCTGGAGCGTGGAGAGCTTCGATACCGGTTTCCGACTCTCGGGGCGGTCCGGGAGCGCGTACGAGAGGCCTTGGAGAGACTTCCCCCATGCTATCGCAGATTGGAGTCCGCAGACACGTATCCTGTGACTTGGTCGGACGAACTGAAGCGTCGCTTTGCGGAAATGCGCAGGGTGAGCGTTGAGCTACCGCGAGGGGAACAGAAGGACCCGCGTCACTAGTCCTTCTGCAGTTTCTTCTGGTAGTACTTGACGTCTCGAAGCCTGAACTTCCAATATTTTCCCTCTTTGACTCCCCGGAGTTTGCCCTTGCGAGCTAAGTAGATCACGTCATCCGGGGGGAGATCCAGGATATGGGCAACATCCTTGGATCGCAGCAGGGTCTCTTTTTTGACCGCCGGCATAATCATTGTCCTCCCCTATAAATTACATTAAACATAACAGTTCTTTACTTTTCTGTAAAGACAAAAATGAGAAAAGATACAAGAATTATAGTTTTTTCGTACCTTTTTCCGCCTCCAGACAGACAATACGAATAATTCGTTTATAATAATTAGATTCTTTATGATCGAGAAAGGTTCCTTCGCGCAGATATTCCTCGAACAGGACCCGCAATTCCGTGGGTGAAGACAGGCGCAAGCCGGGGTCAGATCTGGAACTGAGGCGGAAAAAGTGATATACAATAAGATTTTGGCCTGGAAAGCCCCAAGAGAGGGATCGTGCAGAGAGGAGGCGGGTTGCGGTACATCATCTTATGCGACGACGAACTCCCCTTCTATTTCGTCGGGCAGGATAACAGACAAGAGATTCTGTTCCTGTGTGAGGATTCGAGGCTGCAGAAGCGTCTCATCCGGCGAGGAGCGAAGTGCAGGTGCGGAAAGTTGAGGGGTCGCGCGCTCTATCAGCGGATGAAGATCTGCCCCACGGACCGGATCGGTGTTTTCCTCAGAGACGAAAAGGCCCGGGGCGAGGTCCTGCAGGCCGTCATGGAACATACGGATGTATACGCCATTACCCTGGTAGAGGAAAAAACGAGAAAGAGACGATCTGCCGCTTCGATGCATCCGAGGGTGCGCTCCGTTTTGATGGTTGAGCTCGTTCAGAACGGTTTCATCAACGAACTCGAGAAGACGATCCGTGCAGCCCAGCTGCGTACGTTACGCTCCATTTTCCATGACCAGGAGCGAGTCCTGCTTCTCGTACAGTACGATCCTGACCCGGACGCGGTTGCCAGTGCGCTGGCCATGAGGACCCTCTTGGGCAGGAACAAGCTGAGTGCGCCCATTGCCACCTTCGGGAGAGTGACCCGGCCGGAGAACCTGGCCATGCTGAAATTGCTCGATATCGAGGTCAACCGGATCGGGCTCGAGGAACTCGATGAGTACAACCGAATCGTCCTCCTGGACGTCCAGCCGTCCCATTTCCGGGAGGGACTTCCCCCGGTCCACGTGATCATCGACCATCACCCCGAGAACGAGAACGCCGACTGCCTCTTCAAGGATATCCGCCCCAATTATGGCGCCACTTCCACCATACTCCAGGAGTACCTGCATGCGGGCGATGTAAAGATCACGCAGAAGCTGGCCACGGCTCTCCTTTACGGGATCAAGACGGATACGCTCTTGCTGGAGCGGGAGGCGATCGAGAACGATCTCCGGGCCTTTTCCATCCTGTATCCCATGGCGAACCACCGGCTGATTCGAAGGATGGAGAGGCCCCAGTTGCCCAAGGAGGACCTGAGTGTGCTGAGCAAGGCCTTTCACAAGCCTTCCATCGTGGACGACGTCATCTACGTTCACCTGGATGACCTGACCCGCGAGGACATCGTTCCGTACATAGCGGATTTTTGCCTGGAAGTGGAAGGAATCGAATGGGCCGTCGTCTCCGGGGTCTATGATCGCAAGATTGTGGTCTCGGCTCGGAACTACGGGACCACACGAAGTGCCGGGGAGTTGCTGCGGGCGGCCTTTTCCGCTTACGGGTCCGCGGGCGGACATCGTTCGATGGCAAAGGCCGTGATCCCCCTCGACGCCCTGGACGAGAAGGACGCCGGGGATCCGGAGCGGTTCTTGCGGAGACGATTTCTGGAAGTCTACCAGGTCGCATTGAAGAGCCTGCCGCTCCCTCGTCCCGGGGGAAAGAACGGAGGAAAAGGGGATTGACACAGACCCGGCTCCGGCTAGCAGCCGTTCAGATGTGTTCCAAGAATGACCTCGCAGATAACTTGCACCGAGCGACCGAGAGAATCCGGGAGGCTGCAGACCGTGGGGCGGATGTGGTCGCCCTGCCGGAGAACTTCGCCTTCATGGGATCGGACGAGGAACGTGCTCATGTGGCACAGGACCTGAATGGGGAGATCCTCGGGACGCTCAAGGCCCTCGCCCGGGAAAAGGCGATCAATATCCTGGCAGGGAGCTTCCTGGTCAAGTCCGCCGATGAATCGGACGGGCGTCCCTACAACACAAGCGTTTTTCTCGACAGGCAGGGGAGTCCCGCGGCGGTCTACCACAAGATTCATCTCTTCGACGTCTCGCTGACGGACGGAGCGAGTTATCGGGAGTCGAAGCACATCCGGCCGGGGAAGGAACTCGTTACGGTCTGTCGGGAAGGGGCCACCTTCGGCTTGACGATCTGCTACGACCTGCGTTTTCCGGAACTCTACCGTGCCTTGGCCCGCAGAGGGGTCCAGATCGTGTTCGTGCCCGCCGCCTTCACCATGGTAACGGGCAAAGAGCACTGGATGCCCTTGCTGCAGGCGCGGGCCATCGAAAGCCAGGTCTACATGGTGGCTCCTGCCCAGTATGGTCGTCACGATACAAAGCGACAGACCCACGGGCATTCGGCGATCGTTGATCCTTGGGGAGCCGTGCTTGCCCAGGCGCCGGAGCGGGAGTGTTTGATCTACGCGGACTTTGATGCCGCGTACCTGCAGGAGGTTCGGCGCCGAATTCCCGTTCTGGAACACGAAAGGCCGGATCTTTTCCGGGTCACGTGAGTGCTGCAGAGCAGAAGACCGAGGAGCTTCTGTTGGTATTAGGCGTTAGGTATTAGGTATTAGCTCCCAACCCTGGCCACCACCAGGACTCTCGATCGTCCTCGTCCTCCTCGAACGGAAGGGATGGGGGTGGGCTAATACCTAATACCTAATACCCGGGCTGGGTTAGGCGGTGGGGTTGTTTGGCCGGGCTTCGTCGCTGCTGTCCGCAACCTTCGCGTCTTCCTTGACACGCTTCTTGTGGTAGAGAGTCCTGCGGAGGCTGGACAATCGGTCGACGAGCAGAACGCCATCCAGATGGTCGATCTCGTGCTGCAGGCAGATCGCGAGAAGACCTTCCGCTTCAATCGTTGTTTCCTTCCCGTCGGGCAGAAGGGCTTTTACCGTTACGGTCTCGAATCGGCCCACTTCCACCAGGAGATCCGGACAACTCAGGCACCCTTCCTCGCTTTTCGTCTCTCCCTGCTTTTCTACAATCCTGGGGTTCACGAGCTTCAGGAGGGTGTCCCCCTCTTCGCCTCGCTGTACATCCACGACAATGAGCCGGGCTGTTTCCCCTACCTGGGGGGCTGCCAGCCCTATGCCGCTGTTCAGATACATGGTCTCTGCCATGTCATCGAGCAGGCGGCGGACCTCGTCGGTGACCGTTTCGACGGGCGCACACTCTCCCTTGAGAACCGGATCCGGGTACGTGCGGATCGTCAAGCTGGACATGGAGATCGCCTTTCCGATGGGTTTCAGGGGTTCATAAGATGTCATCCGAAGGGTCGGAACCCAAACCGCCGCCTTCGAGTCCGCCGCCTCCTCCCAGGCCTCCGTCGAGGGCCTCGCCGGAGGCTATCTCGTCAGCCATCTGGTCGATTTCATCCCTACTCACGTCCTCTCCGAGCTCCCCGCCCATACGCTTCAACCACCGGGCCATGCTGGCAGGGTCGTTCTCGTCGAGCCCGGACAGGTTGCTCGGGTCGGTCAAAGACTCGAGGCGTGCCTCTTCGGACTTGATGGATGTGAATCTGGAGATGAGGCGTTTCATCTTCGCGCTGCTGCAGTGCGGGCAACGAAGAGCGGATTCCTCTTCCGCCTTCAGGACCAGGACCTCGAATTTCTTCCTACAGTCAGCGCATCGGTATTCATAGATCGGCATAGGCCATGGTCTCCATCATCCGCCTGAAGAAATCGTACTGTTTTATTATACTCGTCCCTGCCCAAGGAATGTCAAGACGCCTGCGTCGGTCATCGATAGCCCCGCCACATAATCGTATCCCGCTTCCACGTTTCGTCATCCGCGACCGGGTAGTTGATGTTGTAGTGCAGTCCCCGGCTTTCCTTCCTCATCATGGCGCTGGTGATGATCAGGTCCGCTACGAGGACCAGGTTCCTGAGTTCGATCAGGTCGCTCGTGACGAGGAAGTCCCAGTAGTACTGATGGATTTCTCCGGCGAGCGCATCGATCCTTCTCTTCGCCCGCTCAAGTCTCTTGTTCGAGCGGAAGATGCTCACGTAGTTCGACATGAGCCGGCGTATCTCGTCCCAGTTGTGGGTAACCACGATGGATTCATCGCTGTCGACCGCATGTCCGCTCGTCCAGTGCGGAAAGGTGGGGTACGGCTCGCTGCGTTCCTTCCTCCGCCTGAGGGAGGCATCCACTGCACGTTGCGCGAACACGAGGGCCTCCAGCAGAGAATTGCTGGCCAGCCGGTTGGCCCCGTGGAGTCCCGTGCAGGCGACCTCTCCGACGGCGTACAGGTCCTGTATGTCTGTCTGACCGCGTACATCCACCATGACGCCCCCGCAGGTGTAGTGGGCAGCCGGGACCACCGGTATGGGTTCCCGGGTGATGTCGATTCCCAGCGAAAGGCATTGACGGTGTATGTTCGGGAACCTGGATCGAATGAAGTCCGGACTGCGGTGGGTGATATCCAGGGTGACGCAGTCGTTTCCCCGTTTCTTGAGCTCCTTGTCGATGGCGCGTGCCACGATGTCTCGCGGGGCGAGACATCCCTGGGGATGGTATTTTTCCATGAAGGAGGAGCCGTCCTGCAGCCTGAGGATCCCCCCTTCCCCCCGGACCGCTTCTGAGATCAGGAAGGACTTGGCCTTTGGGTGATACAGGCAAGTGGGGTGGAACTGAATGAACTCCATGTTCGCAACCCGGGCGCCGGCCCTGTAGGCCATCGCTACGCCATCCCCTGTAGCGATGTCCGGATTGCTCGTGTACAGATAGACTTTGCCCGTTCCTCCGGTCGCCAGTACCGTGGTGGGTGATACGAAGGAGTGTACGGTATCCTCCCGTATGTCGAGAACGTAGGCCCCCCAACAGTGCTTTTCCCGGGGTGCAAGATCGCGGTCCCGGGGACGGATGAGCAGGTCGATGGCTATGTGATAGTCCCGAAACTGGATCCGCGGGTGCTCGGAGGCGATCACGAACAGCTTGTCGACGATTTCCCTTCCCGTGAAGTCGGAGGCGTGTAGAATCCTCCGTTTCGAGTGCCCTCCTTCCAACCCCAGGTCGAACTCGTTCATGGGCGCGTTCTTGCGGGTCGTGAACTGTACGCCCAGGCGGATCAGCTCCTCGATGCGGGAGGGCCCCTCGGAAATGACGGTTCGAACGACTTCCTCGTCGCATAGATCGGCCCCTGCGACCATTGTGTCCTGGACGTGTTCTTCAAAGGAGTCTTCCTTGCTCGAGACCGCCGCGATCCCGCCTTGCGCGAAGTTCGTGCTCGACTCTCTCACATCCTTTTTCGCGAGCATGGTCACGGTGCCGTGCTCTGCCGCCTGGATGGCGAACCAGAGGCCCGCAATTCCCCCTCCGATCACCAAAAAATCACTCTCATGCCGCATGGTCCCCTCCTCCTCAAGATCCGGATATCTTCATTAAATCAGAAAATGAGACGAACTGTAAGGGGTGGGTTTGACAAGGTTGGGGTCTTCTAGAATGATGGGGATGGATTTGAAAGAGGCCAAGCGACCAGGAACAGGAAGCCCGGGCTTGAAGCGGATTGCCTGTGTTGCGGTCCTGATGGGGATCTTTTGGAGAGTTTTTCCCCCTGCTGCCGGGGGGGATATCTACTGGTTCCAGGACGAGGGGGGCGTTGTGCACATGTCCAACGTGCCCGTGGACGCCCGTTTCCAGTTCAAGGAGAGGGAAAGGCGGCAGAAACAGACCAAGGTCCTTTCCGGAAAGCGCAAGAGAGGCTATGATAAGCTCATCGACAGGGTCGCGCGCGCCGAGGGGCTGAACTCTGATCTTCTCCGGGCGGTGGTCGAGACGGAGTCGAACTTCGACCCGAATGCGGTCTCCAGGAAGGGCGCCGCGGGCTTGATGCAACTCATGCCGGAGACGGCCAGAGGTCTGGGGGTTGCCGATCCGTTCCATCCCGTGGAGAATCTGGAGGCAGGGGCTCGATATCTCAAGCGGCTGATCGACAAGTACGAGGGCAAACTCACCCTGGCCCTGTCCGCCTACAACGCGGGGGAGAAGGCCGTGGAACGATACAAGGGGATCCCCCCCTTTCCGGAAACCCGGGACTACGTCAGAAAGGTGCTAAAGGCTTATGACAGGGCAACGAAGGAAAGGCAGCAGACCGTAGGGAGAAAAGGGATTCATGGGAGAGGAGGGGTTCACTAGGACAATGGCAGTCACCAAAGCAACAAACAGAATGCAGAGCGTGCCCAACATCCTGACACTTTGCCGGATATCTGCGGTCCCTGTCCTGGTCGTCCTGCTTTCGTTCCCGACCCCCCTGAACCGCGCCCTGGCGACTCTCCTGTTCATTCTGGCGTCGGTTACCGACTATTTTGACGGCTACCTGGCGAGACGGTACGAAGTCATCTCCTCGGTGGGAAAACTTCTGGACCCGATGGCCGACAAGCTTCTGGTCATGGCGGCCCTCATCATGATCGTTGCCTGCCCGGAGGGGGCGGTTCCGGCCTGGATGGTCGTGATCATCCTGGGTCGTGAGATCATGATCACGAGCCTCCGCGGGGTCGCATCGGCCCAGGGCGTGGTCATCGAAGCGGAAGAGTTGGGCAAATACAAGACCATCCTCCAGATCTTCGCGATCGTGGGTCTGTGTATGCACCATACCTATCTTTTCATCGATTTCCATTTCGGTGGAATGTATTTTCTCTGGGCTTCCTTGATACTGAGCATTTGGTCGGCCATCGACTACTTACGGAAATTCTGGCATGCCGCGGTCCGATAGGAAGGATGATCTCGGCCTACGGAGAGAATTGGGTGGTACGCCCACTGAATGTGGGGTTGACGAACAGGGGCCCCTTGTGTCGGCCCAGGCTCGCTACGCCGAACTGGAGAGAATCCTCGGCTACGCCTTTCGAGATCGCCGATTCCTCGAAGAATCCCTGACCCATCGCTCCTTGATGAATGAAATCCCGGACTGCGGGCGTCGTGACAACGAGAGGCTCGAGTTTCTGGGAGATGCGGTCCTCGGACTCATCATCGCCGAATGGGTCATGCAGGCCTATCCGCAGGAGCTGGAAGGGGAGCTGACAAGGCTCCGTTCCGCCCTCGTAAAAGAGAAGAAGCTTGCCGAGGTCGCCAGAGGACTCAATCTGGGGGAGTTTCTCTATCTGGGCAAGGGGGAAGAGCGGATGGAGGGCCGTCGGAAACGGTCGATCCTTGCCGATGCCTTCGAGGCCATCGTGGGCGCAATCTACCTCGACGGAGGCTTGGAGGCGGTTCGCGACTTCGTTCGACGCACATTCGGAACGCTTCTGGAGGAGGCAAGAACCAACCAGAACCTGCTCACGGATGCGAAAACACGGCTCCAGGAGCTCATGCTGGCCCTTTTTCGGAAGTCACCGGTCTATGAGGTCGCTGAGGAGCGAGGGCCGGACCATGAAAAGACCTTCGTGATTCATCTTCGAATGAACGATCGAACGTTGGCTTGCGGAAGAGGCAGGAGTAAGAAGGAAGCCGAACAGGACGCTGCCGAACAATTCTTGAAAAACCTGGAGAAAAACCCGCTTGGGCTGCGTTGATCCCATGACGGCTTTTTCCATGAATTTGAGCCATGGACCCGTCCCCGTCTTCGCCATGGATCGTGCCGTTCTTCCTGGCTCATGTCGGATGTCCGCATCGCTGTGTTTTCTGCAATCAGTACCTGATCGCAGAGACCGCATCCCCCCCCTCGCCCCTGGAAGTAGGGGCGGTGCTCGAGGCCCTCTGGCGTTCTGGAAGCCCTGAAGGGAGCAGGCGCCGGCAGATCGCTTTCTACGGGGGCAGCTTCACCCGAATGAGCCTGGGCCGGCAGGAAGCATACCTCGATGTGTGTCGGCCCTACGTGAAGCGAGGTTGGGTGGACTCGATCCGGGTTTCCACGAGGCCGGATCAGGTCTCGGAGAGGCAGCTCGCCTTTCTTGCAGAGCGAGACGTGAGAACCGTGGAATTGGGTGTCCAATCCCTGTCCGACCGGGTCCTGCGGGCCAGCCGAAGGGGGCACACGGGGAAGGAGGCCCGAGACGCGGTTCTGCGGGTCCGGGCAATGGGACTGGAAACAGGCGCCCAGGTCATGGTGGGCCTTCCGGAAGACACCGGCAAGGAGAGCATGGAGACCGTGGAGGAGCTTGCAGGCCTGAAGCCGGATTTTGTGCGAATCTATCCCCTGCTGGTCCTGCGACAGACCGAGCTGGCCGAAGGGATGCGAAAAGGGGCATATAGACCCCTTGGCCTCGAGGAGGCGGTCTGGCTCTGTGCGTGTATGCTCGAGAGGTTCGAGAGGGCGTCCATCCCGGTGATTCGAGTCGGCCTGCAGGAACAGGAGGGAATGGGCCGAGAGGGGGGGGACGTGTTGGCAGGGCCCTACCACCCGGCTTTTGGTCATCTCGTTCGGTCCGCTCTTTTCCTGAAGAAGGTGGTCGCGTCGCTTCCAGATGAGATTTCGAGCGAGTCGAAGGTTTGCCTACGGATCCATCCCCATGACCGTTCTCTGCTCGTTGGGGACCGCAGGCAGAATCTCGGGAAAATACGGGATATCCTCGAGGACCGGGAGGTCCGAATCGAGGAGGACCAGGGGATTCCCAGGGGCACGGTGGAGTGTGAGGTAAATGGCGAAGGGGCCGAGAGAAGAGAGCTCTTGGGTATTAGGTATTAGGTGTTAGGTATTAGCCCACCCCACCTCCCCTCTGTTCGAGGACGACCCAGAGTCCTGGTGGTGGTAAGGGTTGGGAGCTAATACCTAATACCTAACTGCTAATACCATGGGGCGGATTGCCCCAATGACATTTGACCTGTGCAGGAGAACCTGATGGAAAGGGACGGAGTCGAGGGGAAGGATTTCTTGGGGCGGGGATTCCGTAGCGGCTTTGTTTCCATTGTGGGAAGGCCCAATGTGGGGAAGTCCACATTGCTGAATTGCCTGTTGAAGGAGAAGGTCGCCATTGTCTCGGACAAGCCGCAGACCACACGGAACACGATAAAGGGCATCCTCACCTCCGAGGGCTATCAAGTCGTCTTCCTGGATACGCCCGGCATCCACAAGCCGAGGGATGAGATCAATCGGGTCATGGTGAGGATGGCCCTCTCGACACTTCAGGAGGTGGACCTCGTTCTGTTCGTAGTGGAACCGGATGACCGGCTCGGCAAGGGAGACGAATACATCGGAAAGATGTTGGAAGAGGTGAAGACCCCGGTGTTCGTGCTGATCAACAAGATGGATCGCGTCTCTCAAGCAGAGCGGCCCGAAAGGATTCAGCGCCAAGGAGAACTCTATCCGGAGAGGCCCCTCTTCCCGATTTCAGCGTTGAAGGGTGAGGGCGTGACGGCGGTGCTCGACGAGGTCGTCAAGGAACTGCCCGAGGGACATCCGTACTTTCCCGAGAATCAGTACACCGACCAGCCGCTCCGATTCCTGAGTGCAGAGATCATCCGGGAGAAGGCATTCCAGTTTACAGGAGAAGAAGTCCCTTATGCGGTGGCCGTGGAGATCGTTTCGTACAAGGAGGGTTCGCAAGGCCCGTCCGGGCTGGTTGCGATCGAGGCGAACCTGCACGTGGAGCGGTCCTCCCAGAAGGGGATTCTCATCGGCAAAGGCGGCCAGATGCTCAAGAAGATCGGTACGGCGGCCCGCAAGGACCTGGAGGCCCTGATCGGCGCCAAGGTGTTCTTGAAGCTCTGGGTGAAGGTCTCGAAGGGATGGAGAAATGATCCGAAAAGGCTCTGGAACCTTGGATACAGGTAGAACTGGGGGAGGGCCTGTCCTGGCGATCGTGGGCCGGCCGAATGTGGGGAAATCCACCCTCTTCAACCGCCTGGTCGGTGTGCGGAAGGCGATCGTGGAGGATACGCCGGGCGTCACGCGGGATACGAACCTGGGGCAGGCGGAGTGGGGGCACGCGCGGTTCCTCGTGATGGATACAGGGGGCCTCGAAACTGCGGCCACGGCGGAAGGGCTCACCGACAAGGTGCGGAGGCAAATCCAAAAGGCCGTGGACCAGGCGGACGTCCTGCTCTTCGTCGTGGACGGCAGGGTGCCTGTTCACCCTCAGGACCTCGACGTCGTGAAGATCTTGAGGAAGACGGAAAAACCGATCCTGTGCGCCGTAAACAAGATCGACACGAACGCCCAGACCGAAAACGTCTATCCCTACTACCGTCTCGGCCTCGAACCCCTGATGCCCATAAGTGCGGAGCACGGAATCGGGGTGGGTGATCTGCTGGATGCCGTGGTGGAAAGGCTGCCCAGCCCGAGGTCTGAAAATGCAGAGGAGCCGACAGGGAAACCGATCCGGGTTGCGGTGATCGGCCGGCCGAATGTGGGGAAGTCAACCCTGGTGAACAACCTCCTGGGGGAAGAGAGACAACTCGTGGACGCAATGCCGGGCACGACCCGGGACGCCATCGATACGCCCTTTACCTGGCGAGGCACCCCCTTTCTGCTCATCGATACGGCCGGTATCCGGAAGAAGGCCAAGGTGACGGTCACCCTCGAGAAGATCTCCGTTATCAAGGCCCTCCAGAGCCTCGAGCGCTGCGACGTGGCCCTGCTGATGATGGACGCGAGCGAAGGGGTTGGCGTCCAGGATGCGCAGATCGGCCGCTACATCCTCGAGAAGGAAAAGGGCGTGGTGGTCCTGATGAACAAATGGGACCTGATGAAAGGGAAGGGGGAAAGCTCCCGCAAGACCCTCGAACGGTTTCGCGATCATCTGCCTCACCTGCGGTTTGCGCCCATCGTTCCGATCTCAGCGCTCACGGGCCACAACGTGGTCAACGCGTTACGGTGGGTTCGGCGGGTGGATGGGGCTTGTCGGATGCGGGTCCCCACCGGAGAGATCAACCGTCTCCTCGAGGAGGCGGTGAAGGCGCACCCACCCCCTTCGGAGGGTGCACGGTTGAGGAAGTTCAACTACATCACGCAGATCAAGGACGCTCCGCCTACCTTCCTGGTGTTCGGCAACAGCTCCCGAAAGCCCGAGACATCCTATCAGCGTTACCTGATCAACCAGATCCGCAACCGTTTCGGCTTCAAAGGGGCCCCCCTGCGGCTGGTGTTTCGGAAGAAGAATTGAGGGGACCGAGGGATATAGCTGAATGAATCTGCTGGAAGCTCTCTCAGCAGCCTGCGGTTAGGTATTAGGTATTAGGTATTAGCCCTCCCCCCGCAGCCCGTGATTCTCTGGCATCTGGGGGGGATAGGCGGGGAGCTAATACCTAACAGCTAATACCTAATACCAGAAAGAACTCACGAGAAGCTCTTCTCACTTGCCGCCGACAATCCACTCCGCAATCCCCAAATGCTTGTCGATCATGAACAGGATGAGGATCGCCACGGCCACCGGAGTGAAGTACCGGGTGACAAAGAGCCAGACCCGGTAGAAGGTTCTCGAGTTGCTGTGCTCGAGGAGTTGCCGATCTCTGACTTGTTGCTTGATGAACCAGCCGGCGAACAGGGCGATGAAGAGCCCCCCGATGGGGAGCATGTAGTTCGTGGCGATGAGATCGACGGAATCGAGGATCGGCATTCCCTGCCCCTCCTTGTCCTCGAGGAGGGTCACGTTCTCCAGCAGGTTGTACGAAAAAGCGGAGAAGAGCCCCAGGACCCAGACGACCGTACCCATGATCACGGTGGCCGTCCGTCTCGCCCATTTTCGGTCATCGATGAAGTGGGCCACAACCACCTCGAGGAGGCTGATGGCCGAGGTCAGCGCGGCGAACGAGAGCAGGAGAAAGAAGGCCGTTCCGATGAACCTTCCCCCCGGCATCTGTGAGAACGCAAGGGGCAGGACCTGAAAGACCAGTCCGGGCCCCGCTGCCTTGGGGTCGAGGTCGTACTGGAACACGATTGTGAAGATGGCGATCGAGGCGAGCAAGGCGATCGCTGTGTCGAGGATGGCGACCATGAGCGCAGAACCGGGGATGTTTTCCTGGTCCCCCAGGTAGGATCCGTAAGTGATCATGGCGCCCATTCCCAGACTCAGGGTGAAGAAGGCCTGGCCCATTGCCTCCAGCATCGGTCTTGGGGTGTACTCCCCGGCCGCGTTCGTGACGAATTTCCCCCAGTCGGGGAGGAACAGGTACCCCAGGCCGCCGGCTGCGTCACCGGCCACCAGACCGTAAACGACCAGGATCCCGAGGAGCACGAGAAGGAGGGGCATCAGGACCTCGATCCAGCGCTCGAGCCCTTCCTTGACGCCGAAGACCACAATACCCATCGTGGCGGCCATGAAGACCGTGTGCCACACCGCCTGTTCCCATGGGTTGGCCAGCATCCGGCTGAAGATTTCGTTGATCCTTCCCGGGTCGGCCTCCAGGTAGCTGCCGGCGGCGCTCTTTGTGAAATAATCCACCGTCCAGCCGCCTACGACGGAGTAATACGAGAGGATCACGAACCCGGAGGCAACGCCGAGGAACCCGACGGCCGTCCAGAACCTGTTCTTCCTGCTGAGCACGCTGAAGGCCCCTACCGGGTTCTTGCGCGTGTGCCGACCGATGAGGATTTCGGCTACCAAGATGGGGATGCCGATGACCCCGATGCAGGCGAGGTACATGAGGACGAACGCCCCTCCTCCGTACTTTCCCGCCATGTAGGGAAATTTCCATATGTTCCCCAGGCCGATGGCCGAACCGGCAGCCGCAAGGATGAACATGAAGCGGCTTGACCACATGCCGCGAGCCGGTCCCTCCAGTCCGGTTCCTGGGTTTTTCATCCTGGCCTCCGTGCGAACTTGTTTCCGCGCGAGCCCTGAGGCTCTTTGAACGCCTTGCCGTTAGGTATCAGGTATTAGGTATTAGCCCTCCCCCCACCGCCCCTGATTCTCTGGCATCCGGGGGGGGCGGGCGGGGAGCTAATACCTAACAGCTAATACCTAATACCTGATACCTAAACGCTTTTC
>Ga0180434_10001118_pt1 | contig 39016 bp, 33 predicted proteins | sample SS_ome_7_FD_132453 | JGI IMG/M metagenome (GOLD analysis project Ga0180434, IMG submission 132453) | Hypersaline lake sediment archaeal communities from the Salton Sea, California, USA - SS_1_D_2 metaG | ecosystem: Environmental > Aquatic > Non-marine Saline and Alkaline > Hypersaline >... | reverse complement strand
TAATTTTATATATGATTCCAGACCCTGAGATACGGGCTCTTCTTTTCGGTTTGGTTAGATGGAATAGGCTATTTTCTCTTTTTTCTGTTGAAAAATCTGTAAGCAAACAAGCCTGCGGCAACGGATAATAGCACCCATATAACTTTCACCGGGTTGTTTTCAATATGGATAAGGAGGTTCAGAAGGAAACCGGCTGAAACCAGAATACCGGCGATCAAGAGAGCTATTGAGACAGGCATAAACAATAAGGAGAAACATCCGTTTCTTTCATCCTCAGAATCACTGTTGATTTCCTTAAATTCGGAGTCTTCGCCTGGTTTCCAGTAAGGAGAACCGCATTTTGGACAGACCTTTGTATCATCAGGAAATCGGGAGTCACAGTAAGGACATTTTTTCATTCTTCTATCAAAGAAGCGCCAATAGCACTAGGGAAACAAACATTATTTTTTCTTTGAGACCTCAAGTCCTTTCCCTTCTTTAGCATCCGCCCTTTTAAGAAGAACAGCAAATATCAAGCCCAAAAAACCGAGGCAGGAAAACATGATCATACTGCTGGTATAGGTCTTGGTGATATCCCTCAGAATGCCGTTAAGAAGGGGAAAAAGCGCAAGCCCTATGTTCTGAACCGCTGTCATGAGCCCAAAAGCAGTGCCTACCCTCTCTTTTCTAACAATCAGAGGGATGGACGGCCACATGGCTGCGGGCACGAGCACAAATGCGGCCCCCAGAGCTATCATGGGAAGAACAGGATAGATGTTTGTAATACCCATCAACAGGTGACTGGGGATCATGAGAAGAGAGCCGATAATCATTAGAGTAGCCCGCTTCCCCACTTTATCCACAAGCTGCCCTGCAAAAGGCGCCAGTATCATGGAAGCGAATATGATGATTGAAGTAATGCCTCCGGCAGTAGAGAACATATGGAGGAAATTATTGAATACTTGAGCTAAGAAACCCCCGCTCGACTCAGCTATTCTTGCTATCCCCCATTTATCCACAAAAAAATCAGTGGATAAAGCTGTGAAGGGAAATATGGCGGAATAAAAGGTCACGCACAGCAGTGTCACATACCAGAAACTTGGTTTGAATTTTTTTATATCTGAAAATACAATTTTTTCTTCTGTTGTTTCGTCTTTGAGGCTGAGAATTTTTTCTCCCTTTCTATCCATGATGATATAGAATATATTGGCGACGAGAGAAACGCCGCAGAGGAGAACGGCCGTAAAGAGAGCGTATCGAAAACTACCGTAGTGGCTGGTGATCAACTCTCCTGTATTGAATGCAAAAAGAGTCCCCAGCCTGCTTATGGTCAGAGCGATGCCAAAAGAGAGTGCCAGTTCTTTATTTTTAAACCATCTGGCTAATATGGCGCTTTGGGCCACAATAAGGGGCTCAGAGCCAGCTCCGAAAATAAATCTCCCGAGAAAAAAAACAGGAAGGGATTGAGCTGTCCAGACCAAGGCTGCTCCTGCCAGAACCAGAACGGAGAACATGATGCTGGCTTTTCTTGTTCCCAGTTTGTCTATGAGGAAACCGCCGGCAAGAACGAAGAGAATGGCAGCGACGTGATACATTGTGTAGAAGTTGCCCAGAGTGCCCCTTGCAGCACCGATTTCTTCTATTAAGGTGGGGGCAATGGCGCCCACTATGTCATAGGCAAAATAACTTCCAAAGCTGAGAGCGGCAATAAATATCAAAATGGTAAACCTGTAAGGAGCCTTGGATGGGTGAAAAAATCCTGCTGTTTCTTGATGGGTGGTATTCATATTTCTAAATTTCTTCATCGCTTATATCACAGCAGGAAAACCATGTCAATTTGAATCCGTTTGAAATTAGCTTTGGATTTTATTAGAATAATCCGTCAGGAGATAAGACGCTATGATCAAAACCGTTCTATCCGATATGGGGAATGTGATACTCCCATTTGATATTTCTGTCTTTTTAAAAAGGATTGCGAAGTATTCCTCAATGGGGATAAAGAAACTTATGGACATACCTGTGCTTCCTGATGGATTGATCGAATCGTTTGGAAAAGGCAGGATTTCTCCCGAAGAATATTTTATGGGAATGAAAGAAATATTTAAGGCGAATGTCACATTCAAAGATTTCCTTGATATCTATTGTGATATTTTTTCACTTGATTCCTCGGTATTAGAGACTTTGGCCAAACTCAAAGGGAAGAATAAATTGATCCTTCTTTCCAATACTGATACCCTGCATTTTAATTATATAAAAAAAAGATTCCCGGAAATCTTTATATTTGATGAATACATTCTCTCCTATAAAGTTGGTAGTGTTAAGCCCGAGGAAAGGATATTCAAGATCGCCATAGAAAAATCAAAGGCAGAACCTGAATGCATTTTGCTGATTGATGATATGGAAGAAAACATCCGGGCTGCTGAGAGGACAGGCATGAAGACCATTCATTTTAACTCCCAAACAGACCTTGGAGCTGAAATGGGAAAGTTTGGGATATTTTTTTAGCCGGGTCAGCCTGAGAAAGCCAGGCTGGTTATCCTTTGAAGATTTTCAGGTAAATCTGTCTTTGCCTGGGGCCGTCAAATTCACAAAAGAAAATTCCCTGCCATGTTCCCAGGACAAGGGTACTGTTCTCTATCAGTATTTCTACGGAGGAACCGATCAGGCTGGCTTTGATATGAGCGGGCGAGTTTCCTTCTGCATGAGTGTATGTTAGGGAATCCGGTACAATTTTCCTTAGGGTTCCGATCATGTCCTCTTTAACGGATGGGTCTGCGTTTTCATTTATGGTGACACCGGCTGTTGTGTGCGGGACATAGATAATACAGAAGCCATCTTTTATCCCAGAGGACTTGACAGCCTCTTTGATTATAGGAGTGATGTCGAGCAGTTCTTCTTTTTGACCTGTTTTTATTTTTATGGGATTCATCTTGAAAAGGGCACCTTATTTTAACACAAATCCGGTTTTAAAAAAAAATATTTTTATCCTTGACAATGGAGAGAAACAGATATACATTTGTATTACCGCTACAATATTTAGTGTTTTTTATGTCAGTTATATACAACATATGGCTGTTTTGGTGATTGAGCTTTTTTGGGATGGAAAGAAGCAAATATGAAAGGAGGCCTTGGTGAGTGGTCCTATTTCGAGGATAAAAAAAAGAGACGGTAAAATAACGGATTTTATTCAGGATAAGATTACCAAAGCTATAAACAAAGCTATGGAATCTAAAGGCATTATTGATGAGAGTGTTGCTAAAAGCGTCTCTGATATCGTGATGTTTGTGCTTGAAGATAAATTCGGCGGTTACACGGTCCCGTCTGTAGAGCAGATACAGGATATCGTTGAAATGGTGTTGATGAAACAGGGATATCACGAGGTTGCCAAGGCTTATATTCTCTATCGAGACAGGCATAAAGATATACGCGAAGCAAAGAAAATAGGAATAAACCTGGAGAGATTGATTAAAGATTACATAAATGATCACGACTGGAAAGTCAGGGAGAACAGTAATGAAGGGGACATGAGCTTCTCAGGGTTGAATGCCAGGATTTCTGGAGAAGTCTTGGCTAATTTTGCACTGAATCAGATTTATTCCGAAAACGTCAAAAGGGCGCATTTGGGAGGGGATCTGCATCTTCATGACCTCTCTTATCCCATAGTCGGATACTGTGCGGGCTGGTCAATGGAGAATTTATTAAGGGAAGGATTCGGGCATGTTGCGAATCAGGTTCACTCATTTCCGGCCAAACATATGGAGACAGCAACGCTTCATATGGTTAATTTTATAGGGACCATGCAGGGAGAATTCGCCGGAGCCCAGGCTTTCTCCAGTGTGGATACCTTTTTGGCTCCTTTTGTAAAAGAGGACAAACTTGATTATGAAGGCGTTAAGCAGGATCTTCAAAAACTGATTTTTGGTCTGAATGTGCCGTCACGGTGGGGATGGCAGACGCCTTTCTCCAACCTCACTTTTGACTGGACAGTCCCGGAAGACATGAGGGACAAAAAAGTCATTGTGGGTGGTGAGGAAAAAGGCTCGACCTACGGAGAATATCAAAAAGAGATGGATATGATCAATAAAGCGTTCCTTGAGCTCATGATGGAAGGAGATCAAAAGGGACGCGTGTTTACATTTCCTATCCCAACTTATAACTTGACTAAAGATTTTGAGTGGGATTCTCCGTCCGCAGATCTTTTGTTTAAAGTGACAGCTAAATACGGAATTCCTTATTTTCAAAACTATATCGGTACGGATATGGACCCCGGTGATATTCGGGCTATGTGCTGCAGATTAAATCTTGACCAGAGAGAATTACTGCAGAGGCCGGGAAATATGTGGGGGCCGGGTGATTCAACAGGTTCTATTGGTGTTGTGACTGTAAATCTCAATAGAATAGGGTATGAGTCGACTAGTGAAGATGAATTCTTCAGCCGGCTGAAACATATGATGGTTCTGGCGAAAGAATCTTTAGAGACGAAAAGAGAAATCGTCAACAACACATTGGAAAGAGGTCTTCTCCCCTATACAAAAGTCTACCTGGGGCACTTTGACAATCATTTCTCGACCATAGGTGTGCTAGGAATGCATGAAGCATGCCTTAATTTTATGAACATGGGGATTCAAGAACCGGAAGCAAAAGATTTCACAAAACGCGTGCTTCTTTTTATGAGGGAAGTCCTTAGGGATTTTCAAGAGGAAACCGGAAATCTGTATAACCTGGAGGCGACTCCGGCGGAATCGACTTCCTACAGGTTGGCAAGGCTGGATAAGCAGAAATATATGAACATCAAAACCTCAGGGACAGATAAACATCCTTTTTTAACCAATTCCACACAGCTTAATGTTGATGCCACAAGGGACATCTTTGATGCTGTAAATCACCAGAAGGATATACAGGGCTATTATACAGGAGGGACTATTTTCCATGCCTTTCTTCCCGAATCTGTGGATAAAGAAACCACAAAAAAGCTGGTAAGGAAGGTCGCTGAAACCAAACTTCCCTATTTCAGTATCACACCCACCTTCAGCATATGTCAGAATCATGGGTATATCCCGGGCGAAAAGGGCCTTTGCCCTGAATGCGGGGAAGAGACCGAAGTTTATTCCAGAATCGTGGGCTACCTGAGGCCTGTTTCCACCTGGAATGACGGGAAGAAGCAGGAGTTTTCCGATAGAAAGACATTCCAGAAAGTAGGGTAGTGTGGAGTATCTCCTTTTTTCCTATCCGAATTGTCCGAAGTGTGAGTCCTTAAAAAAAGAGATTAAACAGACCCTGTTCCAAGGAAGCGAATACAACCTTGTTAAGAAAGAGGGAAAGATGAAAATCAGGGATTACCTTAAGGTCATTAACCGGGATGAAAAGGGAGCGATAATCCTGCCGACGCTGCTTATGATAGATAAGGGGAATGTGGAAAAAGTGATAAACACCCCTCAGGAGCTTCAAAGTTGGCTGCAATCAGAGGATTAGAGAAGTTCGCTCCAAAGGATTTTCCGGGATATATTTCATCGACCATTTTTCTCGGAGGATGCAATTTTCGATGTCCTTTTTGTCAAAATCCTGACCTTGTTTTGAATCCCGGAAATCTGCCGGTCATGCCCCAGGACCTTTTTTTTGAGTTTATTGATTCAAGAAAGGGTTGGCTGGAAGCTGTGTGTGTGACCGGAGGAGAACCACTGGTACATAAAGACATAATAAAACTGCTGAGCCTGATAAAAAAAGAGGGTCTTCGGATCAAACTTGACACGAATGGTTCTTTTCCTGAAAGATTAAGGGAAATCATGCAGAAAGGACTTATAGACAGTGCGGCCATGGATATAAAGGCTGCTCTGGATAAATATTCATTAGCCTCGGGAATCGATGTTAATACAGAGGATATTAAAAAAAGCATCGGTATCTTAAAGAGCTCGAACATTGAGTATATGTTCAGGACAACGGTTGTCCCCGGGCTGATCAACGAAAAAGATATTGAAGAAATAGGCAAAATGCTTGAAGGCAGCCCTTTGTTTCAGCTCCAGCAGTTTTCTCCGGAAAATACCTTGGATGAGTCTTACGGAAAAATAAAACCCTATCCGAAGGAAGAAGTCCAAAAATTCGGAAGGATCGCTGAAAAATATTTTGAAAAAGTAAATCTGGAGGGAATCTAAAGGTGAAGTTAAAAGTAAAAAGGATACGCAGAGATGCGAAACTCCCATCCAGAGGGCACCAGGGGGATGCCGGACTTGATTTGTTTTCCTGTCAGGAATGCAGACTGGAACCCTTTGAAAGCAAGCCGGTGCCGACGGGAATTAAGGTTTCGATTCCAGAAGGGTATGCAGGTCTTATTTGGGATAAAAGCGGGATTTCTCTTCAATCCATCCATAGGCTAGCAGGTGTGATAGATTCCGGATACAGAGGTGAAGTAAAAGTGGTTCTGATAAATCTTGGAAAAGACACGTTTAAGATAGAGAAAGGAATGAAAATAGCCCAGATGCTCATCCAGCCTGTTGTAGACACAGATGTCATGGAAGTCGACAGTTTGGATGAGACCTCACGAGGCAAACGAGGATTTGGAAGCACTGGTAAATACTAGAGTTAGTAAAGGGGAGATCTGCTCCTAAACAGGGCGGTGACTGAGGCACCGGTGGGGAATATGCCTTTTGAATGCTGAGCTTACAGATATGTCAGGCTAATGAAGAATTTTTTAAAAGAAAGGATTTTTGTTATTCTATCCAGGCCGTCCGCTCCGGAAAATATAGGACTGGTCGCAAGAGGGATGAAGAATACAGGATTTGATCATTTGAGATTGGTGTTGGGCCATCCACTCAACAAAGATGCTTTTAGAACAGCTGTTCATTCTGAAGAGCTGCTCAAAAAGGCAGGTGTCTATTCCAGTCTAAAGGAGGCAACACAGGACATGAATGTTGTTTTTGCCGCGTCTTCAAGGCATAGAAAAAATTTTTCTTCCCTTACTTTTCATGATGCCGTTGAAAAGATAATGAGTTTTTCAGAAAATGTAAACATAGGCCTTGTCTTTGGAAGCGAAAGGACCGGGTTGGTCACAAAGGAGATGCGCTGTTCGAATTTTAGATTTTCTCTTCCTCAGGCAACAAAACAACCCTCTTATAATCTTGCTTCAGCCGTACTCCTGACTTTATTCCAGCTCTTTATAAGAGGGAGTTCCGAAGAAGATACAAAGAAGCTGTCCTCTCCGATTTCAAGGAAAGAACAGGAAGAATGCATTCAATTGATCCTTAGGATACTCACGGATAAAAAGTTTGTACACAGCGGCAACCGGGGTCATATCATTGACAGGATGTATGATCTGTTCGGCAGGTTGGAAATGACTCAAAAAGACAGAAGCCTTCTTCTAGCTGTCTTTTCAAAAGGAGTGGAGGAAAAAAGATAAAGGAGGAGTGATATGGATCGAAGAAAAAAGACTTGCTTGACTGTCGTTCTGTTTCTTGTCTTTTCTTTAACAGCAGGAACGATTATGAACAAAGCAGGGGCCACAGAACTTGAAAAGAGCGGGATTGAAATAGAGATACTTTATGATAACTATATTTACACGGATGGGACAAAGGCTGATTGGGGTTTTTCTTGCCTTATAACCGGAACGGAAAAGACGATTCTTTTTGACACAGGAACAAACAGTAAGATTCTCTGGCACAACATCAAAGAGCTTGATGTTGATATGGACATAGTGGATCTTATTGTGATTTCCCATATTCACGGGGACCATACAGGAGGGCTCCTTTCTGTTCTTGAGAGAATTGAGGGAGTGCCGGTTTATATACCTTCTTCGTTTCCTGACAGTTTTGTCCGTTCGATTGATGAAAAGGGCTCAAGGGCCATCAAGGTATCCGGTCCAATGGAAATATGCGACAATGTATTTTCGACCGGAGAAATGGGAACATCCATCATAGAACAGTCTCTGATCATAAGAACAGATAAAGGCTCCGTGTTGATCACAGGCTGTGCTCATCCCGGGATTGTGGCTATAATCGAAAAAGCCAATGAAGTCCTTGATGAAAAAGTCACTTTTGCTCTGGGTGGTTTTCATCTTATGTCAAAGACAGAGAATCAAGTAAGGCAGATTATCGACAGGTTCCGTGAACTGGGCGTCACTATGTGCGGGGCTACACACTGCACCGGAGATGAAGCCATAAGATTTTTTAAGGAGGCCTATGGGGAGAATTACGTTCCCATGGGTGTTGGCCGGACCATTACGATAAAGTGACCATTGTGTCTCTTTCAGTACAGTATATGGATAAGATTGATAACCCAGTTGATGAGAAAGAGAGAACCAAGGATTATGAATCCTTTGTTTAAGATTTTTCCTGTTCGGATCAAAAGCCTGCTTTGATGAGCTACACATATGACAGTTGATCTGTAGACAATCTGAACAAGGATCGTAAAAAGAGTCAGTATTCCAAGTCTGTGAAAGGCGAAGCTGGTCTTGAACCGGCCGTGAGCGGCTGCCACAAGGGAGCGGGTTAGGCCGCATCCCGGGCAGGGAAGGCCGGTGAGGTTATGAAAGGTACAGATTTCAGGGAGAGGCAGCTGGCCCACCATCAAAGTGGGGTTTTTTTGGGTTGGAGACTTGAGAGCAAGGGATCCGCCTGTAATAGACAAACAAACAAAAAGGACTATGAAGTGAGGGGTGTCAGCCGGAAGGTTTCTCAACTGAATGCATTTTTCACTTCTGGTTTTGTTAACACCACCAGGCACCATATCCCGACAGGAAGCCCTATGATGCAGCAGGGGCTTATACAGGGGACCATTGCCAGAATGCTGGCGGTAAAGGCCAGGCCCCATTGTTTGAGTTCTTTCATTTTCAATGAAGCGAAAATGATCAGTGCAGCCACTATAATCCCTATGAACGAGCTCCCTATAGCGAATGATCCCTGGAAAAATTCCTCAATGTTGAGAGGAAAATCGTCGGGCAGTTCAGAGTAAATCTCTGGTATGCTGAGGAAGCTCATTCCTATGATAAGAGAGATCAGAGTCCCAAGGCACGAAAGGGCTCCTATGATCCCAGTTATTAGAAGTCCGATGGAAGGCGCGGCAACACGGTCTTTTATGTCTTTTGAAACCGCTGCTGGTTCTTTCTTTTCATTCATATCCTTCTCCTTTCGTTCTTTTCATTGCTCAAGAAAAAAATGATTTTATCCCCGGTCTTTTCACCAATCAGCATAATGAGAATCACATTGATAGTCAATAAAAAAGTGTCTTCCAGAGAGCAGTATTGTTCCTGAAGGTTGTGTTTACATGTTCGTAAGAATCGTTCTTGGGGTTTGAATATTATTTCAAAAGTTGACTAATGGGAAGAGAGGTGGTATATAAAAGAAATATGGATGTCATGGGTTGATTTATTTTTATCCGGCTGCAGAAGTAAAATGAGGAAGTTAAAGGCCTTTATTTTAAAGCATTTTGAGCTATCTATAGTTTTTCTTGTGTTTCTTGGAATTGTAGGGATAGCGCTTATCTTCCAATACAAGCTGGCCTTTCTTAACTTTTTTTTCCTGCCTGTCATCGTTTCAGGACATTTTCTCGGAAAGAAGCAGGGTGTGCTGACAGCCTTGTTTAGTATTTTGGTGGTGGTTTGTTATCTTTTATTTACAGGGAAAATTTTACAGGCTGAGAATGTTTTGTCACTTTATGAGTTTATCAATGTTTTGGCGTGGGGAAGTTTTTTACTTCTCACAGGAGCTATAGTGGGGACAGCATCAGAGCAGAGAGAAAATAGGCTAAAAAAACTGAAGACCGCATACATCGGGATATTGGAAATCATGTTTAAATACTTGGAATACGGAGATGAAGGAAAGCCTGCCTCTGTAAGGATATCTCATATGGCAGGCCGAATTGCCGCAACTGCCGGACTTGAGACCAGGGAAGTGGAAAACATCAAGTCAGCCGCTCTTCTCTCAGAATCCAGCGGCCTCCACAAAAGCCTTTCTTTCTTCTATGAGATCTCAGATTTTTGGTCCAGAGAAATGAAGATATCAGAATCTTCTTTGAGTGATAGAGAGAAAGTCATATTAGAATCAACCGCATCTCTTTTGGATGAAATCCAGCCCTTGCTTGAGGATTACTATCAACATTATGTTAATAATCCGGCTGACCTCGATAAAGACCTGAAGAATATCAATATGGGGGCAAGCATTATTGCCCTTGCAAACATATATGAGAAGATTTCACAAAAAGGCCCTCCTCTCATGGGTGTCACGGAATTCGGAAGTATCAACAGCATTAAAACTCTGGGAGGAAGGACTTTTCCAGAACTCGCAGTCCAGGCCTTTGTGCTGGTGGTCTCAGGAACCTAAGGGACAGCGTTTTGATCCGGCCGTGTTTCCATCAGATACTTTTCCCAATTCAAAAAAATGTTTCTTGTGTATCCTTGACTATTGTCTCGCCAGTCCGATAAAATCTTTGAGTGATAGTGAACGTGAAGGTTACAGAAGAGGTCATAGAGTCCAAGGGAAAACGTTTTTTGTTATTTGTGGAAAAATCCAAGGACGAGGAAGACTACGCCAAATACGAGCGCCTGCGCAGGGAGGTCTGGGGGGACCCTTATGACAATCTGTCCTGTCCCAGAAACATGGCGAGCGAGAATTTTTTCAATGACGGAAGCAGCCTTTTTATTGGTATTTATGCTGGAGATGAAAAAGGGAATATTCTGCGGGATACGGCACATTTCATAGGATTTGCCTATGGCTATGTCGGGGTGATTGACAAAAATACGGCCTATGATGAAACCAGCAACCTTAATTTTTACTCCCAGTATGCGGCGGTTCAAAAGAACTACCGGAATTTAAAATTGGGATTTTTCCTTAAACTGTATCAGAAGAAAATCGTCCAGGATTTGTTTCATATCGATTCCATAACATGCACGTTTGATCCTTTGACAGGAGTGAACGCATACAGAAATATCCATAAGCTGGGGATGGAGGTCATTGATTATAAGATATCTTTTTACAAAGGTTTTTCCGGGCTTTTAAACAGGTCCGATATTCCCTCTGACAGATTTTTGGCTTTATGGAGATTAAGCAGGAAAAAAGAAAAAGCGGATTATGATCTGGATTCGCTGCTGCAGGCAAAAGTACTTGCTGTCAGCTCATCCAAAAAAAAGATAAGCGGAGAGAAAGGAGAAATCACGTTACAGGTAAGTCATGAGATGGACCGTAATGCGTTTAAATCTCTGAAGCCATATGTTCTTATTGAGATCCCCTATGATTTTTACGGGATGATCCGGGATACAGATGCATCCGAAGAAAAGATCAGACGTATTCCTCTGGACTGGAGAATAAGGACCAGGATGGCTTTCACAGAGCTCTTTAAAGCAGGATACAGGATTGTGGATTTCAGATGCAAAAAAACCAGCAGAGGGAACAGGAGTTTTTATGTTTTATCGAACAAAACATAAACACTTCAGACTGTTTGCATTGACAATGGACAAACACTCAGATAAAAATAAATGATTACATTATAAAAGGGAGATGCTATGTATAATAAGGCATTGATTTTATTTTTGACATCATCTTTGGTTTTTCTTTTTTTATTCAACACATGCTCGAGTGAAAAAGAAGGGAACATTCAGGAGGCAGATGCAATGGAAATACACAAAAAAATCTTGACAGTTGACACACACTGCGATACCCCGATGATGATGGCAGAGGGCGAATATGATATGGGAGAGCTGCATGATGCTGGGTTAGAAAGAAGAGGAAAGATCGACCTTCCGCGCATGAAAAAAGGGGGGCTTGATGCGGAATTTTTCGCCGCTTTTGTAGGACAGGGAGAACGAACGGAACAGGGTTATAAGAAAGCTAGAGAAAGAGCGGACCTTCTTATAAAATCAGTTCATGATATGTGTGATAAATACCCTGAAATGGTCAGCTTTGCCACCACTCCTGATGATGCCTACAGGCTTGCAGAACAGGGAAAGATCGCGGCTTTCTTGGGCTTGGAAAATGGATATCCCATTGGAAAAGACCTGGCACTTGTAGAGGAGTTTTATAACGAGGGAGTCCGTTATATCACCTTGTGTCATTCCAGTGATAATGATATTTGTGATTCTTCCACGGACAGAAGAGAGCCAGAGGATAATGGTTTGAGCGAGTTCGGGAAAAAGGTGGTTGAAGAGTGCAACCGTCTCGGGATGATGATTGATGTCTCCCATGTTTCTGACCAGACATTTTTTGATGTCATCCAACACTCCCTGGCTCCGGTCATTGCTTCTCATTCCAGTGTCCGTTCCCTCTGTGACCATCCCAGGAATTTTTCGGATGAAATGCTGAAAGCCCTGGCTGAAAAAGGCGGTGTGATCCAGATTTGTTTTGTGTCAAGTTTCGTGAAGGAAGGAGAGTCCGATCCCGATAGGCAGAAGGCCATTGAAGAACTGGAGGAGAAGTACGGCGATTATTCAGAAATAAAGGATGAAGAGGTCAGGCAAAAAGTCAGAGAAGAATTTATGGAGATATATAAAAAGTATCCCAGACCGAGCGCTTCCGTTGAAGACATGGTTGACCATATTGATTATGTGAAGGAGCTTATCGGAGTTGATTATATAGGAATAGGGACAGATTTTGACGGCGGCGGTAGCCTTGAGGGCTGTGACGATGTCAGTGAGATGCCTAATGTAACCGGAGAGCTTTTAAAAAGGGGTTATACCGAAGAGGAGATAGAGAAAATCTGGGGTGGAAATTTAATGAGGGTTTTTAGAAAAATCATAGAATCCTCTGATTCTTCGAAATAAAGAGAGCCATGCCATTCGACTGCGGTTAAAAAGGACTTTAACCGAGGGTGCTTTATGTATAATGAGTCTCCATGATTTGGTTTTTAAAGTGAAAAGAAAAAAGTTTTTGCTTTTGGGTCTGTTTCTGTTTCCATTTTTCCTGAGTCTTTCTTTCTTAGGGAGTGCGGATGTAAAGGACAACAAGAGTGATGAGTCCTGGATGGGCGTTTATATGGAGGGAGTCAAAATCGGTTATAGTTATTCCTACAGGGAGCCAGTTGAAAGAGAGAGCAGAAGATATTCAAAATTGCACAGTGAAACAAATTTGAGAGTGAGCCGTTTAGGAGGAAATCCGATTGAGATAGCGACCGTGCAGGAGTCTCTGTATGATGATAAAGGGTATCCGGTTGAGATGGTCGTGATAACAAAGATGTCAGAACAGGAAACGGTGATCAGAGCAGGTATAAGTCCGGAATCCATCCTTTTTGAAATGGGTGGTAAGACAGTCAAAGAAATACCTAATGAAAAGCCCTTTTATCTTGAAGTGCCCCTTGAAGAGTGGATCAAAGAGAACAAATTTAAAAAGGGGGCTGTGTATGATTTTCATATACTCGACCCTGTTGCTTACTCCGTTTCAGAATGCCGCTTTGAGATCCTTGGTAAAGAAAACATACTTATTCTGGGGAAGGATTATGAGTTATGGCACACCCGCTCCGAACTCACATCTCTCGTACCTGTAATCGCGGAAGAATGGATCGATGATAAGGGAGATATCTATAAATCTGAGGTTCGGACAGGCATTCTCAACACGATCTCCCTGAAAATGTCTAAACAGGAGGCGCTGGAGAAGGGAGACAGAACCTATGATATTGCGTATTCAACGGTCATCAGGATTGATGAGGAGATAGAGAATCCTCAGCAGATCAAGAGCATGACCATGGAATTAAGCGGGCTGTCCGAAGAAAAGCTGGACAGCTTTCCCTGGGACAGTAGAAGTCAAAGGATAATGGAAAGAAAAGAGGATTCTTTTGTCATACAGACCGAGTCCGCGATTTTTAATGAAGAAAAAGCCATTCCCTTCCCCGTGAAAAGGGAAGAGCTGAAAGCCTCTCTCCAACCGACTTTGTTTTGTCAGTCGGATGACCCTGATATAAAAGAAATGGCTGAGAAGATTGTGGGAGAGGAAAAAAATTCATGGAGGGCGGCTGAGAAAATCGCTGCCTGGGTCAGAAGGGAGGTCATGCCCAATTATAATGTAGGCTTTGCTTCCGCAAAAGAGACACTAAAAAACAGGGAGGGAGACTGCAGTGAACACACGGTTCTTTTCACGGCTTTATGCCGGTCCGTAGGCATTCCGGCAAGAGCTGCTGTGGGGATCATGTGCGGCGGTAATTTTTTTGCGTACCATATGTGGCCTGAAGTCTATGTAGGAGAATGGATTGATTTGGATCCAAAATGGTTCCGTGTCGATCAAAGAAGCGGCGCCTCTTATACGGATGCCACTCATATTAAGTTCGGCAGAACGGAACTGGATGAAAATTTGTTCACAGAAATGGTGCTGTCTGCATCAGAAATAATCGGGAAACTCAGTATTCACATTGTCAAATACAAATGAGTTTTCTGAGTAAGGAATTTTGACCATGAAAGCCTATCTGGATTGCTATCCTTGTTTTTTTGTTCAGACTCTGAATACGATGAGATTGATTACCTCTGATGAGGAAGAGATATGGAAGGTGCTGAAAGCTGTCAGCTCCTTTCTTCCGGAATTGTCATTTGACTCCACTCCCCCTGAAATAGGGCGTGAAATATACAGAATCATTTCTGATATGACGGGAGTGAAAGACCCTTATCGTGACATCAAAAAGCGCTGCACGCAGCAGGCACTGGCTCTCTATCCAAACATAAAGGACAAAGTAAGAAAGGCCGAAAACAGTCTTTTGACTGCCGTCAAAGCAGCGGCGGCAGGAAATATTATTGACTTTGGAGCCCAGGCTGAGTTTGATATAAAGGAAGATTTTGACAGGGTACTCAACCAGGATTTTGCTGTCAGTGACTTCGAGCGGTTCGCCCGGATGGTCAAAAAGTCAAGAAAGACCGTTTACCTGGCAGACAATGCCGGAGAGACGGTTTTTGACCGGATATTGATCGAGGAGATGGCTGTTCCTGTCATCTATGCTGTCAGGGACAAACCTGTTATCAATGATGCCGTGACAGAGGATGCCGTAGAAGCCGGGATAGACAAAGCAGCCCAGGTCGTATCCTCGGGAAGTGACGCGCCCGGAACCATAATGGATTACTGCAGGGATGATTTTATAGATATCTTTAAAAGCGCAGACCTCATCATAAGCAAAGGCCAGGGAAATTATGAGGCCCTTTCTGAAGTCCAGAGGCCGATTTTTTTCCTTTTAAAGTCAAAATGCCCTGTGATCGCAAAGGATATCGGTGTTCCGGAAGGAAGTATCATCCTGATGGGACAGAAAAAAATACAGGGCATATGATATAAAATAGACACAAAACAAGGAGGTGTCCATGAGTGAAAATGACGTATTAAAGGAAAACGGTAAACAGGGGTATTCAAGAAGAGATTTCGTCAAGTATCTGTTAGCCGGTTCATCTGTTTCCATTGCCGGTTTATCCAAACTCAACGCGTCCATTTATCAAAGCATAACGGATTTAAACCAGAAGTATATTCAGGATGAAGCTCCGGACGGTGTTTACTGGGATGCGATAAGAGAAAAGTTCATGTTTCAGGATGGCCTGATCATGATGAACAACGGGACCGTGGGACCCATGCCCAAGACCGTGTTCAATACCCTGATGAAGACATTTAAGATACAGGCGACTTCTCCCGTGCATACCTATTCCTATATCCCCAGGAAAAAAGAGGAAATCCGATCTAGAATAGCGGAATTTATCAATGCATCTCCCGATGAAGTCGCCGTGGTGCGGAATACAACAGAAGGAATGAATTTCGTGGCCAATGGATTGGACCTCAAGCCGGGCGATGAAGTCCTCCTCTCTTCCATGGAGCATCCTGGGGGCACACACCCATGGAAAATAAAGGAAGAGCGCTACGGCATCAAAGTCACGGAAGTGCCTATCGGCCTTCCTCCTAAAAGCGTAGATGAGTTTGTGGGCAATTTCGAAAAGGCCATTACTCCCAAAACCAAAGTCATCAGCGTGAGCCACACGGTTTATATTTCCGGCCTAATTTCTCCCTTGAAAGAACTCTCAAAGATGGCTCATGAAAAAGGACTGCTCGTAGTTGCGGACAGCGCGCACGGCATGGGCATGCTGGATCTGGATATGAAAGAGCTGGGCGTTGATTTCTTTACCACGAGTCCTTATAAATGGCTGGGAGCGCCTACAGGCGTGGGTGTCTTTTACGTACGCAAAGAAGTCAAGGACCAGCTGTGGCCCACAATCACCACTTCAGGATGGGACCAGCCTACAGCCAGGAAATACGAGACTCTGGGCCAGCGTGCGGACGCGCTCATAATAGCCCTGGGAGAGGCCGTGAATTTCCAGAATTATAGCGGCAGGGCACGGATCGAACAAAGGATCAAATCCCTGGCAGGATATTTCAAGCGGGAGTTGAAAAAAATATCGGGTGCAAAACTCCATACTTCAGAAGACCTGTATATAAGCGGAGGCCTGACCGCGTTTTCCATAAAAGGTGTGGAACCAAGGGATATCGTGGAATATGTGAGGCAGAAATACAACATCGTGATAAGGACCGTGGGAAGTCCGGACAGGGGAACCTATGGGTGCCGGGTGTCCACCCATTATTACATCAAACACAGAGAAGTCGACCAACTGCTGGAAGGGATAAAAAAAATCGCAGGGCAGAGAAACTAAGAGGCAGAAAAATAAATCCGGATTAACAGAAAATCTGGAATGAATTTTCTTTTTTAGCTTGGATGATTGGTTCTGCAGTTATGTGGATCGTGATCGCATCCACCTGATCCATAGGGCCATGTCTGTCCACCAGCTTGAGTTTTACAGTGACAGAGGACGCTCTCTTCTATTCTACCGCGGATGAGAACCTGAAGTTCAGGCTTTACCCACCTTTTTTTCATAGGTTTTCTCCTTAATTTGCTTCCTTGCTTATAAATTATTCTATTATTTAGGATCTGTCAAGTGACTCTAGCTTGGAGTACCTTTCAAGGGCGGTCCGGCAGAAGTACGTCACGGGTTCATCCAGAACGCCTTTTTCAAGGTAAGAATGAGCCGGGCACCAGAGACACAGGTTTATGATGGGGCAGGTCCGGCAGTTTTCAAGAAATATTTTCTTATCCGAAGTGAGGTTTCTTACGGATGGCACGAACCGCTCCCATGCTTCTTGAAAAGTCCCTTTTCTCAGGTCATACATGAGGTCCGGATGATAGAGGGAGGAACACAGCCTGAAGTATCCGTCAAATCCAAGAGTGAAGCTCGAAACTCCGGCGCCGCAGGAGAAGAGGTAGTGGTGTGCTGTTTTTTTAAAATCCTCGCTTACCAGGCGGCCGCATTCTTTTTTCAAAGAATCAAACCGCTCCGGATCGGAAAGCTCCAAATGGGCGATCTGTTCGGGGCTCAGCCTTTCCTGTTTGATATCTTTGTTTTTTTCGGGATCCCGGTCGAATCTCAAATGAAGAAAAGGATCGAACCGGAAATAATCCTTGGTTGCCTTACGGCAGAACTCGGCAATCTGCGGGAGCTCTTGATAGTTGGATTTAAGCGCCATAGCCTTGAGCCTGACCTTGATGTTGTTTTTCAGAAGGAGGCTCAATCCTCTTTGGAAAGCCTCAAAGGAGCCTGGTTTCCTGGTTACTTTTTCAAATGTCTTTTTAGTGGCTCCGTAAACCGTGACTTCAATATCCCTGGGGGGGTATTTTTTGAAAAGCTGAATGTGCTTGTCTGTGATCAGAGCGGCGTTGGTGAATACGGAGACAAGAAGCCCCATTTTTTTTAAATTTATGTAGATTTCTGGAAAATTCCTGTGCAGTAAAGGCTCTCCCCCGGTCAGAAGGCACCACAGAGCCCCTCTGTGAACCGCTTCGCGGGCAGTGTGTGTGATCTCTTCTGCGGAAAGCTCCTTTTCAATGGCGTTTTTGTCTCCCATAGGAAGGTTGATGTAACAGTGGCGGCGGTTAAAAGGACACCTGGCCGTAAGTTCGATATCAAACGCATAAAGATGCCTTTTTTTCTCCAGCTTTTCCCACAGCTTGAATTCAGAAAGCCGGAGAGAAGAGGTGTAAGGCTTTGTCATTTATTTTTTTCTAGATATGATTTTTCTTTTAAGCAGTTCTTCCAAAAGGCCTGTGACATCTTTTTCTATCTCCCCGGGTTCGGCTTCATATTGTTCTGATAGTTCTGAGATGATGCCGTCGACCGATTTGTCTCCGTCCAGCTTTTCCCAAATAGCTCTGCCCGATTCATTGAGAGTGAAGAGCTCGTCCTCCATATCTCCTACGCCTGCTGTGAGCGGGACAATAATGAGTTCACTCTCAATATTCCTAGCCACGATCTCATCCGAGGGGGCATAAATATCCTCTCTTTTCACTTTTTCTGACAATATCTCCTCCTAACCTGAACTATTCAGGATAATAACCTTTGTTATGATTTTATATTGTGCAGCCTTTTTTTCCAATCTTTTATTTCCCAGGCTTTTTCTCCTTTTTTTAGAAGGCCGATCTCCTGGGCTTCAAGATGAGCGGTTCTGCAGTAGTACTCCACCGGCGTATCAAGAGTGCCGTGCTCCATCCAGGACCGGGCCGGGCATTGTTCGCACAGGGCGCTGATAAAACACCGGGCACAGCGGTAAAGATAATCAGGATTCAGAGCTTTCATTTTCCGTACTTTAGGGAAGAAACGGGTCAGGGCATCTTTTAAAGATCCTTTGTTAAGGTCATAAATGGTTTGTGGGTGGCGGAGGAGCATACAGAGCTGGAAACGGCCGTAGGCATCCACGCACCCTCCTCCTTGACCGGCCCCGCATGTAACAAGATCATCTCCTGGTATTTCAAGAAACTTCAGGCAGAATTCTTTCTTCTGTTTGAGCCATTCTTCTTTTTTTCTGGATAAAAATCTAAGGCTATCCTCTGGCGTATTCCTTAATTTTTCAATGATTATGTTTTTTCCCCTGGAATCTCTTCTGGCCCTTAAGTCAAAAAAAACAGTGTATCCGGGCTCTCTGTCTTTCCAGGAAAGCTGCGCTGCCCATTCTTCAAATATGCTTATTTCGTTTTTCGTGAAGGAAAAATAAGGAATTTTTATTTTAAAGGGAATATTGTGTTCGAGCAGCCGGTCGATCCCGTTTCTGAATTTTTCATAAGAACCCTTGATTCGGGTGACCCTTTCATATGTACGTTGACTCATGCCGTAGGCGGTGACTTCAATTGATTCAAGAGGGGGTATCTTTCTGAAGACAGAGCAAAGATTTTCGTCGATCAGCGTGGCATTGGTGAAGATGTTTGCCCTGAGTCCTAACTTTCTGGCATAGATATAAATTTCTTTAAAATCTTTTCTTAACAGAGGTTCTCCTCCGGTAAAGCGGACATCAAGGCAGCCCAGGGAAGAAGCTTCGTCAAGGATTTCTTTGATCTTCTCAGTGGACAGTTCCTTTTCTTGAGCCCTGATGCTGGCTTCAGGTTGGTTTATGTAACAGTGGATGCAGTTGTTGTTGCACCGTTCCGTGAGTTCCATGTCAATCCTTGCCAGAAGAGGGGTGCTTTTATAGAGTGGATGTGTGTAGATATTTTTTTTGGAATAAAAGCTTTCTTTGTTTTCGATTTTCTTGTTTTTTTCTTTCATTTCTCAAGGGTTGCTTTGAAAGATCAGGTAGTGTAAAGGAGTCCGTCTATGACTTTGATAATGCCGCCCTGTTTGTTGAAGTAGAGATCGTAACAGGGAGTTTCCCCGCTGATATCATAAGCCAGGGTGATCATTTTATCCCACCAGTCAGGCGTGACCAGCGGTTTTACAATACAGTCAAGAATGCGGGTCGTTATTTCTTTTCTGTCCCTTACGGGTTCGATTCTGTTTTCTTTTGATTTGTTCAGGAAGAAGAGCGCTTTTAACCTGGCTTTGGCCGTGGATATATCCGGAACTTCTCCGTGACTCCAGGTTCCGTAAAGGTGAAAGTCCTGGCCAGGTTTTTTTCGGATGACATTCCGGTCATCACAGAGAATTTCGGATCTATTTTTGAATATTTTAACTATGGTGGATTTCCCGGCTTCTGAGTGGCCTACAAACGCAAGGCCAAAGCCTTTATAGATAAGCCCGGCCGAATGGAGGATACATCCGTTTCTGTCCGGAAGAACCCTGGCAAGAAGGATCTGGTCGCTGGGGAAGAAGGTCAGGGAGGTCCTGTTTCCTGCTTCGAACAGGTCTTTACCTTCATGAAATATGTGACCGTTGGTATGGCTGTTGTCGAAACGGGCGATCTTGAATATCTTTTCTTCTTCTTGCTCGGGATAAGTGCCTATATAAAGCCATCCATCATCTTTCTTGTAAATTTTCCAGGGAGGCTTATCATAGACCCTTTGACCGAGGTCATTGTCCTTAAGTTCGGGAAGGGAAAAGGAATGGTGGATGGATATCATTTCCTCTCCGGGGCTCTCTGTTTTAAAAGGCTTGAATTTGGGATGGAATGTGGCACTGGTCAGGGGAAGATCGGCTGATACTTTTATGATGATATCCGCGACGTTGAAATAGTTTATATACTCGGTGTTTTTTTCTTTTTTTGTCAATGGCTGCTCTTGAATCCTATTTTGAAGATAATGATACACTGGAAAAGGTCTCAGTTCAATACAAATCGCGCTTTTTTGTTTTTGCTGATGTGTATATAATGACAGGTTAAAAATAGACCAAGCCATGTTAAAAAAAATTATCACTCTTTACCGCAGTGCCTACACCGGATTTACCCGGCAGGCCTGGGCTCTGTTTATGGTTCAGCTGGTCAATTCATCGGGATTTATGGTGATTTTCTTTTTGAGTCTTTACCTGACGAGGAAGTTGGATTTTACCTTAGAACAGGCGGGACGCACCATAAGTATTTTTGGCGTCGGTTCTCTGCTTGGTGCGTGGCTGGGAGGATGGCTTTCAGACCTTGTAGGGTCCACGAATGTTCAGAAACTCGGCCTGTTTTGTGCCGGGATTTTCTATATTTGGTTAGGCCAGCCTGAAAAGCTTTGGGCTGTTAATGTGGTTATTTTCTTAGTAGCTACTGCTTCCGGTATGCTCTACCCCGCAGCCAATACTTCCATGGCCAGGCTTTGTCCTCCTGGGACCATAACCAGGGGATTTGCGCTCAACCGCCTGGCCAACAATATAGGGGTGACCATAGGACCGGCAGTGGGCGGATTTTTAGCTCTTCGCAACTACGGGCTTCTCTTCTGGTTTGATGGTTTGACCTGCCTGGCCGCTGTTCTGCTTTTTTCTCTTCTGTGGAGGAGGCCGGAACAGGAGCTCAGGGCTGAAGAGACAAAGCGTCCGGCAAGCGGCCGTTCTCCCTGGCGCGATATCCCTTTTTTGATACTGCTTCCCCTTATAGCCATCTGGGGAACCATTTTTCATCAGCTTTTTGCCACGTTTCCTCTTTATATGAGGGAGGTGTATGGTTTCCCTGAGAACCGGATAGGCCTGCTTATCATGATCAACACCCTGCTCATTGTGACTTTGGAAATGCTTTTGATCCACTGGATCGGCAAGCATTCCCTGGTTCGTATTATTGCCGCTGCTTTTTTGTTGACAGGAATCGGTTTTGCCTTGATGCCTCTCGGAAGGGGATTCGTTTATGCTGCGTTCACAGTGGCTGTCTGGACATTTGGAGAGATGCTCAGCATGCCGCTTTTGGGGGCGTTCATCGCACAAAGAGCCGGTTCAGGAAGCCAGGGCCGTTATATGGGGCTTTTTAGCTTTGCCTTTTCTGTTTCTATGATACTGGGACCGGCGCTTGGAACGTATGTGTATTCCCGTTTCGGACCGGATGTTCTCTGGTTTGGCTGTGGGATTATGGGTTTTTTGCTTTTTGTCGGGTTCAGAATAATGAGCCCCATGTTTAAGGAAAGTTCTGTGCCAGTCTAGGCATGAGGAAAAGAACAAGATTTAAAATTCAAATATTTTTTTTGACAGCTCCAAAATGCTTTGTTTCTTTTCGTCAATAGGCTTTATCCGGAACCTGTAGCTGTAGTATTTTTCCAGAAGCATGTATTCCGGATGAGGCCTGGCTCCCCAGGAATCGTCTCCCCCCACTCCCATCTGCTGGTAATCCAGGTTTAGGGAGGTCAGCTCACGCGGTTTGACATCACAGGTATGCCTGTTGACCTCTCTGGCATTCTCATTAAATCGGGATGTCTTTATTTTTGATTCAAAATCCTCTGTCACATTGTGGTGGGCGCTGAAATTGAAGAGGGGCATGCCTACGACCAGAAGCCCGATTCCCTCCCTGTTGGTGAGGGCAAGCCATCTTGTCTCGGTCCTGTTCCCGTTTTCCTGTGGTCGGATATAGGCAAAGGAGAGGTCTTTGACCATTTTTTCATAAAGCCCGACACAGGCTGCTGTTTTTCGGTCCCAGTAGTTTTCAAAAGGCCCTTTTCCGAACCATTTGATGTATTCAAACTCCCGGGGAAGCTGCAAATTCATGCCCAGTTTGGGGAGCTCCGGAAGAGAGGAATTGAGTTTTTCAAAATCAATCTCTATGATAATATCGCCGTTTCCTGTGACTGTATAGGCAGACGTGTAGTGAGCTATGACCGTCTCTTTATTATCTTCAATATCAAACTGAAAGGTCAGCCTCACTGTCTTTTCTGAGAGTTCTTGTATTTGAGAATCCGTGATTTTTCTTCTTGTCGCTGCTTCTTTCCATATACGGCAGCGGACAGGCATCCCGTTTCCAAAATCATTATCAGTAGGAGCTCTCCAAAAATTTGGAGCAAGGGGATTTTTGATAAGCTCTTTTTCTTTGAAAACCATGGATTCCAATGTGCCTGATCCCAGATCAAAACGAATTGTGAAGCCGTCCCCGCGAATCACGGCTTCAGATTCACTGCGTTCCAAACGGATGTCTGCCCAGTTTTCCGGGTTTTCAGGAGCGGTCTTTTCATAATAGGGAAGTTTGAACTGCTGGTGCGCTGTGACATGCCCTTTGGGGAGCAGGGGACGGGCATTTTTTCCTTTGAGATCCAGGTTGAGGAAATATTCTGAACCCGGTTTTATCTGGCGGAGACTGTACCCCAGTTCGATTTCTTTGCTTTCCAAAGGAGGTATTTCAAGTTTATCCATGAGGCCTGAACTGATTTTTTCCCCGTCCTGCGTAATGGTCCATTCCAGTTCGAACAGGGAGAGATCAATAAAGCTGAACTTATTCAGGACTGATATCCTTCCCGAGTGCAGGTCAACGGGTTTGAACCCAACATGCTGATAGACCTTTTTCACTTCATTGAGAGCGGGGTGCGGTGTCCTGTCAGGATTGACAAGTCCGTTTATACAAAAATTCCCATCACTTGGGACTCCCGGAGGGCCGAAGTCTCCTCCATAAGCCCAGAACTCTTCGTTGTTTTCGTTTTTCATAACAAGCCCCTGGTCAACCCAGTCCCATATGAATCCGCCCTGAAGGATGCCGTGGCTTTCGATCACATCCCAGTAATCCTGAAGGTTGCCATTGCTGTTTCCCATAGCATGAGAATACTCACAGAGGATAAGCGGCCTGTCTTCCCCGCTGTTTGCGTATTTTTGCAGGTGTCCTATCCTGGCATACATAGGACAGTAGATATCCGAATGTCTTTGTTTTGCGTTTGTCTGGTGGCCTTCTCTTTCATACTGAACAGGCCGGGTATTGTCTCTGCTCTTGATCCACTGGTAGTTGGCAAGCATGTTGTGTCCGTCTCCCGCTTCATTCCCTAAAGACCAGATGATGACTGAGGGATGGTTTTTATCCCGCTCTACCATTTTTTGAGCCCTGTCCAGATGAGCGGCTTTCCATTCAGGCTTGTCAGCCAGAGTAACATCTTTGTTATACCCCATTCCGTGTGATTCTATGTTGCTTTCATCAATGAGATACAATCCGTATTCGTCGCACAGATCGTACCAGTCAACAGGCTGGGGGTAATGGGATGTTCTGACAGCGTTTATATTTGATTTTTTCATCAAGCTGATATCTTTCAACATGGTCTCTCTGTTAACAACATGGCCTTTTCGCTCATGGTGTTCGTGAAGGTTGACGCCTTTCAGATAGACCGGCACTCCGTTGACATGAAGCTGTTTGTCTTTTATCTCAACGCGGCGGAAACCCACTTTACAACCAAGGGATTCTACCAAGTCACCGGTGCTGTTTTTTAAGCTGATGATAAGAGTATAAAGATGAGGGGTCTCAGCGCTCCATTTTTTTGGGTTCTCTGTTTCTTTTGTAAACATCACCATATTTTTGCCGTTTTCTACGGCTACGGTTTCTGAGCCGGAGAGAATTTCTTTGTTTCGGTCTCTGAGAGAGAATCCTATGGTGTGCGGGGTTGCCTCCGTCAGGAGACTTTTGATTTCTATTTGTAGGGAGAGTTTTCCGTCCTTGTAGTCATTGACAAGGCCTGCTTTAGCAAAAAAGTCTCTTATATGGACTTTGTTCCTGGCCAGGAGGTAAACATCTCTCTGGATACCGCTTAGTCTCCAGAAATCCTGGTCTTCCAAGTAGCTCCCGTCGCACCATCTGTAGACTTCAACGGCGACAGAGTTACGGCCTTCCCTGATGTACGGAGTTATGCGGAATTCTGCGGGCGTCTTGCTTCCCTCGTTGTATCCGACCTTGTGGCCGTTTAACCAAACGTACATTGCGGAGCTTACAGCCCCGAAATGAATAAAGATTTCTTTGTCTTTCCATTCTTTAGGAAGCCTGAAATCGCGTTTGTAGGAGCCGACCGGATTATAATTGTGGTGGATGTAGGGAGGATTCTTTTTAAAGGGGTAGCCTGCATTTATATAAATAGGGATGCCGTATCCCTGCAGTTCCCAGTTGCCTGGAACCGGGATATCATCCCATTTGTTCGTATTAAAACCCGGTTCGAAAAAGTAATAGGGTCTGTCTCCGGGTTTTCTTGACCAGTGGAATTTCCACATTCCGTTTAAACTGAAATAAAAGGGAGAATCTTCTTTCCTGTCTGCAGCGGCCTGTTCGTTCTTAGCATAAGGAATAAAACTAGCCCTGGGAAGTTCCCGGTTTATTTGAAAAACCGCTGGATTTTCCCAGTCCCTTGGCTCTGTCTCCTTATAGGTTCTTTTTGCGTATTTGTCCTCAGTTGTGCAGCTTGAGAACAAAGCCATCATTAAAAATAAAATGACACTTGCAAAAATGGTTTTTTTCATTTGTCCCTCTCATTAGAGAATTGATCTTATTTATTCATAGGAAAAGAATGGTATTTATATTATTCTTTTCTTTTTAAGGATATTCAAGATTTTTTATAATTATGGGGGACGCTCCATTAGGTACCACCCTATTTTGCTGAATCCGTTGGATATTAAAAAAAATTCCGGATTGTCTCCCTCTGAAATATTTCCATTTAATACACCACAGCAATCCTGCAGATGTAAGTCTCTATACAGAGTAGGCTCTTAAGAGGCAGGATAGGGGAAGATGGCATTCTATAGTAAGCCACGAACATAAATGCGGGATTTTATAGGGTGGTACCTAATGGGATGTCCCCATATCAGCGGGTGAGGTGATAGATAATGCGGAGGATGGCTTCTTCGCTTACAAGGCCGTATTCACCGTTATAAAACATGCCGACATGAACTTCTGAGCGAAAAAGCCCTTTAGGTGAATACCCTGCGCCTTCGAACACGCCGATTTTTCCTTTGTATTTTTCTTGATATTTAAGAAGCACTTTTTTGATTTCATTGTTGATTTGCTTGAATGTGGAATCGAGATCTTCCTGAACTTTCCTTATCTCAACCTCTGAGGCTTGATCATGTTCAAGGGAAGAGATCAACTGCTTTGCCTTGTTGGTGGCCTCTTTCTTTTTCTTTTCCAGGATCTCTATTTCTTCCTGGCCCCAGGGAGTGGGAATTTTTATCTCCGGAGAAAGCAGGTGCTTCCATTTGATGTGTTCCGGATTGAGAAGGGCTGTTATATTGGGCTCATACGGTTCGACTCCGGGAGGGTAAAATTCATTGTACGCCACACTTGATGTGAAGTATTCATCTGCGAGATCAGCGAATCCGTGGCCGAACTCATGCATCAAGGTTTGCTCGCTTCTCTCATCATCTGATGTGAAAATGGTATAGTCATTATAGATGCCGCCGCCCCCGTATCTTGAAGTGTTGGCCATTGCAATGATTGTGTCGTAGGGCACTTTAGATGCGATATCCCTGAGTGTCTTTGTGTCATCGATGAGAAGATATCTGGGTGTGTTCAGAGCATTATAAGAGGAGTCAAGAACAGTGTTTTTGAATATTCCTTTAGTCGGTTCGTCTGTCCCTCTTTGCTGCGAAGCCCGGAAAACGCCGGAGACATTGAATCTTCCCTTATGGCTTTGAAAGGGTTCTGCTCTGAAAATGACTTTGGTGAAACGGTCGACATCTTTTTTGAATTTTTCCCAGTCTTCGGCTTTATATCCTTCTGCGATGAAAACGATATCCACTTTGTCATGAGGGTCTCCGTTTTCTATTGCCTTGTAGATGCGGTCATCTGTGTTGGATTCTTCATGGATGATATTTTCGTCCCGGGGATCGATATTTATCACAAACTGCGGACAGAGAAGATTGTTTTTATCCCTTCCTTCTATGATGAACAGGAAGGGATATTTTGGATAAGGTATGAGAGCTGTTTGAAGGTATGTTTTTTTGATATTGTTTTTAGCTTCACCTGTGGTTCTGTATTCTCCAAATATGGTAGCAAAACCCTTTGAATAAAGAAGACAGTTCGTAGCCTTATCCACTATTTTGATATAGTACATCCCCGAATTCATGGCATCGATGGTCTTTTCCGGGTTTCCTGCCCATTTAGGATATTTGTAGATTTGGTCAATAGAAACATATGTTTCGTCCGAATCTCCGGTCTGAAAAAAATCAATGCGCATAGTGTGGTCCGTAAAATAGGGCTCAAATAGGATATCTTCCGATACCAGCAATGCAGAGGAAAAAAAGAGGGCAAGAAGAAAAATCTTTGCTTTTTTCATTACAGACTCCCTGTTTGTTTTAAGATTATTATACCTGACCTATTCATAAAAAAATGGCGATGAGCATTTTTTTGTTTTGCTTTCAAGGATATACACGTTTTCTACAAAAAAGACAACCGAAAATTTTTTGTTTGTTTCTCATTTCATTTTAATCGCCATTTTTTTACCATTAAGGCAAGCCGATATGAAATTCAGATATGGTCTGTGCTCCCTTCAGATTTTTAACGCCATTCTTCTTCGTTTTTCTCAGCGCTTGCGTAACTCCCCCCGTCCGTGAGTAAGACATACTCAGCGCCCGGCTTCGCCTGATTCCCTCGAAAAGCTTCATCCGAAGGCTAAATCTTCAATGTCGCCACGTCCACACCTGAATTTCAGTAAGCTTAAGCAACCTCGACTTGTTCATCATTCAGGTTATATTGTATGTGAATGTTTTTTTGCCGGATCAAGTAAAAGGGGATGATGGATATTGCCAAAAATTTTGATATGGATTAAACTTAAGTGACACAGATGCGTACAGGGAAAAAGACCATACTTCAAAGAGAGAAAAACCGCTGTTTGAAAACAAGACAAATATTGAAATAAAGAGGAGAAATTAAAAATGAAAGGAAGTCGGGATGTTTTTGTTTTATTTTCTATACTCTTCATTTTTTATTTTTCACTGCCGTGCGTGGCCGCATCCCAGTGGGAGGAGATGGTACTGTATTCCTGTGACAGCAGGATCTTTTACAAAACAACATCAGAACTTGACAATCCTGAGCCCGATCCTTTTGATCCGGGGACATTTTCAGGCATAAGGGTATTTGACGGGGACAGAGGTACCTTCTGGGCAGAGGGTGTTCCGGGGGATGGATCGGGGGAAGCCCTTTTTTTCACCATACCGGAAAACACCGATGTAATAAGCATAATAAACGGGTCTGCGGGAAGTGACGAAACCTTTTTTAGAAATAACAGGGTCAGGAAAATGCTCCTAAGCCTGTATGTGGGAGTGAGCCCTGAAGCTCATGTGTCGGAAATGGCTGTTCAGTATTTCGCCTTGAAGTATGACAGGGACTTTGTTATTGAGTTGGCAGACACGCAGGATGAACAGGATTTGAATCTTCCGATGGCGCGGAAGGAATTGATTGAATTCAAAAATAGTGTTATGGAACTTTTTGAAAGTGAAAAGGAAGCGGAGGTGGGAAGGCCGGCGGATGCGGTTCATTATATTTTAAGGCTTGAGATACAGGACGTGTATAAGGGTTTGGAAACAGAGGATACCTGCCTTGCGGAGATCAGGATCGAAGAAGGCTTTGAGTCGATCCGTTCCATTTATTTGGGTGAAGATGAGAGCTCTGTTCTTATGGATACGGATAAGGAGATAGGGGTCATACTTGACCGTGATAAGGAAGCGGTTTTTCAGATAATCAGCCAAACGGAAGACAACCAGTGGATTATTTGCGTTAAGATGCCCAGAGAGCATGAAGGCCGCGTTGAGACTGAGTATGTGCTCTACAATACGGTTGCCGCGAAAAAAATAGATAAAGAGATTTTAGGTGAACATGTGTCGGAAATGTACGGCTTTATTAAAAGGGACGGAAAAATATTTCTGGAGTATTTTAATTCGAGCACCTCAAAAATCGAATACCTGGATATGGAAGAGGTCGATTTGAGGTAAAGTCAAAGACACAACCTGTCTGTGATTTGCTCTTTTCAGATCAATGAATATGATAGGAGTCGGTTAGGATCAAATGAAGAAAGGAGTTATTTATGAGGAGATTTACAACCATTTTTTCTGTTCTTTTCCTGCTGGTTTTTATCCATTTTTCCTTTGTTTCGTGTGCCAAACAGGAAAAAACAGTCCAAAAAAAAGTAATCCAGATCGGCGGAGAGGAAATCCAGGAGTGCAGGGAGGCTGTTTACAAGACCAGAGAATTCAGGGGCCGTGAACGCACGTATCTAACGACAGATTTTTCAGAGATCGAGAAACCTTCCTCTTTGGATGTGTTCACCACACATTTCCACAATCCACCCGTTCGCCAGTATTGGACAGGGACCTGCTGGTGTTTTGCCACCACCTCTCTCATGGAATCAGAATTGAAACGTCTGGGGAAAGGGGAAATAAAGCTTTCTGAGATGTTTACTGTTTACTGGGAGTATGTTGAGAAAGCTCGATATTATATCCAAAAAAAGGGAGATATGCACTTTGGCCAGGGTTCTGAACATAATGCGGCGATCGCCCGAATGAAAAAGTACGGAGTTGTTCCCGCTGCGTTTTATACAGGCCTGCTGCCTGAAGAGACCGAACACAATCATGGTGAAATGTTCCGGGAGATTAGAAATTACCTGGGTTTCTGTAAAGAAAACGAATACTGGGATGAAGAGAAAGCTCTTTGTTATGTGCAGCAAATACTGAATAAATATATGGGAAAACCTCCGGACTCTCTCGAGATAAACGGCCGGAGCATGACTCCCGTGGAATACATGGAAGACGTTCTGCAGCTTCCTCTTGACGATTATGTGACCTTTATGAGCCTGAAATATCTCCCTTTTTACACACAGGGTGAATACAAAGTGCCTGACAACTGGTGGCACAGCGATGTGTACTATAACGTCCCTTTGGATGAGTTCTATGAGCTGATCGTCCAGTCATTTGAAAAAGGCTATACAGTAGCCCTGGGCGGTGACGTATCTGAACCCGGAACAAGCGGAGAGGAAGGATGTGCCATCATACCATCTTTTGATATTCCGTGTGCATTGATCGATCAGGACAGCCGTGAATACCGATTTGACAACAGGACCTCTACGGATGACCATGCCGTTCATGCCGTCGGGCATACAGAATTGAACAGCCGCAATTGGTTTCTGATCAAAGATTCAGGAAGCAGCTCTCAAAGAGGCGCCTTTAAAGGCTATACTTTTTTCAGGGATGATTATGTAAAGCTCAAGATGCTGACATTTATGGTTCATAAAGATGCGGCTTCAGAAATCTTGGCCAGGTTTGGAATGTCCGAGTGACTCAGAAGTGCAGATACTCAACAGCATCGATTTCCATGTAATAGTCTGCTGAGTGAGGTTTGATGCGTTTTATTGTGTTGGTATCTGTGTAGTCTCTAAACACAAGCCTGATTTTTTGAGTCCTTGAGATTTCTCCGAGTTCAAAGGTCTCGGGGCTTTGAAGGCCGCTTCCTGTACCTATGTGCTGCCACTCTCCATTCTTATCCGCGGCAAAGAGGGCGTAGTTCATGGTAGGGGGAAGAATTCCTGACTGCTGCCGCCGGGCATAAACGGCAATATCAGCCCCGTTATGGTTTTCCGCTTCCAGTTCCAGGTCAAGAAAACCGAAATATTCGATTTGTGTAAAGCTGCCATCCGGTTTGTTAAGGGACGAGGATGGATTTCTTACCCCATCTGTGGTCTCAAGTATCCTTGTCGCGTATTTTTTGCTTCTGCTGTCAAATCCTCTCTGGTCTATCTGATCGATATTTTCAGAAGTGATGATTCTCGGGCCGGTACTTCTGGTATTTGAAGGATTTATCCTTTCTTTGTCTTCCTGAGAGGATGGGGAGGGATTCAAAGTGAGGGCCAATCCTTTTTTTACTTTTTCAAGGTCTGCATTGGTCAGGACTATGCTGGATCTTTCACTTAACCGGGCTCTTCTTTCTTTTTCTTTTTGAGCAAGTTCAGCCAGGCTCTGTGGAAAGGCAAGAGCTGTGCACACGAAGAAACAGAGGAGGCCCACAATGATTTTTTTCATATCTCTTCCTCTTTATAAGATAAGGAACTCTGCTTTTATGTCAACCTCGGGATGATTTCTATCTTATCTTCCTCCTCAATATTATAGCATAAGAAGGATCATTTTGCTTGGCCCACACATTTTTTGGATAAGCCCTATTAAGAAGAGTCCAGCTTGATATTGACTGAGGCCGTTTTTCAGTATACTATCATTCATAAGAAGGACAGGTTCTGTGCATTTTATTAACCTGAATAGGTCAAGTTAAAATTTAGGAGGGTTAAATGAAGAAACCTTCTTTATTGAGAGGGATTTTCATCCTATTTTTTCTTCTCGTCTCAATCCTTATTGCCAAATCCTTGGTGGTTAAGATAAGAGTTACGCATTTAAGAGCGGAGCCCCAGTTCTATGCTCAGTCCCTTGCTGTTTTGAAAGCCGGAGAGACTGTGGAACAACTCGAGACAAAAGAAGGCTGGATAAAAGTAAAAAGTTCTCAGGGAATAACAGGGTGGATGCATTCGAGTGCTGTTAAACCAAAGGGATTGGCCCTGTTTGCCTCAGCGGATTCTCTTAAAACCGATGCGTCCGCAGACGAGGTGGCGCTGGCAGGAAAAGGATTCAACAAACAGGTGGAAGGAGAGTACAAGGCAAGGAATCCGAACATAAGCTTTGCCATGGTTGATAAGATGCTGCGGTTGGAAATCTCTCCATCCTCTATCAAAACTTTTCTCGCAAAAGGAAAGTTAGGGGAATTCGGGAGGGAAAAATGAACTACAAAAAGACTCTGGTTCTCTTGGCTTTTTCCCTGTTTTGCGTTTTGTTTTTTCTTCAATGTTCTGTTATGGAGGAAAGCGCCGGTATTTTTGGAAAGGTAAGTAAAATAGTCACGTCTGAAAAAGATACGATTAAAGCTGTGCGATCAGGATTCGGAGATATATCAGAGGAGGAAGAATATTATATCGGACGGGCTGTAGCGGCTATTATTCTATCCATGTATCCAGCTTACCAGGACGATGACCTGACCCGTTATGTCAACAGTGTTGGCATGGCTGTTGTCTATCACTCTGACAGGCCTGAGACTTTTGCAGGATACCATTTTCTTGTGTTGGATACAGAGGAAGTCAATGCTCTTTCCGCGCCCTCAGGTTTTATCTTTATAAGCAAGGGTTTGTTGAAAAGATGCAGAGACGAAGAAATGCTGGGGTGCATTCTGGCTCATGAAGTCGCCCATGTTCAGGAAAAGCATGGTCTTCAGGCGATAAAGAATTCGCGCCTGGTGGATGCGTTTGCCCTTATCGGAGAGAAAGCAATGGAAAAATACGGGCCTGAACAGCTGGCAAAGCTGACAGATGTTTTTGAGGATGCTTTGGGAGATGTAGCAGGAAAGTTGATAGAAAGGGGATACGACCGGAAATATGAATATGAAGCTGACCGCCTTTCTATAGAAATAGCAGAGCGGACAGGATATGATCCTATGGGGCTTATTGATTTTCTGGAGACAATGCGACAGGATGCTTCTCAGAGTGAGGAAAAAGGATGGTTTAAAACACATCCCAGCGCCGGGGATAGAATCGAGCGTGCCCAAAAGGAAATATCATCATTGAGTTTTATTCCTGAGAAGGTATCGGCCCGGACAGAAAGGTATGGAAAGGCAGTTCTGGGGCTGCGGTGATCGGCTTTATTTGCCCTAAGCGGAGAAGGAACCATTAAGACAAGGAAACGGATCCAGGCCCTTCTGAAAGGAAAATTGTCCCGGGGTATTCTCATCGGCATCGCATCGTTTTTAGTAATTCTGGTGCTTTATGAACTCCGGCTTTTTCAGCCTTTGGAACGGAAGTCATGGGATTTAAGGCTCAGATTGTTTTCAAAGCCTTCTCATGCAGATGAAGATATCGTTCTCTTTCTGATCGATCAGTACAGCCTGGATGTCTATGAAGAACAACAGGGGCTCCCATGGCCCTGGCCCAGAGAGATGTATTCCTATTTAGCGGATTACTTGGAAGCCGGAGGGGCAAAAGCTGTTTTTTTTGATTTTATATTTTCCGAATCTTCATTTTATGGAGTGGAGGATGACCTGAGGTTTGCTTTGTCACTAAAGAAGGCTGGGAATGTCTTCCTTCCTGTATTCTTAAGCAGGGCCGACAAAGGGCCTGAAGAATCAAATACAGAGCTGTTAAAACCCTATTCACTGGACGTATCGGAAAAACAGGCTGAATCTATTTATCCAATGAAATCAGCCTCTCTTCCTAACAGAGAACTGCTTTCTGTGGCAAAGGGAACAGGCAATGTGCAATTTTCGCCTGATGAAGACAGTATTTACCGCCGGATCCCTCTTCTCTTTTCGTACAACAAGATGATTCTCCCCGCCCTTCCTTTGGCCATAGCTGAATTTATCGGAGATATCCGGATAGAGGCCAGGAAAAACGGGAGTATCTGGCTTGGCAAAAGAAACATTCCTTTGGACGACTCGGGCCGGATGGTCATCAAATACCATGGGCCTCAGGGTACCTATCCCACATATACTGTGGCTTCGATCATCAATTCATGGGCTCAAATAAGGGAGGGAACAGATCCCCAAGTCTCTCCGAATGTGTTTTCCGGAAAGGTTGTTTTAGTGGGCTCAAGCGCGCCCGGGATTTATGACCTCAGGCCTACTCCGTTCAGTTCAGTCTATCCGGGTGTGGAGATACAGGCAGCGGTTTTGGATAATATCTTAAACCGGGATTTCATCTCTTTCCCTGGAGAAATGGTCGTATTGTGTTTGATTCTCTTTTATGCTCTTTTTACCGGAGTGGGGGCGTCGGTTTTGCGGCGTTCCTGGGTCATCGGCCTTTTTTTTATCCTATGCCTGGTTCTTCCCGCAGCATTGTCATGTCTCTTTTTCTTTTCAGGGTACTGGCTGGAATTTGCCGCACCTGAATTTGCCGTTGTCACGGCTTTTATTAGTGCTGCTCTGTTAAATTACAGCCTGGAAGGGAAGCAGCGCCGTTTCATAAAAAACGTGTTCCGTTTTTATCTTTCTCCCTCTTTGATCGACATGATCGTCAAAGACACGGAGCTCTTAAAATTGGGTGGGGATAAAAGAGAGATCACTTCTTTTTTTTCCGATATACAGGGATTTACCTCTGTTTCAGAAAACCTGAGCCCTGAGGAACTGGTTGACCTGCTTAATTTATATCTTTCGGAAATGAGCGGCATCATAATCAACTACAACGGGACTTTGGATAAGTATGAAGGAGATGCCATCATTGCATTCTGGAACGCCCCTCTTGAACACGCAGAACATGCTGTGAATGCCTGCAGAGCTGCATTGGATTGCCAGAAGAAACTCAAAGAGATGGGAAGTCTTTTTAAATCAAAATACGGGCATGAGCTTTTTGCGAGGATTGGTATCAACACAGGCCCTGCAGTGGTAGGGAACATGGGTTCTCACAGACGGTTTGATTACACAGCCATTGGGGATACCGTGAACCTTGCTTCCAGGCTTGAAGGCGCATGTAAGCAGTACAGAGTCCCCATTCTTATTGGGCAGGATACCTATTCAGAAGTAAAGGAATGGATTTTGACAAGGGAAGTCGATATCATCAGAGTCGTTGGAAAAAGCAGGCCGGTAAAGGTATTTGAAATCATTACAGAAAAAGAAAAGGCCACAGGAGCCCAACAAAAGCTGGTGTCCGATTTCCAGGAAGCTCTTACGGAGTATAAAAATCGTGAATGGGAAAAAGCCGCGGCTTTGTTTCAAGGAATTAAGGATGATGCATTGGCTGAATTATACAAAGCAAGGTGCATTGGGTTTATAAAGAATCCTCCGCCGGAGGAGTGGGATGGAGTGTTCGGTTTGAAAATAAAGTAAAAGGAAAAAACACAAATGAAACTTACTTTTTGGGGTGTCAGGGGCTCTGTTCCTGTAAGCGGGAGGCATTATGTCAAGTATGGAGGCCACACCCCATGTGCCTCTCTTGTTTCATCGAAAAAGGATTTGATTGTCATAGATGCGGGAACAGGAATCATGAGGCTGGGTGAGGCGCTGACGGAAAAAAAGGACAAAAAATACGTTCATATCCATCTTGTTTTCACTCATTTCCATATTGACCATATTATGGGACTTCCCTTTTTCCCACCTCTTTTTTTAAAGGAAACCAAGGTCTCGTTTCATTCTCCTTTGAAATCCGGAGAGACTCAAAGGTTACTCAGCACGTTGATGGGGGGGAGGTTTTTCCCGATTCCTTTTGATAAGACAGGAGCTGAAAAAAAATTCGTGAAAGTCCCTTCAGGAGATTTCGCTATAGGCAATGTTCGTATTTCTCATATTCCCCTAAATCACCCTCAAGGTTCCTTTGCCCTCAGATTTAGCGAGAAAGGCAGAAACATTGTTTTTGCTACGGATACGGAACACCCTGAAAAAGGCATGGATGAACAGTTGGTTGCCTTTGCGCAAAAGACCGATATTCTTATTTATGATGCCACATTTACTCCGGATGAATATAAAAAGGGCCGAAGGGGATGGGGTCACAGCACATGGGAGCAAGGAACCAGAATAGCAAAAAAAGCCGGTGTCGAAAAATTATATCTTTCTCATTTTAATCCTTCTCATTCAGACAAAAAAATTGATAATATAATAAGGAGGGCGAAAGAAGTGTTTCCTGAAACGTATGGAGCCAGGGAAGGGTCCTCCCTGAGTTTAAAAGGCGGCTCATAAAAAGGGAAACAGGAAGAAGTTAAGAAGAGAATGTCCTATCAAAATCTTATCAATACAGGGGTTTTAGAATTATTCCTTGTCGTTTTTGTTTTTTGCCTGGGGCTTGTTCTTTCTTTTCTTTTTGGAGTTCTTAACAGGAAGTATCTTCTGTCAAAAGGCAGAAAATCCGGAGTATTTCTTTCAAAGATCATATCTCCTCTGACTTTTCTCATTGTTGTTTTATGTGTCAGGCAGGCAGGTCTCGTGCAAGGCCTTCAATTAAGCCCCGGTTTTCAGAAATATGTTGATGCGGCTGCTTATTTTTTTCTTTTTTTCTTTTTGGTCCGGTTGCTGGACGCTTTTCTTGTAACAAATTATGAACGCCGGGGAAAAATAATTCCTCTTCCCCGGATTCTTCATAGGTTTCTACTGCTTGTGATTTATCTTGTTTTTTTATTCGTTGTTTTAAAAGGAGTAGCCGGTGTTGATATAACGCCTCTTCTCGCTACCTCTGCTATCCTGACCATGATTTTGGGCCTGGCACTTCAGGAGCTGTTGGGTAACATCATATCCGGAATATCCATACATATCACAAAGGCATTCTGCAAGGGAGATTGGATCAAGTGCGGAGACAAAGAAGGCCTTGTCATTGATACAAACTGGAGAGAGACCAGGATAAAGGACCTTTATTCAAATATCGTGGTCATTCCCAATCACTCCATCTCTTCGGATATTCTCATCAACTATTCCTGTCCTGATAAAAGGACGGCTTTAAAAATCCCTGTCAAAGTGAGTTATGAGGCCCCGCCGGAATCTGTGATGGAAGCGCTGAAGGAGGCAGCCTTGGATATGCCGGAAGTCTCAAGAATGCCTCCGCCGGAAGCCTATATCTTGGGCTATGAGGATTTTGGCATATCTTATGTTTTAAAATTCTGGATAACGGATTTCAGTAAAAAGTATCATGTGCTGGGAAAAGCAGGAAGGCTTATTTGGTATAAATTCCGGAGAAGAAGGATCGAGATCCCTCTTCCGTTGAGCGATAAGGTCCGGAATGTTTTTGAATATCTATCAAGAACAAAAACCGGAGAACCTCCCGAACAAGAAGAGGAGGTGCTAAAATATCAATCCCTTTTGAGTTCTTCTTTTTTAAGGTACCAGAAAGGAGAGCAAGAGGGGAAGCTGATCGTATCCGATGAGGAAATTAGAAAATTAGCTTCTTCCGCTCAAAGGCAGCTCTATTCTTCAGGAGAAACACTTTTTGAGCAGGGGGATAAAGGAGAGAGCTGCTTTCTCGTTATATCAGGAAAGATCAAGGGCATTGTGACTTATGAGGAAAAAGGAAAGAAATATACGTCGGAATTTACTGTCAATCCGGGAGGGATTTTTGGGGAGATGTCACTTTATACGGGAATGCCAAGGACCGCAAAGGGGATAATTGAAGGAGAGACCCAGCTTCTGGAAATAGGAGCCAGGGATTTTGCTCTTCTTTTATCCCGGAATCCAGCCCTAGCTGAGATAACAGCCGGAATAGTGAGTGAAAGGAATAAAGAAAACATTGGTTTCCTTAAAAAGATCAAGGAACTTTCAGAAAAAGACATAAGAGACAGTTGTGATAAAATATCCCTGTTAGAAAGGATGAAAAAATTTTTGTCATTTCTAACTGTAAAGAAATAAGACCATGAAATCCAAAAGAAGATTGTTGCTTTCTGTTGTGATTTTCTTTTTGGTTTTTGTCATCGGTATTGTCGGGTTCAAATTTTTCGGAGGCGGGGAATGGTCCTTGTTGGACAGCCTTTATATGACCATCATCACTATTTCAACCGTAGGATATGAGGAGGTCATAGATCTCAGCGCGAATCCAGGGGCGAGGATTTTTGTGGTTGCCTTTATTGTTTTGTCCCTGGGAACCATTACTTTCGCCATATCCTCTATCACTGCTTTTATCGTGGAGGGGGAATTAAAAAATATTCTCTGGAGAAGAAAGATGGACAAGAAAATATCAAAGCTAAAAGATCATTACATCGTCTGCGGAGCCGATGAAACCGCTCGTTCGATCATTGATGAATTGATTCTAACAAAGAAAAAATTTGTTCTTATAGATCCCTCCCAGGAAAAAATCGAAAGGCTTTTGTCATCCGGCGATTTTTTGTACCTAACAGGCGATTCAACTGAAGATGAAATGCTTCTTTCCGCTGGAATAAAAAGGGCTAAAGGAATTATTCTTTCCCTCCCCAAGGATGAAGAGAACCTTTTCGTGACTCTGAGCGCACGCAGCCTTAATCCGGGTATAAGAATAGTGAGCAAGGCCATAGATTTTAAGAGTGATAAAAAGATGAGAAAAGCGGGCGCTGATTCTGTTATATCACCCACTCACATCGGGGGTATGCGCATGGTCTCTGAAATGGTCAGGCCGGCCGTGGTCACTTTTTTGGATATGATGCTGAGAGACAGAGAAAAAGTCCTGAGGTTTGAAGAGGTCTGTGTAGAGGAAGATTCCGGCCTCATCGGAAAGAGACTAGGTGAATGCAAAATAAAGGAAAAAAGCGAGGCGCTTTTAGTCGCTGTCAGAGATAAAATAACAGGGAATTATCATTTTAATCCGCCTGAAGACACGGAGATAAAAGCGAACGATATCCTCATTTTTATTGCCAGTCCGGAGATGATTAAAGAGCTTGAAAAAAAGATATAATGCTTTTCAATCCTCTGTGAAAAACGGAAAGGAGGAAGTCATGCATTCCAGGAGATTGTATTTGTTTTTAACCATATCCCTTTTCTTAGTATTGGTGTTTTGCACGGGGAGTCAAACAGAAGTGACGACGGGAACTCTTCTTAAAGAGATGACAGATCTGTGGCGGCTTGCTGAGTATCCGGAGCCTGAATACCGAACAGTTCAGTTCTCTTCCTATGACAGGCGGAGCACAGTGCCCGGAGGGCCGGAATGGTTTTCGAATTCCGATGGATTCGGAGGGGAGCCTATCCCGAATTTTGAACAGGTCTTAGAAGAGCCGGATGAGGAAGGAATAGGAGTGTATTTGATGGCGGATGTCAAAGGCCCCGGTGCCATCGTCCGTTTGTGGAGTGCGGCCATTTCCGGTGAAATCGAGCTTTTTCTGGACGGCGGATCTGAACCGGTTTATAAAGGCAGGGCAGATGAATTTTTTCATTCCCCCTTTAACCATTATCCCGAATCAAAACCACTTCAATCCGATCTTTTGAATGAAACCCTTTACCAAAGGGACGCCTCTTATTTCCCCTTTCCTTTTTCAAAAGGGATGCGTTTGGTCTGGACAGGGGACTTGGAGACCCTTCATTTCTATGAAGTCCAGGTCAGATTGTATACAAAAGGAACTAGGGTCAAGACCTTTTCACCAAAGGACTTTTCACAATACAGTTCAGATATAGAAAAGGCCGTATTCATTCTTTCTGACCCTGACCATAATTTACAATCCCTCTCCAAGGAAGAAAAGATATCCTTTGATTCTCTATTGGAACCGGGGCAGAAAAAAGAAGTGCTTTCCCTTAAAGGGCCTAAAGCGCTGGAAAGATTTGCTGTGCAGCTTCATGCTGATGATAGGGATAAAGCCCTGCGCCAGACAGTGCTCCATATCAAATGCGACCATCATCCCTGGGGGCAGGTCCAGTCTCCTGTTGGGGATTTTTTCGGAGCAGCACCGGGAGTGAATCCTTATGCCTCTCTTCCCTTTAGCGTTTATCCCGACGGCCAGATGGTATGCCGCTTTCCCATGCCGTTTGAGGAGGAATGTCAAATTATTCTGGAAAACCTG
>Ga0180434_10001115_pt1 | contig 39062 bp, 38 predicted proteins | sample SS_ome_7_FD_132453 | JGI IMG/M metagenome (GOLD analysis project Ga0180434, IMG submission 132453) | Hypersaline lake sediment archaeal communities from the Salton Sea, California, USA - SS_1_D_2 metaG | ecosystem: Environmental > Aquatic > Non-marine Saline and Alkaline > Hypersaline >... | reverse complement strand
GGAGCTACGGAGGCTGCTGAGGCTTCCCAACCGCGTGTGATGCCACCTTCGACGACCCAGGCGAAATCGGGTGGCGTCCCGTCGTTTCCGGAACCGCCGTTGACGATAACCTGCGTGCCCAGCTTGACGAAGTTCTCCTCCGGGTCTGTGTCGATCCGGAGATGGTCGATGCTGAGGACGAGCGCGTACAGGGTGTTGGTGGAACAATCGTAGCGCAGGTACAGCGTGGACTCGATCGGCTTGCACGGATTGCCGGCCCGATACATGTAGGCGAAGAAGTCATCGGCCAGGTCCCATTCGGAGTAGTCTCCATCGACGACGGCTGCGCTGTAGGTGGGCTGAGGAGGGTTGGCCGCAGTGACCAGAGCGCTGAGGTGCCCTTTCGCCGCCGCGAGCAAGGCGAGCAGCAGGACAAGTGCCAGGAACAGTGTGGCTGGCGACGGGTATCTCTTCGTCCTTTGGCCTACGGTGCGCATCTCCTCTATCGTCTAAGCAAAGAAACCGACCCTCGAAGGTCGGTTTCACCACTGGCTCCCCGCTACCCAGGTGACCACATACAGGTAACGGTTCTTTGCCCCCTTAAGACTGGGTCTGGTTATATTGGTTTGGGACTTGTCTACCTCTTCAGCAGTTCCATCGGCCCGAGTTCAACAGCGAAAGCGCGCAACTGGCGTACCCCTCCCTCCGCGCGTGCCGAGAGCCGCCGAGTATGTGCAGCGTTCGCTGATGTGTCAGGCCCCTGAGTTGACTATCTCCAACACCTACATGACGGATGCGCCCTGGTTGTAGCTTCCTTGGCATGTCGCCCGCTTCCCAACTAGGACGCACCCAGCGTTCCCACCTCTCGTACCCGATACCAATAATATCACCAGGGGCTCCGGCGGTCAATTGGGCACAACTACACTGGACCTCACTCTTCCCATCGCAGCGTGGTGGGTTTTTGTGAAGATGCGTTAGGAGATACTGCTGACATACACATATCAGAATCGAACTACGCAAACCATATAATAGCCTAATTGACAACTAGATAGCACTAACTACTGGTGCAGAGAAACAGTGCTCTACCAAGGCGACAAAGGGGAGGCGCGACGAAAGCAGTTGTGTTGACTAGGAGACCTGTCTGCTCCTTACGAACCGCCACACAATGAGCGCGATAGTGATTGCGGGCAAGGCATCCAGAAAGCCGCTGGCCCAGATGCCAGCGCCCACCGTCGAGTCAGCTCCGGGTGGTAACCTGGTGCTGCGCGTCTGCAAGAGCACGGCTTCGTACGGGCCCGGGTGGCAGCAAATGATGGCCCGGTCAGTTGAAGGCATGAATCTGCCTGAACTTAACGGAACCTGACGCAACCTCCCATAGCCTCTCCCAAATTGACCTAACCTGCAAAATCCTGCTCCCGTGTGTGCGTAGACGGTATCTACTACACAAGAGCTATAAATACTTGACACATGATACAAAAGATGATAGAATATAGCGGTGCTAGCTGGGTAGAATGAGTTAATGGTGAAAGGGTATAAGAGGAAGCGAAAGCTAACAGCGGCCTATGATGGCCAATACATACCTGTGAACGTGAAAGGACTATGGCGAACGGACTCTTTGGCGTAAGTGAAGCGGCAGAGCAACTGGGCGTCCATACCAACACGGTGCGGCGATGGAGCAGTCGTGGGCTGCTGAAGTCGTATCGCATCGGGCCGCGTGGCGACAGGAGATTCCGGCAAGAGGACATCGACACTTTTGTCGCCTCGGTAGGTGGTCAGCGCAGCAACGGTGAGGGGCAATGCAGGGTTCTCATCGTTGACGAAGACCCCAGGGTGCAGCGGCTATTGAGCGACACAGTGCAGGAACACGGCTGTACTGCGGTGGCAGTGAGCAGTGTGGACAGGGCTCTGGATGAGATAGAGAAGGAAGCCTTCGATCTGGTGTTCCTCGACCCGACCCTGGGTGATGCGGATGGAGATGGGTTGGAGGTCCTTCGCGCCATAGAGGACAGCGGTGACCGAACGGTAGTGGCTGTCATCGTGGGGTATGGTGACACTCCCGCTGCTCTTGAGGCAATGTCTCTCGGCCCCATGTTCTTCCTGCACAAGCCACTGGAAGCAAGGCACATCGCCAAGATCATCAGCACCGTGGACCGGGTTCAGTCACGAAACTAGCCCTGTGCACCTGCTGATCCTCTCCGGTTTCCTCGGTACGCAGGCGCTCACAGCGCCGGAAGGAATCCCCGCCGAAACACCTCAAGTCCCGTGACGTCTTCGGTCCCTCTTGTGTCCTCCATTGATGGTGTCTTTCCCACCCCTTGGCCCCATCCAATTCATCGCTAATACTGGCAACTGTACACTATCACTGTAATGCTATTATAACTTATTGTAGGTTATGGTAGGTTGACATAGATAGTTATAGATGGTAAAATACACTACTTGCTTTTTACGGCAACTCCAGCATCCACTCCAGATTCATTAGCGCTACGCGGGGGCACAATAAGTGAAATGTCTGTACCTGCTACTATTCGTGGGAATAGTAGTGCTGACCATGCTCTCTCTCTATGGTCTCGTCGGCGACCTGGTTTCCCCTGTTGCCAGGGCTCAAGACATTGAGTCAAAAGGTCACAATGCCCCGGCCCAACTGGACATCCCCAGCGACCCGTTCTATGACCAGCAGTGGGGGCTTGCCGCATTGAATCTGCCACAGGCTTGGCCTACCACCGACGGCAGCGATGAGGTCTGGATCGCGGTGCTCGATACCGGCATCGACGATGACCACGAGGACCTCCTCGGCCGGGTCGTAGCCGAGGTCAATCTCAGTGACAGCCGCACTGCGGACGACGTGTACGGTCATGGCACACACATCGCCGGCATAGTCGCCGCTGCCACCGACAACGGCGTGGGCGTATCCGGTGCGGCGCCGGGCTGCACGTTGATGAACGTGAAGGTGGCTGGTGACGAAGGCAAGTGCGATGCGGGGGCGGTAGCCGACGGCATCAGATGGGCCGTGGACGAAGGGGCGAAGGTCATCAACATAAGCCTGCGCTTCTCAGACCCGTCGCGGGAGATGGAGGAGGCTGTTGAGTATGCCTGGAACCATGGGGTGGTAGTGGTCGCTGCCGCCGGGCATGGCACTGGTTCAGCACCCACCTACCCGGCGTACTACAGTGAATGCATCGCTGTCACTGGCGTGAACGAGGACGGAACGCGGGTGCCCCTGGTCAACTATGGGGACTGGGTGGACGTCGCCGCTCCGGGGTATCAGATCTACTCCACACTACCCGACGACGAATACGGGTACAAGACCGGCACTTCTCAGGCTGTGGCCTATGTCTCTGGGCTGGCGGGGCTTCTCTATAGCATTGCCGTTGACGCCGACGCTGACGGTCAGGTCAATGATGAGGTGAGAGCAGCTATCGAGGGGAGCTGTCAGCCACTGCAGGCATTCGGTATGGGCGGCGGCCTGGTGGACGCCATGGAAGCAGTGGAGCTGTTGAACGGGCAGTAGGTGAAACCGGTCCAAGCTGTGGCTACAAGACGGAATCGAGAGGAAAAGGCTGGCGGAAGCCAGCCTTCTTGCTGCGCAGAGAAGGCGCCCTTCCCGCCCTCCGGATGAGTCCCTTCGACCCGATAGACTCACGGCAGGGCACACACCGGCCTCCGGCCCTAGTAGATGACGCCCTCTCCTACCATGACAGCGAACTCCTCAACTGGCATCCCCAGGAGTTCGAGGAACACATACTCATTGGCTTCACCCAGGAGCGGCGCGTGGTTGGTGACGTCGGCTGGTAGAGAAGAGAACCTCCACGGTGGTGCTACGCAGGTGTTTGAGCCGGCCTCGGGGTGGACCACGTCGACAAAGGCGCCTCTCTCTGTCAGGTGCGGGTCGTGCGGCAACTCCTCTCGACTGAGGCTGGGGAAGGCGGCCACTCCCACCCGCTGCAGGGCCTCCGTTACCTCGTAGTTGGTCCGGCTGACGGTCCACTCGGTGATAAGGCTGTCAAGCTCCTGTTGGTGCTGACGCCTGCCCTCAGTGCTGGAGAACCTTGTGTCGCCAATCCATTCGGGCTTGCCAAGCGCCTGGCAGAAGGCCTGCCATTCCTCGTCGTTGCCAATGGCGATGCTGACCCATTTGTCCTCACCCTGGCAGCGGTAGCAGTTGTGGGGAGCGAGAAGCTCATCGCGGTTGCCCTGGCGCGTCGGGCTCCTCTGGTTCATGAAGTAGTCTACGTAGGCGTCGCCCATGTTGCAGTTCATGACCTCCCATTGCGAGACGTCAACGAACTGTCCCTGGCCCGTTTTGGCGCGGTGAATCAGGGCGGCGAGAATGCAGAGGGTAAAGGCATTGCCGCAGCTAAGGTCGCAGCGTCCGAAACTCCCTACCTTCCCTGGCGGACAGTCGGGGTAACCGGTCATTTCGAAGAACCCGCTGAGGCCGGCGAATACCGGGTCATAGGCACGGTAATCGCGCTCAGGGCCGTAAGCTCCCCATCCCGACATTGAGATCTGTATGATGTCGGGCTTGACCGTCTTCAGTTCCCGATAGCCCAGGCCGAACCGCTCCATCATGCCGCCGGCATAGTTGTCAGTCACAACATCACTTACGGCGATGAGCCTCTTGGCCAGTTCAAGCCCTTGTGGCTGGAGGAGGTTGATGGTAACGCTGCGCTTTCCCAGGTTGAGGCAATTGTAGGCGGTGCTGCAGTTGATGTCCGGTGGAGGCGCGCCGCGTTTAGGAGGCCTCCTCCGCGTGCCGCAAAGATGGTCCTGGCTCTCGACCCTTATGACCTCCGCCCCCAAATAGGTGAGCAGTTCCGTTCCCGCCGGCCCGGCCCACACCCAGCAGAAGTCGGTGACTCTTATTCCTTCCAAAGGTCGTCTCATCGTCAGGCAGCTCCCTCTCTAGATGATCCCCGCTTCTCTCAGTGCAGATAGCTCGTCAGAGCTGTACCCGAGGCGTTGGCCATAGACCGCTTCATTGTGCTCTCCCAGAAGCGGTGCGGGGCGTTCCAGCGCCACCGGCGACTCGGAGAACTTGGCTATGGCAGAAGGATAGCTGAGCGCGCCAGCCTCAGGATGGCTCAACTCCACAAAGAACTCACGCACCTTCATGTGCTCGCTATGAGGAACCTCGGCAATCCTGTAAAGGGGGCCGAGGGGGGTTCTACGGCTCTGAAGACCGTGCAGGATCTCCTCTCTGGTATGCTCGGCCAGCCAGGGCATCAACCACGGATGGGTGTCTTCAAGCTGCAACTCGCGGCGTCTCTCTACTGTACTGAACTTCTCATCCTTGGCCCACTCCGGGTTACCCATCAGGTCCATGAGGGCATGCCAGTGGTGGTCCTCGGAGAACATGGCATAGACGTAGCCGTCCTTGCACGGATACAGGCCGCTCAGTGCGTCCACGTGCTCCGTAGTCGCCCGGCTAAGGCGTTCCCCATCGGTCAGGCACGCGGCCATCTCCGGGCGCTGCAGGTTGAGCAGGGCCTCTTGTTTTGAGACATCGACATGCTGGCCTTCACCGGTGAACATTCGGGCGTAAAGAGCGGACATGGTGGCTATGGCGGCGGTTGTCCCGCAATCGTACTCGCTGATGAGCCCGCCTTCTTTCAGGGGAGGTCGGTCGAGAACTTGCGGGTCCAGGGGGCTGTATGGGGTGGCATAGCCCAGGCCGCTCCCCTGGCAGAGGTTGAGGTAGTAGGCCTTGTAGTCTCTGTAGGGCCCGGTCTGTCCGAATGGGGTAATAGAAGTCATGATCAGCGTGGGATTGATTTCCTTCAATGCGGAGTAGTCCAGTCCCAGGCTTTCCATTGTGCCTGGGGGGGTATCTTCGATGAGAATATCGGTATCCCTGACCAGCTTCCTGAATATCTCCTTGCCTTGAGGGGAATCCAGGGCAAGAGTGATGCCGAGCTTGTTGATGTTGACATAAAGGAAGAGGCCGCTTCGTTCTGGATGGGGAGAGTCGCCGGGGAAGGGACCCCGCTGCCGGGCAATATCGCCTTCGGGTGGTTCTATCTTTGTAACGTCAGCACCGAAGTCGGCCATTATCTTGGCGCAATACGGACCACTGACGAACTGTGCGTACTCCAGGACCTTGGTCCCGGCTAGGGCTTTGTCGGGCATAGTACCTCCTGATGCCTATATAGCAAGAGATTGTATCAGCGTCGCTTGAGAGTGTCAAATGCGGAGGCTATCTTAATCTGCAAATAACGCTTCCCGGTTCTGGTGGCTGGGGGGCCTAGCCGAAGGCTACTATTTCGATGTCTGTGCCGTGGGCATCGATGGTGAGGAGGACGGCTGAGGCGGGAGTCCGGAACGCTTGATACGCCTGGCCTGGATTGAGGAAGACGATGCCTCGCACCGTCTTGTGACACGCGTCGTGGGTGTGGCCATAGAGGATGATGTCCACCCCATCGAACTCCGCAGCTATGTCCTCCTCGATGCCCCATGGCCCGCCGCCCCAGTGGGGATGGATGACACCGATGCGCGTGCCGTCGACTTCGAAGACAGTCTTTGGCGGCAACTGGTCGCGGACCTCTTTGGGGTCGACATTGCCGTGCACGCCGATAAAGCGCTTGGCGATGCCGCGGAGCTCCTCCAGTAGGGACAGGCTGGTGAAGTCACCACAGTGCACCACATAGTCGGCCTCCGGGAGTAGCGCGACCAGCTCCTGAGGCAGTTGGCTCAGGCTCTTGGCGTGCGTGTCAGAGATAGCGACAATCCTGGTCATGCTAGTAGTCGGCCAGCTCCACCATTGTGGCGCCGGCACCCCCTTCGTCGCTGGCGGCCCGCCGGAATGATTTGACCAGTGGGTGCGTCCTCAGCGTCTCGTGCACGGCCTGGCGAAGCGTGCCCGTCCCCTTGCCGTGGATTACCCGCACCGTAGGTACACCGGCGACAAAGGCGTCGTTGAGAAACCTGTCCAGCCTGAAAAGGGCTTCGTCTACCGTGAGGCGGCGAAGGTGGATTTCCTCAAAATTCTCGGTGCGGGCTTCGTTGTGCACGTGATGCTCCATCATGGGCCCGGGCTCCATTATAGCAACAACGCCTGCTTCGTTGCCAGCGTCGACGCCTGGTGCTATACTCTACTCCATCGTAACGTGATTGAGGAGGCGTAGGTGCTCAGGCTCGATGGTCGTGGCAACGACGAACTTCGCCCGGTGTGCATCACTCCGGGCTTTCAGTACTATGCTGAGGGGTCGGCTCTCATTGAGATGGGGAATACCAAGGTAGTGTGTGCGGTTACTGTGGAAGACCGGGTTCCCGGTTTCCTGAGGGGTGAGGGGGTGGGTTGGATCACTGCGGAGTACGCCATGCTCCCCCGCGCTACGGCTACCAGGACACCCCGGGAGGAGAACCGCGTGGGAGGCAGGAGCCAGGAGATACGGCGCCTTATCGGGCGTTCCCTGAGGGCGGCGGTGGATCTGGATGCCCTTGGCGAACGGACGCTGACGGTTGACTGCGATGTACTCCAGGCGGACGGAAGCACGCGGACGGCGGCGATAACGGGCTCCTACGTGGGTCTGGTGCAGGCTCTTGACGGACTGGTCGAGAAGGGTATTATCTCGTCGTTGCCTGTGAAACGTGGGGTAGCAGCGGTGAGCGTGGGCATTGTGGGTGGGGAGTTGCTACTCGACCTGTGCTACGATGAAGACTACTGGGCAGAGGTCGACTTCAACGTGGTGATGACCAGCGAAGGTGAGTTCGTCGAGGTTCAGGGAACGGCGGAGGGGTCGCCCTTCTCGAAGGAGGCGATCGACTCCGTGCTCACGCTGGCCGGGCGGGGCATTGAAAGGCTCTTCAGTATACAGCAGGCCGCTATTGATGCTCTAAGGGCCTAGCCGGGCAGTTGTCCACCGCAGGGTGGTCGGGCTGGGGTGGTGCGCGGCGGTCGAAGCAAACATTCCTCGCCACCGGGCGAGGATTGTGTTATGGGGGGCTAGTGGACGTCGTCGAGGAGAACCCCGAACAGAATACGCATGGCGCGCGGGTGGCGACCCGTGTCCCGTGGACCATAGGGGATATTGCCAAGGCGATCGCGGTGGTCATTGCTGCCACCGTGGTAGTTGCGTTTGGACTCGGGCTGGGGACTATCCTACTCGTGGGACCTGCGACGCTGGTTGGGAGTGGGCTTACTGACATTTCGGGTTTGCTCGACCTGCTTGCCGCGGAAGGCATGCTTCAGCCGTGGCTTCTGCTCATGATGACGGCAATGCTGGTTGGGGAGGCGGCGATGCCTCTTTCGGCATGGCTGTTCGGCGCCCTCAAGTATCGTTGTGGATGGCGTGCCCTGGGCTTTCGCTCGTTCCGGGCATTTGACGGCGTAACGTTGGCGGCCATCGTTGTGCTGGTGGGCCTGCTGGTGAGCTTTCTCTACGATATGCTGTTCAGCCACCTGGGGCTGGACCCTCCCTCCAATCTGCCAGCGGGCCTGGCCGAGACCGGTTTGGGTCTGGGCATCGTCGTTGTTCTCGCCGTTGTTGTTGCCCCGGTGGCTGAGGAGACCTTCTTTCGGGGATTCATTCTCGCTGGCATTGGAAGGCGACTTGGCAATGCATGGGCGGTTGTGTTGAGCGCCCTGCTTTTCTCGGTGGCACACATGCAGCCGGGAGCCCTGCTGCCCATCTTCATCCTCGGGCTGCTGTTGGGCTGGCTCTACGTGAGGACTCGCTCCATCTGGCCGTGCATCCTGACCCATTTCGCCTATAATTCCATTGCCGTACTGTTTATGCTATGATTTAGGGGTTATCTACCTATGTGGTGTCGAGGGATTCGAGGAGCAACGACTGTAGCTGCCAATGCCAGGGAAGACATCCTGCTGGCGGCAAAGGAATTGCTGCAAGAGATGGTCAGTGCCAACGGAGTTGAAGAAGACGATGTGGCCTGTATCCTTTTCACCACGACGCGCGATCTGAACGCTGAGTATCCGGCGGTGGCGGCGAGGGGACTTGGGTTCAACCGGATCTCCCTTATGTGTGGGCATGAGATGGACGTGCCGGGCGGCCTGCCGATGTGCCTGCGCATCCTGATACTGTTCAACACGGAGAAGAGCCTGGACGAGATTGTGCACGTCTATATCAAGGGGACCGAGGGGTTGCGCTCCAACACCTGGGGAAACGACGTCAACTGAAGGGGTGGGACATGCTGATCGTGATGAGACAGGGGTCCAGTGATAGGGAGCTGGAGGACATACTGGGGAAGCTGGCCCAGATGGGATTCGGCGGGCACGTGTCCAAGGGTGTGGAGCGAACCGTGGTCGGAGTGGTGGGACGAACCTATCCTGAGTTGAAGGATACTCTGGAGTTGTGGCCCGGGGTGAGCGAGGTTGTCCCCATAAGCAGACCTTACAAGTTGTCGAGTCGGGAGTTCCAGCCTCATGACACGAGGATAGAGGTAGGCGATGTGGCAATAGGTGGGGACGCAGTGGTGGTGATGGCTGGGCCCTGCGCTGTGGAGAGTGAGGAGCAGGTCCTTCAAGCGGCACGTGCCGTCAAAGCAGCGGGGGCAAACATCCTGCGGGGCGGCGCCTTCAAGCCGAGCACCTCGCCGTACACTTTTCGCGGGCTGGGTGAGGAAGGCCTGAAGATACTGGCGTCGGCTCGTGAAGAGACGGGCATGCCCATCATAACCGAGGTGATGACTCCTGAGGACGTGGAGATGGTCTGCCGCTACGCGGACATCCTGCAGGTGGGAACGCGCAACATGCAGAACTTCATCCTTCTCGACGAGGTGGGCAAAGCGAAGAAGCCGGTGATGCTCAAGAGGGGAATGTCGGCAACCATTCAGGAGTGGTTGCTTTCGGCGGAATACATCATGGCTCAGGGGAATCGGGAGGTGATGCTGTGCGAGAGGGGAATCAGGACGTTCGAGACCTATACCAGGAATACCATGGACATCAGCGCCGTCCCCATTATCCAGAAGCTCAGTCATCTGCCTGTGATTGCGGACCCGAGCCATGGTACGGGCAAATGGTATCTTGTCGCTCCACTGGCGCTGGCGGCGGTGGCTGCGGGGGCTGATGGGTTGATGGTCGAAGTCCACCCGGACCCAGAGGCGGCGCTGAAGGACGGTGCTCAATCGCTCACCTTCGAGAACTTCGAGCGCCTCATGTCCCAGGTGGTCGGTGTGGCGGAATCAGTGGGGCGGAAGATGGCGCGGAGGATTCCGGCATAGGCCGCCAGGGTCGCCGGAGGAAACGAACAGATAGAATCTGAAGGGAAGATGCTGGTCGAAGAGGAACTGGCCAAGGCAGCGCCGGGGCATGACATGGCGCTCACCATCGGGGTTTTCGATGGGGTTCACTTGGGTCACGAGTCTCTTGTCAAGAGACTGAGGGAGAGGGCGGTGGCGGAGGACCTGATGAGTGGCGTGGTGACCTTCCAGCGTCATCCGCGCCTCGTGCTGTCACCAAAGGCCAAGCTCACCTATGTGACCAGTCTGAGGGAGCGGACAAGGCTATTGGAGAGCCTTGGCGTTGACCGTGTTGTCACGCTGTCCTTCACACCGGAGCTGTCACAGCTTGGCGCTCAGGAGTTCATCGAGCTGCTACGGAAGCACCTCAGAATGCGCGCCCTTGTGGTCGGTCCGGATTTTGCCCTGGGTCACAAGAGAGAGGGTGATATTGACAGGCTGCGGTCTGTCGGACGGGAGCTTGGCTTCTCGGTGGACGTGGTGCAGCCGATGGTGTCCGAGGGAGAGGTGGTGAGCAGCACAGCGATTCGCAACGCGCTCTCCCACGGCGACATGTCGAAGGTGAGCCGCCTTCTCGGCCGCAACTTCACTCTGGTAGGAGAGGTGGCGAAGGGAGACCAGCGTGGCAAGACGCTTGGCTTCCCCACGGCGAACCTCGTCCCCGATCCGGAGCAAGCTCTTCCCCCTGACGGGGTGTACACCACTCGCGCCTTCGTGGGAGAGAAGGCTTATCCAGCGGTCACCAATATTGGCGTTCGTCCGACCTTCGGTGATGGGAAGCGCATCGTCGAGGTCCATCTTCTAGATTTCGAGGAGAGAGACCTGTACGGGGAGATGCTCAGGGCCGAGCTGGTGGAGAGGTTGCGTGGTGAAGTGAGGTTCTCCGGCCCGGGTGAGCTCGTGGAACAGATGAAGCGAGACGTGGAGCAGGCAAGAGCGTCCCTGGTGTCGTAGGGCGTTCCACCACTGGAAAAAGGGGAACCTGAAGCAGCGAAGCAATGGGAAAGGTTGAGGAATACCGCAGCCTCCTCAAGAGGGGAGTCGTCGAGATCATAGTCGAGGAGGAGTTGGTCACGTTGCTCGAGTCGGGGCGGAAGCTTCGGCTCAAGCAGGGGTTTGACCCAAGCCGGCCGGACATCCACCTGGGGCATGTGGTAGGACTGAGGAAGCTTCGCCAGTTTCAGGAACTGGGCCACCAACTCATCCTCATCGTGGGGGACTGGACCGCTCAGATTGGCGATCCCAGTGGCGAATCACAGACGCGCCCCATGCTCTCGGCTGAGGAAGTACGTGCCAATGCCGAGACCTATATGAAGCAGTTCTTCAAGGTTGTCGACCGGGACAAGACGCAGGTGGTGTGGCAGAGCGAGTGGTTCGGCAACTTCACCCTGGCCGATGTCATCGCGCTGACCAGCAAGTTCACTGTGGCTCAGATGCTGCAGCGGGACGACTTCGCCACCAGATACTCATCGGGTCGCCCCATCGCCGTGACCGAGTTCCTCTACCCGTTGCTCCAGGCCTACGACTCGGTGATGATTGAAGCCGACGTGGAGTTTGGCGGCACTGATCAGAAGTTCAACTGCCTGGTTGGCAGGGAGCTTCAGCAGATGATGGGGCAGCCGCCGCAGCAGGTCTTTCTCATGCCGCTGCTTGTGGGGACCGACGGCAGGCAGAAGATGTCCAAGAGCCTGGGCAACTACATCGGTGTCGATGAGCCGCCCAATGATATGTATGGCAAGGTGATGAGTGTCCCCGACGAGCTGATTATGGACTACTTCGAGCTGCTGACGGATGTTGCCCATGACGAACTTGCCCAGTTCAAGGCCGAGATGGAGTCGCAGTCAACGAACCCCATGATTCTGAAGAAGCGCCTGGCTCGGGATATCGTGACTCAGTTTCACGATGAGAAGGCTGCCGATGGCGCTCAGGCAAGATTCGAGCGCGAGGTGCAAAAGGGTGAGGTGCCTGAGCAGGTGATCGAGCTCTCTGTGCGTAGGCTCATAGAGATGCACAGGGAGAAGCAGCGTGCACTTGTGACGCTCTCCCGGGAGGGAGAGCAAGTGAGTGCGGAAGAGCTGAGAGAGTCCGTTCTCACCGAGACCTGGTGGGAGGGTGGCCCCCACGCGTTCCGACCATCCATAGCCCTGATACTGGACGAATTGCAGCTGGTTCGGAGCAGGAGCGAGGCGAAGCGCCTAGTGCAGCAGGGTGCTGTGGAGATTATCGCTGAGGGTGGAGACACGAGGACCGTGCATGATGATGCGCCTTCCGTGAAGGTTGGTGATGTAATCAGAGTCGGCAAGCGCCGCTTCGTGAAGATAGTAGATACGGACTAACACGTTCAAACCTTTCGACGGGCGACAGCTACCCGTTGAGAGGTTTGTTCAATAGTAGAGGGAATCTGAAAGGAGTGCAGGCTATTGAGTAGGCTAGAGCATGACCTCCTGGGCGAGAGGGAGGTCCCGCGGGATGTGTACTGGGGTATACATACGCTGCGAGCTAGGGAGAATTTCGACGTTTCGGGCCATAGAATCCATCCGGAGCTAATCCGCGCTCTGGGGCAGGTCAAGAAGTCGTGCGCCAGGGCTAACATGGAGTTGGGCTACCTGACTGAGGACATCGGCCAGGCCATTGTGACTGCCTGCGATGAGATAATCGGCGGCAGACTGCACGACCAGTTCATCGTTGACGTGTTCCAGGGGGGAGCGGGAACGTCTACCCACATGAATGCCAACGAAGTCATCGCCAATCGTGCCATCGAAATGCTTGGCGGCGAGCGGGGCGACTATGATATCGTTCATCCCAACAACCACGTTAACATGCATCAGTCCACCAACGACGTTATTCCAACGGCGATCAGAGTGGCCATGTGTCGGCTGCACTGCCAGCTTTCGGGTACGATTCTTGAACTGCAGAAGGCGTTGAAACAGAAGGCCGAGGATTTCGCCCACATCTTGAAGATGGGCCGGACGCAGCACCAGGATGCGACGCCGATAACGCTGGGAGCTGAGTTTGCCGCGTACGCCAAAGTGATGGGACGGGATAGACATCGGATTGAGGATAGCGAGTTCATTCTCAAGCGGGTCAACATGGGTGGGACAGCTATCGGCACGGGGGTTGCCTCCCCGACCGGCTTCGGCATTCTGGTCATCGAGAAGATCAACGAGGATACGAACCTCGGCCTGTTTGATGCCAGGGACCTGGTGGATGCCACTCAGAACCTGGATGCCTTCGCCACGGTGTCGAGCATGCTGAAGGTCCATGCCGCCAACATATCCAAGATAACCAGCGACCTGATGCTGATAGCCTCGGGGCCGAGGGCGGGGTGGGGCGAGATAACACTGCCTGAAATGCAGGCTGGCTCTTCCCTTATGCCGGGCAAGGTCAACCCGGTGATTGGTGAGATGGTGGAGCAGGTGGCGATGCAGGTGATATCCAACGACTACGTGGTTTGTGAGGTGATCCGGCGAGGCCGACTGGAGCTGAACGCTTTTCAGCCTCTGCTTTCTCACTGCCTGTTTGAATCGATATCGCTGCTGAACCAGGCGGAGAGGATTTTCACCGAGAAGTGCGTCAAAGGCATCAGGGCCAACGAAGAGGTCTGCCGAGAGCTGGTTGACAGGGGTTGGTGGAACTGGGGGCTGCCTGCACTTGTCCCCTACATCGGTTACGAGAAGGCCACGGATGTCGCCCGCCAGGCGGCGCGGGATGGCACGACCGCGCGGGAAGTGATACTCTCTGACGGGATGCTTACCGAGGAGGAGCTTGACACCATTCTGCGCAAGGGTATCAGGGCCTTCGACAAAGACGATGTTATCGATAGGAGTTGAGGGGAACCCTGGAGTCCCCGCCGCATCAAAAGCGACCGCTGAGTAGCGACTGGAGGTAAGGAAATGCAACTACGAATCCCAGGGCCGACGCCACTGCCTGAGGAGGTGCTGCAGGCCATGGCCCGGCAGATGGTCAACCATCGCGGGCCTGAGTTCGCGGAGATGATCCGTGAGTCCACCGCCATTCTAAAGGAGATGTTCCAGACGAAAGGGGACGTCCTCATTCTGACCGGGTCGGGTACCGGGGGCATGGAGGCGGCTGTGGTTAACAGCCTCTCCCCCGGCGACAAGGTCCTATCGGTGGCGAACGGAGTCTTTGGGGAGCGCTTCGCCGATATCGCTGAGACCTTCGGAGCAGAGGTTTCCCGGCTTGGCTTCGAATGGGGACAGGCGGTCGATCCCGATGCAGTGCGCGCGGCGCTGTCCCAGGACACGACGATTAAGGCGGTGTTGGTGACGCACAACGAGACATCGACCGGGGTAACCAATGACATGGCGTCGATAGGCGCTACGATAAGGGAGTTCGACAAGCTGCTGGTGGTGGATGCCATCAGCGGATTGGGCGCTATTGACTTGCCCATCGATGCGTGGGGGTGTGACATCGTCGTCACTGGCTCGCAGAAGGGGTGGATGGCCCCGCCGGGGCTGGCCATGGTCAGTGTAGGCGAACGGGGGTGGGAGGCTCACGCTCAGGCGAAGATGCCACGGTTCTACTGGGACTTGGCACGCGCGAAGAAGTATCTGGACGATAGGGGACAGACGCCGTGGACTCCTGGACTCACCACCATCTACGGACTGCATGCCGGACTGAAGTTGCTGCAGCAGGAGGGATTCGGCAACATCATTGCCCGGCATGCTCGTGTGGGTGCGAAGGCCAGGGAAGGAGTGAAGTCGCTGGGGCTGTCGCTGTTCGCCGATGAGAAACATGCGTCGAACACCGTTACGGCGGTGAAGGTGCCTGACGGGGTTGATGTCAAGAAGCTCCGTGGCGTGCTCAGGGATGAGTTCGATACGGTGCTCGCTGGCGGCCAGCAGAGCCTTGAGGGCAAGATATTCCGCATTGGACACCTTGGCTTTGTCACTGAGGCTGACATGGATGCCGTCATCGGCGCGCTCAAGGCTGCACTCCCCAAAGCGGGGTTCAAAGGGTGAGGGAGCAGGGGGTGATGAGATGAGAATTCTGATTGCGGACCGGGTGGCCGACGAAGGCATAGATGCGCTGAAGGCCTTCGGCGACGTCGACGTGAAGTTGGGGATGGGGCACGACGAGCTTCTGGGGCTTATTCAGCAGTACGACGCGCTGGTGGTGAGGAGTGAAACGAAGGTCACGGCGGACATCATCGAGGCGGCGGAGCGGCTTCAGGTCATCGGGCGGGCCGGGGTGGGTGTCGACAATATCGACGTTGAGGCGGCGACAAGAAAAGGCATCGTGGTGGTCAACGCGCCTGCGGGCAACACCATCTCCGCTGCGGAGCATACCGTGGCCTTGATGCTCGCCATGGCGCGCAACATCCCTCAGGCGAACGTCGTGCTGAGGTCTGGCGTGTGGCGCCGGCAGGATTTCATGGGCACGGAGGTCAGACACAAGATTCTGGGCATTGTCGGCCTGGGGAACGTTGGCTCGGAGGTGGCGCGGCGCGCCAAGGGGCTTGAGATGCGCCTGATAGCCTACGATCCCTTCGTCTCTATGGAGTACGCCGGGAATCTGGGGGTGGAGTTGGTTCCCTTGGAGCAACTGCTCAAGGAGGCGGACTTCATCACCCTTCATACGCCTCTCACAGAGCAGACCAGGGGACTTATCGGCGCCAAGCAGCTAAAGACGGTCAAACCGACGGCGCGGATCATCAATTGCGCTCGCGGTGGGGTAGTGGACGAAGAGGCGCTCTTCCGCGCGGTCGAGAGCGGGAAGCTGGCTGGTGCTGCCATCGACGTGTTCACCAAAGAGCCGGCGCAGGAGAGCGTTCTGTTCAAGAACGACAGGATTGTGGTTACACCTCACCTGGCGGCGTCCACCGCCGAGGCCCAGGTTTCCATTGCTATCGATGTGGCGGAGCAGATTGTCGCTGTGCTCAGCGGGCAGCCCGCCAGATACGCGGTGAATGCGCCCATGATTGCACCGGAGATTCGCGCTATCATTGCGCCTTTCCTCGGTGTCGGCCATCACGTGGGGCGACTGCTTTCTCAACTGGCGGAGGGGCAGATGAGCGCCATAAACATCAAGTACGAAGGCGACGTCGCCGACTACGACACCACAGCGGTGAGGGCAGCGGTCATTGGCGGCCTCCTGGAGGCGATTAGCGAGGAACGGGTCAATCTGGTCAATGCCCATATCGTGGCCCAGCGGCGGGGCCTCAAGGTCGTGGAGCACAAGGACTCCGTATGTGAGAACTACGGCAGTCTGCTTACGGTGGAGGTCACCACCAGCGTCGGCGTAACGGTGGCGGCGGGGACGGTAATGAGGGGTGAGGCTCACATCGTGAGAGTCAACGACTACTGGATAGATGTGGTGCCGAGAGGGGGCTACTTCATCTTCAGTGACCATCGAGACCGGCCTGGACTCATTGGAACAGTGGGCACCATGCTGGGGAACGCCGACATCAACATCAGTTCAATGCAACTGGGCCGCCTTGAGCCGCGGGGTAAAGCCCTCCTCATGCTTGAGCTCGACGAGCCGGTCAGTGAGGAGCAGCTTCTCCAGCTTCAGGCTATACCTGAAGTCTACACTGTCAAGCTGGTGAAGCTGTAGACCGAGACTCTCAGCCCAACTCAGGGACGTAGAAGAATGAACGTAGCACGGCTTGCTGACGAGAACATCGCGCGTTTTGGGGAGTACACGAGCCTTGTCTTCGAGGATCAGGAGTTCACCAACGTACATATGGACCGGGTGGCGAGGAGATTGGGCAGCGCGCTGAGCAAGCTGGGCGTCAAGAAGGGTGACAGGGTCATCGTACAGTTGCCCAACTGTCCCGAGGCCCTGCAGAGCTTTCAGGGTGTGTGGAAGGTGGGGGCGGCGATCGTTCCAATCAGCTTCCTCATAGGGGAAGAGGAGACCGCTCACATTTATCAGGACTCCGGGGCGGTGGCGGTCATTGCCGGTCCCGACTCACTGGAGAAGGCGAAAAGGGCCAGGTTGAAGGCCCCGCAGGTCCGCAACCTGATTCGGGTTGATGGCGAGACGCCCGACAGCGTGGACTTCCGCGGACTGGTTGAAGGGGGCTCGGACGAGCTGGAGATGGTGGAGGTGGCCGACGAGGAGTTGGCCATCCTCATCTACACCGCCGGGACAACGGGAAAGCCAAAGGGGGTCATGCATTCCCACTATACCCTCTACTCGAATGCCAAGGCGATGGAGATGCCAGCGGATGCGCAAGTGCCTCCCATGCTCATCTCTCTTCCCCTTTGCCATTCCTACGGCATCGCCACGATGAACACGTGCTACTGTACCGGAGCCAAGATAGTATTGATGAGGTGGTTCCAGGTGGAGGAGTTCTTCAGGCTGGTGGAGAAACACAGGCCGGCCATTGTGCCGGCGGTCCCCATGATGTACAAGCTCATGCTCATGTCTCCTGAGGCGGACAAGTATGACCTCAGTTCTGTCCTTCTGTGGATCTCGGGGTCGGCCGCCCTGTCTTTGGAGACTGCCAGGGCGTTCAAAGAGAAGTTCGGGGCCACCATCCACGAAGGGTGGGGCCTCACTGAGGCGTTTGCCCACAACACGGTGAATCCGCTAGGGGGTCTGGTGAAGACCGGTTCCATCGGCGTGCCGATGGCAGGAGTAGAGCTGAAGGTCTTCGATGACGACGACCGCGAACTGGCGCGTGGCGAGCAGGGAGAGATCGTGGTGCGTGGTCCCATGGTGATGAAGGGCTACTGGAACATGCCGGATGAGACCGCCGAAGCCCTGCGAAACGGCTGGCTGCACACCGGTGACATCGGCTACATCGATGACGATGGCTACGTCTTCATCACCGAGCGCAAGAAGGATATGATCATCAAGGCGGGGGAGAATGTCTTTCCTCGGGAGGTCGAGGAAGTGATTATGGCACATCCCAAAGTTGCTGACTGTGCAGTCGTGGGCGTCGAGGATGAGATGTACGGCGAGGACATCAGGGCCTTCGTGGTCCCGGCGCCGGGGGAGCGGTGCACGGAGGAAGAGATAATCGAGCATTGTCGGGAAAGACTCACGCGTTTCAAGATGCCGAGTTCGGTACGCTTCGTCGAGAGCCTGCCGACGAATATCATGGGCAAGGTGCTGAGGAGAGAACTGAAGAAGCTGAACTAGCCTGCGGGGCGGTGTATGGAATAGCGTGGTTGGGAAAGTGGTCGGCCATGAGTCTCTATGGAGGGGTGTGAAGATGAATATGGCACAGCTCGCTGAGGACAACATCAAGAAGTTTGGCGAACACGTAAGTCTGGTTTTCGAAGACCAGGAGTTCACCAACGTGCAGATGGACCGGGCGGCGCGGAAGCTCGCCAATGCATTGCGGGGAATCGGCGTGAAGAGAGGGGACCGTGTGATTGTGCAGTGCTCCAATTCTCCGGAGGTCCTGCAGAGCTTCCAGGCGGTATGGAAGATAGGGGCGGTAATCGTTCCCATCAACTTCCTTATGGGGGAAGAAGAGACGACTCACATCTATCAGGACTCGGGTGCGGTGGTGGTAATCGGCAGCTCGGATTTTCTCGACAAGATGGAGAGCGCCAGGTCCAAGGCTCCGGGGGTCAAGGACCTTGTCCTCGTAGACAAGGAAATGCCGGGCACCCTCTACTTCCACAAGCTTGTGGAGGAAGCCTACGAGGATGTAGAGATGGTGGATACGGATGACGATGAGTTGGCTATCCTCATCTATACCGCGGGGACCACGGGGAAGCCCAAGGGAGTCATGCTTTCCCACTATGCCCTGTACACCAACTGCAAGGCGCAGGAGGAGACGTTCAACATGGAGCCTCTGCCTGTCTTGACATCCCTGCCGCTGTGCCATTCATACGGGATCGCGACCATGAACACGTGTTATCTCATGGGGGTCAGACTCATCTTGATGAGGTGGTTTCAGGTGGAGGACTTCTTCGGGCTTATTGAGAAGCACCGGCCAGTCGTGACTGCGGCGGTCCCGACAATGTACATCCTCATGCTGATGTCGCCCGAAGCGGACAAGTACGACCTCAGCTCCATCAAGTACTGGATCTCGGGCTCTGCCCCGCTGTCTCTGGATACCGCCAGGGCATTTAAAGAGAAGTTCGGGGCGACCATCTACGAGGGTTGGGGCCTCACCGAGGCTGGCGCCAACAATGCCGTCAACCCGGTCGATGGGCCGGTCAAGACGGGCTCTATCGGCCTCCCCATGAAAGGGACGGAGGTCAGGATACTGGACGAGGATGACAACGAGGTGCCGCCGGGCAAGGAGGGGGAGATAGTGATGCGCGGCCCGATGTTGATGAAGGGCTACTGGAATCTGCCTGAGGAAACGGCGGAAGCTCTGAAAGACGGGTGGCTGCGCACAGGCGATATCGGATACAGGGACGAAGACGGCTACATCTTCATCACCGAGCGGAAGAAGGATATGATAATCAAGGCGGGGGAGAACATCTTTCCACGGGAGGTGGAGGAGGTCATCATGGCACATCCCAAAGTGGCCGAGTGTGCGGTGGTGGGTGTGGAAGATGAGGTGTATGGTGAGGACATAAAGGCCTTCGTGGTGCTGGGACCTGGGGCGCAGTGCACGGAGGAAGAGATGATCGAGCATTGCAGGAAGAGCCTGACCAGGTTCAAGACGCCGATTGCGGTGGAGTTCATAGAGAGCCTTCCCAAGAATATCCTGGGAAAGATCCTGAAGAAGGAACTGAGGAAGTTGGGCTGATTGCCAGGGGGCTGCCAATTGGTGGAGGAAGAGGTCAGCAAGCGTATCGACAGGTTGCGGGAGCAGATCAACTACCACAACTACCGCTACTACGTGCTCGACAGCCCTGAGGTCTCGGACGCCGAGTATGACGCACTGATGGTGGAGTTGAGGGGGCTGGAGGAGGAGCATCCGGAGCTTGTGACCGCCGAATCGCCCACGCAGCGAGTGGGTGCGGCTCCAGTGGAAGCCTTCGGTGTTGTGGAGCATCGCCTCCCGTTGCTCAGCCTGGCCAACGTGTTCTCCTACGATGAGCTTCTCGCGTGGCACCGCAGGGTCACGAATATGGTGCCGGACCGCGACATGGACTTCGTGTGTGAACTGAAACTGGATGGACTCGCTGTGGCCTTGACCTATGAGAATGGACGTCTGGTAAGCGGCGCAACGCGTGGAGACGGCTATCGGGGTGAGGACATCACTCAGAACCTGAGGACCATCAGGAGCATCCCGCTTTCTGTTCCTCGAGACGCTCCGGCAAGCTTCGAAGTCAGGGGCGAGGTCTATCTGTCCAGGAAGGGCTTCAAGAAGCTCAACGAGGAGCGAGCTGAGGAGGGACAGCCCCTGTTTGCCAACCCGAGGAATGCTGCCGCCGGGTCGGTGCGCCAGCTTGACCCACGTGTAACGGCGCGGCGCCCGCTGGACATCTGCATCTACGGTCTGGGTTCGTTCGAAGGGAGAATGCCGGGCACCCATTGGGAGACTCTGGAGTACCTGAAGACGCTGGGGTTCAAGACAAGCCCGTACAACGCCCGTGTGGGTCGAATTGACGACGCCGAGGAGTACTACCAGCGATGGCTGGAGGAAAGGGAGAAGCTGGAGTTCGAGGCCGATGGGGTGGTGGTGAAGGTGAATTCGTTCGAACTGCAGGGGGAACTCGGCACCGTGGCGCACGATCCGCGGTGGGCTGTCGCCTACAAGTTCCCTGCAGTTCAGGCGACTACACGGCTACTTGACATCGGAATCAACGTGGGGCGGACGGGAAGCCTCAATCCTTTCGCCGTCCTGGAACCGGTGTCCGTCGGTGGGGTGACCATCAGGCAAGCGGCGCTGCACAATGAGGAAGACATCAGGCGCAAGGACATCCGAATCGGCGATACGGTGCTGGTGCAGAGGGCCGGTGAGGTCATCCCTCAGGTGGTTGGCCCGGTGGTGTCGAAGCGCAGCGGTGAGGAGACGGCATTCGTCATGCCGTCGCGCTGCCCGGTCTGTCAGAGTGAAGTCATCAAGCCTGAGGGCGAGGCTATGGCCCGCTGTACCAACGCGTCGTGTCCGGCGCAGATCTACGAGCATCTGGCGCACTTCGTCTCGCGCCCGGCTATGGACATCGACGGAGTGGGTGAGAAGCTGGTGGCCGCGCTGCTGCGGGAGGGGCTGGTCAAGGACGTCGCCGACCTCTATCTCCTCCGTAAAGAGGACCTTATGCGTTTGGAGCGTATGGGCGACAAGAGCGCGGAGAATGTCCTCAATGCCATTGGTGAGAGCAAAGGACGTCCCCTCTCCCGGGTGGTCTTCGCCCTGGGTATCAGACACGTCGGTGATGAGACAGCGGAGCTTCTGGCCAGCCGTTTCGACAGCATAGACAGCCTGGCTGGGGCAGGCAGGGAGGATCTGGCGTCTATTCCGAGCATCGGCCCCAGGATAGCGGACAGCGTGCACGCGTTTTTCCGCGAGGAGGCCAATCTGCGGCTGATTGACAAGCTGAGGAAGGCCGGTGTCAGGCTTGAGAAGGAGGCCGCGAAGCCAAGAGAGGTGTCTTTGCAGGGTCAGGAGTTCGTGATCACAGGAAGGCTCGAGGCCTTCTCCAGGGGCGAGGCGGAAGAGCGGGTCAAGGCACTTGGCGGTTCCACCGGCTCCAGTGTTACCAGGAAGACGACGTATCTGGTGGTGGGAGCCGACCCCGGCTCCAAACTGGACAAGGCGCGGGCACTGGGCGTAGAAGAGTTGAGCGAGGAGAGGTTTCTCCAGCTCATTGGGGAGAGTAACTAAAAAAGGAGGGAGCATATGGCAAAGGTGCTGATCATCTACCACTCGTACACCGGAAACACGGAGGAAATGGCCAAGGCCGTGGCCGAGGGAGCGAAGGGGGCGGGGGCTGAGGATGTTGCGGTGAAGAAGGCGTTCGACGCCACCGCTGATGACCTCATTGCCTGCGACGCTGTCGCGTTTGGCACGCCTACGTATTTCGGCTATATGTCTGGAGCGCTGAAGGACTTCTTCGACCGAAGCCTCGTAGGCAGCCGCGGCAAGGTGGATGGGAAGCCTTTTGCCGCCTTTGCCAGCATGGCTCGGGAGCAACGAGTTGCCATCGAGGCCGTTGAGCGCATCGCCGGTGCCTTCGCTTTGAACAAGGTTGCAGACGGTCCGCTGGCCAAGGGTAAACCTGCTCCTGAGATTGTTGAAGAGTGTCGGGAGTTGGGCAAGAAACTCGCTACTGGCTAAGCGGTGAGACTGATCGTAGGATTGGGAAACCCGGGTAGGGCGCGTGCCAATGACCGGCACAACGTGGGTTTCCGCTGTGTGAACCACCTGGCTCGAAGGCATCGCATCTCATTGAGGGGGCGCAAGTCGAGAGCCAGGCTGGGTACCGGTGAGATAGCGGGAAAGGCGGCAGTGCTTGCCAAGCCGCAGACCTACATGAACCTCAGCGGTGAGGCCGTCGGCCTGTTGATGCGGCGCTATGCCGTGCCACTGGAAGAGCTTCTCGTCATCTATGATGACCTGGACCTGCCGGTGGGGAAGCTGCGTATTCGTGAGCGTGGCGGCTCCGCGGGTCACAAAGGGATGGAGTCGATCATAGCTGCTCTGGGGAGTGACGAGTTCTGCAGAATTCGTGTCGGCATAGGACGCCCCGTGGGCGACGCCGTTTCCTACGTTCTCAAGGGTTTCACCGCCGAGGAGAAACGAATCGTGGACCGGGTCCTGGCTACCGTCTCGGATGCCGTCTGCTGCATCCTCAGCGAGGGGGTCGAGACGGCGATGAACCGCTACAACTAGCTCCTTCCGCCGTCGGCTGCCTTCTTTTCTGGTTGTGGCACGTCGAAGCGAAGTGCTATAATCTGCCTCAAAAGTCTGGGCAAGAGCTGCCACTATTGGATTGGCAGCGAGGAGTGCAGGTGTTCATATCTGTTGTCGGTGGGAGCAACTGCTCGGTGGAGGAGGAGCGCCTCGCCGAGGAAGTGGGGCGGGAGCTGGCGAAGCGAGGTGCTACCCTCGTATGCGGTGGGCTGGGGGGCGTGATGGAGGCAGCCTGTCGCGGAGCCGCATCCGAAGGGGGCACCACTATCGGCATCCTGCCGGGTAACAGCCGACACGATGCCAATCGCCACGTGACGGTCCCCATAGTCACTGGCATGGGATATGCCAGAAACGCCATCGTGGCCAAGTCGGGCCAGGCGGTCATCGCCATCGGCGGGAAGTACGGGACACTCTCTGAGATCGCCTATGCGCTGCAGAGCGACATTCCAGTGGTCGGTCTTGGCACCTGGGCGCTGGGCAAAGGTGGGGAAGTGGATGGAGCGATAGTCACCGCGGAAGACCCGGCGGATGCGGTGGAGAAGGCCATTTCATCGGTGCGAAAGGCAATGGGGACATGACCGTACAGGCGAAGGCGCTGATTGAGGATGTCAGAGCGCGGGAGATCTACGATTCGCGGGGGAATCCCACGGTCGAGGTCGACGTCCTGTTGTCCGACGGCACGTTGGGTCGTGCCGCGGTCCCATCGGGGGCCTCTACCGGCGTCCACGAAGCTCACGAGCTTCGCGACGGCGAGAGGGGCAGGCTTGGTGGGCTGGGTGTACGCAAGGCCGTGGAGAACGTCGTCGGGCGGCTCGCGCCGGCAATAGTCGGCATGAGCGCGCTCGAGCAGCGGGCCATCGACCAGAGAATGATTGAGCTCGATGGCACGCCCAACAAGTCCAGGCTTGGCGCCAATGCAATCCTCGGCGTATCCCTTGCTGTTGCCCATGCTGCGGCAAACTCGTGCGGCATGCCGCTCTACCGATACCTGGCCGGGTCGAGGCCGGGCAACATCCTCCCGGCGCCGATGATGAATATCCTCAACGGTGGACAGCACGCCTCAGACTCCACCGATTTTCAGGAGTTCATGATTCTACCCCTCGGCGCGACGACCTTCGCCCAGGCAATGAGAATGGGCTCCGAGATCTACCACGGGCTGCGGAAACTGCTCAGGGGCAAGGGACTCAGCACCAACGTGGGTGATGAAGGCGGTTTTGCCCCCACGCTGGGTTCCAACAGGGAAGCAGTGGAGCTTCTCGATGAGGCCATAGAGGCGGCAGGCTACCGGCCGGGCATCGATTGCTACATAGCCCTCGACCCGGCGGCATCGGAGTTCTATCAGGACGGCAGGTACATTCTCGCCAGGGAGGAGATCTCGCTTTCGAGTGAGGAGATGGTCGACTACTATGAGGCCCTCGTGACCCGCTACCCTATCATCAGCATTGAGGATGGCATGGCGGAGGACGACTGGGAAGGCTGGCGGTCGCTGATGGAGAGGATGGGCGAGGAAGTCCAGCTTGTGGGCGATGACCTCTACGTTACCAATGTTGAGCGTTTGTCTCGCGGCATCAAGGAAGTGGTATCCAACTCGGTGCTTATCAAGCCCAACCAGATAGGTACGCTCACTGAGACCGTGGAAGCTATAGAGATGGCGCATCGGGCCAACTGGACGGCGATAGTGAGCCACCGCTCCGGTGAGACGGAGGACACCACCATAGCCGACCTGGCCGTTGCCCTGAACACGGGACTGATAAAGGCTGGCGCTCCGCGACGCAGCGAGCGTGTGGCCAAGTACAATCGCTTGCTTCGCATCGAGGAGGAACTGGGCGACGCAGCGCGGTATCTGGGAATGGACGCCCTGGCCTGCCTGGCCAGATAGGCGATTGTATGTGTCATGCCCTATGAGTTCCTGGTCGTCGAAACCGAAGGCCCGGTCGCGGTCGTTGCCTTGAACCGCCCTGAGAAGAGGAATGCCCTGTCCATCGCCCTCAGATATGAAATCGACGCCTGTTTGGCGGAGCTGGAGCAGGACGACGAGATTAGCGTGGTCATCATCACCGGCAAGGGACCCGCTTTCTGCGCAGGTTTCGACCTCAGCGAGATGCGCTTCGACGATCCGGAGCACGTGAAGCGGTTCAATGAGTCGTCAACGGCATACCATATGCGGCTGATGAACTTCAAGAAGCCGCTTATCGCCGCCGTCAACGGCCCGGCTCTGGCCGGCGGTCTGGACCTCGCCGTCTTGTGTGACATCAGGATCTCTTCCGAGGGAGCATCCTTCGCTCACCCCGAGATCAGATACGGTTCCCCCGTTCTTTTCACCGCGCTCAGGGACATCATCGGCGGCGGCCTGGCGCGGGAGCTGTGCCTCACCGGCAGGAAGGTCGATGCTGCTGAGGCCCGGCGCATCGGGCTGGTGAACCAGCTTGTGCCGAGGGGGCGGCTGCTGGAAACGGCAAAGGAGGTCGCCCGCAGCATGGCGGAAGCGCCGCGGAGCGGGCTTGAGGCGACTAAGGCCCTGATTGTCCGCTCCTCGGAGACAGCGCGTACGTGGCAGAAGTAAGACGGCAGCCCTTCCTCGGCTTGGAGAAGGCGGCGAGCAGTGACGAGAGAGCAAGTGAGGCGAATCCGGAGCGGTTGTTGGTGACCACCATAGGGATTACCACGACAGTGCCTGTAGAGGTGCTTCTGGCCGCGGGTCTGACGCCTGTCGACCTGAACAACCTGTTCATATCTGACCCCGACCCGGAAAGGCTGGTCACCATCGCCGAGCGGGACGGCTTCCCGATGAACTGCTGCACCTGGATAAAGGGGATGTACGGGGTCTGTGTGGAGCGGGGCATCGACACTGTCCTCTGTGTCACCACCGGCGATTGCTCCAACACGGTGATGCTCATGGAGGTGTTGAAGCTGCGAGGGCTCAATGTAGTTCCGTTCGCCTATCCGGACCATCAAGACGTCAGCGCCATGCAGGACATGCTTGAAGCGCTGGCATCAGCTTTGGGCACAACCGTAGAGGCGGCTGAGAAGGTCCGGGACAAGCTTGACGCGGCGAGAGTCCTGGCTGACGATGTCGACCGGCTTACCTGGAGGGATGGGCTCGTCAGCGGCTGGGAGAATCACTACTGGCTGGTGTCGACCTCGGACTTCCTGGGGGACCACGAGGAGTACGAGAGGGGACTGGCCGCGCTGTTGCATGAGGCGGGAGGGAGGAAGCCGTATTCCGACACCATGCTTCGCCTGGCCTACGTGGGTGTGCCTTCGGTCTTCGGCAAGGACCTGTACCGTTTTGTCGAAAGCCAGGAGGCCAGGGTCGTGCTCAACGAGATTCAACGGCAGTTCGCCATGCCCAACCGCGGCAGTTGCCTCGCCGAGCAATACACCCACTACACCTACCCGTATTCGGTCTCGGACAGGCTCAATGACATCATTCCTCAACTCGGTCTGCGCCGGGTGGATGGAGTGATCCACTATGTGCAGGCGTTCTGTCACCGTGGCATTGGCGATATCATCTTTCGGCGGCGAATCGACCTGCCTATGCTGACCCTGGAGGGAAACAACGAGTACCTTCTCACGCAGCATCTGCAGACGCGGGTTGAGGCTTTCGTTGATATGATCAAGCGCCGCAGAAGTGGAAAGGGTGGCGCTTCGGTTTCATCTCGCCGAGCGGCCGCGGGCGGTCCAATGTAGTCCCGTGGCCCGGCGCTCTCGTGGTCGTCAACGCTGGCGACGGCGAGTAGTCGGGTGGGGGCAGCGGCAGGCGAAACAAGGACAGGCAAGGAGGACAGGAATGGCAACGAGAATCGGCATCAACGGCTTTGGCAGGATCGGCAGGCAGGTTCTGAAAGCTATCAATGAGAACTACAGGGGGAAGCTTGAGGTAGCAGCGCTCAATGACCTTACCGACACCCGTACCAATGCCCATCTTCTGAAGTACGATAGCAACTATGGCATCAGTCCAGGCAAGATAGAGAGTACCGAGGACAGTATCGTCGTTGACGGTCAGGCGGTGAAGGTGCTCTCTGAGCGCGACCCTGCGAAGATCGCGTGGAAAGACCATGGGGTGGAGATAGTGATGGAGTCCACCGGCCTGTTTACCGACGGCACTGCGGCGGCGGCACACCGCAAGGGTGGTGCCAAGAAGGTAATCATCTCGGCGCCGGCGAAGAACGAAGATGTCACCATCGTACTGGGGGTCAATGAGGCTCAGTATGACCCGGCGAAGCACCACATCATATCCAATGCTTCCTGCACCACCAACTGCATCGCTCCGGTGGTCAAGGTCCTTCATGAGGCCTTCGGGGTCGAGAGGGGCCTGATGTCGACCATTCATGCCTACACCAACGACCAGCGGATACTGGACATGTATCATCGCGACCTGAGGCGGGCGCGAACGGCGGCAATGAATATCATCCCGACCACCACCGGGGCGGCGAAGGCGGTAACCGTGGTGATACCTGAACTGGAGGGCAGGCTTCATGGCATGGCATACCGTGTCCCCGTGTCCACGGTCTCGGTGGTGGACTTCGTGGCGGATTTGAAGCGAGAGGCCACGGCTGAAGGGATGAATGAAGCCTTTCGTGCGGCGGCCGGTGGGTCGATGAAGGGCATACTGGCGGTGAGCGACGAGGAACTGGTGAGCATCGACTTCAAGGGGAACCCGACGAGCTCCATAGTCGATGCGCCAAGCACGATGGTAATTGGGAACACCATGGTCAAGGTGGTCTCCTGGTATGATAACGAATGGGCGTATAGCTGTCGGCTTGCCGACCTGGCGGCGTTTATCGTGGACAAGGGGTTGTAGCCGTGCCAAAGCACGGTCTCGGCGAGGGCAGTTCAAAGGCGCGTGGCGCTTTGCATCAGGCTTGACAATAGCGTTTGCGAGTGCTATTGTCAGGCGGCTTGATGTGTTCATATGTGTGGGAGCAGGCGTGTGGCTGGTTGCGGGGCACCAGCCGTTGTGGCGAGGACATTCTCGCCCTACGGACAGACGGCGAGCCTGCGTGGCGCACCTGTTTCGCCGTGCAATTCACCGAAAGGGGGTGGTGATAGCGGGTTCAAGTGGAGGATGGTCGTGACTAAGGCGTAACAAGGAGGTCATAGATGAAGAAGGTGATCATAGGGGCCATTATTCCTGTAGCTGTCTGTCTGGCACTGATGGTGACCAGTTGTGGTGGTGGGGGGGCGGCGAATGAGATAAAGATCGGCGTGGTGGGGCCGATGAATTTTGCGCAGGGCGAGCACCACTGGTACGGGGCTCAGCTGGCCGCCGAAGAGATAAACGCTGCCGGTGGCATAGACGTGGGAGGCGAGTCGTACAACATAAAGCTGGTCCAGGTGGACTCCAATGAGATCCTCAGCGTTACCGATGCCGCCAGCGCAGTGGAAAGGGCGATAACGGTTGATAAGGTGCATTTCCTTGTCGGTGGCTTTAGAACCGAGTCGGTCTTCGCGATGCAAGAAGTTGCCATGGACAACAAGACGATCTTTCTCGGGTGTGGGGCTGCCACCAAGGAGCTATGTACCGCTGTAGGGGACAACTACGACCGGTATAAGTACTGGTTCCGGGTTACCCCGATAAACAACACCAACCTTGGGCAGGTCGATTTCATGCTTCTCGGTGTGGTGGCTGCAGAATTGGCGGAACAGTGTGGGGTTGAGACGCCGAAGGTGGCCATACTGGCAGAGAAGCTGGAGTGGGCCGATGCCATCGTGAATGCTGCCGGTGCGTTTCTTCCTGCCATGGGTATGGAAATTGTGGGGACGTGGCGGCCTTCTGATACGGCGGAGGACGTGGCCGCCGAGTTGACCGCCATAGAGGACGCCGGAGCGCACATAATCTTCACCACTATATCCGGGCCTATGGGGATTTCGTATGCTCGACAGTGGGGCGAGCTGCAGATTCCGGCAGCTTCGGTAGGCATCAATGTGGAAGCCCAGAAGGAGGGCTTCTGGGAAGCCACGAACCAGTTCGGCGAGTATGATATGACCCTGAATACCTATGCCAGGGTGAAGATGACTGAAGATACCATACCCTTCATCGACAGGTTCATATTGCGGTCGGGAGAGTTTCCGACGTACAATGCCGGCACTTATGAGGCTCTGTACATACTGCAGGAGGCCTTGGAGAGGGCAGGGAGTGTGGAGACTGATGCCGTGGTCGCGGCGTTGGAGGACACTGACCACACCGGAACCGTCGGCAGGATCGTGTTCGACGACAACCATGATGTGAAATGGGCTCCTGGTTATGTGACCGGTCTGGGAATCCAGTGGCAGAATGGTGAGATGGAGTGCGTGTGGCCTCCCGCTGACGGATCGTGGGAAGGCGTGGTCTACGAAGGCACGGTGGACTACATCTTGCCACCGTGGGTAGTGTCGGCATGGCAATAGCAGCCGAGCGCTGAACGGAGTGCTCTATGAGCTGACTGGCTGCCATGGCCAGGCACAGAACATGAGTGCATGAGTAGGAGTATACCCCCTCTGTTCAGGCCTCTGGCTGGAGGAGGGGGTATACCCTGTGTTTATGGATGGTATCCTAGCGAGCCATGATTGAAGGCATAATAGTAAGCGGACTCATAACCAGTGGCGTGTATGCCCTTCTCGCCGTTGGCTTCTCTCTCATTTTTGGGGCGGCCCGCATCATCAATCTGGCGCACACCGCATTCTACATGCTGGCCGCCTATTTCATATTCACCTTCGCCAGTATTCTAGGTCTGGACCCGATTCTGTCTGCCTTTGTCGCGGCGATAGCGGTAACCATCATTGGTGTTCTGGTATACAAGTTCATTATTGACCGCGTGCGCGCGCACGAAACAGCCGTGTTGATAGTGACCGTAGCCATCGCCATCATCATTCAAGAGGCTGTGGTGGCGGGGTTCGGCGGTCATTTTCGTGGCGTCCCCAGCCTGGTTTCGGGATACGCCGGGATATTCGGGGTGAAAGTCACCTATCAGTACATACTGACTTTCGTCGTGATGCTGGTCGTTCTCGTGGGTACCTGGGCGGTACTGATGAGGACCAAGCTGGGAATCGCTATCAGGGCCACTGCTCAGGATAGAGAGGTGGCCAATCTGATGGGCATAAACGTGGCCCGGATGGGTATGATTACCATGGGCATAGCAGTGGCGCTGGCGGGCATCGCTGGTGCAGTGGTCGCGCCGCTGTTCACCTTGCAGCCCTACATGTGGATGCACCCGCTGGTGATGGTGTTGGCCGTGGTTGTTCTGGGAGGGCTGGGAAGCATCAAGGGCAGTTTCATCGGAGCGCTCATTCTGGGGTTTGCTGAGACCCTGGTCGTCTTCCTGGCGCCTGAGGGTGCCTTTCTCAAGGGCGCCCTGGCGCTCACCATTATGATCATAGTGATATTGATACGGCCCGAGGGGCTGTTCGGCGTGTCGTTCGAGGAAGAACGTTGATGAGTGTCATAAGCGCCTACGTTGGGAGAGCGTATCGGGAGTTGAGGGGCGAGATACTTGTGCTCCCCAGCAAGACCATACTCCTGGTCTTGTGTCTGCTCCTCTTCCTGATACCGGCGATCACCTCGGATGCTTACATTCTTCGCGTGTTGATACTGGCAAGCGTATTCGCCGTGTTCGCTGCCAGTTGGGACCTGCTGTCGGGCTTCACTGGCCAGATGAACTTCGGTCACGCGCTTTTCTTCGGGGTCGCTGCGTACACGTCTGCCCTGTTGAACCTGCACGTTGGCCTGGCGCCATGGCTTACCATACCAATCGGGGCGGTTGCGGCGGTACTGGCTGGACTGATCGTCGGCATACCGTGTCTGAGGCTGAGAGGCCCTTATCTCGCCCTTGCCACCCTGGCCTTTCCTCTGATCCTGACCGGCATTATCTACGTTTTCCCCGGTATCACTGGCGGAGAGCGGGGTGTCTCCGGAATTGCCCCTCTCACTGGCGTGCGCGTCATCGACTACTACATCTGTGTAGTCCTCATGCTCATCTTGGGATTCGTGATGTGGAAGATCACCGGTTCCAAGACTGGGATCATCTTTCACGCCATACGGGAGGACGAGGTCGCGGTGAGGGCATCCGGAATAAACACAACCAGATACAAGCTGTTGGCCTTCTGTCTCAGCGGCCTGTTCGCCGGGATAGCGGGAGGACTCTTTGTCCACTTCATCAGGATCGCTAGTCCGATATCAACCCTGCACATACTGGTGTCATTCCAGGTCATCATATGGGCGATTTTCGGAGGGATTGCCACCATCTATGGGCCTATGATCGGGGTGTTCATCCTTGTCCCGCTGACGGAGTTCCTTAGCGTGGTTCCAGTTGTTCGGGACTTGCGCATGCTGCTGTTTGCGCTCGTAATACTGATCGTGCTGATGTTCATGCCCGAGGGAGTAACCACCTGGGTGCGCGACAAGATGGAAAAGGAATGCCCCAGATGCAAAGTGCGGAACGTAGCCTTCCGCAAGTCGTGCCGCGTGTGTATGGCGGACCTGAGGCAGCGCTGAGGTACCTAGAGGCCCAGGTATGTCTTCCTCAGTCCCTCGTCCTTGAGCAGTTCTTCGCTCGTTCCTTCCGAGATAACCTTGCCCGCAGAGAGAACGTAGTTCCTGGTGGCCAACTGGAAGGCCATGCTCACATCCTGCTCAACCAGTAGCATGGCGATGCCCGAGGACTTTATCTCCCCAATGCGCTCAAACAACTCCTGTTTGAGCCTGCTGGCGAGGCCGGTTGAGGGCTCGTCGATACACAACAGCCTCGGTTGGAGCATCAAAGCGCGGCCAAGAGCGAGCATCTGTTGCTCCCCGCCGGAGAGCTTTCCAGAGACCTGATTCCCTCTCTCCTTCAGTACCGGGAAGAGCGTATAGACCATGTCCAAGCTTGTGCGGAACTCTTTTCTATTGCGGGAGAGATAGCCGCCAGCCTTAAGGTTCTCAGTGACTGTCATCTCGGTAAAGGGCCTTCTTCTTTCGGGGCAATGAACCAGGCCCCTCTTCACGATGTCATGCGCTGGGAGTGTGTCGATTCTCTCTCCGGCGAACTCCACTGTACCTTCAACGGTTATGTCTCCGCCCCGTGCCCCCCGAAGAGTAGACTTCTCCCATCTCACCAGCCCGGTTATCGCTCGCAGCAAGGTTGACTTTCCCGCGCCGTTCGGGCCGACCAGGCTGACCAGTTCGCCTTCGTCAACGGCGATACTGATGCCATTCAGCACCAGCGCGGTATCGTAGGAGACGCTTACGTTCTTCACCTCGAGGAGCACTTCAGATAACCCCCTTACCGATGTAGGCCTCGACCACCTTCTCATCTTTGACTACTTGCTCTGGGGGCCCGTCGGCGATGACCTCGCCGAAATCAAGCACGATCACGCGGTCGACAATGCGCATGAGTTCCGCCAGCTTGTGCTCAATAATGATCATCGTCGGCCCTTCGCTGTGTAACCTGCCGAACCTGCCTCCTTTGTGCAGTCTCTTTATGGACTTTGCCAGCAGATCGGTCTCCGCCGGATTGAGTCCGCTGAAGGGCTCATCCAGCAGCAGCAATTCCGGGTCGGTGGCGATGGCACGAGCTATTTCCAGGCGATTCAGGTCGCCGTGGGACAGGGATGACGCTGGCTCCATGGCCAGGTCGGAAATGCCGACGAACTCCAACGCGTCTTGGGCTTTGGCCTCAATGGTCTTGACCCATTCCCCTCTTTTCATTGCCCTTGGTGAGAGGCAGCCAACCATCACGTTGGCAATGATGGGCAAGCGGTGAAACGGTCTGCTAACCTGGAAGGTGCCTATGATGCCCTCGTTGACGACAGACCATGACTTGAGCTTGGTGATGTCCTTGCCTCTGAACCTCACCCTGCCGGAGTCGGGCTTGAGGATTCCGGTAATGAGGCGCAGCAGCGTTGTCTTTCCCGCTCCGTTGGGGCCTATCAGGCCGACCATCTCCTGGCGGTTTACCTGGAAGCTGACGTCGTTCACTGCGGTAAGGCCGCCAAACCGCTTGGTCAGCTTCTCAACCTCGAAGAAGGGAACAGTCACCTCATTCCTCCTCGTGCTCTTCCCTGAGTTCGCGGCGCGATACTTTCCCTACGTCTGTCTTGGGAAGCTCCCCTCTGAATTCGACGATCTTGGGGACCTTGTAGTGGGCCAGATTGTCCTGACAGTACTTGAGGATTTCTTCTTCCGATATCTTGCCCCTCGCTTCGGTCTGGAGCACTACGATGGCTTTGATGATCTGCCCCACGTTGGGGTCGGGTACGCCGAAGACTCCCGCACTCTTGACCTGGGGGTGTTGGGTAAGCACCTCTTCGATTTCCCGGGCAAACACGGAGTAGCCCTTGTACTTGATCAGGTCCTTCTTCCTATCGAAGAAGAAAAAGTAGCCTTCTTCATCCATGCTGACCAGGTCGCCGGTCCGGAGCCAGGTCCTGCCATCCAGCTCGATGAGGGTTTCCTTGGTGTCTTGTGGCCGGTTCCAGTAGCCCTGCATGACGTTCAATCCGCTCAGCAGCAGTTCGCCCACCTCACCGGGTGGAAGGAACTCGGTTGTCTCGGGATCGACCACGGCGGCCAGCATGCCGGGTATGGGGACGCCGAAGGAGCCAAGCTTCGGCTTGCCCATGGGGTTGGCGTGGGAAACGGCACTGCACTCGGTGAGTCCGTAGCCCTCCAGAATCCTGGCCCCGGTGCGCCTCTCCCACTCAGCGACGGTTGACTCGTGAAGGGTGTCGGCGCCTGAGGTGATTATCTTCAGGCGCTTCCAGTTCACCCTTGAGGTCTTGTCGTAGTCTTTGAGGAACTGGTATGCCGTTGGGACGCTGAAGAAGACCGTGGCTCGGTACCGCTCCATGGCGCTCAGAATCTCCTCGAGGTCAGGTGTGGTGAACAGAAGCAGGGTTGCCCCCTGAATCAGCCCGCTGACCATGACCACCACCTGGCCGTAGATGTGATAGAAAGGCAGGAACGCCGGGATGACCTCCTTGCCGTCCTCCAGGATGGGCCAGAAAACGCGGGTCTGCATCTGACAGGCGAGCATATTGCGGTGGGTAAGCAATGCACCTTTGGGCATACCGGTGGTTCCCCCGGTGTAGGGGAGCACCGCTACGTCCTGCTTGGCATTGATCTCGACGCTGGGGGGATTGGGTGGGTATTTCTTCACCAAGTCCTGGAACTGGTAGAAGCCAGGCCGCTGAACGAGGTCGGAACTGGGCACGTCCATCTGCGAATATACCCTTCCCAGAACATTCCGGGCACGGAGCCTGGCGGACAGCGATAAGTAGTCCCCTATGCCCGTCAGAATGACATGCTTGAGTTCCAGTCCTGTCCTTTCCACGTTGTCATAGAGCAGGTCCTGGCATACGATGGACGTGGCTTGGCTGTCCTCAAGCTGGTGCTTGACCTCAATGCTGGTGTAGACAGGGCTGATCGGGGTCAGTGTTGCGCCGACCTTCAACGCGCCGAAATAGGCAACGATGTACTGAGGGCTGTTCAACACATAGAGGGCAATCCGGTCCCCCTTCTTGATACCCAATTCGTGAAGGGCTGTAGCGAATCTGTCCACGTCTTCGCGAAGCTTCTTGAAGCTTATGTTGCTGCCATAGAATATGACTGCCGTTCTGTCTCCGTACTTGTCGGTTACCTCGTCAAATACCTCTGGCAGAGACCGCTCGGGAACCTCAACGCTTTCCGGAACCCCCTCAGGATAGGCCCTGAGCCAGGGTTTTTCCATGTACTTGGTCTTAGCCTCCATATGCCTCTCCCTTCCAAACGACTATCAGGCGACGAAACAATAGCGCAGTATGCAGAGCCGTGTCAAGAGCCGCCCTGTTGCAATAATACGCCTTTTGTGCTAGTCTTGCCCAAAAGAATTCAAGTTGCCTCCCAGCGAGCAGGGCGAACGGCCGTCAGTAATAATTATAGCTCATATGGATTCGATCAGCAGCCCTCTTCGTTCGCTCGTCAGTTGGCCCGTCGTTTGCTAGGGAGGTGGGGGAGGTGGGAAAGAAATGGGCTCTCCTTTTCAATGGGGTCGTGGGTGGCTCCAGCGGATTCCCGCCTATACCGTTATCGCGGGCGTCGCCGGCCTGATCATCGCCTTGCTCATCTCCGTTCTTATGGCATATCCCCTGTCGGTGCTTCCCGGGTTGTGGGGAATGCTCAGCCCTGTCATAGTCTTGCTGGTCCTCGCAGTGGTTATCACTTCACTAACGGTGGCTCGAGCCAGAGACCTGTTTGAGGTGTTTGGTGTTTCAGTGGCCAAGCGGTTTGGCGGCTTGGGCAAAGTGGTGCCTCGCAATGGGCAGGTCGTGGTGGACACCAGCGTCCTCATTGACGGACGTATTGCTGACATAAGTCGGACTGGATTCGTCCTCGGCCCGCTAGTTATCCCAAGGTTCGTGCTGGATGAGCTGCAGCACGTCGCTGACTCGGTTGACTCAGTGCGTCGCGCTCGCGGTCGCCGGGGCCTGGAGATCCTGACGAGGCTTCAGAAGGAGTCCGATATTCCGCTGGATATCTCCGAGGTCGATTTCAGTGAGGTGGCGGATGTGGATGCCAAGCTGGTCAAGCTGGCCAAGTCATTCGGTTGCCCTATCATCACAAACGATTTCAATCTCAATCAGGTGGCTGAGCTCCAGGGTGTGCAAGTGCTCAACATCAATGAACTGGCAAATGCCCTCAAGCCTGTTTTCCTGCCGGGGGAGGAAGTGGAGCTTCGGATTATGCAGGAGGGTAAGGAGTTTGGCCAGGGCATCGGGTTCCTCGATGACGGGACCATGGTTGTGGTGGAGGGCGGGCGGCGGCATATCAACAGCAGCATTGAGGTGGTGGTCACCAGGGTTCTGCAAACGGCAGCGGGACGGATGATCTTCGCTCACCCCAAGGGTGACTGAGACATGGGGAGAGTTGGCGCCATCATCGTTGCTGCCGGGAAGAGCAGCCGGATGGGTGGGGAAGACAAGATCTTCGCCGTTATAGCGGGCAAAGCTCTCCTGGCTCACACCGTCGATGTATTCGAGAACTGTTCCTCCGTAGACGAAGTGGTTATTGTGTTGAGCGAGGACAGCATCGATAGAGGGACAGGTCTGGTGAAGGAGCGTCGGTGGTCCAAGGTGAGTGCTGTATGCCTTGGCGGGGCACGGCGTCAGGACTCGGTGTGGGAGGGGCTTCGGAGGCTGTCTGGCTGCGATTGGGTGGTGGTGCACGACGGGGCTCGCCCGTGCGTTAGCCCGGAGTTGATAGAGACTGGACTGAAGGAAGCGCGTGAGTTCGGGGCGGCACTTGCTGCTGTGCCGGTGACTGATACAGTGAAGGTCGTGTCGCCGGAGTCGTTCGTGGAGGACACTCTGCCGAGGCAACGTCTGTGGGCGGCGCAGACGCCTCAGGTCTTCCGGTATGACCTCATCAGTGAGGCCCATCAACAGGCCAAGGGCCATGCCACGGACGATGCCGCCTTGGTTGAGCAGCTTAATCATAGAGTCAAGGTCTATCGAGGCTCTGAGACCAATATCAAAGTGACGACCCCGGACGACCTCGTGATGGCCGAGGCCATTCTGAGAGGCAAGAAGCAAGGCTAGAACACTGTATTCGTGGGTGCGCTCGGCATCGGGAGCCGATGACACCTTCGGCTCGCAGGCAGGGGTACATGACGGGACGGCCCACGGGATGAATCGGCAGGAATGCGCATCGGGATTGGCTATGATGTCCACCCCCTGGTTGAGGGGCGTCCCCTGGTCCTTGGGGGAATAGCGATACATCATGGTCGCGGCCTCCTCGGCCACAGCGATGCCGATGTGCTAGTGCATGCCATTATGGACGCCCTGTTGGGCGCTGCCGCTTTGAGAGATATTGGCACGCACTTTCCCGACAGCGACCCTCAATTCGAAGGCATCTCCAGTGTCTTGCTCCTCAAGCGTGTCAACGATATGATTCGTAGTCGCGGGTTCGGCACTGCAAATGTCGATGCCACTATCATTGCGGAAGAGCCCAGGCTGGCTCCCTACATCGATGATATGTGCCGGACCATCGCCGAGGCACTTCAGGTCGAGGTGGAGCAGGTCTCGGTGAAGGCGAGCACATCGGCGGGCCTTGGGTTCTTGGGGAAGGGAGAAGGCATAGCGGCCTGTGCCGTGGCTTTAATCGAAAGGCGGTAGAATGAGGCTATTCAACACGCTGTCAGGGAGGAAAGAGGAATTCGTGCCGGTGAACGACCCGGTTGCTATGTACGTGTGTGGTGTGACGCCATACAGTGACTGTCACATCGGCCATGCCATGAGCTACATTGTCTTTGACGCAATCCGGCGCTACCTCGAGTTTCGGGGCTACAGGGTGAGGTACGTGCAGAACTTCACCGATGTGGATGACAAGATCATCGCTCGCTCGAATCAACTGGGCGTTTCGGCCAGAGAGCTCGCTGACGGATTCATCGCTAAGTACTTCACTGACATGGATGCCCTGAAGGTAAGGCGGGCGGACATCTACCCCATGGCCACGGAGGAGATCCCCAAGATTGTGGAGATCGTCCAGGGACTGATAGAGAAGGGACACGCCTATGAGTCCGGTGGCGACGTGTACTATCGTGTTGCCAGCTTCCCGGGCTATGGCAAGCTCAGTCATCGCTCGCTGGAAGAGATGAAGGTCACGGAACAGGGGGCTGGCAAGGAAAGCCCGATGGACTTCACTCTGTGGAAGGCGGCGAAGCCTGGTGAGCCCAGTTGGGACAGTCCCTGGGGATTGGGAAGGCCTGGTTGGCACATCGAGTGCAGCGCCATGTGTCTCAAATACCTGGGGGACACGGTCGATATCCACGGTGGAGGGCAGGACCTGGTTTTTCCACACCATGAGAACGAAATAGCTCAGTCGGAGGCGTTTACCGGCACTGCTCCCTTTATCAAGTACTGGCTGCACAATGGCTTGCTGCAGCTTGGCGAGGAGAAGATGAGCAAGTCACTGGGGAACCTGATCACCGTGGCGGAGGCTCTTGAACGCTGGAGTGCCGACACGCTGAGGCTGTTCGTCTTGAGTTCTCACTACCGAAGCCCGCTCACCTACACTGAGGAAGGGCTCGAGGCAGCGGGAAGGGGGGTGGAGCGGTTGCGCCTCGCAGCTCACCGGGAAGGGCCGGATTCGTCGGCGGTGGCGATGGATAGCGCGCCTTATCGTGACAGGTTCGTGGAGGCCATGGACGACGATTTCAACACTGCTCAGGCCATGGCGACCCTCTTCGATCTGGCGAGGGAAGTGAATAGGGCGGCCGAGGAAAGCCTGGCGGTTGCCGATGGACAGGCGCTGCTTGTGGAACTGGCCGGCGTGCTGGGGTTGAGCTTGGAGGAAGCGGAGGTACACCTAGATACCGCACCCTTCGCGCAACTGCTGGACGAAGTCCGTGCTGAGTTGGGTGGTGCTGAGGGGGAGCTGGCAGCGGAGGTCTTTGGCGCCGCTGAGTCTGTTGTCCAACGGGTGCCGGAAACCAGCACCGAAACCATCATATCTTTGCTGGTTGGGGCGAGGGCGAAGCTCAGGGAGCGCAGGCGATTTGACATTGCTGATAAAATTCGCCAAAATCTGTCACGGCTTGACATTATCGTAGAGGATACTGACAAGGGGACGACTTGGAGGTATCGGAGGTGACAGCATGAAGGCGTGGCAGTACGTATCCCTGGTGGTCATCGCGATCGCGGTCGCGGGGCTGATAGGCTATGCGCTTAAGGGATTCTTCGAACGGCCCGATGCTTACCTGTGGTGGAAAATCCTGGTCGGGCTTTGTATTGTTGGGTTCGTCTCGCTCCTGGCTTACGTGGCCGCTGAGCGCTTGAGAGGGAGGAAGAAGGAACCCGAGGACATCAAGAAGGTGAAGCATTGATTGTCGTAAGCTCCGGGCAAGTAGAGGGAAAGACCATTGCCAAGACGCTGGGCATGGTCAAGGGCAGCACTGTGAGGGCGAGGCATCTGGGCCGGGACATCACCGCCAGCTTGCGGGGCCTCGTCGGTGGTGAAATCGAGGAGTACACCAAGCTGATGGCGGAGGCGAGAGAGCAAGCCATCCACAGGATGGAGGAAGAGGCGGAGAAGATAGGTGGCAACGCCATCGTGGATACAAGGTTCATGACCTCCATGGTCATGAGCGGCGCTGCAGAGATCCTGGTCTACGGGACTGCAGTGGTCGTTGAATGAGAGTGGGTCAGGAAGCAGAAG